>Ga0209420_1000485_pt1 | contig 20865 bp, 16 predicted proteins | sample BlaSpr_A8_OM1_O1_FD_187972 | JGI IMG/M metagenome (GOLD analysis project Ga0209420, IMG submission 187972) | Forest soil microbial communities from Thunder Bay, Ontario, Canada - Black Spruce, Ontario site 2_A8_OM1_O1 (SPAdes) (version 2) | ecosystem: Environmental > Terrestrial > Soil > Boreal...
ATACGCGTTGGCGTTGTACAGTCCCTCATACGAAACAAAAAAGAATGTCTTATCCTTAATGATTGGGCCGCCGAACGTTCCGCCGTAGTTGTGCTGCTTCAAGATCGAAGGCGGAACGTAAGCGCCGTCGAAGCCGTAGTCTTTGGCGGTCGTAAAGTTCGGGCGGAAGAATTCGTAGGCGCTGCCGTGCCATTTGTTAGTCCCAGACTTGGTTTGAATCGACACTACGCCGCCTGCCGATCGCCCGAACTCGGCATCGTATCCTGAGGTTGAGACCTTGAACTCCTCCACCGAATCCACGCTGGGAACGGCAGTAATATCTCCACTGCGGTTGGTGGTGGCTTCGACGCCATCAATCTGGATGGAGTTGGCGTACTCGCGCTGGCCTCCAATGGAATAGCTGAAACTATTAATGCTTCCGCCGGCAGGGGTGACACCCGCAGAGAGTCCGACCAGGCTGGTAAAATTGCGGCCGAGCAGCGGCAGATCGAGAATGTCGTGCGACTGAATCACATCCCCGGTTTCGGCGCCCTCGGTCTGCAACATCGTAGGCGCGGCATTGACCGTTTCGACCGTGGCCACGGCCCCCACTCTTAAGTGAAAATTGACCAATTGCTTCTGATCGATCACGATGCGAACGCCTGTAACGGCCGGTCTATCGAAACCTTCCTTCTCGACGCTTAGGGTATAGACGCCGGGCGGCAGGTTGAATACGGCGTAGTTTCCCTGACCATCGGAATTGCCGCGATAGCTCACTCCCTGGGCCTGATTGAGGGCGGTCACATTGGCGTCGACCACCACCGCACCGGATTGGTCGGTAATCTGGCCATAGATAGATCCGGTCGTCGACTGCGCTCTAGCGTTGGAGCCGAGGACTAGCAGGAGGAGCACGACATTCACTGACAACCAGGCAGCCTGTAAAATTCTGCTCGACATCCGTCTGAGAGCAACTGCAGTCCCTGCGGTGCAACGAGTAGCGCCTGCTGGAGAACAGAATCCGTTTGGCATAGTCGCCTCCCAAATGTCTTGTAACTTGCTCCAAATCCAAAACTTGTTACTGCAAATTTCGCCCTTACTTCTTTCTCAACTGCACCTCTACCAGCCCCACCGAACCGGGCGTCGTGTTGATCCCGTTTCCATCGGGCCGCATGCCCGAGACTTTTTCATTCGCTGTGTAGAACAGCGTGAACGAATCCTTCCCTTCCGGAATCAATCCCAGCGGCGTGCGGACCTCGGTCGCCCATACCCGCTTGCCTTCCTGCACCAACAAATGCTGGCCGGGGGACCAATGAATACCGTCCGATGAAAATGTGTAGCCGATCGCATTCGCTGCGTCCGTGTCGTAGACGGCGACGTAGGTTCCGTCGTCCAGTTTTGTGACAATCGGATTCTCGATGAACCGTTCCTCCACGGTCAGCGGATTATGATCGGTGCAGCGCACCCAGGGTCCGGCCAGTTCCGAGGCCTTCGCCAGGCCCACTTGCCACAAAGAAATGGGAACCTTCTCTGTATGGGCACTGCCATAGAACGCATACCACTCGTCGCCAACTTGGTAGGGAAAAAACGAATCCGTGCCCTGCAAGCCTTCCCATGAGTCCGAGTCACGACCCCGCTGGAGGATAACCCCGACGTCGCTGTAGGGACCCCCAATTCCCTCCACGCCCAGAGTGTCGGACACGGCGCGCCATATTCTTCCTTCGTGGTTGGTCAACCACCGCTGCGAAGTATCGGGAGCCGCCTGATAGGCAACATAAAAAAGGTTCCAGCGATTGCCGGCGGGATCGTAGACGGGCAAGGGAGACCACAACGCGGCGCGCGGATCTTTCCCGCTGAAGTCGCCGCTCGATTCGGCCAGTGTCGCAAGCCGCTTCCAATGCACTCGATCCTGACTGACCCAATGCGCCAACCTCATCTTGACCCAATGCGGATCCCCCATCATTTCTGACGTGAATAAATGGTAAGTACCGTTCAGCTTGAGGACTCTACCGCCTTCGAACCCGTATTTGTTCCCTTTGGCGCCCTCTGATTTGACGGTCAAAATCGCACTCGGGAATCGCTTCGTCGCAACCAGCTCGGTAGTTTGCCCCGCGGCCGAACCGCTGAGCATCCAGAAAGAGGAACCAAAGAGCGAGCTCAGAAGCAGTCTGTTGCAGACCCTCGCAAATCTCGGCGTGCCCCGCACGGGATGCTTGTAGTCTCGTACGGCATTCCTAAACAAGGTAATAGAGGTTATGGTGGAGGTTAACCGTGCGATTTTGGGGGTCGATTTGACCCTGGCAAGTGCCGAGCGCGCGGTTTGAGGGACAAACTCCGTCGGACCCGCTCAAATAAATGGGCTTGGATGAAACACGCGGGTTCGATAACCCCGCGATCAACGGGTTAATGGGTGCGGCTGACGGAATGAGTGATCTGGAAACTCCGCGCATTCCAGTACATAACTACAATTAACGGGTCAAATAACGGTTAATCCTACCCGCAATGGCGCCAATCTTCCGCATTGACCTACGCCAATCGCCAGTGCTATCGTGCGACCTGAACGAAGAAACGTCGCCAGCGGAGCGCGTTTGTTCTGCCGCAACTGTCACAATCCCAAGGTGACATCTGTTCACACTTCCGTAGCCTCCTCCATCTCGCTGTTCGAGAAGCGTGAAGAACTGCGCCGCGTCCTGGAGAGCAAATACTTCGCGAACTCTCCGAAAAAGACCCGCTTCCTCGAATTTGTGTCGGAACAAGCCTTCCTGGGCAACGGAGACAAGCTCAACGAATATCTGATTGGAGTCGAGGTCTACGATCGGGGCGTCGATTTCAATGCGCAAAAGGATCCGATTGTGCGGGTGCAAGCGCACGAGATTCGCAGACTGCTCAACAAATATTATGAGGAGGATGGTCGCGGGGGTCTGATCCGCCTCGACCTGCCCTCCGGTCATTACGTCCCAGTGTTTCGCCGCAGCACGTCCGATGAATCGGCGGCGGACCCGTCGGCTTTGATCGAGGGCCCGAACGGGAGCGCGCCCAAGCGCCCGCATCTTTCCGTCACCTTGGTTTTGGGTGCTCTGTGCCTCGCGCTTGCCTCTCTCCTTATTCTTGATTCCTGGAAAGGTGCACGCACCGCTCCGCCCCGAGAACAAGTCACCAGCTTGCCGGACGGCCTGGAGTGGTTCTGGCGTCCGTTCCTGCTCCCCGCCGATGCACCGCTGATCACGATTCCAAATCATCCGTTATTGCGCGCCGCCCACGATGGGGACAGCTCGCAGACTCTGGCCGAAGGTCACGAGATCCCAAAAGCGAGTCTGCCGGAATTCCGGGACACAATTCATTTCCGCGAATTGAAGCGCTTTCTGTTCGTTCCCAGCCTCACCGATTTCACTTCCGTCGGCGAAACCCTGGGAGTGGTCAACTTGTGCAAGATGTTCGCCAGCGTTGGCCAGGGTTGCCGCGTGCAACCGTCCCGCCTGGTCAATTTCGAGGAAATCAAGGGAGACAACGCGATTCTGCTTGGGGGTAATCAGTCCTGGAGCGGCAGAGTCTTCCTCAACGTGCAGGGATTCCAATTCCACAGTGGCGTGATTCTGAACCGCAATCCTCAGCCCGGAGAAAAGGAAGTATACAAGCCCGAGTTCGATCCGGTAACCAACCAGTTGAGGCGGGACTATGCGGTGGTACTGATGCTACCGAACGAAAGAAAGGAAAAGCGCGTTCTTTTGATTTACGGCATTTACACGCAGGGTTCTCAGGCGGCGATCGAGTACCTTACCAACCCGGAGCGCATGGTGGAACTGCGGAAAGCGCTGCTTGATCTGACTCCCGACCACAGGACCATACCAGCTAGTTTTCAGGTTCTGCTCACCACGACGGTCGAGAATTCCGTTCCGGGAAAATCCTCACTGGTTGCCATCCGAATCATTTCCAGCTGAGTTGTTGCGTTTCAGAAATCCACTCGAAATGTCACTGGGCGGGAACGGGCAGCCCACATCGTGACGTCGCCGCTATCCCCAAGAAAATCAGGCACTGACCAAAGCGCTCGCCAAGATACGTGCAATCTCAGTCTGAGACCGTCTCCAAGAGAGGCTTCCTCACTCTGTTTTCTCCTTATCGTAAACCATTGTTTCTTAAGATAAATAAAGCGGATTACGGCGAAGGAGGAAAAAAATCACAAAAAAGAGCTTGCAATTTTAATAGTGATATAGTTAACTATACCACTATACATCTGGCGAGGATGATTGCCGGCAGCTGAGCGCGGGCAAAAACCAATCCGGACGTAAAAAAGTTTGAGGAGACTGAAACATGAAATCCTTTCGCTGGCTGCTGTCCGTTGCTCTGCTGTCTCTTTCTGCCGTGGCTTTCGCACAGTCCGACGCGCAAAAGTCGTTCGACACGATGAAAACGCTGGCTGGCTCCTGGGAAGGCCAAAGTGCGGCCACCGGGACGCCGCTTGATGGCAAGATGATGCACGTTTCGCTGCGCGTGACTTCCATGGGCAACGCCCTTGTGCATGAGATGACTGGAGCGGGAAGACCCGACGATCCGATCACTATGCTCTATCTGGACGGCGACCGTCTGCTCCTGACTCATTATTGTGACGCCGGGAATCGGCCCCGCATGGCAGGCAAAATGTCGCCGGACGGAAAAACCGTCGACTTCGATTTTCTCGACGTCGATGGTAGCACGCAGTACGGACACATGCACCATGCGGTCTTTACCATGATCGACGCCAACCATCACAGCGAGGACTGGACTTACATGATGCCTGGGGACAAACCGGTCCACGCGCGCTTAGACCTGCAGCGAATAAAGTGACAGAACGCATCTCCGGAAAGGCTATCTGGAAAACCTGATGGACCGTGAGTGGAACGACAATCAACCGATTTACCGCCAGCTTCGCGACCGCGTGGTCGCCATGATCCTGGACGGGGTTCTCAGGGAAGGCGATCCCCTGCCGTCGGTGCGCAACGTCGCCGCCGAATATCGGGTCAATCACCTCACGGTTCTAAAGGGCTATCAACAACTGGTCGACGAGCAACTGGTCGAGAGTAAACGAGGTCGCGGAATGTTCATCAATACCGGCGCGCGCAATCTGCTACTGCAGGGCGAACGCCAGAAATTTCTCGCGGAAGAATGGCCCAGAGTGCAGGCGACCATTCAGCGGCTCGGCTTGAAACCCGAAGAACTGCTGGATACCGGCGCGACTCGCCAGACGTCGGCGGAGTCCTCGGCGAAAGCTACAGGGGAGGAGCGCTGAAGCCATGGCATGCATAGAAGCACGTGGCCTTCGCAAGGCATTCGGCAAAACCGTCGCGCTGGATAACGTCGATTTGCGTGTCGAGGAGGGCCGCATCCTTGGACTCATCGGACCCAATGGCGCCGGCAAGAGCACCGCCCTCAATGCGATTCTCGGCCTCCTTCCGTATCAGGGAGAACTGAGGGTGCTCGGACGCGATCCCTGGAGCGAGCGCGATCAGCTCATGCGCGATGTCTGCTTCATTGCGGATGTCGCCGTGCTACCGCGCTGGATACGGGTTTCGCAGGCTCTCGAATACGTTGCCGGAGTGCATCCGCGATTTGATCGTGCCAAGGCGGAAGGTTTTCTCGCCAGGACAGACATCCGGCGCACCAGCAAGGTCAGGGAATTGTCGAAAGGCATGGTGACCCAGCTGCATCTGGCTCTGGTCATGGCAATTGATGCGAAATTGCTGGTGCTGGATGAACCAACGCTTGGCCTCGATATCCTGTATCGCAAACAGTTTTACGATGCGCTGCTGAACGACTACTACGACCGCAGCCGCACCATTGTGGTGACGACCCATCAGGTGGATGACATCCAGAACGTGCTCACCGATCTCATGTTCATCAACCGCGGCCGAATCGTACTCGATTGCAGCATGGAAGAATTCGAGTCGCGCTATCTGGAAGTGACGGTGCATCCCCCCCACCTCGCCGCAGTACGGGCCCTCAATCCGCTTCACGAGCGCCAGGTGTTGGGTCGCAGCATCCTGTTATTCGATTTGAAGTCCGATCTGAAATCCAATCCCGTCGATCGCCAGCAACTGGCAACACTTGGCGACGTCCGCACCCCCAGCATTGCCGACTTGTTCGTTGCCATGTTGGGGGATACGAAGGGAAATAAGCCGGTCGATAAGTCCGGCCAGGCACAAGGAGTGCCTCAATGAATACGCAATCGAACCGGGTGCCGGCCTCGCCGCTCGACTCGCAGGCTGTCGCGCCCGCAGTGATATCGGAGACCCGGCCGATGTACTGGTCGATACGCCGCGAATTGTGGGAGAACCGTTCCGTCTATATCGCGCCCCTGGCTGTGGCCGCCGTCTACGGCTTCGGCTTCCTGATCAGCCTGTTTTGGGTGCCGCGCAGCATGCGCGGCATGGAGGAGGCGCACGGCCGAATGCCTTCTGTCATCGTGCTTGCCATGCCCTACAGTCACGCTGCGATGTTGATCATGCTGATCGCATTCCTGGTCGGGATCTTCTACTCGCTCGATGCCCTGCACAGCGAACGCCGCGATCGCACCATCCTGTTCTGGAAGTCGCTGCCGGTTTCCGATCTTACAACCGTGCTCTCGAAGGCCAGTATTCCGCTCGTGGTTCTGCCGCTGCTCGCCTTCGCCATCACCGTTGGGTTGCAGCTGATCATGCTGCTGCTGAACGCCGCCGTCCTGCTGGCGAGCGGTGCAGGTAACGGGATGCCGTGGGCTCCGCCTTTGTTTGAGATGGAGTTGGTGACGCTCTACGGTACGGCTGCGCTAGTGCTCTGGCATGCGCCCATCTACTGTTGGTTTCTGTTGGTCTCAGGCCGGGTGCGGCGCGCGACATTTCTATGGGCCGTGCTACCCCCGCTGGCGATTGCCGCTGGCGAGAGGATTGCGTTCCACACTTCATATTTCGGCCTACTGATGCAAGACCGCTTGTTTGGATTCGCAGCGGGCGCGTTCGACCTCAAGGACAAAGCTGGCGTCCCGATCGATGCGCATTTTATTCCACTGACACAACTCGCTCCCGGAAGATTTCTGAGCAGCCCGAGCCTGTGGTTCGGACTTGCTGTGGCCGCAATATTGCTGGCCGCAGCAGTCCGGCTGCGCCGCTATCAAGGGCCCCTCTGATTTGCATACAGTCTTGATCGAATGCTTCGCGTAAGGAGAACTGAGTATGAACACAGTAGGACGCATGGAACCACTAATCACTGTTAACTGCTCAACCATGGAATGTGCTTCTCTTTCACCCAGCGCTCCGATTTGGCAGGACGTGCTGGCGCAGGCGATGACCGGCGAACTCATCGCCGCGATGAACTACACCTCGTTATCGGAGATATGTGACGATCCCAACGAACTAGCCGATGCGTTGGAGCATGCGCAGATCGAACGGGGGCATGCTGCTCGCTTCGCTGTCGAAGGCCGCAAGCTGGGTGTGGACGTTTCCAATAACGTCGACGCAAAGCATTGGAAGCGGCTGCGCGACGCATTCCTCGGCTGCATCACAGAGCGTGACTTTATCGGCTGCCTGATCGTTCAGGAGATCATGCTCGAATCATTCGCCGTCGCCAGCTATGCGCGCGTCGGCAAGGTGGCGCCGGGAAGTCTGGGCAAGACCTTTAGCTCCATTGCCGCAGAGGAAGAAGAGCACGTCGATCACGCCATGTCGATTCTCCGCGCGGAGCGGGCCTTGGATGCGCCGCGCTTCGACGATAAGGTGTACCGGCTGCATCTTGATGTGATGACCACACTCGCGAAGATGCTGGCCAAGGAGTGTAGAGATGGTCATTGCGAAGTGTGTCACGGCAACTGTGTAAAGCCATCACTGTTTGAGGTCAGCTTGAGTGCCGCCGAGCTTCGCGGAGCGTCGCTGCAACAGTATCTGAAGACGCTAGACATGCTGGGGATACCTGGGGAGGTCACCTTGACATGGGTGGCGCAGTTGCCAGTGTAGACAGGCCCGAGCGGGCTATCCAAGCGCAGGCCGACCAAGGAACGACGGAGCCGGTCGATTTCGCTCTGATTGGGCATCAGGAGAGTTGGAGGGCGGCTGCGGACGTTCTCGCCGCCCTGCGCGGTCCAGACCGTATGCATCTGCCGGACGATGAGGTGAAGGACATCCTTCCCTGGATTCCGCCCAGAACGGTCTGCCATGTCGAAGTCGGATCGATCCTCCCTACGAAGATCGACGGCCCGACCGGAGCCACGGCGCACGGCCTCTACATCGACTCCTTCATTCCTCCGGACCGCCTGGAAGCCACCCATGTGCACGAGAATATCGCCCGGGTTCGAGGAGCGGCGGCCTGTGCGATCAGGGCAGGAGCGAGGATTGTGAGTCTCGGCGGATTCAGCTCCATTCTGATCGAGGGCAACTTCGATCAGCTTCCGGACAGACGCGATACGGTGTTCACGACCGGCAACACGTTGACGGTTGGTTTCATCGTTCAGGGCATGAAGAAGATGTGCGTTCTGGAGGGTCGCGACCTTCGCAAATCAACCCTGCTCATTGTGGGTGCTACGGGAGATGTGGGTTCCGGCTGCGCCCGTTGTTTGGCGCCTCTGGTGAAGCGCGTGCTGCTCAGCGCACGCAACGTGGAACGATTACGCAGACTCGCAGCGGAGTTGCGAATCGATGAAGTTCAAGTGGAGATCGCAACCGATTGCCTCGAGAACAACCTCCAGCGATTCTCGGCCGAGGCCGACCTCGTGATCTGCGCCGCGAGTCTGGCGTCCCCTTCGCATCTATGGGGGCGCATCGCACCCCAGGCAATCGTTTGCGATGCGGGCTACCCGAAGAACCTGTCTCCCAACGCGCAGATGCCTGGCGCCAAAATCTTCTTCGGGGGTCTGGGGCAGATCACTGGCGGACTGAGGTTCAGGCCGGATTTTCATGGAATTCTGAATCGCCATCCGTTTCCCGATGTGGTCCATGGATGTCTACTAGAAGGCATGGCTCTTGCTCTGGCGGGCCGGTTTGAACCCTTCTCCCAGGGCAGAGGCTTCATCACGCAAAAGCGGGTCGAAGAGATGGAGACCATTGCTGCGGGGCACGGGATCTACCTCGCACCGCTTTACAACGCCGATGGACCCGTAGGGGACGGACTTCATGGCCAGACGGAATGGTCGAGAGCATGCGGGGATGGCCTGATGGAACAGGCCGAAGTGCCCAGCGCAAAAACAGAAAAAACAGCAAAGACAGAAGGAATGGCGCGAATCGGAGTTTCCTGAAATTTCATCCGCATGTCCCGTTATATGTCCAATCGGCAAGCGGTCTGACCGGAGTATTGGGCTAGCAACGAAACGCGCAGAAGCCGGACTCCGCTCAAATTATGTTTTCCTCCGGTTTCTTGGGTAGTGTAGAATTCCCGGCTTAGCGACGCCCCCCTTTTTTGTCGTCTCCTGTGCATTTTCTATGGATGAGACGCTCAACCGCGCACCAACTACAGCCCCGCGACCGGATTTGAGCGGCACGGTCCTCGGCCGCCTCCAAGTTGTCGCTCCCCTTGGCGCCGGCGGCATGGGAGAGGTGTGGCGGGCGGAAGATCCGAAGCTGCGGCGCACGGTCGCCATCAAGCGGGTTTCAGCCAGCGGAAGCGGTCATCCCGCGGAAGCCTCTCGCCTGCTGCGCGAGGGACGGCGCCTTTCGGCACTGAACCATCCGAATATCGCGAGCGTTTATGACATTGTGGAACAGGACGGGGAAGTGTTCCTCGTCATGGAGTACGTCGAGGGTCGAACGCTACGAGAACGCCTGAATCAGGCGATCAACCTCCATCAATTTTTCGAAATCGCGATTCAGTGCGCCGATGCGCTTACAGCCGCGCACGAGCGCGGCATTTTACATGGCGACATTAAACCCGAGAATGTGATGCTCACGGAATCCGGGCAGGTGAAGTTGCTCGACTTCGGCCTTGCCCGGCACTTGACGGCCACCAGTCGCGCACCCGACACCGCCGCTACCCATTCACTTTCCTCGTTCGCCTCCGTAGGCGGGACCCCGAGTTACATGGCGCCGGAAGTCCTGATGGGAAATCTGCCCGATTTTCGAGCCGACGTCTTTTCTCTGGGCGTGGTTTTCTACGAAATGCTGGGCGGTCGCCATCCTTTTCACGGAGCGACTCCTGCGGTCACGGCCATGCAAATCGTGCAGCAGGAGGCGATGCCGCTCGGCAAACTCTGCCACTCCATTCCCGCGCCCCTGACGCAAATTGTGGCCAAGACGCTGCACAAGAAACCGGACGAGCGATACCAGACTCCCCGCGAACTGGGCGCGGATCTGCGCGCGGTCCGACTGGGATCGCGCCCTTCGATTTCCGTCCTGCCCGGTTTTTTCGGAGCGCAGAACTGGAAAGTTTCACTCTTCGGAGGCATTGCTTCAGCCCTCGTTCTCCTGGCCGTTCTGTTCGTCCGCCATCGTGAGGCAGTCTTGCCCGGCCTTCCCTCCGCCGCTTCGCCGCGGGCGGTGAAGACGCGGCGGTCGGTGGCTGTGCTCGGCTTCAAGAACCTTACGGATCGGCCTGACAAGGCCTGGCTCTCCACCGCACTGGCGGAGATGTTCAGCGCCGAACTCGCATCGGGCGGACAGTTGCGCCTGGTCTCGGGCGAGCAGATTGCGCGGGCGAGCCATGACGTCCCCTGGAGCCTGAGCGATATGCCGAAGGACTCTTTGCCGCGGCTGCGGGCGAACCTCGACACCGATTTCGTCACGACCGGCTCCTATGCCGTGGTCGGAGAGGGAGACAAAAGTCAGATCCGGCTGGACTTCCGGCTGCAAGATACGACCGCGGGCGATACCGTTGCCGAAGAGGCAGCGATGGGAAGCGAAGCCGACCTTTTTGATCTAGTTTCGCAAATCGGCGCGCGCATGCGGGAACATCTGGGCGCGAGCCAGATCACAAGCGAGCAAGCCAGTCAGGTGCGGTCTTCGCTACCCTCAGCCCCGAAAGCGGCCCGGCTTTATTCGGAAGGCTTGAATAAGCTTCGCGCCTTCGAGACGCTGACTGCCCGCAATCTGCTGACTCAGGCAGTTGCGGCGGATCCGAAATCTCCCCAGCCCCACTCCGCTCTGAGCGCGGCCTGGCTGGAACTTGGTTACGACAGCAAAGCCAAGGACGAAGCGCAACAAGCCTTTGAGCTCGCGACGAACCTCAGCAACGAAGAACGTTTGTGGATGGAAGCGCAATACCGCGATCTGAACAACGAGAAGCCGAAGGCGATCCAAATCGTCCGCACCCTGGCCGACCTCTATCCCGACAGTCTTGCTTATGGCCTGCGCTTGGCGAATCTTCAGGACACCGGCGGTGACCCCAAGACAGCTTTCGCTACTCTGGAAGGCTTGCGCAAGCTTCCATCGCCCTCGGGAGACGATCCTCGGATTGACCTGGCGGAAGCTACTGCGGTCGAAGCGTTAGGCGATTACAAGCGCGAACAGGAAATATCGGCGGCCGCTGCTAAGAAGAGCGAGTCGCGAGGCATTCGTCTCGCGCTTGCGCAGGCGCGATTGTACGAGAGCACGGCTCTCGAACATCTGGGAGATGGCGATCGCGCCAACGCCGCGTTGGATCAGGCCAAAGTTTTATTTGCTGGTGGCGGGGATCTCAAGCACTCCGGCATGACGCTGGTATGGTCCGCCGATTTTCTGAAAGAAAAAGGTGATTTGGCAGGAGCGCGCAAGCAGGCCGACGAAGCGTTGGTGATTTTTCGCCAGATTGGCAATCAGCTTTATGCCGGGCAAGCGCTGAACGAGATCGGCAATGTGCTCCTGGCGCAGGGAGAGCTCGCCGCAGCGAAAGACAACTACGAGCAGGCCCTTCGCGATTATCGCGAGGCGGACTACAAAGTGACGATGGCAGACGAACTGGGAAACATCGGCGAGGTACTGGAGCGCCTGGCCGATTTTGCCGGGGCACGAAAAAGTCTGGAAGAATCCCTGCAGATTTTCCAGCAGGTGGGCGACAAGGACTCCGCCGGCATCGTCGAAATCAAAATTGGGGATGTTCTCGAGGAACAGGGCGACTTGCCGGGGGCCACCCAGCACTTTGGACGCGCTCTGCAGCTGGAGATCGAAGCCGGGCATAAATCCGCACAGGCTGCAACTCTGTACGCTCTAGCCGATGTTCTGATCGAAGAAGACGATTTGAAGCAGGCCCGCGAAAAAAGCAATCAAGCGCTTGCTTTGCGCAAAGACCTCAATCGAGCTTCGCCGCTGTCTGGCAGTCTGCTTCAGTCTGCAGAAATATCACTGGAAGAAGGTCAGCCCTCCGACGCCGAAAAATTGGTCGGGGATGCCTTACATCAGATGGAGGCAACATCCTCCCCGGCGCGGTCAGCCGAAGCTTATTCGATTCGAGCGCTCGCTTTGCTTGCCGAGAATAAACAGTCCGAGGCCCGAGAGGCCGCCCAACAGGCGACTGCATTCGCCGCCAAAGCAAGCGACCGCAATCCGAAGTACGATGCCGCACTGGCGGTCGCACGGGTAGACTTGGCTGAGGGAAAGCTTGCCGAGGCCCGCCAGCGTCTGGCGTCCATCCTCGTTCAGCCGAGCAAGGCCATCTCTGTGCCTTACCTGTTCGAGGCGCATTTGACTCTCGGTGAGATTGGCCTGAAGTCAGGTCAGGTGGCCGTCGCCCGCGCTCAGCTTCGCTCGCTCGAAACACAAGCGCGCGAGAAACACTTCCTGCTTATCGCACGTAAGGCGAGCGCACTACTCACACCATCATCGCACTGAGCTCGGCGCTGGCAGCGCAAAAAGCAGATCCTGCACCACCGTCTCCACTCGAAATGCCACCGCTTCACGGCTTTGCTCCCCCAACTTCGTCGCGTTGCCGAACTGCCGCACGGCCGCGTAACGCGCGTCATGCGCAGGATCCCGCCAGCTACAAATTCCTTCTCCGCCTGGCCGCGATGAACATTTCCTCTTCACTGTTCGCTGAGGAACCGCCCGCGGCCGAACAGAAGCGAGAGCTTTTTCATGAATCGGAGGAACGGGTTCATCTAAACCTCCTGCGGGTCGCTCAAGACGCGCCCGATCGCCGCAATCATCTGTTCAAACTGCGACAACTCGACGCCCAGTTGCCGGCGCCCCGCAGCGGTCAGCTTATAAAAGCGCGCTCGCCGGTTCGTCTCCGTCATCTTCCACTCCGCCTTCACCCAGCCCTGCAGTAGCAAGCGTTGCAGCGCCGGATAGAGCGAGCCTTCCTCGACTGTCAGCACATCGGCGGAGTGCCGTTTGATGGAGAGCGCAATACCGTATCCATGCAGTGGCGCCCGGGCTAGCGTCTTTAAGATCAGCATGTCGAGGGTTCCTGGGAGCAGGTCGGGCTTCTTCGCCATATCCGTCGACCATAGACAATCTATGAGTAGACTGTCAAGGGGTTACATCCTTTGGCTTAAGGCAGCCAGATCTTCGTTTGCTTTCCCCCGACCTGGCGAGCTAGAGTGACCATTTTCAGCCGTTTCTAGAGTCCAGAATTTGCACCGCGGAACTCACGATTCACTCTTAGCGACGTTTTGGTCGTCTGCAAACGGTGATTCTTGTGCCCCAAGTTTCTCTTCCCCAGCCTTGATCGCTTACTGGAAGCCGCGAATGCCCTCTCCGATTCCTTGGCGTGGCGCGGAGAGTTTCTTCGGTTCTTTAGTCCGGAGCAGCCGCTGACTGCTCGCACCGCGGTGAACCCCTACTGAAACCAAACATATGGCCCCCTCGGAACAAGCTAGTCTTGATCGATTCTCCCGCTACCCATGGCGCGGAGTGTTCCGATACCGTCGTGCTTTTCGACGTGATGGCCCGATCGTCGTCTACCGGAATCATCAAGGAGTGAATCGCGAATTGCTTTGCGCGCTCTGGACAGGCGCGACATAACGGTTCCTATCGGGATCGACAAACTGTCGGCAATCTCCCGGTACGACATTTCCTCCACATCGCAAAGCAGCAGCGTATCGCGGTACCGTACCGGCAAATCGCAAATGGCGTGCTGCACCAACTGGGAATTACGGCGATTCATTAGAACTGTTTCCGGAGTTTTTCTATCAATTGCCAGTTCGGGTTCGTCTTCATCCGGGAGTAGCGCATCGGTCATGCGCCGTTCCAGTGTCGAGCACGAACTCAGAAATGTATTCTTCAGAATGCGAAATATCCAGGCTCGGAAATTGGTGCCGGGCTGAAACGATGCGAAACTGCGCAAAGCCTTCAGGTAAGTTTCTTGAACCAGATCCTCGGCATCGCCCTGGTTGCCCACAAGCCAGCCCGCGAAGTTGTAAAGGGAATCGAACAGGGGCAGGGCCAACTGTGCAAATTCTGCCTCGCGCCGGGAAGATGAGCCCCAAACCCTGAGCGTTTCTTTCATTCCAGAGCCAATACTGGTCATTTGCCTTTTGCCGAGTCGTTGCTTCCGATTTGAAGAGGCCGTCCTGCGTTACAACCTGACCCGCAACTCCCTCGACGTCAATTGGCTGCCAGTTTTTTACGCATATCCGATCGATCATCTGGTAAGTGTCTGCAGGCTTATGGTTTAGCTGCACGTATATCCTGCCGCCAAGGTCCCGTCCTAAGATTGGGCCGGCGAAAATGCTAAACTCCGTGCGAGCTTGTGGCGCTATGGAACGTTCGCGGTCCACGTCCGTTGTGCAATTCGGAGCCTATGAGGTTTCTCTCCAATCGGGCGAAGTGCGCAAGGCGGGCATGAGAATCAGGGTCCAGCAGCAGCCGATGAAGCTGCTGGAGATCCTGCTGGAGCGCCCGGGAGAAATCGTCACTCGGGAGGAATTGCGCCGCCGAGTCTGGCCCAACGAAGGTTTCGGTGATTTCGACCAGGCTCTCAACATCGCCATCGGGAAGCTGCGGAGTGCCTTCGGGGATTCGGCCGAAAATCCGCGATTTATCGAGACTCTTCCAAAACGTGGCTACCGCTTTATCGCGGATGTGTCGGTCGTCGGTGCGGACGCCCGTCCAAAACGGCCGGAATCTGCGCCTGGAGATGTGCCGGCGACAGACCCGGAGCCCACAAAGCACGGGGGCGGCTTGGCAGTTGCACCCAAAGGCCGCCTATCTTCTCGTCATCGGCTCATCACCGCCGGGGCACTGGTTCTGACTTTTCTCGTTGTCTCGCTCTGGTTGTTTCGTACGCCTAGCCGTGGGCCCGGGAGCATCCGATCATTGGCAGTCCTGCCGCTGGACAATCTTTCCGGAGACGCTTCGCAGAATTACTTTGCTGACGGCATGACGGACGAGTTAATCACCGACCTGGCTCAGATCAGCGCGTTACGAGTGATCTCCCGCACCTCCGTCATGGTATATAAAGGAGCGCGCAAGCCTCTTCCCCAGATCGCTCGTGAGCTCAACGTCGATGCCGTAGTAGAAGGGACCGTGCTCCATTCCGGCGACCATGTCCGCATTACGGCCCAGTTGATCGAAGCCTCCACGGACAAGCACTTATGGTCGCAGAGCTATGAGAGTGAGTTGCGCGATACCTTGGCGCTTCAGAACCAGGTGGCTGCAGCCATTGCGGATCAAATTCGGATCAATTTGACTCCCCGGGAACAAGCTGCGCTGAAAAACGTAAAGGTCGTTAATCCAGAAGCTTACGAGTCCTATCTTAAAGGGCGTTATTTCTGGAATAAGCGAACCGCGGAGGGGTTGAAGGTCGCCCTGGCTTATTTCAACCAGGCGATCGAACAGGACCCGAAGTATGCCCAAGCCTATTCCGGCTTAGCCGACACCTATGCATTGTTGGGAGACTGGCAGTACGCAGCGATGACCCCCAAGGAGGCGTTTCCCAAAGCTAAGACGGCAGCGATCAAAGCTCTCGAATTGAACAGCCAGCTCGGCGAAGCGCACAACTCGCTTGCATTCGTACTGGATGGATTCGACTGGGATCTGAATTCTGGCGGAAACGAATTCCGGCGGGCCATCGAACTGGCTCCGGGTTACGCAACCGCTCACCATTGGTATGCCTGGCACTTGAGCCTATTAGGTAGATATGACCTGGCCATTGCGGAAATGAGAAAAGCGCAAAACCTGGATCCGCTATCGCTTATCATTAACGCCGATCTCGCAGAACTCCTGGTGGTTGCGCACTCTTATGACGAATCCATACTCCAGAGCCGCAAGACGATCGAAATGGATCCTAATTTTGCCCTGGCGCACAATCAACTCGCCCAGGGGTACCTCCAAAAACATAGGTACGATGAAGCGATCGCGGAACTGACAACAGCCATCAAGCTTTCCGGAGAGAGCCCGGCATTCATAGCAAATCTGGCCCGTGCCTACGTCGCATCCGGCAAGCGGAGCGAAGCCCTGAAGGTTCTGAACGATCTCAAGAAACGCTCCAACCCAAGTTATTCGAATGCTGCGGAGATTGCCGTGATCTACGCGTCTCTCGGAGATACGGATCAAGCCATGAATTGGCTCGAGAAAGGATACGAAGAGCGATTTAATCCCGGCGTCCTGTTGCGGCCAGGCTTCGATCCTCTCCGCTCGGATCCGCGCTTCCAGGACCTTCTTCGTCGTATTGGCCTATCCGGGTGAGATCTGCCCGAACGGCGCGCAGTGGCGAAGACTGGCTGTTCGGAATCGCTAGCGGATTGCCCGTCACAACGAAGCCGCCGGCGCGGCGAACGCTGCCGCGTGCCTGATGCCGGAAGTGGTTGCACTTTTCGCCAGCTAAATTGTGGCATACAAGCCGCCGAAGGATATCCTCCGGCCCCTTTTCGAAGACTCGTCGTTTCCCGATACAAGTGCTCATCGTTTTATCGCCGTAAGACCACTCCGTTCAGGGAGTGGAAGGGAGTGGATCTAAGGCTTGCTTTTTTGTTAAAGCTGCAGCAAATCAGGTACCGTAGCTGGATCTGAAGACCGTAAAGGTCGGCTGTGACGGAGTTCGTCTCTGCCTGAAAACCAGGCGAATGCAGCAAAGCTACAAGTGGGCCCGGGCAGGGCCTTCAGGCGCTAACGTAGGGAGATTAAGCCCATGCGTAGCCTGAGAAGGAATCCCCTCTCTTTAGGGCGGGGAGGATGTCAACCAGGTAACGGCGACTGGATGTTCACGCAATTCCTCGAAACGGAGCAGATAAGTATTCCAGTCTTGCTGGGTCGGCATATCGGCTTTCGACCAACCCGACCCGGCGAAGTACGTAAACGATTCCCCTGAGTGCCGTTTATAAAGCATGAGGGCATGATGCGCCGCGGTCACGGTCGTTGCATGTTCGGTGGGCAGCGATATCAGACCGGTTGCAATTCTGCCCGCTGATAGTTTCTGCGGCGTGTCCCATACGGAGGCAATGCTTTTTCCGACGGGCAGCGTGGTAACGCCCCCTTCATGAATCGCGATCCCTGCCGCCAAATCGAGGGACGACCCTCCCTCGAACCTGTAGGTCGACACGATCTTATTCAGATGCGAGCCCGCATCCAGAGTGATCCGCTTGGTTTCAGTAACCATTCTTCCGCCCGCCGGCCACGGCGCGTAGGACACTTCGAATTCAAAACGGATCGGCCCCGTAGCCAGGATTTTGGCGACCGTATAATTCTTCGAGACATCCAGCTTGCCGTCAGCCCAGACGGCTGTGCCTCCGCAGCCTCGGGATGGCCCCACATCGTAGGAATCAAGCCCGATTCCGTTGTCGTTGTGATACGACAAAGGGGAATTGTGCGTGATCGCAGCTTCGTGGTCCTGCTGATAGAAGCTGTTTACGACAAAATTCGGAATGCGCTTTGACCACACGTCGATACCAGAGGAAATCTCGCCGGTCGCTTCTAACGCCGGGCCGTAAATTCGATAGGCTGCAACCGTATTCTCCCAGGCGAAGTCGTCTTTACGCTCAGGAATCGCGCGCCCGAACACCAGCGATTCCTGAGGCTGTAGCGCAGGATCCAAATGGAATGCCACATTCATTGTCCCTTTAGCCGGCAATTTGACGAGCAGCAGCAGAGTATCGGGATCGCCGCCCGGCCGACTGCTGTAAAGCTGGCTGGGAATGCGCTGTTCGGTTGCAGTGTCGGTAGCGACCAGGGACTGCATTTGCGCCGCCGAGAAACGTAGGTGACCGGCGACCCGGCTTAGCGGAAGCTCGACTACCTCCTCGGTTCGGTCGATGCTGGTGGGATTGCTAATGCGCAACCGCTGCGCCCATGCGCAAGGCAGGGCAGCGAGAACGATCAGGAATAGAAACAGCAGCGCACCAGGTAGGCGCTTCCGGCAGGGGAGAACAGCAGAGTGAAGCTGCGGGGGGCTTGAAGTATCCGTCCGTTGCGATTGCAAGGAGCACTCAACCTTGTCTGCGAGCCCGACTTTCTATGCGAGGCTGCCGCTTGGGCCTGATATAAATGTTATTCCGTCGAAGCAAAATTCATTATAACGTTATCATTTATTTTGGTATGGTGAGGCGACTTGAGGAACGATGAGTCTCCGTTGTCCGGATGGCAGGCAGATTAACAGTACGAATGAGCGGCAATGGGAGGTATTCGACGTTGGGAGCGCCGTGGTATCGTTACTGTTTATGGGCGCTCGACAAGGACGCTCTGGCCACGACGGGGCCGAAAATACGGGTGCCGGTGCCGCGCCGAGGGGCTGCGTATGATGGGGGCGGAGGAGTCCGCATCGCAAAATAATTCGTTCGGGCAATTAGGGGTTCGCAATCGAGAGAGAATAGCGCTGTGAACATACTGCAAATGGCGGACGCGATCCGCTATCGAACGATGACCACCGCAGAATTGCGCGAGACGTTTCTGATCGACCATCTTTTTCATCCGGGACAGATCGGATTGACATATGTCGATCTTGACCGCACCGTGATCGGTTCGGCCGTACCCACTGGCGAGCCGCTGACCTTACCCACAGACGATGCGCTGCGGGCATCGTACTTTACCGAGCGGCGTGAACTGGGCGTCCTTAATATCGGCGGGGCGGGCGTAGTCAAGGTAAACGGCGTCCCCTTTGAGCTGAAGAAGCTGGATGCGCTGTACGTTGGCCGCGGAAATGAAAAAATCGAATTCTCCAGCGCCGATCCAGCGCACTCTGCCGAGTTCTACCTGCTGAGTTATCCGGCTCATGCGACACACCCGACGAAGTTCATTCGGTCTGCCGAACAGGCGAAGGTTACGCTCGGTGTCGCTGAAAGCGCGAATCTGCGGGAGATAACGAAACTCATTCACCTGGAAGGAACGCGCAGTTGCCAACTGGTAATGGGCTTTACCCAACTCGCCCCGGGAAGCGTCTGGAACACCATGCCGCCGCATACCCACCTGCGGCGGTCGGAAGTTTACCTTTATTTCGATCTTGCAGCCGGCCAGCGGGTGATTCACCTGATGGGTCCTGGCAAGGAAACGCGCCACATCGTCATCGCGGACAAACAGATCGTCGTTTCTCCCGGTTGGTCGATTCACGCCGGAGTTGGAACCAAGAACTATACGTTCTGCTGGGGTATGGGTGGAGAGAATCAGGTCTACAGCGACATGGATGCCTTGGCTATCGCGGATTTGATCTAGCCGAAAAAAACCGAAAAGGATCGTGCCGTGATACTGGAGAAATTCGGTCTGAAGGGTAAGACCGCGCTAGTGACGGGATCGTCACGCGGACTGGGCGCAGGGATTGCCATGGCGCTGGCCGAAGCGGGCGCAAACGTGGCAATCCATGGCTCGAGCAAAGCACCGGAAGTCACGCAGCAAGCGTTACGCAAAATCGGCGCGAATCAGTTCGCAGTCGTTGGCGATGTCAGCGACGCCTCTGTTTGTTCCCTGCTGATTGAACAAGTAGTCCGCCATTTTGGCGTCATCGATATTCTCGTCAACAACGCCGGGATCATTCGGCGCACGGCCGCCGTCGAGCACTCTGAGCAAGATTGGCAGGCGGTGATCGACACCAATCTCAGCAGCGTATTCCGCCTGACAAAGCACGCAGGGAAGCACATGTTGGCCCAGGGTTCAGGCAAGGTTATCAATATTGCCTCCGTATTGACGTTTCAGGGCGGAGTCTTCGTTCCCTCGTATGCCGCGGCGAAAGGCGGAGTCGGACAACTCACGAAGGCATTTGCCAATGAATGGGCCGCAAAGGGTGTAAACGTGAATGCTATTGCGCCCGGCTATATGGCTACCGACAATACCGAGGCCTTGCGGGCAAACCCGGAGCGGGCCCGTCAAATCATGGAACGGATTCCCGCTGGACGATGGGGATGCCCAGACGACTTGGCTGGCGCAGTCGTATTTCTTGCATCCAGCGCCAGCGACTATGTGCATGGCCATGTGCTGGCCGTCGATGGTGGGTGGCTGAGTCGGTAATCGCGAGCCTAACAATAATTTGCGCAGATCTGCTTCCGAGGTGATTCATGAAACTGACGATTGCATCCTTAGCCCTTGCCGTCTCCACGCTTCCTTTCGCCGGTGCACAAACACTCACGGTAGACCACCTGACGCAAGGTCAATTGATCGAAAAAGCTCGGGAACTAAATGCGAAGGCGCAAGGTTCCGAGGGTGCGGCGAGCAGTAAGCTGAACGAGTATCGAAACCACTTCACGATGATCGCGCTTCGCCGCAAGGATGGCGGCGCTGAGATTCATGAGAACTATGCCGACTTTTTCTTCGTAGTACGCGGAAGCGCGAAGCTGTTGACTGGCGGCACTGTGCCGGACGGCAAGACCGTGAGCCCCGGAGAGATTCGAGGCAAATCTGTACTAAACGGGGTTGAAACAACGCTGCATCAGGGGGATATCGTCCACATACCCGCAACCGTGCCCCATCAGCTTCTCCTGCCAGAAAGTGAGAGCTTCCTCTATTTCGTCATCAAGGTCAAAGAAAATTGACATCCTCCCCGCCCTAAAGAGCGGGGATTCCTTCTCAGGCTACGCATGGGCTTAATCTCCCTACGTTAGCGCCTGAAGGCCCTGCCCGGGCCCAC
>Ga0209420_1000486_pt1 | contig 20859 bp, 35 predicted proteins | sample BlaSpr_A8_OM1_O1_FD_187972 | JGI IMG/M metagenome (GOLD analysis project Ga0209420, IMG submission 187972) | Forest soil microbial communities from Thunder Bay, Ontario, Canada - Black Spruce, Ontario site 2_A8_OM1_O1 (SPAdes) (version 2) | ecosystem: Environmental > Terrestrial > Soil > Boreal...
CCAATGCCAAAAATGTAGGTGAGGCCAACCTCAACCCGTTTGGTATCCGGCAGGTTTACACCAGCGATGCGCGCTGCCATGATATTAACCCTGCCTCTGTTTGTGACGAGGCTGAGCCGGGCAAATTACCCGTACCACACCGTGGCGGCGGATGATGACACAGCGGTTGCAGATTGTTTTGACGCTGGCGCGCACTTTCATGGCCGGACCTCGTTACAACGTTAATTTAGCGGTGACGGTACACGATACGAGCCTTTGAAAGGTCGTACGGAGTCATTTCGAGCGCGACACGATCGCCGGGGATAATGCGAATGTAGTGCATTCGCATCTTACCAGAAATGTGTGCCAGCACAACATGCCCGTTCTCAAGCTCTACCTTGAATAAGGCATTGGGTAGAGTCTCAAGGACGGTGCCTTCGAGCTCAATTACTTCCTTTGTGGGCTTGCCCGCGGAAGCGCCCGGCTTGGTGGCTTTCGGCTTGGTAACTTTCTTCGCGTTCGGCATATATATGACTACAGCTTGTGATTATAGATAAGTTGGCGGTGATTGTAAAGGGCTTGAAGCTGTTTTATTCATTTATTTTTGTTATGGTCTGTTTAAAATAGTATTCCCAGGCCGGCGATTGCAGAGTGAAGATTTTTTCAGGCGATGTGAGGTATATCCTCCTTAGTTCCGAGACTGCGATCCACTGACTGTTTTTGGCTTCACTAAGCTGTGCTTTTGGCTCTCCCGGCTCAACCTCACAGATAAACACGAAGCTGATCCAGGGCTTACCGTTTTTCAGCTGTTGGGTGCAACAAAACGGCTTGAAGCCAAATGCGGCGTCGTTTTGTGGCGAGATGACTTTTGTGCGCGCATCACCATGAATGGCTTTAAGGATGAGGCCGCTTTCTTCCCTGATTTCGCGGGCCAATGTGTCAAATATTGTTTCGTAAGGGTGATCAAGCCGGCCAATCGGGAACTCAAGCGTGCCGTTGTAGATTGAGTTTTCGCTTAAGTGCTGACGCGTTTGTATCAGGACGTCTTTATCGCCACGCTCATTCGTGCGCTCAATAATTGCTCCAGCACAGGGAATGGCCTGATCATATTGGGCAGGCCGCACCGGCTTCTCACCAATGAACCTGATCAGATTGTGAACCCCTTTGGCATTGTCTTTATACGTTTCACCATGATTATCGAGTAGCAGTATGTCGAAGTATTTTGTAAACGAGCGCAGGCTGGCGGTGCTGAAGTAACGCTTTGAGACTTGTTCAATCTCAAAGTAATCAGGTTCGAGCTGCCTGCCAGTACCATATTCAGGGTCGCTGGTGGCATTAACCAGGAATGCCAGGATGCCACCCGGTTTGAGAACGCGTTGAACGTCAAACAGGATCCGGGCCGTCAGGTCGGCGGGAAAGTAGTGGAGCGACAAATGAGCGTACACAATATCGAATGAGCTGCTTGCAAACGGTAGCTCCTGGCGCAGATCAAGCTGTTGAAGCGTGATCTTTTTTGCCAGCTTCTGATCCATTTTGGAGCGGCTCAGTTCGAGGGCGGATTGATCAAGATCTGTTGAGACAATATCGTAGCCGTGGCCCGCGAAGAAGCGGCTGTCCTGGCCTTGACCGGCTCCGAGTTCCAGAACGCGACCACTTTGGGGAAAGTAGCTGAGAACGGTTTGGGCAAACAATGACGGCTTGTTGATCCAATCCTGGCCCTGATAATACTGGTGAAGATTTGCCCAGGTCTGGTCAGCGGTGTCGTGGCTAGTATTGTTCATAGCTGGTAGTAATGGCCTGAGCTTCGAGTTGCTTGAGCGTTTCAACAGCAACCGATACTACGATCAGCAAACCGGTGCCGCCGAAGGTGAGGACTTGCGAATTGGTGAAAGCCTGCGCGACAAACGGCAGCACAGCGATGATGCCCAGGCCCACGGCACCGGCCAGCGTAATGCGACGCAAGACCCGGCCCAGATAGCCGGCCGTTTGGTTGCCGGGGCGAATTCCGGGTATGAAACCGCCCTGTTTCTGGAGGTTTTCGGCAATGTCTTTGGGATTAAATACCACCGAAGTGTAGAAATAGGTGAAACCCACCACCAGTATAAAATAGCAGGCCGCGTAGATGCCGCCGGATGGGTTGAACCAGGTGGTGAGGTTTTGGGCAAGACTCGCCACCCAGTGCGTTTTGGCGTTGGTAAGCACCTGCCCGAGCAGCCCGGGCACACTCAGGAACGCGAGCGCAAAGATGATCGGAATAACCCCGGCGGTAATAACGCGTAGCGGCAGATGGGTGTCAATCCCGGCGTAAACCCGGTTGCCCCGGGTGCGTTTGGCGTAGCTTACGGGGATATTGCGCGTGCCCTCGTTCAGGACAACCACGAACGCAATAATGAACAACACAGCGACCAGAAACGCGATCAGCGTAACGATTTTGCCGGTGTCGCCGGAGGCGAGCGTGGCGATCTGGCCGGCTGAGCTGGGCAGGCGGGAGATAATGCCGCAGAAAATGATCAGTGAGATGCCATTGCCAATCCCCTTTTCGGTAATAATTTCGCCCATCCACATGAGCAGCATGGTGCCGGCGGTAATGGTGGTAATCATAATGACCCACTGAAACAGATTGGGGTGGCCGATAAGATCAACGTTGGCTACGCGCTCGGAAGTTTGCTGGATCAGAAAGACCATGCCAAAAGACTGAATAAGCGCCAGCGGCAGGGTGAGCAGCCGGGTATACTGGCCGATCTTGCGCCGGCCCTGCTCGCCTTCCTTGTTGAGCGCCTCGAGTTGCGGCACCACTTGAGTGAGCAGCTGAATAATGATTGAGGCGTTAATGTACGGCCCAACGCCCATCATGATGATCGAGAAATTGGCCAGGGCGCCGCCGGAAAAAACGTCGGCAAAGCCGAGGACATTATTGGACGCAAAAACGGTTTTAAGGAAGCTGGCCAGGGCGGCATTATCCGGCACGGGCACGGGAATGTGGGCCAGTAATCGAAAAACTACCAGTAAACCAAGAACAACAAGCACCCGCCGGCGCAGATCTGGGGAACGATAGACCTGCTTTAAGGTGGCGAGATTCATTCTGTGGTTGCAGCCTCCGCGGCCTTAGCGGCTGGTTTTTTTGGCTCCGTGGCAATCGGCCGGGTGGCTTTTTTGCTCGGAGCTTTGGTAAAGCTGATAATCTCAAGCGTGCCGCCAGCCTTTTCGATAGCAGCTTTGGCGGCAGCTGAGGCGTGATGGACTTTGAGGTTAAGTTTGGTTGTGAGCTCACCGCGAGCGAGCAGTTTAACCCGGCGTTCGGCCGACTTGATGAGACCGGCGGTCGCGAGTTCGGCCGGCCCGATGGCCGTGCCGGTTTTCAACCGCGCGAGCGCGTCCAGGTTTACAACCTGATACTCCACGCGAGCCAGCGATGCAAAGCCGCGCTTTTTGGGCAGGCGCTTGGCCAGCGGATTTTGGCCACCCTCAAAACCCGGACGCACGCCGCCGCCGGTGCGGGCATTCTGGCCTTTGGTGCCGCGGCCGGCAGTTTTGCCCTGGCCGGCGCTAATGCCACGGCCGATCCGCTTGGGTTTGCGATTAGCTGTAATGGTGAGTTCGTGAATCTTCATAGTTGGTTCCTAGTTGGCGGCTGCCGGTTCCGGCTCTTTTTTAGCTTTCGCGGCTTTGGCCGGGCGGGCAGGCTTGAGGCGGCTCAGTGCAAGAGCAGTGGCATAGGCGTTATTAACCTTGTTGGTGCTGCCAAGCGATTTGGTGAGGAGATCGCGAATACCAGCCACCTCAACCACATCGCGAACGGCGCCGCCGGCAATTACTCCGGTACCAGGCGAGGCCGGCTTGAGCAGGACGTGGGCTCCGGCGAAGCGGACTTGGATTTCGTGCGGGATGGTGTGTTCCTCGAGCGGGACTACGGTGAGGCGGGCGCGAGCTCTGGCCACGGCTTTGGCAATAGCTGTCATAACCTCTGAGCCCTTCCCAACGCCGACTCCTACCCGGCCGGCCCGGTCTCCCACCACCACTGTAGCGCGGAAGCGGAAGCGGCGTCCACCTTTTACCACCCGGGCGACGCGGTCGATGGCGATTACTTTTTCTTCAAATTCTTTGGGTTGCGCTTCTATGGCCATATTAAAACTCCAATCCACCTTTGCGGGCCGCTTCGGCGAGAGCATGCAGCCGGCCGTGATAAATGCGGGCTCCGCGATCAAAGACAACCAGTTTTATCTTTTTGGCTTTGGCAGCCGCGGCAATTTGAGTGCCAACCCAGACGGCGCGCCTGGTCATGGGGCCGGTGGCTTCTTTCTGGCCGATCGTGGATACCGCCACCAGCGTGCGGCCGGCAGTATCGTCGATGACCTGGGCACGAATGTGCGATTGGCTGATTTTTACCGACAGCCGGGGCCGGGCAGACGTGCCGTTCACCCGGGCGCGAACCCTGGCGTGACGGCGATGTTGTTGTGTAATGGTTGATTCTGTCATGATGTTTAACCTTTGGTCGCGGTTTTACCAGCCTTGCGGCGAATCCGCTCCTCGACGTATTTAATGCCCTTGCCCTTGTACGGTTCCGGCTTCTTCAGTGCGCGCAGATTGGCTGCGGCCTGGCCCACAAGCTGTTTGTCGTGCCCGGTGAGAGTGATGACATTGCGCTCGACTTTGGCTTCAACGCCGGGCGGCAGGGTAAATGTTACCGGATGCGAGAAGCCAAGGCTTAAATTAATAGTGCTGCCCGACACTGAGGCACGAAAGCCAACGCCGTTTATTTCGAGTTGGCGGGTGAAGCCCTGCGACACTCCAACCACCATGTTATTGATGAGTGTGCGGGTAAGCCCGTAGCTTGAGCGTGTTTCGGGCACTGATTCATCGCGGGTGAGCGTGAGCACGCCGCTTTCGATGTGGGCCGTAAGCCCCGGCAGAAGACCGAGTTCGAGTGTCCCTTTTGGTCCGGTGACCGTAAGGTGGCGGGCGTCCAGCTCGGCATTAACGCCGGGCGGCAGGGTAATTGGTTGTCGTCCAATCCGGCTCATGTTACCACACCTTGCAGATTAATTCACCGCCCAAACCTTTTTTGCGAGCCTCGCGGCCGGTCATTACACCGTTCGAAGTCGACAGGATCACGAGACCGCGGCCACCCAAAACGAGCGGGATGTCTTTGGCGCTGGTGTAAACCCGGCGGCCGGGTTTGGATACGCGCACCAGCTCGGTGATGGTGTCGGGGTCGGCGGCGAGTGCGAGCTCAAGCGCCTTGAAGTTGCCGGCGGCTTTTACGTCAACCCCGGCAATGAAACCAGCTTCGGCGAGAATGCGAGCCACCTGCTCCTTGAGCTTGGAGTAGGGCATGGTGACACTCTGATGGCGGGCGGTGCGGCCATTGCGAATGCGGGTGAGTAAATCGGCGATGGGATCGTTAACCATGATTTCCTCCTTACCAACTGGCCTTGGTTACGCCCGGAATCTGCCCGCGCGAGGCAAACTCCCGGAAACAGACGCGGCAAAGGCCAAATTTACGAATATAAGCGCGCGGACGGCCACAAACCTTGCAGCGGTTGACCTTGCGGGTCGAAAACTTGGGTTTGCGCTCAGCTTTTACAATTAACGCGGTTCTGGCCATTACGTTGTCCTCCGAAAGGGAAAGCCCATTAATTCCAACAGCCGCTTGCCTTCGGCGGCATTTTTGGCAGTGGTGACGATATTGACCTGCAAGCCATGACTCGCCGCGTTACCATCAAAGCCGATTTGCGGGAAAATCGTTTGGTCGGTGATTCCCAGGCTGTAATTGCCGTGCGGGTCAAAAGCATCGGGGTTGAGACCGCGGAAATCGCGGATGCGGGGCAACACAACGGCCACCAGAAGATCAAGGAATTCCTGGGCGCGGACGCCGCGCAACGTAACCGTGGAGCCAACCTTCATGCCTTCGCGCAGTTTAAAGCTGGCGATGCTTTTGCGGGCAACCGTGCTGACCGGGTGCTGGCCGGTGATAGTAGCCAGAGTTTCGCCGGCTGCCTCAAGGTGTTTGGCGTCTGCGACGGCCCGGCCCACACCGGCACTCACCACAACTTTGGTGATGCGCGGAACCTGGTGCGGGTTGCCAAAGGCAAACTCTTTGGTGAGCGCCGGAACGGCTGCTTTGAGATATTTTTCCTGAAATCTGTTCATGACTTGGTACCTGATTTGGACTTGGAATTATCGGATTTGGCGGTTTCGGCCTTGGCAGCGGGCCTGGAGGCCGGTTTTACGGGCTTCTTGGCCTTGGTGGCCTTACCCTCATGATTGGCGCTGACTTTGAAAATGCGCTCTTTGGTGCCGTCAGCCTTGATGACGTAGCCGATACGGGCGGGCTTGCCGGTGGTGGGGTCGAGGGCCATTATTTTTGAAACCGGCATGGGTTTGGCAATCTCGAGAATACCGCCGCGCGGCTGTTTTTGCGAGGGTTTGGTGTGCCGCTTGGCGATGTTGAGGTTTTCAACCACCACCTGGCCGGTTGCCGGCAGCACTCGCGTGATTGTGCTGGTTTTGCCCTTGTCACGGCCCCGGATCACAATGATTTTGTCTCCCCGTTTGAGTTTCATTACAGCACCTCCGGAGCGAGCGAAATGATCTTCATGTAGCCGCCATCGCGTAATTCACGGGCAACCGGCCCAAAGATACGGGTACCCCGGGGCTGGCCGTCTTTTTGGATTAGCACAGCGGCATTATCGTCGAAGCGAATCGAACTGCCGTCGGGACGCTTGGTGTCTTTGGTGGTGCGAACGACCACAGCCCGGACCACTTCCTTTTTCTTGACGCCGGCGCCGGGCAGGGCTGACTTCACGCTGGCAGTAATAATGTCTCCAACACGAGCGTAACGGCGGCGGCTGCCTCCCAGCACCTTGATGCAGAGGAGCTCTTTGGCGCCGGAGTTGTCGGCTACGGAAAGTCTTGATTCAACCTGGATCATGTTACGCCTCCAGCTCCCTGGCCGTGACCTTACGGGCAACGAGCCAGCGCTTGTCGCGGCTGAGCGGGCGGGTCTCGGTTATTTCCACCAGATCACCCTCATGGCAGGCGTTCTCAGCATCATGGGCCTTGAATTTGGTCGTAACCTTGTATTGCTTGCGGTAGATTGGATGTTCTTTTACCGAGTTCACAGCCACCACCACGGTTTTATCCATTTTTGCGGACACAACGGTCCCTTTCAGTGTGCGGGTCATTGGGTGGCCTCCTGTTTGGCGATAGCGCGCTCCCGGGCGATGGTGAGGGCGCGAGCGATGGTTTTCTTGTGCGCACTCAGAGCTTTAACGTTGTGCACTTCTTTGGTACGGCTGTCGATAACGGCCGTAGCCAGCGCGGCGCGTTCAGTTTTGATCAGCTCGGTGAGCTCCTGGTCGCTCTTCTTGGCGATTTCGATTAACTTCATGCTTGCGTCTCCCCCGGGATCTCGCGAACTACAAAGCGGGTGCGCACCGGCAATTTGTGGGCTGCCAGACGCATGGCCTCCTTGGCCACATCTTCGGCGACGCCGTCCATTTCGAACATGATGCGGCCGGCCGGAACCTTGGCGGCATAATGATCAATCGCGCCCTTGCCCGAGCCCATGCGGACTTCGGCCGGCTTGCGAGTGATGGGCGTGTCGGGGAAAATGCGAATCCAAATTTTGCCGCCGCGCTTAACGTAACGGGTCATAGCCCGTCGGGCGGCCTCAATTTGGCGCGAGGTGATGCGCTCGGCCGTCTCGGCTTTGAGCCCATACTGACCGAAGGCAATCTCGGTGCCGCGTGTGGCCGTGGCGTGCAGCGTGCCCTTCATGGCCTTGCGGTATTTAGTTTTCTTCGGCATTAACATTATTTCTTCTCCTCGAACCTGGTGCCCTTGTAGATCCAGGCTTTCACGCCAATGACGCCGTAGGTGGTGCGGGCCAGCGCATGGGCGAAGTCGATATCAGCCCGCAGCGTGTGCAACGGAATACTGCCCTGTGAGGCGCGCTCGCGGCGAGCCATTTCGGCTCCGTTGAGACGGCCGGCGATGGCCACTTTGGCGCCTTGCGCTCCGGATTTCATGGCATTTTCCACCGCCATTTTCATGGCCCGGCGGAAACTGATGCGCCGTTCCAGCTGAGAGGCAATGTTTTCGGCTACGAGCTGGGCATTGGTTTCCGGTTTCTTAACTTCTTCAATCGAAACTTTCAGGTTGGTGCCGGCAATCTTGCTCAGGATGCTTTTCAGCTCTTCGGCGCCGGAGCCGCCGCGGCCGATAACCACGCCGGGTTTTGAGGTGTGAATGGTAACGAGCGTCTGGCCGGGCGAACGCTCAATGTCGACGCGGGCCACCCCAGCTCGTTTGGCGAGCTTCTTTTCGATGGCGCGCCGCATTTTGAGGTCCGCGATCAGGAAATCGGCGTATTCGCGGTCGGCGTACCAGCGTGACTGCCAGTCGTGGTCAACCTGGAGGCGCATACTTCTGGGGTTAACTTTTTGACCCATTATTTGGCCTCCTTCTTCGCTTCAGCCTTGGTTTCAGCCGCCGGCCGGACGGGTTTGGCTGGAGCCTGGGCCGGTTTCTGATCGCTCACAATCACCGTAATATGGCTGGAGCGCTTCTTGATTGAACTTGAGCTGCCCTTGGCACGAGGCCGGCCGCGCTTGAGCGTGGGGCCGGGACCGATAAGAATGCTCTCGATTATTAAGTCGGCAGCGCGGGCGTTCAGATTGTTTTCAGCATTGGCGACAGCTGATGTTAGGACTTTCCCAACCGGAACAGCAGCGCGTTTGGGGGTGGCTGCGAGCAGGTTTTGCGCGTCGAGCACGCGGCGGCCGCGGATGAGCGCGGCAACGAGACCGGTTTTACGGGCTGATGTGCCGACGAATTTAGCAGTGGCTTGAGTTTTCATTACTTCTGCCCCTTTGCGAGCTTGCCGCCGTGACCGCGGAATTTACGGGTGGGCGAGAACTCACCGAGCTTGTGGCCGACCATGTTTTCTGAGATGAAGACCGGCACGTGCAGGCGGCCGTTGTGGACCGCAATGGTGTGACCGACCATCTCCGGCGCGATTGCCGAATCGCGCGCCCAGGTCTTGAGGACCGTTTTGCTGCCGGCCGGGAGTGCTGAGAGGTGTTTGAGTAAGCGTCCGTCTACGTAGGGGCCTTTTTTGAGTGAGCGGCTCATTTAGCGTCTCCTTCCTTGTCCGCGACCGCGGATAATCATGGCGTCGGTGGCCTTGCGGCGGCGAGTCTTGAGGCCCAGCGCGGGCTTGCCCCATGGGGTTTTCTGACCATAGCGGTAAATAGCCGTGGGCTGGCCCCCCTCACCGCCACCGTGCGGGTGATCAACCGGGTTCATGGCTTTGCCGCGAACGGCCGGGCGCCAGCCAAGGCGGCGGCGGCGGCCGGCGGAACCGTACTTGATGTTCTGGTGCTGCTCATTACCGACCGTGCCAATGGTGGCCTGGCAGTTCTCGTTTATGAGGCGGACTTCGCCAGAGGGCAGGCGGACCTGCACAAAACCTTCGCGAGGTGATTCTTTGGATACGAGCGAGGCTTTGGCGCCGGCTGAACGGGCGATTTGGCCGCCACGGCCGAGTACGAGCTCAATGTTGTAGATTTGCGTACCTGCCGGCATGTCTTTGAGAGCAAGCCGATGGCCGGGGCGAATGGCGGCATCTTCGCCTGAGGCAAGCTGATCGCCAACCTTCATACCGGATCCCGCCAGAATGTAGGCCAGTTTTCCAGAATCCAGCCGCACGAGCGCAATATTAGCCGTACGATTGGGGTCGTACTCGATGGCTTCGATAACCGCGGATTTAACATTCTTGAAATCGAAATCAACAATGCGATAGAAGCGCTTTACTCCCCCACCACGGTGGCGGATGGTAATCTTGCCCTGATTATTGCGACCGGAACCGGCTTTCTTCGCAACTACCAGGCCTCTGATGGGGCGATTCCTGGTAATGGCCGAGGTATCGGCCGAGGTCATGCCGCGCCGGCCGGGTGTGGTTGGTTTGTAGAGTTTAATAGCCATTATTTTGCCACCTCGAATAAGGTAATTTTCTGACCGCGTTTAACCGTAACAAGAGCCTTCTTCAGGTCCTTTTGACGCCCTTTGATCTGGCGGTAGCGCTTGAGCTTGCCTTTTACGATCAGCATGTTGACGGAAGTTACATTGACTTTAAACGCAGCCTCAACGGCCCGGGCGACTTCGATCTTATTGGCGCTGGTGGGAACCTCAAAGACATAGGTGCCGCGTTCGGCCAGGCCGATGGCCTTCTCGCTGATTTTAGGGGTAAGCAGGATACTCATGCTTTGCCTCCGTCGCCGAGCCAGGTGGCCAGCATGTCCAGCCCCTTTTCGGTGAGGATTAATTTGTCGGCGTTCATGACATCATAGACGTTCAAGTAATTTGCCTGCACGACTTTGAGTCCCTGAATATTACGTGTAGCCCGGCGGATCAGCTCATCTTTAACATCGACGGCCATCAAAATGTTTCCCTCCAGCTTCATTCTGGACATCAACTCGAGCGTGCGCTTGACCTTCCAGTCCGGAGCGGGGTAGGCAAATGTTTCCAGCACAACGATGTCGCCGCCCGCCGCCCGCAGACTGAGGGCGTGCCGGATAGCCAGCCGCTTGGCGCGAACCGGCAATGAGAGCGTGTGATTTTCGACGCCGGTGGGGCCAAACACAACGCCGCCTCCGCGCCAGTGGGGAACCCGGATTGAGCCGACACGAGCCCGCCCGGTGCCCTTCTGGCGCCATGGTTTCCGGCCGCCGCCCGCGACCTCGCCGCGCTTTAAAGTGTGCGCGTGGGCAGTACGGCCATTGGCCAGATACATGCGATAGGCCTGTCCAATCAGCTCGTGATTCGGCTCCAGGCCGAAAATCAACTCGTTGAGCCGTACCGAAGCTTCGCGCTTGGTGCCGGTTTTGGAATAGGCCGTAGCGTTTGCCATTACGCCTCCCTCACAATCACGAGTCCGCGCCTGGGACCCGGGACGGCTCCGGTAATGGCCAGAACGCCGGTGGCTTCATCGACCACAAAAACCTTGAGCCCTTTTACCGTGATCTGCTCGTGACCCATACGGCCGGCCATTTTTGAACCTTTAAAAACGTGCTCGGGATAACCGGAACCGATTGATCCAGGAGCCCGATAATTGTGGGAGCCGTGAGTTTTGGGGCCGCGTGAGAAATTGTGGCGCTTGATGGTGCCGGCGAAACCCTTACCCTTTGAGGTACCGGTAACCTGCACCGCATCTCCGGCTTCAAATATGTTGACCGTTAGCTGGTCCCCAACCTTCGGGGCATCGGCTGCTTCAAGCAGGCGGATTTCGCGCAGCGTTCCGGCGTCCCCACCCGAAGCTTTAAGGTGGCCGGCTTGCGGCTTGGCAAGTCTCTTGGCGTGGCCAAGGCCCAGCTGTACGGCGGCATAGCCATCGTGTTCAGTAGTCTTAACCTGCGTAACTACGCAAGGACCGGCTTGGACGAGCGTGACGCGAGCGGCATTGCCGGCGTCGTCGAAGAGCTGGGTCATTCCAAGTTTTGTACCGAGAAGCGCTTTCAAGCTGGTTACCTTTGGGTTTACATAAATAATTTCCAGGTTGTGGCGGTTTCGTCGTCCGGGTTTGATTTGCCCGGCGAGACCCTTCACTCCCTGGCGGAAGCGGCAGATTTTTGCCTGCTGCCTGTGAATACCATGTGAGTATATGGTATCTGGAGGACGATTGTCAACAACCGGTCTAGCCTAAGGTAAGTCTCCCTTCGCCCCACATATAGCGTTACCGACCTCGATGCCTTGAGTAGGTGTTAGACGCCAGATGGCCCTATTGCTCGTCTGAATATTGACTTTTGTGTAGTTTTGTGCTAATATAATTATCTTCAGTAATGAGGTGTCTGCCATGCAAACAACCCGTTTTCTGCCTAAATTGGCCGTACTGCTAATGCTTGATGTAGCGTTAACGCTTGGCTACAGCTATCTTCCGGCCAACTGGACGCTGGCGCGTGATGCCGGCAATGCCGTGATTCTTGCGGCTATGGCCGGGACGATGCTTATAACCATCCGGCGTGTGCTGGAAGATTATTAAGCCACCGGGGCACAAGAAAGCCTGCCGTATCAAACGCGGCAGGCTTTTTGGTCGCGCAGACCTGCTAGGTCCAAAAGGAAATGAAAAAACCGGCCACAGCGAGGTTGAGCAGAGCTGCCACAAGCAGAATTGCGTATTCGATCTTGCGGTCAATGGTGAACTTGTCGTGCATAGCCAGCAACACGCCCAGCAGCAAGCCGATGGGCAGCACAACCACGCCGTTTACCTTAATCCACAACGTGCCAACGATGAAATAGACCAGGATTTTGAGAAAATAGAAGTCGTCGGTTTCGCGGGCGGGAGCTTTTTTGGAAATTTTTTTAACGGCGGTCTTTGCCATGGGCCCATTAAAGCATAAGTGGTTTTATAATGCCAATATTTTGTCAGAGATCCGGCCGGGTAAACGGCCGGATCTCTGACGGTCTGCCGAGTCGTCAGGCGGATGATTTAGTGTGAGTTTGCCGCAGCCGCTCCTCACGTCTTTCAGACGCACGATCGGCTTGGATGACTGAGATCAGGGGCCGGGCGACATCCGCAACCATCGCAACCAGGCCGCCGGCGAAAATCCAGCGCAGAATGCGCCGGTTTCCTGGCGCAACCATGGCCGGTGGGGTCAGCTCACGGCGGGTTCGGCGGCGGTGCGACGGTGGCGGCGCAGGGCGAATGCACCCAGACCGGCGAGACCGACGGCCGTCAGCAGAACCTGAAGCCACCGCTTGCCCAAGAGCTCTTTCATGTTCGACTCCTTTGTTTTCCGGTTGTCTTAACGGCTCGACTGCCGCTTGACATAACCACGATATGACTATACGCCTTGTGCTCAGGATTCCAAGTAAAATTTTGCGTCGGCCAGCTCATCTGGCAAAAAACCGCCGGGGTGCTGAAAATTGGGCTGCCATTTGTAGCCTTTACCGTAATCAAGTTCTTTCATGAGTTTGGTGGGTGCATTGCGCAAATGGAGCGGAACCTGGGCCGCGGGATGTTCGTGGGCGGCCTGTACGGCGGCGCCGAGAGCGTTCGCCGCGGCCCGGGACTTAGAGGCTTTGGCCATGGCAATGGTGGCGTGCGTGAGCGTGAGGCGGGCTTCGGGCAGACCAATGCGCTCAACCGCCTGAAAGGCAGCCACGGCCAGCGGCAGCGCTGAATTGTCGGCCGGTCCAATGTCCTCTGAGGCAAAAATAACGATCCGGCGAGCGATAAATTTGGGATCCTCGCCGCCTTCGAGCATGCGGGCGAGGTAAAACAGGGCAGCATCAACCTGACTGCCGCGCATGGATTTGATAAAGGCTGAGATGAGGTTGTAATGATATTCGCCGGTCTTGTCGTAGGCGGCCGCCGGAGTTTGCATGGCCTGCGTGATGTGTTCGGGCAGGATGGTGTTCCCCGCGAGCGCGGCGGCTGTTTCAAGGCCGCCGAGTGCAACCCTGGCGTCCCCGGCGGCGAGACCGGCAAGCAAGTCGCGGGCTTCGGCGGTGAGCGTTTTGCCACCAAATTCCGACATGGCACGGCCGAGGATGTCCGCCAGATCAGCGGCTGAAAGGGGCTCAAGCACCACCACGCGCGAACGCGAGAGCAGCGGGCCAATAACTTCAAACGATGGATTTTCGGTGGTGGCGCCAATGAGCGTAATAACGCCGTTTTCCATGTGGGGCAGAAAGGCGTCCTGCTGGGCCTTGTTAAAACGGTGGATTTCGTCGACAAACAAAATTGTGTTTTGGCCGAGCCGGTGGCGGTCTTTGGCCTGGTCAATGACCTTTTTAACGTCGGCCAGGCCGCTGGTGACGGCCGAGATTTCAGCAAAGGCTGAATTGCTGGCCGCGGCGATGATGCGGGCCAGCGTGGTTTTGCCCGTACCCGGCGGCCCCCACAGAATCAGCGAAGTTGGCTGGCCGCGTTCGATTATGGTGCGCAGGAATTGGCCCTCGCCCACGACCTGCGCCTGGCCGGCAAACTCGGCCAGCGTTTGCGGGCGCACACGGTCGGCCAGCGGCCGGTTGGCGGATTCGTCGAAAAGACTGGGCATGTTGTTATTATACGCCTGCTGTTCGGTTTTTCAGACTGCGAGGCTCTTGTTGTAGATGAAGTCGTCGCCGGCGCCGAGACCATAGAGGTCGGACTGGCCGGTAATGCGGTAACCGTTGCGCAACAGGAAATGGATCATGCCAAAGGCGCTGGTTTTGGAATCAACCCGGACTTGCGTGGCGCCGAATTCCGCTTGAGCCTGCAACTCGGTGTTACGCAACAGAAAATCGGAGACATAGCGGCCCTCATGGCTGGGATGGACCGTAATACGCCGAATTTCGAGCGTGCGCGGCGCGGCCTCACTTTGGCGATACACAATTGAGCCAATGGGCCGCTGATGATCGTAGGCCACCAGGGCTTGCTTGCGGCCTTCGCGGAGGTCGCCGTGGAGCCGCTGGCCCCATTCCGCGAGATCCGGATAGCCGCTATCGGAAATCCACAGGCGTGGTCCGAGTGTGAATTCAATCAGCTCATCAAGGTGACTGGCGGCGAGTTCATTGGTGAAGTGGTAACGCATAGTTACAGCTTTTCAACGCGGACAGCGGTGCCGTAGGCGGCAACCTCGCTCATAATCTGGCCGATTTCGGAGGTATCAAAGCGCATGGCCAGCACAGCGTTGGCGCCTTTTTCGGCGGCCGCTTCCCGGAGGCGCTCGATAACGTCGCTGCGGGTTTGGGTGAGCAGCTTGGTGTAACCGCCGACTTCGCCGCCCAACACGGTGCGCAGGTTGGCGCCCATATTCGAGAACATGTTGCGCGACCGCACGGTGAGGCCGAAAACCTCGCCGAGCACAGCTGTAACCCGGTAGCCGGGAATGTCGTTGGTGGTTACAACCAGGATTTCAGATTCGTTCATGGCGGTTGCGCTCATTAATGAGATCATAATGCCATTCTATCAACTGTTGGGCAAGCGCCCACGCCAGCCGGGCCAGCGTGCAGGTAACACTAGAATGGAGGCGTCGTAGAGATAGCGCGTAACTTCGAGACGAGCGGAAAGCGGTTAATCTGATGCAGGGGCTTTTGCCATGATGCTTGCTTGCTACACCTGCGGGTCTCGACCCACCAATCCGAGCAAACGATCTTGCAGCGGGGCATCATCCGGCACAGGGACGGCCGCACCGAACACTCTCATGGCGCGCCAATGTTCGATTTCGGGTGTAAGCTCATCCCACAGGCCCTGCACCAGATCAGGTGACAACGCGGTGCTGGCGCCGATGAGTTTGGCGATATCATAGGCGCGAAAACCGCGGAACGAGGTAATGTGCTTGAGATACTCGCGGACCGGATAATCACCGTAACTTAAGTGCACGGTGCGGCCAAGATCGGCAGCCGACAGCCCCTGAACGGCGGTGATGCCTGAGGCGGTGAGGCGCTTGAAGACTGCGATTGGATCGTTGCTCAGCAGATCACCGTCGTACTTCTGGCCGACTTCTGCAATAGTCTTGCCCGCCAACGTGTCCGGCACCCAGGCCTCATCGTAGGCGTGATAGTTGATAATTTTGTGCAGCGTCATGTTTTCCTGTGTGCGGCCGGTTTGAAACCAGGCGGGAATTGTCATGTCCCACTGATCGGGTTGGATTTGTGCCACCACCCGCTCCAGCGCCTGATCGGCAAGAACAAAAATTTCCGGTTCGGTCATATGTCTACTCCTTGCTGGTTATTGCGGACCGGCGGGATTGCGGCCGGAGAGCCCAATCAGACGATCCTGGTGGGGCGCGTCTTCGGGTACGCGTACAGCCGGTTTCATCATGCCGGCGCCGCGCCAGTCTTCGGCCTGCGGCTCAAACCATTCGTATACGGCATGGACGAGCTCGGGATCGAGCCGTTCCGGCGCCTTAATGGCCCGGGCCAGGTCCCAGGCATGGATGGTGAAATCAATGGTCTGCTGTTGCAGATAGGTGCGGGCCGGGTAATCGCCATAGCTGAGGTGCACGGTGCTGTCGAGGGTTGCCAGACCCCGTACGGCCGCCAGTGCTTTCCCGGTGGCGCCCACCCAGGCCTGGTGCGGGTGCGGGCCCAGAATGTCACCGGCGTATTTATTGCCAACCTGCTCAATAGTTTTTCCAGACAGCGTGTCGGGCAGCCAGAGCACGCCCTCCAGATTGTGGCGCACCAGTTCGCGCACGTTCCAATCGTCGTTGGGCGTGGGCGCATCCCATTGGCCGTCCTGGATTTCAGCGACGTAGCGGCCGAATTCATCCAGGGCGCGGGCCAGCATTGTGACTTCGAGTTCCTGATCCATGTTTCATTCCTCGCGTTACCTTCGCAGTCATTGTCTCACCGATGTCCGGGCGCCGCTACTGCCGGGCGGTGGGTGAGATCTTAAAAGATCACCCGCACTTTACCACGCCCGGTGTGCCGGCCATGGAGCTACTGGAGTTTCTGCCGATGCCGGGGATGTAAAATTGCTTTGATCTGTCCGGACCCCACCAGCCAGGGTCCGGACAGACGTTTTGAACGTGAATTACGAGCTGACAGCCCCGAAACGGGCTACCAGGAATCCCGGTAGCCCGGCTAGAGTGGCAGGTCCCGGGACTGGCGTACCGTTGGCCGTGATTTCGAGCGGGGCCTTGGACTTGGGGATTATTCTCCAGATGTTGTCCCCCCTTTGCAGCCTGATGACAATGCGCCGGTAGGTGTCACTTACCCGCTTCAGGCCCAGGAGGAGTGAGTGATCCTGGTTAAGCCAGATGCCGTACCAGATGGTCGATCCTATGACGCCGGTTTCCAGCCGTTGCCTGATATCGGGCACTCCCAGCTGCGCCAGTGCGGTACCAAACGCGTAGATGGCCACCTGCTCCACCTGGAGCAATTGCCAGGCTGGCAGTCCCCGCTCGATCGCGCTTGCGAGCAGTACCGGAAGCCGGATGCCCGCAGGCCGCACGAGGTTCACGAGCTCTGTCAGTTTGGCGTCGAGTTCAGGTTCATCAACGCTCAGGCCGTTGTAGCTTGCGCGTATCCGATCTTGCCTTCCAGTCGTTGCGGTCCATATTGCCCACGTATCGCCGTTGGGCAGAATACACTCTATCCGGACGTTGGGCAGCGAGCCGGCCGCGGGCCCAATGCCAATAGAGGCCGGTGCATAGGGGTGCGGAGCCAATCCCAGCAAGGAGTCTCCGTACGGCTCCAGGTCACCGGGTACAAATCCCGCATTCACAAGCGCGGCGGCATGGCGGGTCGCAAGTATGCGTGCGGAGGCGGGCCACGGTCCGGTTCCGCAATGGCTAAGGAGTAGGTTTGCAGTGATCTGATCCACGGTTACGCTGCTTTCTCTCGTTGTTGTTGACGCGAACTTTATTGCCAAGCTTACCTGCCGAGTTAATGTTATAGCATAATCAGTGCTGCGTTTACAGATCTGGGCGTTGACTTGCAGTGTAGTATTGACAGCCCTTGAGCCGGAGTAGCTCGCGGTGCTCCCCAAGCAGGCGAACGCGGCAGAGCTCTGGTGGCGAGACATCCCCGGTGCGCATAGATCAATAATAAGCGCAGCTTCGCTAGCTAGTAAGTCAGGCGTGACGCTGCGGCTTGCTTTTTTCGTAGTTCAATTTTTACTTTGAAACCGTGTTTATTGAAAAGACTTATGAGCTCAGGCCCGGCTATCAACGTCAAAGGTTTGTCCTTAACGAAGTCTCTCGCTTCTGGACCATAATAGCTTGTGGTTACTAGAATGCCCTTTACCGCGCCTTCATTCATAACAGTTCCATACAGATCACGTACCGCGCTAACTGGTACAAGATTGTTGTAACGCTTGGCTTGGATTACGAATTTTCCTCCCCGGATGGGATCTTCGTCGTATGCAATTGCATCAACCCCTTCATCGCGAGATTGTCGTGTTACCTCAACACGACAGCCCTGTGAACCAAACTCTTTTTCGAATAGATCCCTTACAAGAATCTCGAACGCCTGCCAATCCATGGTTGCAAGATTTTGATTATCCTCGACCGTGCCTATAATTTCTTCTGCGTGAATTATGCGTTTGTCTTTTTGGTCGAAGACAAGCAGCGGTTTGACTGGGGCCAGCTGTACAAGTGAACCCGCATTTACACCTTTCAGATATCTAAAACACTCTTTTGGATCTATATGTGCCAGATCTATCGTCGCAAAATTGAAACGTTCGGCCTGGAGACTAAGTACACAGTTGTGGAACGGCGAACCGGTTTTTGGGTCAAAGCCCGATACATATCCGTTAAATGCGACGGTTCGCACTGCATTGATATAATCTGCATTCAATACTTCGTGAATGGCGCGAAGTGCAATTTGGTATAAAACCGTATTATAAAACTCTTCAAACTCTCGTGTTTTCATTGTTTTAGTAGCCAAGCTGTCATTTACAGTATTCACTAAGGCGCCGGCCTTTGGTGAAAATGTATATTCAATGACCTGCGGTATCTTGTCGGGGTGCGGCAGTTCAACCTCAATCACGGCCAGCTCTTCATTGGGGCCATACTGGACACCCCAGCCGAGGTTCAGTGAAGTTGGACAAGGTGAGCGCTGGAGTACTAGCTCAAGATATCTTGCAACTGCCTTGGGTTCTTTGTTCTCAAAGTTTCGTTTATTCCGTGCGACGACTTCATTGTGCTCTTTCTGCTGGTTTTCAAATTCTTTTTTCCGCTGTTCATACTCTCTTGCAGCTTGCTCCAGCTTTTGTTTACCTGCTTCGAGCGCGGCAGCGTCCTTTGCTTTGGCGCTAGCCAGGAAGCCGAATAAATTGTGGGTAGAGTGATAGAAATCGGAAAGTTCGGGCTCGCGACCTCCATACGATTCATGGTCTTCAAGGCTTGCCCAGTCAATCTTGTCCTCGCGATCCAGCGAGTCTATGAGTAAGTTTCGATAAGCTTTCAGCTCTGCTTGTACGGCATTAGTGCGCTGACGTGCAGTGGCAACGCCTAACTCTTTTGTCCAAGTTTTAAGCTGTCGCTCGACCTTTGAATTTAGTGTTAGTGTGTTAGAGCCAGTTACACGTATAGTTACACCCGTAAGTGGATGCTTCAGGTCTCGGTAATAATACTGCCGCTGCGCCATAGAAACGCAGGTTACATCTTGATTTCGATGTCGACGCCGGCGGGGAGGGAGAGGTTCATGAGGGCGTCGATGGTCTTGGGCGAGGGCTCGGTGATGTCGATGAGGCGCTTGTGGGTGCGCATTTCGAACTGCTCGCGCGAATCCTTGTAGATGTGCGGGCTGCGCAAAACGGTAGTAACGTTGCGCTCGGTGGGCAGAGGGATCGGCCCAGCCACATGCGCGCCGGTGCGGGTGGCGGTGTCAATAATTTGCTTGGCGGACTGATCAATAACTTTCGAATCGTAGGCCTTGAGGCGGATTCGGATGCGTTGCTTGTTTTCGGTCTCGGTTGTTGCTGCCATAGACAGGTGCGTTAGGGTGGTTACCTAAAAACTCCACTTAGTTGCTCTGGTGTTGGATTTGATTTAAGCATAAATGTCCCTACACTGTCAATCTTGTCTGGTAGCGCTCCTGGCCGGCTGTGAGCGGTTCGGTATCGATCTCGATGGCGTGCTCGATGGCGCGAATGTCGTCGCGGAGCCGGGCGCGGTCCTTATTGAACAGCACGATCTCGAGCACGTGGCCGCCACCGTGCCTGGCAAACAGGCAGGTGTCGCCGGGGTGCTTAAAAACGCTCAGGCGCTCCACCGACGGCCGCCGGCGCGCGGTGGTGAGACCGTCGATGTGCTTAAGAACGCCCTCATGGTGCGGGTAAAACTGCAGGAAGGCTGAATAGCCGCGCGGCTCGGTTGGAATTAGCGGCGCTTCGCCCATGCGCACGAGCAAGTCATTAAGAGCGTGATTGACGCCAAAAGCAGCTGAATACAACTCATGCCGGAAGCCGCCGATGCGCGGCCCGAGCTCAATAATTTTCCAGCCATCGGTCGTGAGCATAAGCTCAACATGGCAAGTGCAACTGCGCAACTCGAGGGCTTTAACGGCCGTATCGGCGGCGGCTTCGGCGGCGGCGATTTGTTTGAGCGTGAGCTGTGACGGCGTGGCGCGCAGGTAGCCAAAGACGTCTTCGAAGCCGATATCGCGGCCGGTTTTGCCGTAGACCGGCGGCGCAAACCAGGTTTGGCCACTGGTGCCGACGTAAACATCCATGGAGAAGTAAATACCATCGTCCATAAAGTGCTCAACGAGAACTTCGGACCGGCGGCCGCGGCCGGCGCCGTAGCGCGGGGCGATGTTTTGCATGATTTCGGCGAGCGCGGTCTCAAATTCGGCCCGGTTTTCGCAGACGCTGATGAGCAGGCTGGAAGTGAGGCCGGACGGCTTTACGATGAGCGGGTAGCCGATGGTTTGCTCTATCCGCCCGATGGTGGCAGGCGTTGCGTCTTCGGCAATTGTGAATTTGGGTGAAATAGTGGGATCGTAAGCGTGGAAGTGCGACCGCATTTTGGTTTTTTCGGTGGCCCATTCGAGGGTTTCCGGTATCGGCAGGGTAAGATGCGGCAGGAGCGGCACCAGATGTTTAAGGTAAGCGGCGCTGGCGTCGTCTTTACAGGTAACAACCAGGATGTCATTGGCATACGGTTCGAGCGCCGCGGCCAGCGCCGCCACATCGTTGAAGTCGATCTCGAGCCGAATAAGGTTGTGTAACTCGTCGGCGCCGGAGGGATCCTCGGTGTGCAGATTGCGCAGAAGAATGGGCCGCAAAGGCCGGCCCAACCGGTCTTGAAGGCGCTCAAGAGCTTGCGGTTGTTCCGGTGCGATACTGTTAATGAACAGGACGCTGCTGCGAACGGGGGTGTTCATAATTTTTGATCTCTACTCTTTCTCACTAAGTGTGACAAACGTTCCAATTATGGACCCGCC
>Ga0209420_1000487_pt1 | contig 20778 bp, 23 predicted proteins | sample BlaSpr_A8_OM1_O1_FD_187972 | JGI IMG/M metagenome (GOLD analysis project Ga0209420, IMG submission 187972) | Forest soil microbial communities from Thunder Bay, Ontario, Canada - Black Spruce, Ontario site 2_A8_OM1_O1 (SPAdes) (version 2) | ecosystem: Environmental > Terrestrial > Soil > Boreal...
ACCGGCCGCCATGGCTTCGAGCAACACAATTCCAAAGCTCTCACCGTACAGGGCGGGCGCTGTAAAAACCGTGCAGCGGGCGAGCTGCTCACGCTTAACCTCGTCCGAAGCCTGGCCCAGGAATGTCACCTCCCGCAATTTGAGCTGCCGCACCCGGCCTTCAAGCATGGCTCGCTCCGGGCCGTCGCCCAGCAGCACCAGCTTCGCCTCCGGCAATTCCTTTTGCAGCACCGCCCAGGCCTCAAGCAAATAGCGCACACCTTTACGCTTCTCCAGCCGGCCCACATACAACACCGTGCCTGGATCACGCTCAGCCTGCATACGAAATTCCGCCAATTGAATACCGTTCGGAATAATTCGCAACCGCTCCCGGTCCACACCGTCACCCAGATAGCTGGTGGCCGCCACCGCCACCGCCGTCATGGCCGGCAGCTTTTTAAAAATCGAGCGTTTATACGGCCCGATCGAACCCGCGATAATCTGAGCCAGAAACGTGTCCGGCAGCGCGGCGTGAAACGTCCCCACCGCCGGACAGGCCGCCCGGTTCAGAATTTGCAGGGCCAGCATGGGAATCAACGGCTCGTGCAAATGGAGTACATCAAATTGTTCACGGCTCAGCATCTGGTCAATCACCTCGGCGTTCACCGGTCCTGACACATCAGCTGAAGTGTGCTGAGGCGTCCGGATACGCGCCGATTGACCGATAAAAATCGTATCCTCCGGCGGCTCCGGCGGATAACCCTGCGGCCGCGGCGTAATCACGCGCACAGTGTGGCCTCGCCGCCGCAACTCGGCCGCCTGCGCGGCCACCTGATTCTGCACTCCGCCCGACTTGGCCAGACTGTAGGGGCACACAATCCCGATCTTCATACCTCTGCCTCCAGCATGGTTTGCACGCTCATGGGAATCATTACCCCCGGTTCAGTTTCATCAGTGTACGCCGTCCCGCCGTGATGCCGCAATTTTGACACGTGCACCACCACCTCGGCATACTGCGCCCGGATGTGTCGCTCAGCCGTCTTCACCTTCAGCCAATGATCGTCAGCGGTCGCGATGTGCTGCACCGCGAGCGGCACGCGCGGGCCGGTTTCATGCAGCTGGAACAATTCCTCAAGACATGCGCAATACGTGCGCATATCATTGCACTGCCACAGGTAAGCTTCGAAGGCAATGAAATCCGGCCGCTCGTCCGGCTCAAGCGCCAGCATTTTGGGATGATTCGCCCCGTACGACAACTTGAGCACCCATGGCCGCGTCATCACATACTGAGCCAGCCGGCAAAACGGCCGGCGCCTGCCCACGGCAAACATCACGGTACCCAGCCGGATCACCGCCGGCGCCAGCGCCAGATCACGGCCCATCGCCAACCCCATCACGCTTAAAATCATGGTTACCCGCGGCCGCACCTCGGCATGCCGTTGCAGCATCCGCGTGATCACAATAAATCCATACGACAGTCCCACCAGCGTAAGCTTGCCCTCCGGCAGTTCCTGGTGAATAAAACCGGCCAGATAATCACCATAGGCATCCAGATCCGGCTTGCGGCGCGCGGCGTAAAACGGCTCCATACCACCAAACCCCGGCAAATCCGGCACCACCACCGGGCCAAACCGTGCTAAAAAATGAATAACCCCGTAAAATCGTTCTAGACTCCCGTGAATGCCGTACACAAACACCATGGTGCGGCCACCGCCGTCTTTGCGTCGGCTCGGGTGCACCAGCATTCGCCCGCGCAGCCCGTCCACTTCCAGCGGGCTAATCATTCCGGCCGTGAGCTCCGTTAAGCGGTCGTACATAACCACCATTATGCCAGAGCTTTACCACTACAATCCAATCTGGATCACCACCCGCCCGATTGCGCACCGCGGCCTGCATGGTCCCGGCGTGCCCGAAGACAGCCAGGCGGCCTTCGGAGCAGCTGCCGCAGCCGGTTACGCCATTGAGCTCGATATCCGGATGACAGCCGACAACCAGCTCATTGTGAATCACGACCCCACCACCGGGCGCCTTTCCGGCACGAACACAAGCATCAAAACCACCTCGGCCGCCGAACTCGCATCACTGCGTCTGAGCGGCACGGCTCAATCCATACCGCTCCTGGACGACGTGCTGAAACTCATCAACGGCCGGGTTCCGCTGGCCATCGAAATCAAGCACTCCATCCCGCCACGCGCCATTGGCCCGCTGCTTATGGAACTGCTGAATACCTACCCCGGTGAAGTCAGTGTCGCCTCCTTCGACCCGCGCATCGTCGCCTGGTTTCGACTGCACGCACCACACATTCCCCGCGGTCAGATCGCGAGCAGCCTGCCGGAAAAGTCCCAGCCCCGCTGGATCAGGCACATTTTTCGTGCCATGCCGCTCAATTTCTGGTCCCGGCCGCAGTTCATCGCCTTTGATATTCGCGATTATCCAAACCGTGCCCTGTCATTCTGGCAGCGCCGCTTGCACGCCCCGGTTGTGTTGTGGACAGTGGAAAACGACGAACAGCTTGCCACCGCGCGCCAGGCCGGCTGTAATGTCGTGTTTGAGCACATCCGTCCGTAAAGCGCCGCCAACGAAAAAGTTGCATTAACCGCCACGGCCATGCTTATATGCCAAACGTACCCCGCCCCCAAGGCATAAATTGGCAACACGAGTGAGAGGGTGTGCAGCCAATGCCTGTACCAGTGCCCAAATCGCCGACGCCTGAACTATCAGTGCTCGTAATTTACTGTGCCAGCGGCCGGCTCGATCCGTCTGACGGCCGCTGGCTGCGAGCGATCATTGAAGAACTGTCCGGCAACAGGCGGACGGAACAGATCACCCTGGCTGAGCTGCGCGAGCATGTGCAAACTAAATTGTCATGTCCCGACAGCGAGCGCTTTGAAGCCTGCCTGTCGGTGATCCGGCGTACTCTGCACGCACGCTAAACCAGGTGTCGCGCCGACGCATCCATACTCCGTTTTTGGCTTCCCGGGGCTATTTAAGCCCCGGGAAGCGTTAGCTCCCACCTTTGAGAAACCGTACCGTACTGCCGTCATGAAGCGTAACATCTTCATCAATCCCGGCCAGTAATCCCAGATCGCGTAAAATCGTCGGAATTCCCCATACCAGATCGCGGGTGGCAGCGATCTCATTCAGCGCAAACCACCGGTAGCCGCTATGCTCTTCCGGGTCCAGTACAATCTTTGGGCGGTGATCAAATCTGGCCAAAAAGCTTGCCAATGTCACCCGTCCGTGCGGCATGGTGACCTCGTGCACGCCAAGCAAACCAACATCACCGAGTCTCAGGCCGGTCTCCTCGCGCACTTCACGCAAAACCGCCGCGCGCGCCTCTTCGCCTGGATCCAGCCGGCCGCCGGGAAAGCCCCACCTGCCACCGCCCAAATCGTCGGCGTGCCGGCGCAAGAGCAGGAGGGTGTTATCCGGTCCCAGTATGAGCGCGCTGGCGATCGGCACCACCACCTCATGACCCCAAGCTTGCAATCGTTCATGCATGGCTCTAGAGTACCATTCACTAATTTTTGATAAAATTATCATTTTTTGGTGATACAACAACCGATACCGATGCCGGCCGGTATCCACCAAACTTGTATCCACTGCCGCGCCAAACCATAATAGAAATATGCCGGCCCAGGATCTCAACCGCGAACTCCATCGCATTGTACTCACCGCCATCATCCACAAAGACGGCCGGTTGCTCATTACCAGGCGCAGCCCGGACAAAAAAGCCTTTCCCGGTCTCTGGACCGTCCCCGGCGGCGGCCTGCATCCTGATGATTACACCGGCCTGCCGCAAACATATCCAAGCCAGTGGTATCAGGCGGCCAACCAATCACTCCGCCGCGAAGTGCGCGAAGAGGTTGGCCTCGAAATTGGCTATCCCAAGCTCCTCCTCGACATTATGCTGACGCTGCCCGGCGGCATCCCCGAAATCGTGCTGAGCTACTACGCGCCGTATATTTCCGGCGAAGTGCAGCTCAACGACGAATCCGTTGATTTCGCCTGGGTCACTTACGAGCAGGCCAAATCGTACGAACTCATCCCCGGCATCCTCGGCGAGCTCGAAATGGTTGATCAAATTTTGCGCGGCGCCGACCCGGCCACCGTCGTCTACCATGCGCATTAAACTGCTACAATAAGCGATATGAGTCCCGAAACCGCGCTCGAATACATCAACGCCGCCAAATCCACCACCTACGCTGTCACCAATCAGTATTCCGGCGGCGATGATCAGGGCGCCTGGCGCGTGGCCACGCCGGACGGCAATTCCGCCGTGCTCAAAATCAGCCGCAACCCCACGCCGCAATGGCGCGCGCAAATCGAGCGGGCCAAAGCCGCCACCGACCACTTGCGGCCGCTCGGTTATCCGGCGCCCCGGTATCTCCACATTGATTCGCTCGACAATGGCACTTTCTGGCTCGAATCCGAGCTGCCGGGCCTGCCCGTAAGCCAGCCCACATCCGCCCAGGTCACCGAACTTTTGCGCCTTATCGATCTACAGAAAGATCAAACCATCTCAGCCGTCCAGGGTCAGGACTGGAGCTGGTATGTCTCAAGCGTGGTCTTCCGCGGCGAATCCGGCCTCGTGCGCGCGCTCATGCAATTTTCGCCGGAAACCTCAGCCCTTGCCGCCGGTATTGAAGGCCTCGTGCGCGGTCTCGACGCCCAAACCCTGCGTAATTCCGACCTCGTGCACGGCGACTTTACCGTCGGCCAGGTGTTGGCGCAAAACGATCAAATCACCGGGGTGATCGACTGGGATCAGGCCGGCTACGGCGACCGCACCCTCGACCTGGTGGGCTTGTGGTATTCCGTCATCAATCAATCGGTTACCGCCGAAGAAATCATGAAGCACGCGCTCAGCATCACCAGCGCCGGCGTGATTAAAATTGTCGCCGCCTACAAAATGCTCGCCATTATCGCCTGGCATATCAATAAAGCCGGTGGCAACGTGTCCGCAGTCGCCGCCGACGCCCGCACCGCGCTCGAAATCCTGCACCAGCTTTAAATCGCTGTGCTACCATAAAAGGGAAGTAATCGCAGGGTGAGAGCAGGTGCTGAAGCGCTGGCAGCTTGGGCTGAGACTGATGGTAATGGCCGTTGTGGCCGGGAGTGCCGGCTGATGCGCTACCGCTACCTGGCCGCCGTGGGCCTGATCGCCGCCGTTGTATGCATCGGTGTTGGAACCTGGTTGCACACTCACCCCGCCGCGATCCTCCATCCCGCCGGCCAGATCGCCCTCCAGGAACGCAACCTCATGCTGTTTGCGCTCGCCCTCATGATGCTCGTGGTAATCCCGGTGTATGCGCTTACCATTACGTTTGCCTGGAAATATCGCGCCTCCAATCCGAAAGCCAAATATGAGCCCAATCTGGCCGGCTCACGCACGGTTGAAACCGTCTGGTGGCTTATCCCCACCGCACTCATCAGCGTACTGGCGGTCCTGGCCTGGACCTCGAGTCACCAACTCGATCCGTTCCGCCCGCTGGCCTCCGCCACACCGCCGCTCACCATCCAGGTGGTGGCCCTCGACTGGAAATGGCTCTTTCTTTATCCGGATCAGCACATTGCCACGGTCGGTTACGTGGAATTCCCTCAAAACACACCGGTTAATTTCGAAATCACCGCCGATGCGCCCATGAATTCGTTCTGGATTCCGCAGCTGTCCGGCCAAATTTACGCCATGCCCGGCATGTCCACCCAACTTCACCTGATGGCCTCGCGCCCCGGTTCGTACTACGGCGAATCAGCCAACATTTCAGGCGCCGGATTTGCCGGCATGCACTTCACTGCCAGGGCCGCCACCGCCGCCGGATTTGCGACCTGGCTGGCCGCGGCCCAACGCTCGCCCACAGTCCTGAATCCGGCCGGCTATGCCAAACTGGCCGCCCCCAGTCAAAACAATCCGCCGGCCACCTACGCCCTCGCCACGCCGTCGCTCTACGACACCATCGTAATGAAATACATGATGCCGGCTGCCGGCATGCAGCCGATGAGCATGCCATAATGAGATCAGGATTCATGTTGTGTTTGGACGCCTAACCCTTCATTCCTTCCCCACGAGCCCCATCACTGCCGGCGCGGCCGCCGGTATGGTGCTGGCCGTGCTCGCGCTGGCCGCCTTTGTTACGTACAAACGGGCCTGGGGCTGGCTCTGGCGTGAGTGGTTCACCACCACCGACCCCAAGCGCATCGGCGCCATGTACCTGATTGTCGCCCTTGTGATGCTCTTGCGCGGCATCTCGGACGTTATCATGATCCGTGCTCAGCAGGCCGTGTCGGTCGGTTCAAACCACGGCTTCCTCAGTTCGAGCACCTTCCAGCAAATCTTTTCCGCCCACGGCACCATCATGATCTTCTTCGTGGCCATGGGGCTGATGTTTGGTTTTTTCAACCTCATCGTGCCGCTGCAAATCGGCTCGCGCGACGTCGCCTTCCCGTTTCTCAATGCCACCAGCTTCTGGCTCTACGTGGCCGGAGTGGTGCTGGTTAATCTGTCGCTCGTGGTCGGCGCATTCTCGGCCGCCGGCTGGCTGGCCTATCCGCCGCTCTCCGAGCTCCAGTATTCGCCCGGTACCGGTGTCGATTATTGGATTTGGAGCCTCCAAATCGCCGGTATCGGCAGTCTGCTTTCGGGTGTCAATTTTCTGGTTACCATCTTGCGACTGCGCGCGCCCGGCATGAACATGATGCGCCTCCCCATGTTTTGCTGGAGTGCGCTCGGCAGCCTCACGCTCATCGTCTTCGCCTTCCCCATCCTCACTGTTACCCTCACGCTCCTGGCCCTCGACCGCACACTCGGCTTCCATTTCTTCACGGCCGGCGCCGGAGGCAACGCCATGATGTATGTGAACCTCATCTGGGCCTGGGGGCATCCGGAAGTGTATATTCTCATTTTGCCGGCCTTTGGCATCTTCTCCGAAATCGTGCCGGTGTTTTCGCGCAAACCGCTGTTTGGCTACACCTCCATGGTGTGGGCAATTTGGGCCATCGTGTTTCTCTCGTTCACGGTTTGGCTGCACCACTTCTTCACCATGGGCGCCGGCGCTGATGTCAACGCCTTCTTCGGCATCATGACCATGATCATCGCCATCCCCACCGGCGTCAAAATCTTCAACTGGCTCGCCACCATGTACCGCGGCCGCATTACCTTTGCCACGCCCATGCTCTGGTTCCTCGGCTTTGTGGCGACCTTCACCATGGGTGGCGTGGCCGGCGTGCTCATGGCGCTGCCGCCGGTTGACTTCCAACTTCACAACTCACTCTTCCTGGTCGCGCACTTCCACACCATGATCGTGGGTGGCGTCGTCTTTGGCTTCTTCGCCGGCCTTACCTATTGGCTACCCAAGTTCACCGGCTTCATGTTCAATGAGCGCCTCGGGCGTTACGCGTTCTGGGGCTGGTTCATCGGCTTCCTCGGTGCTTTCATCCCGCTCTACATCCTGGGTATCATGGGCGCCACCCGCCGCCTCGACCACTATGAGGCCTCGCTCGGTTGGCAGCCGCTCTTTATCGTGGCGGCCATTGGCGTGGCCGTCGTCTGCCTCGGCATCGGCTTCCAGGTGCTGCAGCTCGGCTATAGTATCTGGAAACGCAAAGCGCATCCGGCAGGCAGAGACCCCTGGGACGCCCGCACGCTTGAATGGTCCACGCCCACGCGGCCGCCGTTTTATAACTTTGCGGTCATCCCGCGCATCACCAGCCGCGACCAGCTCTGGGCCGATAAACAGTCCGGCTCAAAGCCGCCCGCGCCCGAATATGAGGACATTGAGCTGCCAAACAACACTCCCATGGGCCTGTTTATCGGCGCCGCCGCACTGGTACTGGGCTTTGCCATCATCTGGCATATCTGGTGGCTCGCAATCCTTGGCCTGCTCGCGATCATCACGCTCATCATCGTCCGCCTCACCACCGACGATGAAGCCACGCTTACCACCATCCCGGCCGCCGAAGTGAAAAAACTGGCCGAAGCCGAGGCTCGCGCATGAGCCACAGCGAAACCGTCACCGAAACCACCACCAAAACCGTCTTTGGCTTCTGGGTCTACCTCATGACCGATTGCGTGCTCTTTGCCAGTCTTTTCGCCGTCTACGCTGTACTCCACAACAACACCTTCGGCGGCCCGCCCGGCAGCGTCCTCTTCAGTCTGCCCTATGTTCTCACCGAAACGCTCATCCTGCTGACCTCAAGCTTTACCTGCGGACTCGGCCTGCTCGCCGCCTACCGTCAGGCCAGGAATCAGGTTATGGCCTGGTTTAGCGTTACGTTCCTGCTTGGCCTGTCCTTTCTCGTCCTCGAGATCTCCGAATTCTCGCGCCTCATCCACGATGGCAACGGCCCGCAGCGCTCCGGTTTCCTGTCGTCGTTTTTCACCCTCGTGGGCACGCACGGCCTCCACATCACGGCCGGCCTCATCTGGATGATAGTAATGATGCTGCGAATCAATAGCCGCGGCTTTTCACCCGCCAACCTGCGCCGCCTCACGCTGCTCAGCCTGTTCTGGCACTTCCTCGACGTCATCTGGATCTTCATTTTCACCATCGTCTATCTTACGGGAGCAATTCCACAATGAACCAGCCCGCGCCCGAACACAGCACTCTCAGCTCCTATATCACCGGCTTTGCGTTTTCCCTTATCCTGACCCTCACCGCGTATTTTCTGGTCGTTGATCAGGCGTATCACGGCACCGGGCTGCGACTGTTGATTGCAGTACTCGCGCTGGGGCAATTTATTACGCAAATGGTGTTTTTCCTGCACCTCGGCCGCGAAACTAAACCGCGCTGGAAGCTGCTCGTTTTCGGCGGCATGGTGACCGTGGTGGTAATTCTCATCGGTGGATCACTCTGGATTATGTCAAGTCTCAACTATCACATGACCCCGTCCCAGGTTGATCAGTACATGCAGTCGCAGGACGGGTTTTAGGCGCGGGTTGGGGGAGCGGCTCAAAGCCTGGTACTGGTTGACCAAGCCCGGTATTGTCTATGGCAACCTGATAACGGCCGCGGCCGGGTTTTTGCTGGCCTCGCGCTGGCACCCTGATCCAACCCGGTTGGTGGCCATGCTCGCAGGTCTCGGACTCATCATTGCTGCGGCCTGCGTATTCAATAATGTGCTCGATCGCGGCCTCGACGCCCGTATGGCCCGCACGCGACAGCGCGCGCTCGTTACCGGCCGGATCACACCCGCCGCCGCCCTCATCTACGCCACACTGCTCAGCCTCATCGGCGCCACGTTGCTGGCCGCCTTCACCAATCGCCTCACGCTCGCGCTGGCGCTCGCCGGTCTGCTGGGCTACGTGGCGGTCTATGGCGCCGCCAAACGCCTCACCACCGCCGGCACGCTCATCGGCAGCCTGCCCGGGGCCGTCCCGCCGGCCGCCGGCTACGTGGCCGTTACCGGCCGGATCACACCCGCCGCCCTCCTGCTTTTCGCCGTCCTCGTGGTTTGGCAGATGCCTCATTTCTACTCCATTGCGCTCTTCCGCCTTCACGATTACACCGCTGCCGGCCTGCCGGTACTGCCCGCCAAACGCGGTCCCGCCACTACCAAACGCCGCATCCTGGCCTGGATCCTCGGCTTCACGCTCATAGCGCCCCTGCTTGCAGTGTTTGGCTACACCAACCCGATTTATCTCATCGGCATGCTCGTGCTCGGACTGGCATGGCTCTTCCTCGGTCTTACGCGCCTGAGCAAACTAAACGATGAAACCTGGGGCCGCACCATGTTTCGTTTCTCACTCATTGTGCTGCTGGCGTTCAGTGCGCTGGTAACCCTCACCGTCCGTAATTAGTCGCTGTTTATGAGTCGGCCATCTCCGCCCCGCCTTGCGCCTCACTCTCATCACGCTTATGATTGGAACTGATATGGCAGATACAGCGCAATCCAGCGCAAACACTCAAACCAACGTTGTAATTGTGGGCGGCGGCTTTGCCGGTGTGCGGGCCGCGCGCAAATTGGCGCCGCACCGCGAGCTGGCCGTTACGCTCATTTCGGCCGAACCCACGTTCTCGTATTACCCGCAGCTCTATCACTCGGCCACCGGCGGATCGCGCTCCGAATCCGCCCTGCCGCTCACCGGGCTCCTGGCCGGCCTTCCGGTCAAACTCGCGCACGACACCATCGCCACCATTGATCCGGCGGCCCGCACTGTGGCTTCGGCCGGCGCCACCTATGCCTACGATCAGCTCATCCTGGCGCTCGGCTCGGTCACCAATTACTTCGGCATCCAGGGCCTGCCCGAGTTTTCGTACGACATCAAGTCTCCGGCCGGCGCCGAACGCTTCAAGCGCCATCTCCACAAACAACTTGTGGATGAGCAGCGGCCCGACCTCAACTACGTGGTGGTGGGCGCCGGTCCCACCGGAGTTGAACTTTCAGCCGCGCTCGGCAGCTACTTGCATTACATCACCAAAAAGCACCACCTGAACGCGCCCAAATACTCAATTGATTTGGTGGAAGCCGCGCCCCGCATTCTGCCACGCTCAGCCGAAGCCACGAGCGCCCGGGTTGCGCGTCAGCTCGGCCGCCTCGGCGTCAACATAATGACGGCCCAAACCGTGCAGGCCGAAACCGCCGATGCCCTGCAGCTGGCCGGCCAATCGCTCGCCACCAAAACCGTGGTCTGGACCGCCGGTATTGCCAATAACCCGTTCTTTAAAGCCAACGAGACCCATTTCACGCTCTCCAAAAACGGCCACGTCGAGGTTGATGCACATCTCCAGGCCGGCCCGGATGTCTATGTGCTGGGCGACAATGCTGTTACGCAGTACGCCGGTCTGGCCGAAACCGCCGTCCAGAACGCCGATTATGCCGCCGCCGATCTGCTGGCAGCCGTCCATCATGGCCCTCGCCGGCCGTTCCAACCGGCTCTGCCTACCAGTGTTATTCCGGTTGGCGAGCATTGGGCCGTGGCTGAGCGCGGCTCGCTGCGCCTCTATGGCTTTCCCGGTTACGTTTTGCGTCGTCTCGGTGACCTGGTCGGTTACGCCGATATTGAATCCTGGCCCAAAGCGTTGAGCGTCTGGCTGGCCGACGGCCGCCGCGAAGACGATTGCCCCATTTGCCAACCCGGCGCCTCACAGCCCACACCCCAAGCCACGGGTTAATGGGCAAAACTACAAATCGCACCCTGCCGCACGCCGTCACAAATTAACCATCCTGCCGCTTGCCATGTCATGCCGGCTACGCGATGATAAAAGCTCATGCCATAACGAGGGCCACGAGTTGTTACCGCGCGAACTACGTCAATACACCAATCGCAAAATCTTCATCGCGCTGGGAGCCATTATCATCGTGGCGCTTATTGCCACGGTAACTTCGCTCATCGCGCTCTCGGCCCTCACTGTGGTGCGCGCCACCGGCCAGGCCAACAGTGCCACGCTCAGTAATTTGCAGGACCTCCTCCTGCAAGTCCGCACCGCCGAATCCTACGAGCGCGGCTATCTGCTGGGGAATAACACCACTTTCCTCGATCGCGCCCACACGGCCATGGCCGCCGCCCGCACCGATCTGGCCAATCTTTCGCATAATCTGCCGCCCAACGCCAGCCCCACCTATCGCGCCGATCTCGCCAGGCTCGCCAGTCTCACCCAGGCCAAGTTGGGGCTCATGAATACCATTGCCCAACAAAATAATACCGGCGCCATCACGGTTGACCTCACCGAGGATCAGGCGGACATGAACGCCATTAACGCCAAAGTCGCTTCCCTCAGTAACGACCAGGCGGCTCTGCTCGCGACCGCCCGCGCAAACATCAGCGGCCTCGACGCTACGGCCCGCGACATCAGTCTGGCCACCGTCTTTCTCACGCTCATCCTGGCCGGCGTGGTGAATTACCTCTACGCCCGCGCCATTCAGGCCGAACGCGAACTCGACCGGGCCAAGGATGAATTCGTTTCCCTGGCTTCTCATCAGCTCCGCACCCCGGTTACCGGCATTAAAGCCATCCTCTCAAGCCTTGCCTCCGGCGATTTCGGCCCGCTTGAGCCGCGCCAGGCGTATTTTGTCGATAAAGCCCTGAGTTCGAGCGAACACGAGCTGGCGGTTATTGAGGAGTTGCTCGACGTTGCCAAAGCCGATGCCGGCCGCCTTATGCTTCATGCCGGCGCCGTTGATCTGGTACAGCTGGTGGATGATGTGGTGGCCGAGCAGCGTCATACCATTGAAGCCAAGCACCTCACCGTGAAGCTTCAGCAACCGGACAAGCCCATCGCCCTCAGTGCTGATCGGGAAAAGCTCCACATGGCCATTGGCAACCTCATTGATAACGCTCGCAAATACACGCCCGAGTCCGGTATAATCACGATCAAAACCCATGTCAAACGCAAAATTGCCCACGTTGAAATTTCCGACACCGGCATTGGCATCGATCCCGGCGATCTGGACCGTATCTTTGATCGCTTCGGCCGCGCCGCCACGGCTCCGGAAAGTCACATCGACGGCACCGGGCTCGGCCTGTACCTGGCTCACCACATCGCGGAATTGCACCGCGGCACCATCGAGGTTACGTCGAGGCGCGGTCACGGCTCCCGGTTCACCATGACATTACCAATCGGAGAAACGTAAAACACCATGTTACCCCGGGTACTCCTGATCGAAGACGACGATGCCATTCGTGAGGTTTACGCGCTCAAACTCGAGCTGGCCGGCTTTCCGGTGGCCGTGGCCGAAAACGGCGCCGCCGGCCTTGATCAGGTCAACCGGTTCAGCCCGGAGATTGTCCTGCTTGACCTCATGATGCCGGTGATGGGCGGTCTCGAATTTCTCCAACGCCTGAAAGCCACGGCCCTCGAACAGCCGCCCACGGTCATTATTTTCTCCAACCTGTCTACCGCCGACACGCTCGACAGCACCAAAAAATTTGGGGTCAGCGATTATTGGGTGAAATCAAGCTACACGCCGGAACGCCTCACTGAGGAACTCGCCAAACGCTGGCACACCCGGGCCGCCTGAGCCGCGGTTGCCCGCCTGGTGTAAACTAAACGCCATGACCAACCAACCCAAACTTCTCGACGGCGCCGAGCCGGCCGGCTTTATCCAGGCCCGGCACATCCGGATTGTGGCCGGGATGAAAACCAAACCCCGCCTCGCCATCATCCGCTCGGCTGAAAACCCGGCCGGCGACCAATATCTAAGAATGAAACACAGGCATGGCCGGACCATCGGCGTGCCCGTGGATTTATACGTGGAGAGTGGCAAAGGCATTATCAAGCGCATTGAGCAGCTCAACGCTGATCCGAACGTCACCGGCATCCTCATTCAGCTCCCACTCAAAGAGGGGGGCGAGCTTACGAATCGCGCGCTGGCCGCCGTAACTCCAGCCAAAGACATCGATGGTCTGGGTCCGAATTCGCCCTACGAGCCCGGCACCGTAAAAGCGGTGCTCTGGCTGCTGGCCGCCTACAATATCGATATCACGGGCCGCAGTGTTATCGTGGGCCAGGGCCGACTGGTGGGTCGTCCGCTCGCTGACCGACTCGAGGCCGCCGGCCACGAAGTCGTGCGCGCCGACATCACCACGGCCGACCTGGGCGCACTCACCCGCACCGGTGATCTCCTGTTTACCGGCACCGGCCGGCCCGGCCTCATTCATGCTGACATGGTAAAGCCCGGCGCCGTGGTGGTGGATACCGGCGCGCCCTCGGCCGAACTCGACCCGGCACTTTACGAGCGTAGCGATCTCAAAGCCATCACGCCCAATCCCGGCGGCGTCGGGCCCATGACTGTCGCCAGCCTGTTTGATAATTTGCTCATCGCGGCCCAAACCACCAGGGCCACCCCATGACCGCCACCGGCCCGATTCGCTTTGTTTTCTTTGATCTCGACGGTGTCCTGTTCGATCCCGGCTACCGCGAGCAGGGCGCCAAAGTCGGCGTCAGCACCTGGCGTGCGCTGTTTGACGGCCTTGGCATCACCGCCGAACACACCCGGCTCAAACAGGCCTTCACCAACGGCCATTTCCCCGGCTACATGGAGTGGACCGACGAAGCCTGTCGCGTCCTGCAGCAATACGGCCTCACCGAGCAAGTCTTTATGGCCGTACTCGAAGGCATCAAGCCCATGCCCGGCGCTCGCGAAACCTTTGCCGAGTTAAAGCGCCGGGGTTACAGCACCGGCATCATCACCGGCAGCTTCAAATATCTGGCCGACCGGGCGGGGGATTTGCTCGGAATTGATCATCTGGTGGCGCACTGCGATCTCAGCTTTGATCCCGAAGGCCGCCTCGACGGTTGGTATCTCACGCCCTGCGATTACGAAGGCAAATCCGATTATTTCCACCGTCTCGCCAGAGATGCCGGTCTCACCCCGGAGCAATGCGCCTACGTCGGCGACGAAGTGAACGATGTTACGCTTTTTGCCGAAGCCGGCTTAAGCATTGCCTTCAACGCCCACAAGCAGGCCGTTCGCGAGGCCGCCGGTGTCGTTATCGACCAGCCCGATCTGCGCGACATCCTCCCGCATCTCGCATAACCTGGACTCGGCCAAAACAAAAACAGCCCGCACAGGGCTGCCGGAAATAATTGCGTTGTAAGTAAGAGAGCGGCGTCGGGCGGGGGACAATATAATAAAGTCCCCGCCCGACCAAGGGCGCACAGCGACCAGCCCGATGGTGAATTCTCCTACATTGCAGGAACCTGGCTCACCTCCGGCTGAACCGGACCAGGCGACACGGGCGTTAAGCCGCTAATCGAAATCCGGACATCGTGGCCGGCTCCTTTCTGCAATCGCAGGGCGGGGCCCTTTCGAGGGACCGCCGTCCCCGTCAAGGGCTAACGCGACTTCGTCATGCGTCCTCCTTCGCGAGAACAGGATCTCCGGGGGAGTAAGCCCTCTTACTTGTGAAGGCCCACCCATAGGATAGTTATGAGCAGAATGACAGGAATATTATCACGTAAGAGTTAAAAAGTCAAGTATAGCGCTCCACCTCGTGGCTTACCACTGCCAAATATGCTTTAATAACTCCTACGCTCCGTTCCAACACGAGGGAGGTCCCGCCATGGGGCTCACTGCATGTAGCGTTAAGGGCTTGACCGAAGCCGGCATCGATGCAGCACTCACGCATGCGCTCACTCAGGCCGTAGCGCAATGGATAGAACCCATAGCACAGCTCGACCTGACGGATTACACCATGCGTGTACGCATTGCCAGCATTCTGTACAAGGAGTTGGAGCTCGGCATCGAGCGATTCCAAAACCACGGGCGCAGCCCTGCAGTCCGACTGCGGGTGGACGACGCCCAAGCGCGCGACGCGGTTCTCGAAACCTGGGGTAGCTGTCACGTGGGCACAGGTCCGACCGCCCCATATCAGTTCGTGCTGTTCAGCCAGCCGGCCGACCCCACAGATCAGACCGCACAAGGCAACATCCGGTATTTCCTGGTCATACGGTCGGCTCATAGCGGCCGGCTTGGTCTATGGCAACCTGCCCACATCACCGCCGACGATCCGCCCCGGATGATGGTGTGGGTTGGAACGCCTAATGACAACCCTCCCTGGATCTGCCGGGCAATTTGCCGGGACCTCACCAACATCCAACTCCGGGTGCTCTAAAAACGCCCGGAACGTAAGCTCCGCAAGACACGAGGAAACGCAAACGCTCCGCCGCCCTCGCGGTCGGCGGAGCGTTTGCTGTTAAGAGCCGGCTAGGCCGACGTTGCCATCGGCCGAAGATTTACAAACTACACAATCCATGTAAAAATAGCGCAGTCCAAAACGGCACCGCGAACAGGAGAGTGAACAATGGCCGTAAGGAATGGTGCGTCTCTCATTTTCCACACTGGCGAGAACAGGAGTGAGGAACTACTGGTGGCAGCCGGCGCCGCTGATCCAGGCTGGATGAACGATGCCAGACGGATGCTCAGTCACACCGGCCCGGGTGCACTCCTCGTAATCCAGTTCATCGCGGGATCACCACCGCCGGAAGCCGCCGAGGCGGCCGATCCCGCCGGCATGACGCTGGCTCCCGGGATGGAGCACATCAATTACGGCACCTTCTGCCTGCTGGCGTCCAATACTGACCGTGGCTGGCAAGACGCCGCCGCCGTATTCTGGATGCTCGCGCATACTGAAGCTGTGCCCAAGCGCGTCATCCCGTGTAACGAGACGTCGAAGTGCGTTCACAGGTTCATGCCGGGAGTCGCTCAGCACACTGAGCTGGACATCGCGGCGCTCATCGAGCTTGATCCCGAGGGCCTGGTAGACCAGCAGCCTGGTGGCCGCAGCTTCACGCCGCTCCACGCTGAGCTCCTCTCCCGCGTCCAGGAGGCAATTCGGAGCATGTGGTCGCCCGAGTGATCCTCGCGCAATCATGGTCAGTGGCGGCTCCACGCCGCCACTGACCATCAACTTACGTGACTCCAATTTGCGAATATGCTTTAATAACTCCCACGCTCCGTTCCGACACCAGGGAGGTCTCCATGGAGCTCGTTCCATGTAATGTCCAGGAATTGACCGAAGCCGCCATCCAGGCGGCGTTTATCCAGGCGGTCCTCCAGGCCGCAGATGATTGGCTTGGCCTCGCGCCGGACCTGGCCTCCGGTCGTGATACAACACGCATGATTACTGCGCAAATTGCGCGGAAGCAATTGGAATTCGACCTCCAGCAATTCCACGCCCGGGGGCTTAACTATCCCGCACTCATGCTGCAGGTGGACGGTTCTAGGCCGTACGAGGCTATTCTCGAAGCCTGGGGCACATGCCTTGTGGGGATGGGAGCGGAGGCTGCGCATCAATTTGTGCTGTTCAGTCAGCCGGTCGATCCCACGGACCGCAACCGTACAGGGGACATCCGCTACTTCCTGATGCTACGGCCATGCTATCGCGCAGACCTCGGTCCATGGCAGCCGGCGAGAATCACCAACGCCGATGAGCCGCAAGTTATGGTGCTGGTTGGACCGAGCCGGGACATGACCATCCACCGGATCTGCCGGGCAATTCTTCCGGACATCACCGACATCCAAATTAAGGCGCTCTAAACGCGCCACGTAAGCTCCGCAAGACACGAGGAAACGCAAACGCTGCGCCCGCCCTCGCGGTCGGCGGAGCGTTTGCTGTTAAGAGCCGGCTACTCCTGTTTTGCCAGCAGCGCCTTTATCCGCTCGGCCACCTGCTTGGGCGTCATTTCGGCTTTCACGATGTAATCATCGGCCGTCAATTTATACACGCGTGTTGCGGTCTCGGTGTCGCCCATGTTGGTGAGCACCACCACTTTGGCCTCACGGCCGCCCGGCTGCGACCGCAATTTGCCCAGCATATCCAGCCCGTTCATATTGGGCATCATCAAATCAAGCAAAATAATATCCGGCTGAAAGCTCTCAATCAGCTCCAGCCCGCTGGCGCCATCCGGCGCCGTGGCCACCTCGTAGCCCTCGTTCTCAAATTTGGTGCGGTACATCTGCACAATCGCCATATCATCCTCGATAATGGCAACTTTCGTTTTGGCACTCATGGCCCGAGTATACTACCGCACCGGCACGGCGTACACCCGGTCGAGAATCTCCTGCGCCGTCAGATGGGTGCCGTCAAACGGCTTGCCAATGCCAATCCGAAACCGCCGCCCAAAGCGCCCCCGCCGCTCCCACTCAATGTGCGCCGGCACCACCATCGCCTGATGTGAGTGCGCCAGCACTTCCACCCCTCCGCGCGCGCGCGAATGCCCCCGGATCGTTCGCCGACCTTCGGGGAAAATAAACACCGTTCGTCCCATACTCAATTGCTTCAGGCCATATTCCAGTCCACTCGGCCACCGCGGCGTCATTCTGGCCGGGAAACAACCAAGCGCCATAATGAGCGTCCGCAACCCCGGCACCATCAGCCCGTTGGCCGCAAAATAGCGCAGAGTGCCCATATGACGCCACACTCCAAACGGAAACTGGCCGCAAATAATAAACGTATCAGCTATCGATTGATGGTTAGCCACAACCACGTACCGGGAGCCATGGACCACGTCCAGGGCCTCAATCTGAATCCACCGCGACCGCCGCAGCAGCCGACCGATGAGTTTACACGGCCAATAGGTTAGCCAAACGTTAAAGTGGATCAGCCGATCGCCACGATCCGTCTCCAGCAACCAAATTCGCCGCCGTACATGAGCGCGTCCAAGATTCTCTGTTGTAAGCACGTGAATCAGTGGTTACCGAAATAATTCTTGCCTAAATGATACCATAATGATATACTTAAGTCAATGTTAGGCAACATGAATGCTTAAAAAGCTATCCTACAATCTGGCATTATTTCGCGACCTTGGCACAGAACCAAAAGAGCTCCGCGCGCATGAGGTCATCGACACCAACCGATTAAACAGTGCGAAAGAGCTCCATGCCAAAATATTCCATGCGCGTGGATTCGTAAAAGACACGGATCTAATAAAGCAGGGACGTGTGATTGGAGAAAAAGAAGACCCATATCAAGGCCATTCCCGGTATTTTATTGTTGAACGTAGCGACGGCGAAACGAAACGAGTCGTAGCTTCATCTCGATTAATCCTTAGTGATCCAACCAAGGGCCACCAGTCCTTTCAGACCTACCGTCATCAGAAACTAAACTCGATAGCTGCAACCGCAATTGAGAGAACAAAGCCCGAGCAGTGTGCAGAGGTGTCCGGGCTGGTGAAAGAACCCGGAGAAAATACCATAGTAACCCTAATGCTCTATCGGGAAATGTGGCGGTTTTCCCTGAAGAAAAAGCATGAGCTATGGCTCATGTCCTGTGACGCCAACCTCTATAAGCGTTTGAAGCTGCTTTTTGGAAATGCACTGATCCAGGCAGGTGAAAAGACTTACTTCAAGGGCCATGAGATAGTTCCTGTAATATTGGAAGTGCCAGCTTCGTTACAAAGGGTAAAGGAAATTCGACATCTAAATCCTGTGAAGCAGCAGTTACAGCAAAAACTAGTAAAGTTTTTCTTAAAGGATCCCGTGACTGAGTAGATTGTCACCCCCGTCATGAAGCTTTTTGAACAAAACCTGTGGGGAGTTTATAGCCACGTATATGATGGGCTCCTTGCCTTCTGGCCTTACCAGAATCTGCTGCAGCTCGTTTTGGGTGAGGCCGATATTCATGATGGAGACCGTATCCTCGATCTAGGCTGTGGCACGGGCAACTTTCTTAATGACGCGTATAAGTCTAAACCAGAAATAACCGCGACAGGTGTAGATCTGTCTCCAGCAATGCTAAAAGCTGCACGCAGGAAACTCGCGCAAAGGGTCAACGACAATGTTCTTGATCTGGTAAACGAGGATATCATGACTTTTCTAGAGGCTCAGCCCGACAAGAAGTTTGACCGCATAATATCCATAAATGTGCTCTACACAATTAGAGACCAGGAGAGCCTGTGGCGAGAGCTATTACGGACTCTAAAACCAGGTGGCAAGATTACTGTAACAACATCCATACGAACCGGAAGCCTACCAATTATCAAGGAGCATTTGGGGCACAAACCGTTCATCAGCCTGTTGCGCCCAAAGCTCGTCGTAGTCTTCTTTATTGATGCCCTCATAAACCTCATGGGCAATACTGGTAAGTTTACCTTCGCTGACGAGCAACAATTGCGCGGTGCTGTAAATGCTGCGGGCGGAAAGTGGGGTGAGAGTCAGTTTTGCTACGGAGGCTCAAACGAGGGCGTGAACATTTTGTTCAGTGTGTCTCGATAACGCCCAGGCTAAGCAACATGATACGATGATCACATGCTAAGCGTAAGCTTTTACAGCATTCTTGGCGTGTGTCTGTTCGCTATAGCCTTGGGGCTAGTTACGCTTGTAAACAATCCTCGTCAGCGAACCAACCGCATCTTTTCCTCGCTTTCGGCCCTTAGTGGCATCTACGCATTGGCGAACTACTTAGCCGATCACGACCAGGCGAGAGGGCTATTCTGGGTCAGGAGTACCTTTGTGCTGGGCGCGCTTCTTGTGATATTTATGCTCCTATTTCTTGGAGGATTTCCCCGAAAACTACTTTCCCGTAGGACATCCATCTTAATAATAGTCAGCTCGGTATTCGTCGCAGTAATTTCATGCCTGAAGGGCTTTATACCTTCAGTAATACTCCATCCTCAAAAAACAGAAGTGGTCACGGGACCCCTGTATATCGTATTCATCATTTTTCTAGTTCTCGGCCTATTTGGGATGGTTACACTGATCATCTATCAGCTCCGGCAGAGCACAAATTTGGAACGTGAACGCATTAAATATGTTGCAATTGGGCTAGTCGTCACGGCTCTATTGATCGCTACAACAAATTTATTCCTGCCGTTGCTACAGGGGAATAATAATCTTGCCGACCTCGGCTCATATTTCATACTCATCTTCATTAGCTTCACTGCGTTCGCTATCATCCGCCACCGGCTCTTCGACATCCGCACCGTGGTGGCGCGGTCAGTGGCGTACACCCTACTACTCGCCACACTTGCCGCCTTCTATGTTGCCGCTGGATTTGCCTTCACGAGCATATTTTCACCTAGCGACACGGCCTCCAAAACCCAGCTCGTCCTCAACACCACCCTGGCGCTCGTTCTCGCCTTCACCTTCCAGCCGCTGCGCCGTTTTTTCGAGCGCATCACCGACCGCATCTTCTACCGCGACCGCTACGATTCGCAGGCGGTCATTAACAATTTCTCGAAAATCCTCGTCTCCGAACTTCGCCTCGACCGCATCTTAAAGCGCGCCCTCGAAGAACTGTGCGAATCCGTCCACATTCAATTTGGCCAGCTCATCATCTTTAACCACGACCGTGTCTACCGGGTGGAGCACTACGGCCCACTGCCCAGACGCCTCATGGTGGCGCCGGAGCTCGCCAAGCTC
>Ga0209420_1000488_pt1 | contig 20748 bp, 18 predicted proteins | sample BlaSpr_A8_OM1_O1_FD_187972 | JGI IMG/M metagenome (GOLD analysis project Ga0209420, IMG submission 187972) | Forest soil microbial communities from Thunder Bay, Ontario, Canada - Black Spruce, Ontario site 2_A8_OM1_O1 (SPAdes) (version 2) | ecosystem: Environmental > Terrestrial > Soil > Boreal...
CTGCTCCTTGATGCCATGAACTCAGGCAAAGCGCCCGGAACGCTTGCTCGGATGACCGGAAGAGATCTGCTCGGGAGTACTGGGGGATGGAGTGCCCATCAATTGGGAGTCGCCGATCTGATTGCCGCTCTTACGCTGGTGTCGACCGGTCCTCAGCACATTGTTGTGCTCGGCGTGCAACCAGCCATCACCGATTGGGGCACGTCTTTGTCTCCCGAAGTCAAGTCTGCGCTTTTGCCCTTAGTCGATGCAGCGTTGGAGCAACTCCGCCTTTGGAAGGAATCAGGAAACGCCGGTTCGGAAATCCGGCCATCATCCTTGGCGCTCGGGCAATCCTCGGAGCGAACACGGTCCGAGCGTAGCGAAGAAGGAGGTTTGTAGCGTGTGCCTCGCCATTCCCGGAAAAATCGTCAGCAACGAAGTGCACAACGGAATACGCATTGGACGCGTGCAGTTCGGCGGGATCACGCGAGAAACCTGCCTCGACTTTGTCCCCGAAGCCTCGGTCGGAGATTACGTGATTGTGCACGTAGGATTCGCAATCAGTCGTGTAGATCGTGAAGAGGCGGAGCGGAGCTACGAGGCGCTGGAATCCATGGGTTTGCTCAAGGACGAACTGGAGTCGGATTTGGAAAATTCGTAAGCGGACAAGTAAGGCGATGCGGGCACGGCTCCCAGGGAGTGTATGAAGTATTTGGATGAATATCGGGATGAGAAGATTGCCCACGGAATAGTGACCGAGCTAGTCCGCCGCGCTACGCGGCCGTGGGTGTTAATGGAAATCTGCGGCGGACAAACCCACACGCTGATGCGCTACGGCATCGACGAGATGCTACCCGCCGGAATTGAGCTGGTCCACGGGCCCGGGTGTCCCGTATGCGTGACGCCTCTTGAGATGATCGACAAAGCCATCGAGATTGCATCGCGTCCTGAAGTGACATTGATTTCTTATGGCGACATGCTGCGCGTGCCGGGCTCACGTACCGATCTATTCCACGTGAAGGCCGGCGGCGGAGATGTGCGGGTGGTTTATTCCCCCACGGAAGCGCTCAAATTCGCCCGTGCAAATCCCGCCCGCAAAGTAGTCTTTTTTGCTGTCGGTTTTGAAACGACGGCTCCGGCGAATGCCATGGCCGTCTGGCAAGCGAAGCGGGAAGGGCTTAGAAATTTCTCGATGCTTGCTTCTCACGTCCTGGTCCCGCCAGCGATTCGAGCACTCATGAGTTCACCGCGCAATCGAGTGCAAGGATTCATTGGTCCGGGTCACGTTTGCACCGTCATGGGCTATCGCGAATATGAGGACCTCGTACGCCAGTTCCATGTACCCATTGTTGTAGGCGGGTTCGAGCCGGCCGATCTACTGGAAGCAATCTTGATGCTTGTGACGCAGCTTGAAGAAGGTCGCGCGGTGGTCGAAAACCAATATGTCCGGTCTGTGACGTACGAGGGTAACCTGCTCGCTCAAAAGATTCTGGCGGAAGTATTCGAGGCATGTGACCGGAAGTGGCGCGGGATCGGCGGAATTCGAGAGAGTGGTCTCAATCTCCGGAAGGAATACGCGGAATTCGATGCAGACCGCATCTTTGGGACAGAAGGAATGACTGCAGACGAACCTGTGGAGTGCATAAGTTCGGAGGTGCTCCAGGGACTGAAGAAACCGACGGATTGTTCCGCATTCGGGACGAGCTGCACGCCGGAAAATCCGCTGGGCGCTCCGATGGTCTCCTCCGAAGGCGCGTGCGCCGCGTATTACCAATATCGCCGGTACGCGATAGCGGCGCGGGAGAACCGTTGATGCCGCAAGAAACAAAACTCGATGTGGGCTTGAATTGTCCGGTCCCGATTCCAGCCAGGGAATCGATCCTGCTGGGTCACGGAAGCGGAGGCCGGATGAGCGGGGATCTGCTGCGAAAGATCATCCTTCCGGCGCTTCAAAATCCAGTGCTCGCACGGCTGGATGACCAAGCCATTGTGGATGTCGGCGGATCGCGAATCGCTTTTACCACAGACTCTTTTGTCGTGAAGCCACTATTTTTCCCCGGCGGCGACATCGGGACGCTCGCGGTGAACGGAACGGTGAATGATCTGGCGATGGGCGGGGCGGAACCTCTCTTCCTGAGTCTTGCACTCATCCTCGAAGAAGGGCTTCCGCTCGATACCCTTCGCCGGGTTATGGAATCCATTCGCGTCGCTGCTGCTCTTGCGGGAGTCGTTGTCGTCACCGGAGACACGAAAGTCGTCGAAAAAGGAAGCGGCGATGGATTGTTTGTGAACACCTCGGGGATTGGAATCGTCTCATCCGGCGTGCGGCTTTCCGCCGATCAGGCACGCCCAGGAGATCGCGTGCTGCTGAGCGGGACCATTGGAGATCACGGAATCACCATCCTTTCCCAACGGGAAGGCCTGGAATTCGAAAGCGCCATCGCGAGCGACACAGCGGCGCTGCACACCCTCGTAGCCGGCATGCTTCGCGCAAGCTGTGAAATTCGTTGTCTGCGTGACCCAACGCGCGGCGGCCTGTCGAGTTCTTTGAACGAAATTGCGACGCGATCGCGCGTCGGGATTGAGCTCGAAGAGAACGCGATCCCGATCCGGGAAGAAGTCCAAGGTGCGTGCGAGATGTTAGGGCTCGATCCGCTGTACGTGGCAAACGAAGGGAAGCTGCTCGCGATTGTCGAGCCCGCGGCGGCCGAAACAATTATCGAGGCAATGCAGCAGCATCCGCTGGGCCGCAACGCACGGATGATCGGAACGGTCACAGATTCTCATCCGAGGATGGTCACCCTGCGAACGCAGTTGGGAACATCGCGGATTGTCGATCTGCTCTCCGGCGATCAATTGCCGAGAATCTGCTGAGGGAAGCCCCATGCATGAGATGGGAATCGTCAACTCGGTGCTTGATGCTATTCGTGCTGAAACACGCCGCTTTCCGGGTGGCCACATCTACAAAGTAGGGGTGCGGATCGGCGAGCTTGCGGGTGTTAACCCGGATGCCATGAGCTTTTGTTTTGAAGCCCTCGTGCGCGGGACAGAACTCGAGCCTCTTGTACTTGAGATTGAATATTGCCCCCGCCGCTGTCAATGCCTCGCCTGTGGATACTTGTACACCGCAGCGCAAGAAGATTCGGCATGTCCCGAGTGCGGCATGAGGGGATCGCAGTTCTTAGGAGGCGACGAACTGGATCTCGCCTATTTGGAGGTCGAAAATGGAGCGCGTAACGCTGGAACGTAAAGTCTTGAGCGAAAATGACCGCATTGCAGCCAGCTTGCGGGCACGCTTCGCCCAGCACAATATTCTGTGTTTGAACTTGATCAGCTCACCAGGGTCCGGAAAGACCAGCCTGCCCGAACGAACTCTCGAAAGCTTTGACCGTCGCGAACGGGTGGCAGTCCTCACCGGAGACATTCAGACCGAGAACGACGCGAAGCGGCTGGCTCGCTTTGGGTTTCCCGTGAAGCAAATTACGACGAGCGGAACATGCCATTTGGATGCGCGGATGATCGAAAAAGCGCTTCTGGACTGGCGATTGGAAGACATCGACCTGCTGTTGATCGAAAACGTCGGGAACCTCGTCTGCCCGTCCACCTACGATTTGGGTGAGGGTGCAAAACTGGTCGTTCTCAGCGTCACCGAAGGAGAGGACAAGCCGCTCAAATACCCTTCGATCTTTTTTAAGTCGGAACTGCTCATTTTGAACAAGATCGACCTGCTGCCGTATGTGCCATTCGATATCTCTGCCGCCGAAGAGAATTCGCGGAGCGTACACCGCGACATTGAGATTGTTCGAGTATCCTGCCAGACGCGACAAGGAATGACGGAATGGCTTGCTTGGCTGGATCGCAAGCGGGAAATTTTGCGCACTGCGGCGTCCGCAGTTTGAAGCGTCATGCAAATCCGCAAGGAAATCCGAGTCTCCGGGATCGTCCAAGGGGTGGGATTCCGACCGTACGTCCATCGGCTCGCAACGGATCGCAACCTCCGTGGGAACGTCAGCAATACGCCGGCAGGAGTAACCATCGAAATTCAGGGATCGGCGCACCAGGTGGAGGACTTCATCATGCGTCTTCCCGGGGAAGCGCCGCCGCTTGCGCAGATTGCCCAGGTGTTTGTTCGCGAGCTGTCGTGGAAGCCGGATCGGTGCTTTGAAATTCTGCCCAGCCATACCGACGAGCATGGTAGTGCGCTGATCTGTCCGGACGTCGCAGTCTGCGAAGACTGTGTTCGCGAGTTATTCGACCCTCAAGACCGCCGGCATCTCTATCCTTTCATCAATTGCACGAACTGTGGGCCTCGCTTGACGATCATGAGGAACGTTCCCTACGACCGTCCGCGCACCTCGATGTCGGCATTCCGCATGTGCGAGAAATGTCGCGCGGAATACGAGGATCCCCAAAACCGTCGTTTCCATGCGCAGCCAAATGCCTGCTGGGCATGCGGCCCCCAACTCGAATTCTGGAACGTGCAGGGCCGCGCGATGGAACTACTTGATCCCATCGAGGCGGCCGTGGAGCGCCTCCGATTGGGCATGATAGTCGCCGTCAAGGGACTCGGAGGATTCCACTTCGCGGTGGATGCCATGAATTCAACGGCAGTCGATCGACTGCGCCAGCGCAAGCGGCGTGTTGAAAAACCGTTTGCCGTAATGGCGCGCGATCTGCAGGCGGCTGGGGAATTTTGTGAGCTCGATGCCGAAGCGCGGGAACTGCTGAATAGCCGGGAGCGTCCCATCGTGCTGCTGCCAAAAAGGAAAGGCATCGCACTCGCCGATACCGTGGCGCCAAACCAACGCGACCTGGGGTTGTTCCTGCCTTATACCCCGCTGCACCACTTACTGTTTGCAGCAGGCAAGTTTGCAGCTTTGGTCATGACTAGCGGAAACCTGAGTGAGGAGCCAATTGCGATTGACAACCATGAGGCGGTGGAGCGGCTAGGGAGCATCGCCGACGTGTTTCTTGTGCATGAACGACAAATTCTCCTTCGTTGTGACGATTCGGTCGTTCGCTCTTCGGTCGGGAGACTGCGACAGATACGGAGGTCGAGAGGCTACGTGCCAGCGCCTGTGCGATTGCACAAAGAACTCCCGCAGGTTCTTGCGGTCGGGGGAGAGCTGAAAAATACGATTTGCCTGACGCGTCGCAACCTCGCATTTCTCAGCCAGCACATTGGGGACCTCGAAAACGTCGAGAGTTTCGATTTCTTCTGCAACACCGTCAAATATCTTTCCAGGATTCTCGAAATCGAACCGGAAGTCATCGTGCACGACCTTCATCCAGATTACGTTTCGACGAAATGGGCCTTGATGCAGAAAGGGGTGCGTGTTGTGGGTGTGCAGCATCACCATGCGCACATCGCATCGTGTATGGCGGAGAACCGGATAGATGGTCGGGTTATTGGACTGGCCCTTGACGGCACCGGTTACGGCACCGACGGGCAGATCTGGGGCGGAGAAGCGCTGTTCGCAGAGTATGCAAGGTTCGAGCGCGTCGCGCATTTCGCGTACGTGGCGCTTCCCGGAGGCGCCGCGGCAATTCGCGAGCCCTGGCGCATGGCGGTAAGTTACTTAGTACAAACTTTTGGCGAGGGTTTCCTTGAACTAGATATTCCCTTCGTCCGAAAACTGGAACGCGAGAAGGCGGAGTTGATTCTGCGCATGATGACCCAGCGGGTGAATTCTCCGCTGACTTCGAGTTGCGGGCGTCTGTTCGATGCCGTCGCCGCCCTGATTGGAATCGGGCAACAGGTGAGCTATGAAGCGCAAGCCGCGATTGAACTGGAAATGGCGGGACGGTTGTCGCGCGAGACCGATGGTTATCCCTTCGCCATTCGTCGCCAGGGCGGGCACTGGCAGATTGACTCCTGTCCATTATTCGGCGCACTCGTCGAGGATCTCCGCAGGAGAGTGTGTCCGGAGACAATCAGTCGGCGATTCCACAACGGGTTGGTCGAAACGCTCGTGCGCCTTGCGTGCTTGCTGCGTCAAGAATCTTCGATCAATCAGATCTGCTTGAGCGGCGGTACGTTTAACAACTTGCTTGTGTTCGAACGCTTGAATTGCAAGCTTGAATCCTACGGCTTCGAAGTCTTCACTCATTCCGAGGTTCCCACCGGCGACGGCGGTCTGAGTCTCGGACAAGCGCTCGTTGCGGCACACGGCGACCCGACTGTCACCGAAATGTCCGGGAGAAGGAAAGTTAGCGACGCGACCTAAACTCAACATCCTCTCCACTACCTGCGCGCATCGGTGTGTGACCGGCGTCACTGTGATTTGTCGATGGGCCGCGTAGAAATGGTCCTGTCGCAGCCGTGAACGAACACGAAGCTCTCCGCCACTCGGTACCGACGGTTTATGTTCCACTGCGGCAGAAAGAAAATCGGGATTTGAACCGTGTATTACCCCGGAAGGAGACAGTGATGAGGTGAGATATTGAACTACAACACGATGTGATAGAAGAACTTGTTTGGGAACCGAGAGTCGATGTCGCGGAAATCGTTGTGTCTGTGGAATCGGGAATCGTGATCCTTAACGGCGCGGTGAGGGGCCCTCCCGAGAAGTGGGCGGCCGGGTCTCCGCTATTTAGAGTCGTCTCGATCAAGCTTGGGTCTTTTGTGCTCGGCGCAAATATGAGACGCAAACTCTTTGTCACATTCGCGTTCGTAGTTCTCTATCATCTCTTCTAGATTCCGACCACGAGGCGGTCCAGAAGGGCTGAAGGTCCAGGCGCATACAGAACAAGCCTCCGTCACTATGCCCGCGACCGTAATCCGCTTCTTCTGTCTCACAAAGGTCATCTAGATCTGTCGCTTTCCCCCTATGGAATTGGAGCGTCTTTACTAGCGCGCCGCGTAAGGTCACGTGAGGCGGTGCAAACTGGGCACGGGAAGGGCTATACGTGTGACGTTTGCTATGAATGATGCAGGCCATTCACAAAAGTCATGGCGCAGACTAGTGTTTGCAAACGAGCGTTTGCAATTATACCGGGCAAAATAAAACAGTCAAACTGTTCCATACGGGACAGTTTAATCGTTAGCGCCGGGCCATAGTTCGGGGCACGGTGCCAGGCCAATCAGACCCACGCAGAAAGCTGGTGCGAAGCGCGGCTTCAAGAAGAAGCGGAGAAAACTGAAATGAATCCTGTGACTGAAGTGAAAACGAATCCAAATCCGGCTCCCGAATCAAAATCGGCGACAGCAATCGGAGCGATTTTCGGCGCCACGCCGGGGATGCCCGGAATGTTCAAATCAAACTTCGACTACCAACTCGTCAGAGGTATGCTCGCCGGAGCTTATGGCGAGGGCGGCGCATTCGGTGAGTTGTACTCGACGGCGCGGCGGGTCGTGGACCGAGATGTAGAAAGCTGGACCGTCGAATGGACGGGCACGGCCGAGAGGGTCGAGGCCATAGCCCACAACTGTCTGAGCGCCGGCCATGTCGTCAGTGCGCGCGAGGCGTTCTTGCGAGCGTCCCTCTATTGGCGAACGGGTCTCTTCTACCTCGAAAGCAAGGACCCACGACAACTCGCGATGTACCATCGCCACCGCTCATGCTTCCGGCAGGCATCAGCGCTGTTCGAACCAAAGATCGAGCCCGTCAGCATTCCCTACGAAAACGGCAAGACGCTACCGGGCTATTTCATGCGCGCTTCCGCGACCGACGGTGCGCGTCCAACCCTGATGATCCTCGGGGGCGGCGACACAACTTGCGAGGAACTGTACGACTTTGGCGGCGGCGCGGCGGCAGTCCGCCGTGGCTACAACGCGTTTCTGTGGGAGGGTCCCGGTCAAGTCGGCGCCTTCGCCCTAGACGCGAGCCTGACCTATCGCCCGGATTGGGAAGTCCCGACCCGTTACGCCGTCGACTACGTTCTATCCCGCAGCGATGTCGACCCCAAGAGGCTGGCGCTCTCGGGGCACAGCATGGGCGGATACTTCGCCCCACGGGCGGCGGCATACGAGAAGCGCATTACCGCCGTGATCGCCAATTCGCTGACGCCGGAGTTCAAGCCCGTCCTCATGGCCGGGCTGGGCCTCGATCCGAATGCGCCCTACGACAACGACACTGGGAGCAAGATCGACCTCTCCGAGCCGATGAAGAAATACATGGCGACAAACTTCTGGCAGCGATTGGGTTTGGCCGATGGATCGCTCCCGACCTTGTTGGACGAGCTCGGCCGCTACAGCCTGGCTGGACTCGAGGGGAAGATCACCTGCCCCCTGTTGAACTTCGCCGGCGAGGGCGAAGGACCATTGATGAACGGCTTGGGGCACGACTTCTACGAGAAGCTGACCTGCCCGAAGACGGAACGCCTGGTTCGCCTGATCGATGGCGGCGAGGCCCACTGCCAAATGAACAACCCGAGCCTCAAACACCAGATCGAGTTCGATTGGTTGGAGGAAGTCTTCAGATAGGGCAGCGGACGCCTTCGTGCCAATCACCTCACTAACCCCGTAAAAGTGTGGAGGCGGGTCTGACTCCGTTTATCGGAGGTAAGATTGGATGGTTGCGCCCACGCGATGGAGAATAATTTCGCGCGGCAGACGCACAACAGAGGGAACCTTGAGAACATAGCGAGCGTAGGCAACCCCAAACAGTTGACTCGCTATTAGGCCTGCGCATTCACGCGACTTGCTTGGCGAACTTAGCCGCTTGAGGAACGGTACTGCTCGTTTTTCGAAAATCTCCACCACACGCTCCCTCGCTTTGGCGTGAGTCACCGCCGCGCGCAAAAGAGATGGGAGTTCGTCACCTGCCGCCAGCCCTTCCCAGCGCTCGAGAAAATGGTAGACGATGGCGATACCTAGCGCGTTTTTTGGCGTTTGCCTCAAGTTGGGAAACCGCAGGTCGAAAGTCACTGCCGCCGCGAACAGTCGCTCCTTGTTCCCAAAATAGCGGATAACCATCGAGGGATGTATGTGTGCAGCTCTCGCCACGCTACGAATTGTTGTGCGCTCGTAACCCCTGGAAGAGAACTGCGACCTGGCTGCTGCTGAGATCCGAGCGCGAGTCGTTCTTGAGCGGGAACCCTTCTCATTGTTGGCAGTCGTCTGTCCCACGCGCGGTATTGTATTTCGGAACTCGCCTGAAGGCACTCTGAAATAATCCGTTGCAACGGCACAACGGTCTCTCGTCAATCAAGCGCACAATCTTCGAAGGCCTGTCAGCGCGCCTACTCATTCGCTGCGCAGGTCGGCCGCCAATCAGGTGTTCGGCATGTTCGAGTATACGTACGAGCAGGCGACACCTGTTGTCCGACGGCTCCTAACTCCGATCGGGTGAAAGCCTCCGGCGGTTAGCGGGGAATACGATTATGCGTACGGTTCCAGCAATCCTTTTATTCAGTCTGGTTATGTTCACCCAGGAGGCTCCGCGCTCAGATTTCACAGAGCATGTATTCGAGCAAGACTTCGTCCGCTCCGTGAACGGGGTATTGAAATGTTTCATCGATCTGACGGGACTTCGGGAGCACCGGGGGACGGCTCTGTGTGATAACAGAATTTATAGACCTGGTAGTCGAGCGATGGACCTAGGTACCATTTGCTATATTTTGCCGTCACGCCCAGCCCAGTAGGGATCTCGCAGAACACGCTTGAGCGTTTTGCCAGCGAGGCTGCGGGGAAATTCGTTCATGATGACTACGGCGCATACACGCTGATTTTTGGCGTCCACGCGCGCGTTGATCCAGTCACGCAGCGCTTCCGCAGTGATGGCATCGGCCTGTTGCAAAATGACAGTAGCCAGTGGAGTCTCACCCCACGTTTCACTCGGAACGCCAAACACTGAGGCTTCCCGTACCGCCGGATGCTGCACGATGATTTCCTCAATGTCGTTCGGATATACATTCGTGCCGCCGCTGATGATCATGTCCTTCTTTCTGTCCACCAGATAGAGAAATCCGTCTTCGTCGGCGTATCCCAGGTCGCCCGTATGGAGCCAGCCATCAACAACCGCCTGGGCAGTCAAATCAGGTCGTTTGTAATATTCCGGCATGAGCAGTGGCCCGCGCCCGACGATCTCCCCAATCTCTCCGGGAGCCAGGTCCTTACCCTGGTCGTTTATAATCCGCATTTCGAAAAAAGGCTCTGGCGGTCCGACGGAATCCGGCTTGGATGCGAACTGGGTTTTATCGAGAACGGTGATGAATCCTTCCGTCAAGCCGTAGAGCTCATAGAATCTGCCCGGCAGGCTGCGATTCAGCTTGTCTTTATGTTCCCGGTGCAAGGGGGCGCCAACGGTGCCGAGCATTTCGAGGGACTTGAGTGCTTCGGCCGAAAAGTACGGCGAGCCCAGGAGAGCGACAATCTGCGATGGCACCATCATGACGTGAGTCACACTCTCTCTCTCGATTGTTTCCACAAATGTCCGGGGATCGAAGCTCTTGTGCAGGATATATGTTGCGCCGAGATACATCGCTGGCATGAGCGTTACGAACGCACCGTTGAAAACGATTGAGCCCGAGTGGAGCACCACGCTCTCGAGACTCATGCGGAAGGTTGAAGCAAAGAGTGTGCAGTACATAGCGCGAATATAGTGCGTATGTACGATTCCCTTGGGCGTACCGGTCGTGCCGCTGCTGTAAATGATGTTGTAGGGATCTCCATCTACAATTTCGGCGTTGGGAGGTTCGGCCTCACTGGCCCGACTTGTCAGTTCTTCGTAGCTTCGAAATCCCGAGACGGACGATGAGCCCGTAAGTATGAAGCGTTCACCCGGAATGTTTCGTAGTTCATGTTTGATGGCAGCTATCGGCTCTGCGAAATCGGGGCTCGCGAGGATAGTTCCCGTATCGGAATCATGAAGCAGTGCGGCTAAGGCTTTCTCGCGCAGGAGTGGACTGAGCGGCACGACCACGGCGCCGATCTTTGCAACAGCCCAGTAGGTTTCGAGCAAGTTCAGGCAATTCGGCAGGATCGTCGCGACTTTGTCTCCTTTTCTCACATTCAAACTAGAAAGCGCGTTTGCCAGCCGATTGACACGCGCATTGAATTCTCGAAAGTTCAATCGGGCATCTTCGAAAACCACTGCGGTATGGTCCGGACGACAGCGGGCGTGCCTGGGAAGAAGCGAGCCAATGTTCATTAAGTTTGCTCACTCGATTCTTGGTGCAACGAATCTCGGGACGACAAGGAAGTTGTCGAGTTCGAGCCAGCCTCGCAGAAGAAGCGCCAGATTTCCGCGCTGGCCTTGGGACCCTTTGGATCAGCATATTTGCTTGCCTTGGGGGAGCCGGACCAGGTGTGGCCAAGGCCTTGGACAAGCCACTTTTCCATCAACAAACCACCAGCCGGATCTGTGTAGATGTGCTTCCGGTAGGCATAATCTTCGGGCACCTCGCCGCTCACGACCTTCTCCGACAAGGTAAACTCAATATTCGGTGACTGTGTCGCAAGGCACGCATTCGTCTTCCTCCACTGAGCAATGACCTGGTCGGCGTTGACGGGGTTTACTGTAGAGTCTTCGGTTCCGTGAAATACGATAACGGGCATGCGCCGCCTCTTCTTATGCGCGAGGCCACTGCGCATCGCTTCAAAAGCAAGCTGCCCTTGCTGGACTGGATCCGGCCCCCCTCGTTTCATCGCGGAGAATCCCTCGGAGACATTCGTGGCGGCCTTGAATTCTGCTCCAGCAAACACAGCAAGGGCTGCGAAAAGATCCGGATAGGTCGCTGCAAGAATGGGGGCCATGGCGCCACCGGCGGAAACGCCCGCGACGTAAACCCGATCCGGATCGACGTTGTGAGTGGAGCAAACCTGGTGCACGACCGCTGCAAGAATCGAGGGTTCACCGGCCTCGCGCGTCTGGTGTTTGGGATGAAACCAGTTCCAGCACTTCATCAGATTGGCTAGGCGCGACTGTTCGGGATATACAACTAGGAACCTATTCGCTTCTGCGACCTCATTCATTCCCGAGATCTCTGCCATATCTTCCGCACCGTGTGTGCAACCATGGAGCAGCATAACGAGAGGCCAGGCATGTCCCTTTTCCAGCGTTCCTGGCATCCAGAGCTTGAAGTTGCGCGAGCCCCCAGCCGCGCGAGCGGTCCCTGCCATCCATCCCCGTTCTGCCATAGCGGTACGCTTCCTCCGCTGGATAGGTCCCAGTCCTTCTTATGCGCCGCACTCAGGAACGAGGCCGGCTAGCCAATTCGCAGATGAGATCGGCGATCCTTGAAGCGGCGCGCTCGCCCAGCGTAACGGTGTAGTGTGTTGTGCCGGCGAATTTGTGGTCCTCGATGTGGGGTAGGTAAGTCCGGAATTCTGCTGCGAGTGCATCCGGAAACAATGGTGGCTGCCCGGGTGTGAAACCGCTTTCGGCGCGAATCAACAACGTCGGCACACGGACGGATTTCAACCGCTCGGTGATAGCGTCGCGCTGAAAGGCTTCCCCCAGATCGGCGCGCACTCCCGTCTCCGAGGCTTTCGGCTGAACAGGCGAATCGCCGCCGACTTCATAATCCAGAAAAGCTTCGACCCAGGGATTCCATTCTTCGGGAGGAAAATGCGGTTGAGTTCGCCAGAACTCCCGATAGGCTTGACGTGATGGATAGGTTTGGCGCAACTGCGCGATACGTATCGCGAGCGCGGCGTTGAGGCCCTGCCCCGGAGAATTCGTAATGGGCGTGTCGGGTACATATCCCCCGTCGATTAGAACGAGACCGGACACGAGGCTCGGTTCTTGTGCGGCGAGCGCAGTCGCCACGAAAGCGCCCATCGAATGCCCCACGATAATGCTCGGGGCGAGCCCCATGGCCCGCATCGCAGCGGCCACATCGCGCGCGTGTTGGGCCATTCCGTACAGTCCTTCAGGTTTGTCGGAATCGCCGCGGCCTCTTAGATCGAGCGCAAAGAGCGCGCATCGGCCCGCCAGGCGCTCAGCGATGCCTATAAAGTTCGCGTGGGAAGCGGTCAACCCGTGTAGAGCAACCACCGGCGCGCCGCGGCCGGGCCAAAACCCGAAGGCCAGCTCGACACCGTCACCTTGCACACGCCCCCGAGCTTCTCTGGTTACTCTAAGATTCATTCGATGTTTGTTGTCGGGAGTCACGATGTAGCTTCGCAACGGTTCTTTGCTCTTGGAACCTCGAAGGATAGCACCGCATGGGTATTGGGAATAGTTCCGGCTGGGGCACGCTCTTCGCGCGCCCCGGACCACCAAGGCTAAAAATTAACTTTGAGAGCGAATTGGAGCACCCGCGCCCCGGTCGTTGTGGCCACGATGTGGCCGAAAATCGTAGTTTGAGGTGACACCGGAGGAACCGAGGCCGGCAGAGTGATCGGATTTGCGAAGTTCACGTTGTTGAAGGCGTTGAAAAACTCGGTCCGAAATTCCATTTTGATCCGCTCCGTGATTGGAAAGAACTTGATGATGGAAATATCTACGTTTCTCTGATCGGGACCTCGCAGGATATTTCTCCCTGAATCGCCGAAATCACCTACTGCCGTCGCAGGCGTGAAGCAGTTAATGTCGAAATACTCGTTCAGACGCGACTTGACGCTACCCGACAGAACAGGATTGCATCCCGGCACTAGGTCGGCGCGAGCTTGTGTGAACGCATTCGCGTTGGTCAGCACTGAAAATGGCGTGCCGCTTTGTAGCGTGAGGATGCTCGCCAGTTCCCAGCCGTTAACAGCGTGCCGGGCCAGACGCGACTCGCCCTTGTAGAATTTCGGGAAGTCGTAAATGCCGCTGAAAACGAAGCGGTGGCGGCGGTCAAAGTCGGAACTTGCGTAGTTGTTGAGGAAACCAGGTGCTTGGTTTCCAGGAACAACGGTCACGTCGCTCGTTCCCGTGGGATCACCGGAATAATCATCGAGCGAGTGGCTGTACGTGTATGAGGCGAGGAATTGCAGCCCGTAGGAAAATCGGTGGGTCACGCCCACCTGCAGAGAGTTATAGTTCGAATTTGCTGAGCTTTGCATCGCGTGGACGCCAAAACCCTGCACAGCGAGACTCGACAATCCGGGACTCAATAGCCCAGGGGTAAGTGCTATCGGGCCGAGCGCCTGGTTGAGGTCGACCAGGCGATACAATTTTCGGCCGGCCGAGCCCACATAACTCACATCGAGCATCCAGTTATTCGCAAACTCATTTTGAACGCCCAGGCTGTATTGCTGGATATAGGGCGTGCGGAAGTCGTGAATGTCGGGGTAAATGCCGTTGGCGGAAACCACCGCGATTCCCGTGGGGGAGAGCGGAGTCGGCGATTGTAGCAGAAATGCCGGCGGCCCGCCGAAGGGAAAGATGGCGGGGTTATTGAACGTCAGTGGAAAGCTGCTCGGCTGTGGAACCTGAACGAAGGGCGTTGCGATGGGCGTCTCAAACGTTTGCGCCAGCGTGTAATAGGGGAAGTTGAGGATCTGATTGTTGAGCAGACGGGAATTCGCCCGGTCGTAGTAAATCCCATAACCGCCGCGCACCACCAGGCGGTTCGAGTTGGAGAGCGGTTGCCAGGCAAAACCGATTCGCGGCGCAAAATTGTTTTTATCGGGAGGAACCAGCGATGATTGGATTTCCGGGATTCCCGGCAAAGGATTCTTCGCATTGGATGCCTGAACGAACCCTCCCGTAATCGCAACGTTGTCGCCTGCAGGAAATCCGGGAATGGGAACAGTGGTTAGCCGGGACGGATCAAACCCCATCATGCGCCCCTGGGCCTCGGTGAAAGGACCGAAGTACTCGTAGCGAAGGCCCAGCGTGAGTGTAAGCCTGTCCGTCAAATGCCAATTATCATTGACGAAACTGCCGAAATCCTGCGCGCTGAAATTCCGATTGTTTACGCCGGAACCCATGATGGTGAGTCCGGTGGAGTCGAACAGCCCGCCGAGAAAATCGTAAAAGGCATTTCCCGCGAACGGCCCGCTGGGCAAGGACCCGAGGAAGAATATCTGGCCGCGCGTGTAGAGGTTGAACTCCTCCTGCAAATTGTGATGTTTGTACTCAACTCCGAAGCTCAAGCTGTGACGCCCCTTCTGCCACGTCAATGTGTCGCCAGCGGTATACGTCTTTTCGTCCCCGCTGTTATCGGAGAAAGGGTTGGCGCCCAGATCGAAATAGTTGGCGACGGAGATTTCCGGCATGCCGGGGAATAGGTTCCCTAGTGGCGATGTGATTCCCAGCTGCGCTGCCGTGAAGGGTTCCTGGGGGCTCGAACCCGTGGTGATGATGCTTAGCCCGAAGCGTGCGTCGTTCACCAAGTGCGAAGAGATAACGTGAGTGTCATCGAGCGATAGCACCCTTTGGTTCAGATTTGCGGTCCCGCCAAAACCCGGAACCGGGAGCGCATTCGCCAGTCCGAACAAGTTGAATAAGCCCTGGGTAGCGGGATTGTTCGCCGCAAAGAGTTTGGCGGAAAATCGGTTTGCCGTCGACAGCTTGAAGTCCAGATTCGAATTGAACTGGTCCTCGCGGAACTTCGAGTTGGCAACCACCGGCACGGGAACGGCGATGGGCACGGCGCCGGGAGCTACGGCCGTAGGATTCGGAGCCGAGGGGATCACAAAGGAGCCATTCGGCAACTTCGCTTGCAGTAGAAACTGGGCTGTTGGATCGAAACACGCGGGGACAGTGAAGGTCGTCGGAGGCGTAGCACACGGCGCCAATCCATAGGATGCCGCGAATGCATTGATCCCCGCGGTCGAGCGGTCATTCGTAAGGTTCTGGGGAACGAAAACCGTACCGATCGAATTCGTTAGCGACACGTCGTTGCGCTCGCGGCTTCCCTGATAGGAGACAAAGAACCACACGCGGTCTTTTTTGATGGGTCCGCCCAATGTGCCTCCAAACTGATTGCGTTCGTAAGGCGGGCGGGAAATGCCGGAATTATTCAGGAAGTAATTGTTGGCGTCGAGCACGGTGTTTCGGAAGAACTCATAGAGATTCCCATGAAGTTCGTTCGTCCCGGACTTTGTCACTGCTGCCACGATGCCACCGCCAACTCTTCCTTGCGACGCGTCATACTGGCTGGTTTGAACGATGAACTCTTGGAGAGAATCTGTGGCCGGCACGGCCAGGTTTGGCAACGAGCCCGTGCCGATCGAATTCGCGTCGATACCGTTGATGATCACCGAGTTCGAAGTGGCACGGAGTCCATCGACATAAATCGGCGCATCGCCGCGGCCCAGGTCGGACGAATTCTGAACCGGGCCTGATGTCCCGGGCGTGAGAGTCAGCAGTTGCTGGAAATTCCTGGTCGGTAGCGGCAACTGACGGATTTGCTCCTGTTGGATCACCGTGCCGCGAGCTGCATTGTCTTCTTGCACCAGAGGCGCTTCCGCCGTCACCTCAACGGTGGCGTTCTGCGCAGCCAGTGACAGGCGGATGTCCAGGTGGGTAATTTCGGTGATGCGGACGGTGACACCTTCCGCCGTCTCCTTCCCGAATCCCGCCTTCTCCGCTTCCAAGCGATACGACCCGGGCGGGACAAGCGAAAAAGTGTAATGACCGGTCGCGTCGCTAGTTGTCCCGCGCTGCACACCGGCGTCGCTCGTCAGCGTGATTTTCGCATCGGTCACGACACCGCCGCTCGGATCTTTCGCGACTCCCGTGATCTGTCCCGTCGTGGGAGTTTGCGCTCGCGCGCTCCCGGCGGCGAACCAACAAAGCCCTCCCCAAACGAGAAGTGCAACCGCCCCCCGCAGTTGTCGCATGGCTTTCTCCTTTTTTCTCAACTCTCAAGTCCGTCGGCCCCGCACGATTCGCCCCCCGGTATAGAGCAGAACGAGTTGATCGATGGCCTCTTCGTCGCTCATACCCAGGTGTCGCTTGGCTCCAAATAGTTCTTCAGCCAGGAAGTAAGTGAAGAATTGCAAGTAAATGGCGGTATAGGCGAGGGAGGGATCCACTCCCGGTGGGAATGCGACCTTCGAGTCCCGGATCACCGCATTCGCATACATCCGAAGACCTCCCGCGATTTCGCGAAAGCTATGAATGAAGTGCTTATGTCGAAACTCAACGACATCGATGTACATCAGGCGCCAGTAATCCAGGTTTTCGGAAACAATCCGCCCGATCGCTTTCGCCAGTTTTCTTAGTGAATCTGGATCCATGGATGCCATCAGGGGAATGAGTTCTTTCTGGCGAATGACCTCCATCTTTCGGCCCAAGTGATTTACCAAATCGATGAAGATGTCTTCTTTTGTGTCGTAATAGATGTAGAGCTTGCCCATCGACACGCCGGCCTTCTTCGCGATTTCGCGGACGGTAGTGCCGTGGAATCCCTTCCGGGTAAACAGTTGCAGGGCAGCTCGCTCGATCTTGAGCTTGTTCTTTTCGAACGTTCTATCGAGCAGCTTAGGCACTTGCTTCCCTCCGATTCTCAGGGACACGTTGAATGTTCGAGATCAAAGCGAGCGCTCGTTCTCTTTGGCGACTTTTACTCCCGGCAACCGGGGGTTGTCAAGAAGAATTTTCAATGCCTTGCATCAGCTTTTCTGCTGGCATTCTCTCTGGCGTAAAGTGTGCCGACCCACTCCTCGACGGTTTCTTTCGCAAGGTCCTGGGAATGGTCGCTGGATCGTATCGAATGGAAATGTAGGAACTACGGAGCGGAAGAACCCGGGCACCTGCGAGCTACTGGAGATCGTCGGTTCAAATCAGGCTGCCTCTTGTAGATTTCCGGTTCGCGTAATCCATACACTAAGCTCGGAAACATCCGTTTGCAGAGATTGGTTTGCACGAAGATGTTTTCGCAGATTTGTGCAAAAGGAGACAGTCTAGCCCGATAGCGCCGTGCCATGGTTTCGGAGGCGCGAAGGACCCCCGCACCGGCTCTATTCCGGGGGGGCCGGTTTCGCCGCGCCGAATCTGAAACTCGAAGTAGAGGACGAAATTCGAAAGGTTTATCTGGACCTCGAAGCAGCAACCAGCGAGGTTGAGGTGGCGCAGAAAAACGTCCAGGTCGTCAAGGAAACTCTTGATCTTGCGCGGCGGCGTGTGGAGGCGGGTGTGGCCGAAAGCGTCGAACTCGTTCAATCGCAGGAAGCGCTCGCAGGTGCGGAGCTTGACTATATTAATTAACAGCGTGTTCGCCCACAACGTCGCCAAACTAAGCCTTGCTCGGTATATGGGTCACGCAGCGGAAAACCTGCCGCAGTTCCTGAGCCTCCAATGACTCTCGAACCAGACATGAGCTATCGCAGTGGGTCGCGAAAGTTCCAGGAGCGACCTTGAGCTGTCCTGACAGCCAATCAGGGCAATAAATACGAGCGAGGAAAGCGGCACCAATGGATTACACAGCCGAGGTCTTCGATCAGTTCCAACGGTTATGTGACGTCAAAGGATTCAATGATCACCAGATCCATTGTGTCCTGAGATTCAGGAACCTTCCTGACTGCGAAGTGCTGAAGAAAGCGGTCATCTCCTCGATCGAGGCCGTTCCCATCCTGGCCACTCGATATGTTGAGGGCGCCAGGCCGCACTGGACGAGTCTCGATCCCAGCGACTTGGGTCGGGCCTTCGTCATTGCACCGACTGAAATGGAATTCGAGGAGTTTCTCGGTTCTCGCGTCGATGAACGCTTCGGTCCCCAGGTTAGGGTCTGCCTGTTCCAATTAAGCCCTTTCGCAGTCGCGTTCAAGATGAACCACATGGTCTGCGATGCCGCGGGATTCAAACAATACCTCTATTTCCTATGCAGACTCTATTCGAGGCTGATGACTGATCCGGGATATAGACCGGCCAAGATTACCGGCGATAGGAGCATGCGCGGAGTGCTTAAACGCTTCGGCGTGGGCGTTAAGGTCAAGACTTTGTTCTCGCAAAACAAAGAGAACAACCTTCCCGGAGGTGCTCGGTTCCCACTGAGCGATAGCGGAGGGGCGAAGCCCTTCATCCTAACTCGCAAGCTAGGGCGGGAAAGGACTGCGGAGCTCAAAGAGCGTGGCCGGACGATTGGGGCCACCTTGAACGACGTCGTGCTGACCGCCTATTACCGTCGCCTCTTTCAAGGGCTCGCCCTGAGTCCTGGCGCCGAACTCCAAATCCCAGTGATGGTGGATACGCGTCGCTACCTCAAACAGTCCGGAGAGTTCGTTTCGCTGACCAATCTTACTTCAACGGTGATCACGCAGCTGCGCTATAGGCCCGAAGAGCGCTTCGAGGGCACGCTCGTCAGAGTGAAGACGATCATGGACAAGAAAAAGGGCAGCAACATCGGCCTCAATGGATTCATCAAGCTCGATCTGATGCATCGGATATTGGGCGATTGGATCGCCAATCGCATGTTGATGTCGATCCTTAAGAACCAGCTCATCTGCATGACGAACGTGGGCATTTTGGATTCGGCCCAAATCTCCTTTGGCGATCTACGCCCGTATGACGCATTTCTGTGCGGCTCGATAAAGTACAAGCCTTATTTCCAACTCGCCATCAGCTCATACGAAGGCGAACTCACTCTCAGCGTAAACCTGTTAGGAAGCTCAAGCGATCGGAATCGTATCCTATCTTTTCTCGACGAGATTGATGCCGAGTTGCCCAGTTAGGAGTTACATCAGCAATCATTCGCCAGACCAAAGCCCCATGCAAGACGTTCGATGCCGTGAAATGTGTCTATTGGCCTAAGCTCAGAAAACACAAAATGCGGAAATTGATCCGCCAAAAGTAACCGGTTTGGGCAGCGCAGTCTGACGGACCAACATAAAACCGACCTAAGTTCAGGATCCTGCTTTAGCTTCTAGATCGCCATCTGCACAGCAGACGGATCGATGCCTGAAGCCGCAGCCGCGCGCCTCGACTTAACGCCTTTGCTCGATGGCAAGCTGCGGCAGCAGCGAATGACGGCGAGTACGCTCAAGCTGTTTATCGCCTTGACCCTGCGAAGCTCCACATAAGTCTCAGGAGGCCGCGCATGAAGACTAAGCAACTCGGTGGGCGAGGCGAGGTGCGTTTTCAGCCAAACGGAGTAAGGCAAGTGCGTTGGTTGAGAAAATCTTGTTGCGATCCGCGGGGTCGGTGATTGTGTCGTCCACAAGATCGATGTGCAGCTTGGGGCTCATTGGAACCGGGCCGAAATCGGTTCCGAACAGTACGCGGTCAACGCCGCACGTTTCGATCATTGCCTTGAGGCAGATGGCGCTTGGACCCATGCAATCCACATAGATATTCGACTTGAAATACTCCGAAGGCTTACGAAGGTTCTTATCAACCTTGTTGATCGGGGGGTTTTGGATGCCTTTGTAGTTCAAATCCCAGTTCCAATCGAGCCTGCAAACCACGGGGGCGACGGCTCCGCCCATGTGAACGAAAAGAACTTTAAGCTTTGGGTATTTATCGAGGACGCCGCTAAAGATCATGCGAGCTGCCGACAGCGCGGTATCGAATGGGCGGCCTACGGCTTCGTTAAGCCGATACTGCTGCATTGAAGCAGCGCCTATCGCTACCAGGGGAGGATGAATGTGGACGAGAACATCTTTGGCCTGCGCGTACTCCCATAGCCATTCGGCTTTGGGTGAGTCGAGAAAGATCTGATCCGAGCCGGCTCCGTAGCTGGAGCAAATGCTGATGGCACATGCTTCTTTGCTGGAAATCAGTGGATCGATGACATCACGCGAACTCTCTTCAAGAGCATGCGCGTTGGCCATACAGACAACGTCCTCGGGGAATCTATCTCGAAGTTCGAAAGACTCGTCGTTCAGGAATTTGAGCGTATCGACGGTGCTTGCTTTAATGACGTGCTGGGCATACGTCTCCACCTCGCCGCCATAGCTGTTTACGCAGAGCGTGACCCCGCTTTGCTGCTGAATCTCCATGGAATAAT
>Ga0209420_1000489_pt1 | contig 20739 bp, 20 predicted proteins | sample BlaSpr_A8_OM1_O1_FD_187972 | JGI IMG/M metagenome (GOLD analysis project Ga0209420, IMG submission 187972) | Forest soil microbial communities from Thunder Bay, Ontario, Canada - Black Spruce, Ontario site 2_A8_OM1_O1 (SPAdes) (version 2) | ecosystem: Environmental > Terrestrial > Soil > Boreal...
CAATTATCATTTTGCCCACGATTACGGGTGTGTGCACCCCGGCATGCCTCTTGGCCGCAAGCATCTCCGTCGAAGCCGTGACGCCCCCACTGGTGGGATTGGCCATACTCAAAGAGCTAAATCCAGACTAGGTGCGAAACCCAGCTAAGTCAATCATTTGATGAAGGGGGGCCATCCAGAGGTTCAGCATCCCGCAGCACAGGGGAGACGAATGGTTCCCGGCATCCAATTCACTGCCGGACTGGATTCCCACCTTCTTTTACGTCTCGCGGCATTCAAGTGTGCCCGAAAACTTATTCTGGAACCAAGCGGTGGGCGAGGCCATCTAGCTACTGAGGAGAATTCATAACATGACCACGGTTGTTGCTGATCAGAAGAACCCGACGGGAACGGGGAGAGCGTATCCAGCGAAGGCGTATGCAGCGCAGAGTGCGGCTTCGGGGCTGGCGGCGGCTGCAATTCGGCGCCGCGAGCCGGGGCCGACCGACGTTCAAATCGACATCTTGTATTGCGGAGTGTGCCACTCCGATCTGCACCAGGTGCGCAACGAGTGGGAAAACATGATGCCGACGGTTTATCCGTGCGTGCCGGGCCACGAGATCGTGGGCCGCGTGGTCAAGGCTGGGAGCGCGGTCAAAGAGTTTAAACAAGGCGATCTGGCGGCAGTGGGCTGCATGGTCGATTCCGACCGAGTGTGCCCGAACTGCAGCGCCGGCAACGAGCAATTTTGCGACAGCATGCCGACTTTCACCTACAACGCGGACGACAAGCACTTGGGTGGGGTGACGTACGGCGGATATTCGGACAGCATCGTGGTGGATGAGGCGTTTGTGCTGCGCGTCCCGGAAAAGCTGGACTTGGCGGCAACCGCGCCGCTGCTCTGTGCGGGCATCACCACCTATTCACCGATGCGGCATTGGAATGTTCGCAAAGGGCAGAAGGTAGGAGTGGTCGGCCTCGGTGGGCTGGGGCACATGGGAGTGAAATTCGCCCATGCGTTCGGCGCTCACGTGGTGCTGTTTACAACCTCGTCGAATAAGGTCAAAGACGGATTGCGGCTGGGGGCGCATGAAGTTGTGATCTCGAAGAATGAAGCGGAAATGGCTAAACACGCCGGCAGCTTCGACTTTATTCTGGACACAGTTTCGGCTGAACACAATTTGAATTCCTATCTGGACTTAGTCAAGCTCGACGGAACGCTTGTCCTGGTGGGAGCGCCTCCGAATCCGATGCCGCTGTCGGTGGGGAGCCTGCTATTCCGGCGGCGGTCGCTTGCGGGTTCGATTATCGGGGGGATCCGCGAGACGCAGGAGATGCTGGATTTCTGCGCTGAGCATGGTTTCGCCGCCGATATTGAGCTGATCCGGATTCAGCAGATTAATGAGGCTTTCGCACGACTGGCGAAGAGCGACGTAAAATATCGTTTTGTGATCGATATGGCTTCATTGAAGTAGCCGTTGGCGCGCGAAGGAAACAAGAATCAAAGTCCCCGCCCCTTCGACTTCGCTCAGGGCAGGCTCAGCGCTAAGAACGCGCAAGGGCGGGGCCCCCCGTTTTATCGAGAGAGCAATTTCTGTTCCAGTCGGGCCCTCACTTCCGGCCATTCCGTATCCAAGATGCTGAAGTAGACCGAGTCGCGGACCCTTCCGGTCCACGTAATCAAGTGCTTGCGCAGGGTGCCTTCTTCTTTTGCGCCGATGCGCCCGATGGCGTTGCGCGACTTCTGATTCAACGCGTCGGTCTTCAGTTCAACGCGGATGCACCTCCACTCTTCGAAGGCGTGGCGCAGCATGAGGAATTTGGCTTCGGTGTTCACCGTGGTGCGCTGCCACGCCGGGATGATCCAGGTGGAACCGATCTCCACCCGGCGGTTGGCGCGATCGATGTTCATGAAGCGGGTGCTGCCAATCACTTTTCCCGAAGCGAGCTCGACGGTGGCAAACGCCACCGACTCGCCGCGTTCCTGCTCCTCGAAGATCTTCTCCACGAGATGCTGAAAGTCCTCGCGCGTGTTCAAGCGGTAAGGGATCCATTGGAAGATGTCGTCGAGTGAGTCCTTGGCAACTTCCCAGAAGATCTCGGCGTGCTCGCGGCGAATCGGTTGGAGGCGGACGACGGAGCCTTCCAGCGTGACCGGCGTTACAATGTGCAACGGAGAAGTTGCCAGACTCATCGTGCGTTCCTTCTGACCGCTCCATTATCTTGCATCTTGCGCCAGTTTTGGGCATCTCAACAGCGATGCCGTATAGAGCGATACCCTATAGGATAATTAAAGAGCGTTGACCTGCGATGATCTCATTCGTCCAATGCTGTAGAAACCGGGACTGTACCCGCCTGCGATGTCAGGAGAGCCAGCGGTGAAAGCGCAGTGTCTGCCTTTTTCGCAAATTCCGCACACGACGCGCCTGTTTGCTGATTTTCTCGCATACCCGCCCAGCGTTCTTCCTTTTTACCCTCATTCTCCGCATTTCAGCGAATGGTCAAAGACGGAGGCTTCCGCTCTGCGATATGACGCATCCCGCCGAGAGCGAGTAAGCACGATCCTTGAGCGGCAGAACAAATCCTGGGATGCCTCGCCGCAGACCTTGGCCAACCTGAGCCGTCTTCGCGCGGGTGCGGCGGCGATCGTGACGGGGCAGCAAGTCGGCCTGTTCGGCGGACCGATGTTTGCCATCTACAAGGCGCTAACCGCGGTCAAGTTGGCCGAGGAGGCGACGGCGGCCGGCATCGATGCGGTTCCGGTTTTCTGGCTGGCATCATACGACCACGATCTCGCCGAAGTGAATCACGTTTCGATACCCGGCCCCGACGGGCTGCTGCGCACTCTCACCACTTCCAGTCACGGGGTTCCCGGCGCGCCGGTGAGCAACGTGCGTCTGGGAGAAGAGATTTTGCCGTTCGTGGAAGAGGCCGCGTCGCTGCTGGGAGATAGCGAGGCATCGCAGTTCCTGCGCGAGTCGTATCGTCCCGGAGAGACACTGGGCACAGCTTTCGCCCGCTTCTATGCGAGGCTATTTGGGCAGTGGGGAGTGATTCTTCTGGACGCATCGGACGCCGAACTGCATCGTGTGGCGGCGCCGATGTATCGAGCAGCAATTGAACGCGCAGAGGATCTGGATGCTGCCCTGTTGGCGCGAGGGGATGCTCTTGAGAGGGCAGGTTATTACCAGCAGGTGAAGGTGACTCCGTCATCGGTGCTGCTTTTTGCGACGCGCGACGGCGCGCGCACCGCGATCCACCGCCGGGAGGGATCGAATAAGGGTGTGGAGTTTGTCATCGGGGGCGGACCTGGAGCGGAGAAAATTTCGTCGGCTGAATTGCTGGATCGTATCGCTTCGACACCCGAGAATTTCAGTCCCAACGTTCTCTTGCGACCGGTTGTGCAGGATTATCTTCTGCCCACTCTGGCGTACACCGGAGGCGCTGCCGAAGCGGCGTATTTCGCGCAGGTAGGCGCCGTGTATGAAAAAATCCCGGGCCGCGTGACGCCCATCGTGCCACGTTTTTCGGCAACTGTGGTTGAGCCCAAAGTGCAGCGCTGGCTCGGGCAGTATGGCGTTGCAGTGCGAGACGCATTCGATGGGCCCGAGGCGCTTCGCCAGACACTGGCTTCGCGCTCCCTTCCGGCAGGTTTGCAGGAGGCGTTTGAACGCGCGAACCAGTCGGTCGAGGAATCCTTTTTCAGTTTGCAGGAGGCGCTGGCCAAACTCGATCCCACACTGGTCGAAGCCAGCCAGACCGGCGCTTCAAAAGTGAAGTACCAGCTCGACCGCCTTCGTGAGCGCGCCATGGCCGCCGAATTGCGACGCAGCGAGGTGGTGAGCCGGCATGCCGCGGCTCTCAGCCAGGCGCTCTATCCCGAAAATGCGCTGCAGGAGCGCGGTGTGGCTGGCGTCTACTTCGTCGCTCGGCACGGAACGGAATTGCTGCGCAGCATCTATGACACCATGCGCACCGATTGCCATGACCACCAGATTTTGGAATTGTAGGAGAATCCTCTTTTAGCGCGGCCGGGTTTGGGCCAACCAGGTTTCAAGCTGTTCCAGCGATTCCACGCGCGGCGGCCCACGGTCGCTGTATGCGCCGGCCACATCGAACAAGACCGCTTCCATTCCCGCATTGTGGGCACCACATAGTCCACTGAGTACATATCGCCCACGTACAGGCTTTCGTCGGCACGCGCCTTCATCGCGCTGAGCGCAGGGCAAGGAGTTGGCTTTCGGGTGCCGAAGGTGGAAACCGCGAGGCATGGCTGGCGCCGTCGCCGCATCTCTTCCGTGACCCGCATCGAGAAAAAATGTAATATCCTCACTTGCAGTGTGAGAAGTGTTTCTTGGCATTCCATCGTGGCAATGACATTTTCTTCAACAACGTGGCTGATCTCGGGATTCGCGCGGACCACGCGGGCCGCCCTGTCACTGCATAATCTATTGCGGGCGCAGCCGGCGCTGGTCGCCAGCCTGGTGTTGTTGCAGGGCCATTCCAGCCGGCGCAACGATGTTTACAACGTTCTCTGGGCTGTCGTCTTCGGGTTCGCCACGCTGAATATCCTGTCCCTGGCCGCGAGGCGTTTCGAGCCCAATCGCCGCGGCCTCACCTTCGGGGAGTTGATGGCGGTGCTGGTAGTCCTGCTTTCCGTCTTTCTGTTGGGCTGGGAGTTGCTGGGCGTATTCCGCATTTTCCCCATCAAACTGCAGCGCTGAGCTTGGCCCGTTTGAACCTGCTCAGACGGAACTGGCCCGGCCGATCCGCTTTTGCGGTATGATTCGCAAAATGGCGAAGACTCCCTCCACGATCGAAGTCACTTGCCCGTGCTGCAGCGCGCTGCTGAAGATTGATACGGCAACGGCCGCCGTCATCGCCCATACTGCCGCGGTGAAGCCCCGAATGTTCAATGACATGGAAGAAGCCGCCCGCGCCATGAAGGAACAGGACAGCCGACGCGAATCGATCTTCCGGCAATCGGTGGAAGCGCAGAAACATGCTTCCGAACTGCTGGACAAGAAGTTTCAAGAGGCGGTGAAGAAGGCCAAGGAATCTCCGGACACGGGCAAGCCGATCCGCGACTTTGATCTAGATTGACAACAGTGGCTAGTGATCAGTGGCCAGTGATTGCGTCGGCTGTGGTTTTACTGACCACTCGCAACTGACCACTGGCCACTCACGTTTAGAATCGAATCATGGCGATCCGTCCGCTGCTTCTTGGCCACCGGGGTGCGCGTGCCGAAAAATCTGTTCCGGAGAATACGCCGGCCTCATTCGATCTCGCACTTGCCCATGGCTGCGACGGCTTTGAATTCGACGTGCGGCTCACAGCAGATGGGCAGGCGGTCGTCTGTCACGATGCCGCCGTCGACGGCCTGAGAGTTGCTGATTCCTCGGCCGAAAAGCTGGCGTTGCCGCAGTTGGATGAGGTCTTGGCCCGCTATCACAGGACTGCCTTTCTCGACATCGAATTGAAAGTCTCCGGCTTGGAGACGATCGCCAGGGATTTGCTGCGGAGCATGGCTCCGTCGCGCGGGTTCGTGGTCTCTTCGTTTCTGCCGGAGGTGCTGCGGGCCATGCATGACTTGGACGCAACGATTCCTCTGGGATTGATCTGCGAGACGCAGGCCGAGTTAGGCCGCTGGCCCCATTTGCCGGTCGAGCACGTGATTCCGCATCGCACGCTGGTGAGGAAGAGGCTGATCAATGAGGTCAAAGCGGCTGGCAAGAAGACTTTCGTGTGGACCGTGAACTCCACGGTGGACATGAAGCGATTTTCAAAATGGGGAGTGGACGGCATTATCTCTGACCACCCCAAGCGGCTGGCGCGCGCTGGGGCCGGCGAGAAAAATCTTAGCCACTGATTACACGGGATTTTCGCCGATACTTCCTTTTGATCTTTGTTCCTTGGTCCGGTTTAATGGTCTGTCAGTGGAAATCCGTGTAGATCCGTGGCCAACGATCTAATCTGCTGCGGCTTCGAATGCGGCAGTAGTGCGGCCCACCGGCTGCAGGAAGGCGGCGCGCTCCGTTTCAAAAGCTTCCAGGTTCGCTCCCATGGTGTGTTCGTCCCAGCCGAGAACTGCGCCGATGCGCAACGCGGCTTCGCGGCTGCACGACTCCGACCAGCAAGCGCCCAAAGCCACGGGCACGCGGCGCAGCAGCACGTCGCTCAAAGTTACAGCAAACTCTCTGCGGTACGCTTCCACCACTTCAGCGATGACATGGGAGGTGTGCGGGCAGATCGGCGCACGGAATTCTGCACTTACCAGAGCCATGCGGGCGATGTCGGTGGCGCGCTTGCCGTGCCACTCGACCATGCCGCGAGCCGTTTCCTCACTCACTGCCCCGATGCGCGCAATTTCCAGAACCGCGTCGTCCAGAAGGGGATCGAGCGCGTTGTCCGGTCCCAGTGTCATCGTATTTGGCTCAATCGCCTTCAACCCGATCTTGCGGGCACAGTCCCGGGCGAGTGCGGCCGCCGTGGTCAACTTCCCGCCGATGACGGAGAGCATGCGAGCCGCGCCGTCATCGGTGTGGTCGTGAAGAATATGCTGCCGCGTGACCGCCGAAGGCTTATTGTCGGGCGAATAAGGCAACGGCCGGATTCCGGCAAACGCGTGCTTCACGCTTTGCACCGTGATCTTAGCCTTGGGAAACAATTGCGCTGCGGAACGCACGAGATAGCTGATCTCGTCGGCCGAGGGAACCGTTCTTGCCGGGTCGCCGTTGTCGGCAACTTCGGTTGTTCCCACCAGGATCTGGTCATTCCAGGGCAGAACAAAAATTGGACGCCCATCTACAGCATCGGTATAGACGGCAGCACTCGGCGAACCCGAAAACCGCGGCAAAACAATATGGGAGCCGCGTACCCCGCCGAGCATCGGTTTAGCCATGCGGATCGAAGAGCGCTGACACATGCGGTCAGCCCATGGTCCGCTGCAGTTGATCACCCAGGCTGCATCGACACGCTGGTCCCGTCCGGTGATCTGGTCGCGTAACAGAACTCCGCGGGTGCGGCCATGAGAGACATCAACCGCGAGTGCCTCCATGTGATTGCGCACGGTCGCGCCAGCGTCGACGGCCTCCATCAACCACTCCGCTACCAACCGTTCCGGAAATTCGCATTGAGCATCTTCATAGTTGAAGAACGACCAGCGGTGCCCGGCGTCCAGCGCTCGTTCCAACCGCTTCAATTCCATTTCGGTGGTGTCTTTGCTTGGCGGCTTTCCAGCCATGCGCTGGTAGAGCCACAATCCGGCACGCACCTTCATAGCGCTACGCTGGGTGGTCTCGTTCAAGAGCAGCAGGAAATGCATGGGATGCACGAGGTGAGATCGTTCCCGCAGCAACCTTTCCCGTTCGCGCAACGATTCCCGAACCAGACCCAATTCACCATGCTCCAGGTAACGCAGGCCGCCGTGAATGATGCGCGTGGAGCGGCTGGTTACTCCTGAGGCAAAATCATTCTGTTCAACCAGCAGCGTGTGCTTGCCCGCACGAGCACATTGCCGCGCCACAGCGACGCCGTTGATGCCGCCACCGATCACCACCACTTGAAAGTGCTGGCCTTCCAGGGACGCTCGGGGATTTGCCGCTAAAACCATATGTTATCAATCAGATGCATGACTTTCGAAAGGTACCACTAGAGCCATGAGCCGGCTGCGCCAGACACTGTGACCTCTAAAGTGTGCACTCTCTCAGACAGCCAGAGAAGGTAACCTTGGTACCGCAAGCGGGGTGACTAAAAGGCCGACTCCGACGACTGAAAGTTCCGACATTTAGGAAGTCTAAAACAATCCGGCCCGGCGGGAAACGCCGCCGAGCCGGCGGTAACTTCCTCGAAGTTTATGCGACCTTCGTTTGGGACTTTCCACTTCCGGCAGCAGGGTTCGCAAACAAGGCAATCACTTCGCGATTGAAGGCCGGAATATCTTCCGGCTTGCGGCTGGTGACTACGCCGTTGCTAACGATCACTTCCGCATCGACCCAGGTTCCACCCGCATTCCGGATGTCGGTTTTCAAGGAAGGCCACGAGGTCACGGTGCGGCCGCGAACCGAACCGGTCTCCACCAGCATCCACGGACCGTGGCAGATGGCTGCGACCGGTTTCCCGTGGTCGAAGAAGTCCTTCACGAACCTGACAGCGTCGGGGTTCATGCGGAGCTGGTCTGGATTCATGACTCCGCCGGGCAACAGAAGCGCATCGTATTGATCGGCACTGGCGGACTTTAAGGATTCGTCAACCGCAACCTCTTCGCCCCAGTCTTTGTGATCCCAGCCTTTGATCTTCTTACCTTTTTCTGTGGGCGAGACGACGTGGGTGCGGGCCCCGGCTTCCTCCAGCGCCTTCTTCGGCTTCGTGAGTTCCGACTGCTCAAAGCCATCCGTTGCCAGGATCGCTATCGTTTTTCCAATGAGAGTATTTGGCATGATGTTTTCCTCCTTCGAAATAGCATGGCTACGTAATTAGGATGCCGCATCTGCGATCGCGGTTTGTCGGCAATCGGCGGACGGCCAACGCGAACGGATTGCCCCCACTCAGCCGGCTCATTTAGAGTGGTTGCCTAATGTTCACGACCGGCGGACGTTTCGAACGAGTAGTCGCCATCATGGAGCGCTTGCGGGCTCCGGGGGGTTGCCCTTGGGATCGCGAGCAGACCTTCGATTCCATCAAGCCCTACACGCTGGAAGAAACCTATGAGGTCCTCGAAGCCATCGACAATCGCGACTGGGACGAGCTTCCGGGCGAACTCGGCGACCTGTTGCTGCAGGTGCTCTTTTATTCGGAGATGGCAAAAGAGCAGGGGACATTTTCGATTGATGACGTTCTTGACCGGCTCTCCAGCAAGCTGGTAGACCGGCATCCCCACGTATTCGGCGACACGAAAGCCGATACTTCGACCGAGGTGAAACGCAACTGGGAAGCGCTGAAAGTCGAGGAACGCAAGAAGCGTTTTGGCGTGACGGCGGACTCAGCTGTAAGTTCCACTGCGAAGACTGCGCCATCGATTTTGGCTGGTATCTCATCCGCCATGTCTTCGTTGCTCGAGGCCCACAAGCTCAGCTCGCGCGCGGCGCAGGTTGGCTTCGACTGGCCTGACATGGAGGGCCTGTTCGACAAGCTCAGCGAGGAGACCGGCGAGCTTCGAGAACACTTGCGGGATTTCCCCGCGCCTGGTCCGCGACCGGAAGGCCGCGGCGTCGCCGGTTCGGGGCGGCAGATGATTCCTGAAGATCTAAGGACGCGGCTGGAGAGAGAAGTCGGCGATCTTTTTTTCGTGCTGGTCAACATCGCCCGCTATCTGTCGCTCGATCCCGAATCCGCGCTGCGCAAGACCAACCGAAAGTTCCGCCGCCGCTTTGAATGGTTGGAGCAACGGCTGCATGAGCGCGGGATCACTCCCGAAAAGGTTTCGATGGAGGAACTCGAATCCCTTTGGCAGCAGGCGAAGCAACAGGAGAAGCCAGCGTGAGCCCGGATGCCATTGTGATTCGCCGCTGTCAGGGCCTCGATGAACTGCGGGCCTGTGTCGCGTTGCAGAAAGATGTGTGGAACTTCAGCGACGCCGAACTGGTTCCGCTGCGCATGTTCGTCGTGGCCGAAAAAGTTGGCGGACAGGTGATGGGCGCTTTCAACGGCGACGAAATGGTTGGCTTCGCGCTCTCGGTGCCGGGCACACGGTCGGGCCGTGTCTATCTTCACTCGCACATGCTGGCCGTCCATAAGGACCACCGCAATGGCGGGCTCGGCCGCCGTCTCAAGCTGCTGCAGCGCGAAGACGCGCTGGTGAGAGGGATCGAACTCATCGAGTGGACGTTCGATCCGCTTGAGATCAAGAATGCTTATTTGAATATCGAAAAACTAGGAGCCATCTCCCGGCGTTATAACATCAACCAGTATGGAATCACGTCGTCGCCGCTGCAGGGTGGGCTTCCGAGCGACCGGCTCATTGCCGAATGGTGGCTTAAATCCAGGCGCGTGGAAACTTTGCTGGCAACAGGCAAGAATCCGACGTTCGAGCAAGAGACAACCGTCGAAATTCCGGCGCAGATTTACGAGTGGAAGGCCGCTGCGGAAACCCGAAGTAAGGCACAGCAGGTGCAGGAACGTAACCGCGAGCAATTCCTTCGGATGTTCGGCGATGGGCTGGCTGTGCTTGGTTACGAACGCGATTCCGAAGGCAACGGCAAGTTCCTGCTAGGCGATTGGGATGAAAAATGGTCGTATGCGTCAGAAGGGATCAGTAGCTAGTACCTGGTACCCAGTGCCTAGTACCTGGAAAATACGGTGGGGGGCAGTCGAAGCGAACGGGTGCAGCGCGTTTCGGGGTAATAGATACTGGTTACTAGGTACTGGATACTGACTTATGAAGATTGAAGCCATCACCCTCCGCGAGATTCATATGCCGCTCGTCCATTTTTTCGAGACGAGTTTCGGACGCACCTACAGCCGCCGCATTCTGTTGCTTACCGCGCATTGCGACGGGGTGGATGGCTGGGGCGAATGCGTGGCGGGCGAGGATCCTTTTTACAGCAGCGAGTGGGCCGAGAGCGCATGGCCTACCATTATTCGCTATGTCGTCCCCGCTGTGCTCGGCCGGAGCCTCGATTCGGCACGCGACTGTGCGGCGCTTTTCTCGCGAGTGCGCGGCCACCGCATGGCCAAAGCGGCTGTCGAAAATGCGTTGTGGGATGCGGAGGCGAAGCAGAAGGGCCACCCCCTATGGAAGCTGCTGGGCGGCACGCGGACTGAAATTTCATGTGGAGTATCGATCGGCATTCAGGATTCCGTCGAACAACTCCTTGAGAAGATTCAGATCGAACTGGCCGCTGGTTACCGGCGCATCAAGGTAAAAGTCAAGCCAGGCTGGGATGTGAACGTGCTCGAGAAAATCCGGTCACGCTGGGCCGACATCACGTTAAGCTGCGATGCCAATTCCGCCTATACGCTCGACCAGGTGGAACACCTGCGAAGCTTCGATCAATTCAATCTGCTGATGATCGAGCAGCCGCTCTGGGACGACGACATCTTCTATCATGCCCGCCTGCAGAAAGAACTGCGCACCGCTATTTGCCTCGACGAATCGATCGTCAGTGGCCGCACGGCGGCCACTGCGCTCGAAACTGGCGCATGCCGCATCATCAACATTAAAGTCGGACGCGTGGGCGGATTCAGCGAAGCCAAAAAGATTCATGACATCTGCCACGCCCAGAAGATTCCGGTCTGGTGCGGCGGCATGCTCGAATCGGGCATTGGCCGTGCCCACAACATCGCTCTTTCCACGCTGGAGAATTTCAGCCTGCCCGGCGATGTCTCCGCCTCCAAGCGCTACTGGAAGGAAGACATCATCGATCCGGAAGTGCAAGTTTCGCCGCAAGGAATGGTTGCGATCAGCCACCAGCCTGGAACGGGGTATCGCGTTAAAGAAGACCTCATCGAGAAATTGACGGTGAGGAAGGAAACGCTGCGGGCTCGAGCTTGACTCGGTCAGGTGCTGACCTCTGACGGCCTCCAGATTACTTCTCTTGGCGTCGTGCCCCAAGTTTCGTTAGGGACGACTGACACTATGTAACAGAATCCGTAACCAGGGAGGTCTGCGATCCTCACGATACGACCTTCTTCTTTGGTGCCTTTGTGATGAATGATGTCTCCAACTTTGAATTGCATGATCAAAACCGCGTGATGAGGACTGAATTGAGGCGGAGGAACAGGTAGCAGTACCACAGGCCGCGTTAGGGGCGGGGCAAGTGGCGCTGCGCCTTTCCTTGCCCCATATATATTGATGCCGCTGCGGCCGAGCGGATGCAGAAAAAATTCCTTTAAGCTGTGGTAGTGGAATCATATTATCCTAGAGTAAATGAACCGCGGCAGGTTTTGGTTCCTAGTGCGACTTCGGGGCCGTCGCTGCTGCTCCCGGTTGGCGATTCCCAGCCAGCTTCGCTTCTTCTGCTTTCAGCATCTGCACTCCCTGGGCGAACGTAGTGTCGCCGGGGACGGGCCGGAAGTCGCTGAATACCTCGTCGGATTTGATCGCAAGGCTCTTGAATAGAAGAATTCTGCCGGTAAACCTCAGGGACATGCGCGAGACGTCCCATGATCCATCCCCAACGTCGCACTGCTCGACCAGAAAGTGTCCGCCTTTGTCGAGATGACCTAGAATTCCCCAGCCGAAGCCGACTTCTTTAAACAGAGTGCCGTCGATTCGCGCGATCCTATGCGATGCGGAATCAATCAGAAGAAATCCCTGCATTCCCTCGAGCACCTGCTCGACGCGAGACGGCGATCGGTAAGCGGGATTGGGCCGGAATCTCAAGCGCACCAGCCGATCTCCTTCCTTGCCCAGGTCTGCAGAGCCATGCTCCTCGCCGTCATAGTCGTAAAGAAAAGCGCCGGGCAAAGCTTTCACGATGCGCAGCGTATGCTCGGCGGTCTCTTGCTCCTGGGAATGCTTGTGATTAAGTTGCTCCGGATCTTTCACAAAAGCCGTCAGATGGTCTTCCTCGCCTTGCATTTGTTCGGGCGTGAGCGGCTGGTCGTTGTAGGCAATGGTCATGCCTGCCATAGCTTCCCTGGTTTCCACATAGAGCCTGGTCTGTGAACCCTGTGAAGTCTGCTTGCGGGAGCGAAACATGTGTTTGATCGAATCGTCGTTGGCGGCTGTCACTTCATTTGCCACCGCAGCCTGCACCAGTTCGATAGGAGAAGGCGAATCCGCAGGAACACTCGGGTTGTGCGCGCCGGCAGGGAGGGAAGTCGCACTCCTGCCCGTGAGCAAAATGCTCAGGAAAACAGCGGTGGCGATACGAATCAATTTTGTCCGTGTCATGCTGTCCGGCACACTACCAGTGTAGCAACTGAGCTTCCGGATTTCGCGATAATGTCCCAAGAGTGCGTAGGAAATTTAGTGGCAGCCTTTGGAAGAAAGGATGCCAGTTCTTCACGGTCTAGAGGCCTCCAGCTGAGTGAGCTTGAAGGGACATATTGCCGAAAACACGGGCTCGGAGACCCGTCCCATCTCGGGAAGTGTGAGCCATTTCTAATCTGAATTGTTCGGGATCGGGCGTAGTATCGGAGCATGGATGACAGAACCAAGCTCGCGGATCGGCGGGAGGAGGCAATCGAAGTTGCGAACGATCTGTACTTAAAACGCGATGAACACAGCCCCGCAGCCGCCGAAGAATATCGGCTGAGGCTGGAGCGGCTGGAACAAGTTCGGAATGACATGAAGGAATTAGCGAGAGCCATTGCTGTTCAAAATTGATCATTTCTTGCATTGGCCTGGAAACTTCTTTTCCGTAATAACGAACTCAGCAAGAGAGGCAACCGCTTTCTGGTTTTCAACATGCACGCCAGGCCTGGAGATGCACCTCTGCAGTTCAATTCGTCCCAGGTCGCCTGCGAGGAACTTGCCGCGCCCTCCGTGCCTTGCGTATAGTCGATGCAGTGAGCGGGTGTTCCGTCTTTGCCTCGAGGATTCTTGCTCTGGGCTCGACCCGCTATGGATGCCGCAGCACCGGGTGACCATTGAATCAGATCAATTGAAACAGGAGAGCGTCGTATGAGCGCACCCGCCAGTGGGTTGGGGTTGGCACAGATCGGCAAGTCGGTTGTCGTCAAGGGCGAACTTTCCGGCAGCGAAGATCTCTATGTGGATGGCCAGGTGGAGGGCACCATTGCTCTCAAGGGCAATAGCCTGACGGTTGGCCCCAACGGCCAAGTCAAAGCCAGCGTCGAGGCCAAAGGCGTGGTGGTGCAAGGCAAGCTCGAGGGCAATATTCAGGCCAGCGATCGCGTCGAATTGCGTAAGTCGGCCATCGTTACCGGAGATATCACCACCCAGCGCATTTCCATTGAAGAAGGCGCATATTTGAAGGGCAAGGTTGATATTCACCGGACTGACAAGTGAGCCGCACAGTCGCTGAAGGATTTATTTCAGGAGTTATGAAGTCAGGATGTCGTCAGTCTCGCAGGGTTTCATGAAACTTTTTCGCGGTTCATCCGGAACGGAGACCATCCCGGTGCAGGGCGCGCAGAAGCTTACGCGGCGCTCCAGCGGCTTGGGAGAATTGTCGCGTATCTGGGAGTCCGCCGAAGACCTCTGCATCCTTGACTTGGGATCGACATCCCCGGCCAACATTCGCCACTTCACCGAACACGGCCACCGGATTTACAGCGAAGACCTGCTCACGGCCTCCACCGATCCCGAGCTTCTCGGGAAAAACGAGGAGGGGAATGTTGTTCTCGATAGCCGCAAGTTTCTCGCTGATAACCTGGTCTACCCGGCTGCGCGCTTCGACGTTGTCCTGTGCTGGAACCTGCCCGACTATCTGGATGAGAGTCTGGTAAAGCCGGTAGTGGGGCGCCTGTGGTCGGTGCTGAAACCCGGCGGCATGCTGCTCGCGTTCTTCCACACTCGCGATGCCGGTCCGGACTCGCCTTGTCACCGCTTCCATATAGTGGGCACTGACATCCTCGAGATGCAGAAGATTGTTCTGAGGCGCGAAGCGCGCCGCGGGCCCACCGGAGCCGTCCACACGGCTATCTCTGAAGGCTTTCAGCTACAGCGTGTGTTCAACAACCGCCACATCGAAAACCTCTTCCGCGACTTCGCTTCAATTAAATTCTTTCTTGCTCGCGATAATATCCGCGAAGTGCTGGTGGTTAGGTAGTAGCGCCGGCATCTTGCCGGTTGTCCGGTGGGCGTCTCGCCCGCCGCACCGAGGGCGAGACGCCCTCGGGACAGCCGCCGGGACGTCGGCCCTACTTCCGCACAATTACTCCCAGGATGAGCAAACCCTCCTGACCCGCTATAAGGCGAATGTTCCCCTTGCCGGGAGCAGTCGGGAGGTAGGCAATGGCGGGGCCGAGTGGACAGATGAGTTCGACGAGTCAAGTTCTTGGCCGCGAGTCGCCGTTCCGCATCCGCCCGAAGTTTCTTGCGGGCTGTGCGGCGGTCGTCGTCGTCCTGATCCTTCCAGATTTGATCGCGCACTCTCGCATCCTAGAGCAAGGAACACTGTTTCTAGCGGGCGTGGCCATCTTCGCGGGCTGGCTCCTGCTACTGAGGGATCCCGGGCCGAGGACTACCTGGCGAGCACTGATAACGCTGATCACGTCAGTTTATCTAGTAGCATCCCCGCCCGTTTTCCTTTTTGAGTTGTCTCCGTGGAGATGGTTCGTGCGGCACCCCTGGCACTCTTGGTTCTCGATGTACTCAACGCTGTGGGTGCATTGGGGATACATATTCGTGTTCTTAAGCGTCATCTGTTCGTTCCTGGGACGAGGGCGGGCGCGAATCGCGTTTGTGACAGGCAGTGTCCTGTTAATGACGCTCCGGGAAGCGACGGGGACCTGGGTCTTTTGAGGTAGGGCTGAAACACCGAGAGCTGGTGGTCCTCTAGGAAGCTCTCGTTTTCTCGACGGTACTCTTCCACACAATCACTCCCATGCGGAAAAGATAATTGCGCGAGATCTCCACCTGCGTCCCCGCCGTTGCAGGAACAGCGGACGCCAGCATGCTGCGAATCTCGTCTGGAACATAGGCTCGCCGCACTGACGTCAGCCCATCCCGCCAGGCTACGCGGCTGCGCATAATCGGAAATCCAGCGAACGCCAAAGCCAGATGCAGTGGATGCCGTATAAGGTCGTTGATCAGCAGAGCGTGCCGGCTCACCCGCCGACCTTCGCGCGCAAATTGTGCCAGCTGCTGCTCGTTGAGATGATGAGCAAAAAGACTGCAACTGACCAGGTCGAAGGCTCCATCGGCGAAAGGCAAGGCTAGCGCATCGGCTACAACGCCGGAAACGCGACCAGCGTCATTTGTGCTGGCGAGATTTCCATTGGGAAGATGAGAAAGCGCCCGATCCAGCAGCGTCACATCCAGCTTAATTCCGCGTCGCGCCAGTCGTTGCCGAACCATCTCCGGAACTTCTCCCAACCCGGCTGCTACTTCCAACAGCGAGAAGTGTTTCGACCCGGAGACTTGGGCCGCGCGTTCCACCATCTTCTGTGTGGTCGCGACCCCTCCGAACCAGCGGTTGACCCGCCCGAGATCCCGCAGTGTGGCGTCGACGTCGGCGGGAGAGCAGGCGTCAGAATCGAGAATCTCCGGCGCATCGACTCGCTGCATGGCAAGGAGATCACGCACGTGCTAATTTGCTTTCGCCGCTGGGCGTGCCGGAGTGCCGTCGGCCTTCACATAGTGCGCGTACCAACTGAGGTTGCGTTCGAGCCTGTCCTTAATATGCGAGGGTGTTTTGAAGCCATGAAACTCGCCGGGATACACCACCAGTTCGGTCTCGCGCCCCAGGCTCTTCAGCGCTTCGTACATCTGCTCGCCGCCTATGATCGGCACGTTCCAGTCGACGTCGCCGCCCATGAACAAGGTCGGCGTGGTGATGTTCGCGACCCTGTAGAAGGGCGAGATCTTGTCCCACGCCGCGCGGTTCTCCCACGGGTGTCCGAGCTCCATATCGTAGTCGAGGATGTACTGGTCATGCCCATACAGCGACGCGAAGAACGCTGAACTCGCGCCGGTGATCGCTGCCTTGAAGCGCGTGGTCTGCGCAATAATGAAATCCGTCGAGATGCCGCCGTAGGACCATCCTCCGACACCGAGCTTGTCGGGATCGGCTATGCCCTGCGCAACGGCGTAATCAACCATGGCGATGTCGTCCTGATAATCCTTGTTCCCCCAATCGGCGAAGATGGCCTTGCAGAAATCCTGTCCGTAACCGGATGAGCCCCGTGGGTTCGGCTCGAGTACTACATACCCGTTGGCGGCAAGGATCTGCCAAAAGTGGAAGAACTCGCCATAGTAAGCGCCCACCGGGCCGCCGTGCGGAATCAGAAGCGTGGGGTACTTTTTCCCGGCCACGAAATCCAGCGGCTTGTAGAGATAGCCTGCTACCATGGTGCCGTCCTTGCTCTTGAACTTGACGTATTCCGGCGTGACCACTCTGACCTTCGCCATGAATGTATCGTTCACATGCGTGATGCGCGTGAGCGAGGCGCCTGAGGTGGTTGTGGCAAAGATTTCGGCTGGCCGATCCATGCTGGTGATCTGAGCGGCGAGGTCTCCTGACTTGGCGATGGTGTAGCTCGAGACCACGACGTGCCCGGAGATCACTCGCGTGATCTCCCCGCCTGCCGCGGGAATTCGGAACAGGTCTTGCGTTCCGTCGTCATCGGCAATGAAGTAGATGAACTGACCGTCGGGCGAGAAGCGCGGTGACCTCGACGAGCGATCGAAGGCCTGCGTGAGCACCTTGGCTTCGCCTCCAGTTGCCGGAGAAACGGCGACGTGGTGGGTCGCATAGACCAGGAGCTTCGGATCAAGCTGCGTGACGTAAGTGATCCACTTGCCGTCGGGCGACCATGCGGGCGAGCCGTCAGAGCCGGGATTGGTCGTGACTTGCGTGAGGTGTCCGCCCTTGTCAGTGTTATCGGCCGAAACCACCCAGATGTTGGTGTCGTAAGTGCGATCTGGGTCCGGAGTCGAGCGGTTGCTGCGAAACGCCAGCAGCTTGCCATCTGGAGACCACGCGGGCTGCTCATCATCGAAGTCGCCGGACGTAATCTGTACGATCCTCTTGGTCGCAACATCGAATACATATAAATGCGTGCGCCGCCGGTCGAGGTATCCCACTGTGTCGGTCTTGAAGCGATAGCGGTCGATTACGAATGGAGGCGGAGTTTTTGGTTTTTTCGGCTTCGCATCCTTGTCCTTGTCTTTATCGCTGTTACCCGGCTTGTCTTTTTCTTTGGCTTTGGCCTCGTCCAACTCTTCGGGCGACGGGTCTTGCAGGATGAGGACGAGTCGCTTGCTGTCAGGAGACCAGGCAAAATCCTGGACGTCCTGAATCGTATCCGTGAGCTTCTGTGCCTCGCCGCCCACGCGGTTGAGCAGCCAAACTTGTCCCTTGCCCTCATCTCGTTTCGAGAGAAAGGCGAGATATTTCCCGTCTGGGCTCCAGCGCGGATGCGAAGAGGAGACTTTTTCTGCGGTCATAACAATGGCATCGCCGCCGCCCGCCGGTGTCATCCAGATGCGCGTCTCGGTCTTGTCTTCCTTGAGGGACGCAGTCGAGACCGTATAAGCCACCCACTTGCCGTCCTCGGCAATCTGCGGATCGCCCACTCCGCGGATTTCAAAGACATCGTCTACCGTGATTGCCCGTGGCGCCGGTGGCATGGCCGGAGTAGTCTGCGCGGCGACAAACGGACTCAGCACATAAGAAGCACAGGCCAATGCACAAAACGGCAAAGCAAGTGGGCGAAATTGCATAATTGTTAGCTTCCTCATGCAGGGTCTTTGATGCGGCTGCGGAGCGGCCTAAGTTTAAACCTCGGCCAGTTCTTCTTCCAGCAACTGTTTGTTGTACAGGTCGCTATAGTAGCCGTTCAAGGCGAGGAGTTCGTCGTGGGTGCCCGATTCCACGATTCGCCCGTCGTGCAGTACGGCGATGCGGTCAGCATTGCGCACCGTGGAAACTCGGTGGGAGATGAATATGGTGGTGCGGCCCTGCATCACTTCGCGCAGGTGGTTGAGGATCTTGTCTTCGGTGTGAGTGTCGACGCTGGAGAGAGCATCGTCGAGAATGAGAATGCGCGGATTGCGAATCAATGCACGGGCAATGGCCGTGCGCTGCTTCTGTCCTCCAGAAAGCGTGATTCCACGCTCCCCCACCATGGTCTGATACTGCTCGGGAAAACTCTCGATGTCTTGAGCGATATTGCCGGCTTCGGCCGCTTCGCGAATCTGCTGATCGGTAGCCGATTCCACGCCTAGAGCAACGTTCTCCCGGATGCGGTCGCTGAATAGAAATGTTTCCTGCGGCACAAAGCCAATATTCTTGCGCAGCGATTCCAGAGAGAACTCCCGGATTGGACGGCCATCGACCAGAACCATCCCTGGCGCCGCGTCGTAAATTCGCGGAATCAGGTTGACTAACGTGGTTTTCCCCGAGCCCGTCGGACCCACGATCGCCATGCTGCTGCCGGCGGGAATTCGTAGATTCAGGTCGTGCAGCACGGGTTTGCCAGAATAGGCAAAATTCAGCCCGCGAAATTCGATTTCGCCTTTCACCTGCCGCTCTGCAGCCTCAATCTCATCCTTGATCTCGGGTTGTTCGTGCTGAATTTCATTCAGACGAACCAGAGATGCCGTCCCGCGCTGAAAAATATTTACCACCCACCCCAGCGCGATCACAGGAAACGTCAACTGCAGCATGTAAATATTGAAGGCAGCGAAGCCACCGATCTCCATACGTCCGGCCAACACTTCGCCTCCGCCGATCCACAGCACGAGCACAACCGCCAGACCGAGCATCAGTTCCAGCGTGGGCCACAGCATGCCCATGAGCCGCACCAGTTTAAGGCTGCGGGCGACGTATTCCTGGTTGGCGCCCTCGAACAATACGATTTCCGCCTCTTCCTGCACATAGGCGCGGATGACCCGGGCCCCGGAAAAATTCTCCTGCGCCCTCGCTGAAATGTCGGAGAACATGGCCTGAATTCTTTCGAAGCGCTCATGGATGCGGCGGCCAAAGTATTGAATGACGACGCTTACCACGGGCAGCGGGAGGAACGCGTAGAAGGTCAGCCTGGGGCTGATTCGCCACATAAAAGAAAGTGCCGCGGCTGTGAACACCAGCGTGTTCGCAGAGTACATGATCGCCGGGCCCAGCAGCATGCGCACTGCATTCAAATCGTTGGTCATCCGGGCCATGATGTCCCCGGTGCGGGTCCGCTGGTAGTAGGAATAGGAAAGCGTTTCGAGATGGGCGAATAGATCGTTGCGCAGATCGAACTCGATATCGCGCGAGATGCCGATCACTACCCAGCGTGTGAGAAACAGGAAGACGCCGCGGACGGCGGCTACCTCCAGCATCTGAAACGCAAAATGTAGCAACTTCGCGGAAGTGACGCCAGAGTTCAGATCATCCACCGCGTTGCGGATCACCTGCGGCAGCAGCACCCAGGCGCCATTGCTGAGAAAAATGCAGAACACGCCCGCCACAAAGCCCCAGCGATAACGCTTGAGGTAGGGCAGAAGCGGGCGCATGCTCTTGGGAATCATCCAGGTCGTGTGGATCAGGTCGTGTAGATGAAATTCTAGCAGGCTGGGGTGCAAGTGTTGGCGGGAAGATCGGTGGGAGAGGTCTTTAAGCGGCGGGTCTTAGGTTGGAGGAACCTATCCTCCAAGATCTAGCCGGAACGCCTGGCCGGAAGACCTGGCAAGGAACAGTGCAGCCTTTAACGGCGCTGTTTCTCTGCGGTTGCGCGCTGCGGGTTCGGAACGATATCTCGTCCGAAGGCGACCACGCTGACTGCGGCAAGAAGCGTTCCCCAGCCCACGAAGAATATCCATTCCGCGTAAAAGATAAACGCCTGAGCCATATCCATGGCATTGCTCCTAGTCACCGCGGATCGAGGTCAAGCGGAGCGCCTGACCTCGATCCGCCGTCAGCAAAACTCAAGCTGCAAACGGCCGCGCACAGCCCGACGCCTTATTCCTCCGGAGCGGAGGGCTGATTCTGCCTGCGTTGCTGCACACGCGCTTCCCGATTAGCCTCGAGCTCCTTCATCTTGGCCTGTTGGTCCGTGGTGAGCAATTGAAACAGCTCATTGTGGATGCGGGTTTCCTGCACCTTCAGTTGCACCAGCGTCTGCGACTGCTGCGCGACTAAAGCCTGCACCTTGGCTTCGTCATAGGTGCCTTCTTCATACTGCCTGAGCTGCTGCTGCAT
>Ga0209420_1000494_pt1 | contig 20588 bp, 18 predicted proteins | sample BlaSpr_A8_OM1_O1_FD_187972 | JGI IMG/M metagenome (GOLD analysis project Ga0209420, IMG submission 187972) | Forest soil microbial communities from Thunder Bay, Ontario, Canada - Black Spruce, Ontario site 2_A8_OM1_O1 (SPAdes) (version 2) | ecosystem: Environmental > Terrestrial > Soil > Boreal...
CCAGTTGCTGGCCTTGGATTCTGCCCACTTCGGTTTGGTCGGTGCTAACCGAGAAGACTGGAGCGGCGGCATCTTGGCGGAGTTCCGGGATGTATTCGGGATCGCTATTGATGATTCCCCAGCCGATACTAGCGGCGACCGCCGCCTTCGCCACCTGGGGCATCCCAGTTCCAACCGGCTCTACCAAAATCGCACAGGGCTTCTGGGCGGGATCCTGGATGATCTTGATCAGCTGCTGGGTCTGGTTGACGGCGTCGTTGTCGGCATAGATGATCCGAATCTTGATGCCGAGTCGTGCGGCCATGTCGGCTACGGCGGCTGCCTGTTCTGCCTGGTAATCGTTCTCTCTGGTGGTGAGAGCAACAACCACGTTCAGTTTTCCCATGGAGCCTCGACTCGGAGTTCCCTCACAGCTGCATTTCCTCAAAGACTCTGAGCACTTACGAACACGCTCAGAGCGAACACAATTACGGAATTAGTGAATTACTAGTTCGATCGGTCAGCCTGGGTGGAGTTGTACCAATTCCTCCACGCACTGGCATCATTACCAAAATGGTGGTGGGTAATGTCGCTCAGCGCTTGGGAGGCCCAGGCATGGGTACGGGCATCCAGCGAAGGGTCGTCGATATAGCTCAATAATCGCGGGACGGCACTCATGCGCTGCTCGAGCGTGAACATGCCAGACTCCGCCAAACTGCCCGCCGCTCTCTCGCGCACATTGGGCGAGGCATCGTCGTGCATCGTCTGCAGCAGCGGCTCGATGGTTTCGGTAGCGCCGGACAGAGCCAACCCTTCCACGGCCCAGCGTCGCGAGTCTTCGTCGGCATCTTTCAGATGGCCCGTCAGAACCTCTACAACTCGGTCTGTTCCGACGCCGCGGTTCGCCATCAGCCCGAGCGCCCATAACGCCCAAACCTTTCGCGCATGATCGGAAGATGCGGCGGTCCGAAGCAGGTAATCGAGACTGGCAGGGTTCTTGGCCAGCCCGTAGGCCGCGAGTTCGACTTCTATTCCGGATTGGCGCACACGCATATCACTGGAGTTCAGCGCGGCGGTGGTCAAGGTCGCAATCTGCGGACTCCACTTTATCTTCCCTTGCCAGCGATCGAGTCGGGATGAAATCTGATCGGCGGCGCCGTCGCTGCGGCCCACCGCGAGTTCAAGCAGGGCCTCGGCTTGCTTTTGCGGTTTCATACGATCGAGTTGGCGAGTATCCTGGGCGGAAGCGGGTAAAGATTCATGCACGGAAAAAAGATTCTCCAGGCTTGACCAGGCGGGATGCGCGCTGGCGCTTCCGGCCAAAACGGCCCCCAATACCCCGAGTCCAGCAGCCAGAATCAGGACAAGGCGGCGCGGGTTCGCCGACTGCCGAACCCAGTCCGGATTCGATTCCGTTCCGCCGCGCTTCATCGCGAAACCAGGGCCGATGTCGCAGCCAGGCCCAAGCGTGCCGTAATCAGGCGTCGGCTGCAAGCGGGGATCGGCCGTCGGCGTAGCTTCCAGCGTTGCGCCGTGGCGCGAAAAACGTGACTGCGATATATCCATATTAAGAAGAGTCTAGGATTAGCACCGAAATAAGGTAAGGTTACTTCGGTTTCAAATCCTCTTCGATACGATCTAAGAAACTTGGCTGCAAAAAGACAGATCCACGAATGTGGGAACGGGGTCCGGAATGTGGACCCCCGAACAATGACTCAGGAGAAATTGATGCTTACAAAGTCCAAGTGGTTGGTATCGGTAATCGGTGTGTTCCTGGCGGCGGTGGCTTTGGCGGCAACTGGTCCCGGGGACCACGTTATCACAACCTACAAAGTGGGCGGTGATGGAGGCTGGGATTACCTGACCGCCGACTCCGAGGCGCGTCGCGTCTACATCTCGCGCGGCACCCACGTCATGGTGATCGACGCCGATTCAGGTAAAAGCGTAGGTGACATCGCCGATACTCCGGGCGTTCACGGCATTGCACTGGCCGCAGAACTCGGCCGCGGATTTGTCAGTAACGGGCAGGAGGGTACGGTCAGCATTTTTGACATGAAAACGCTGGCGACCAGCAGCAAAGTAAAAGTGGGCGATAATCCCGACGCCATTCTCTACGATCCTGCCACCAAGCGCGTGTTCACCTTCAACGGGCGCAGCCACGATTCGACGGCGATCGATGCCATGAGCGGAAAGGTGCTGGGAACGATTCCGCTCGATGGCAAGCCAGAGTTCGCAGCCAGCGACGCGAAAGGCGAGATCTTCGTCAACATCGAAGATAAGAGCGAACTGACGGCCATCGATTCCCACAAGCTGGAAGTAAAGTCGACTTGGCCGCTGGCCCCGTGCACGGAGCCGAGCGGGCTGTCCATTGATCGCAAGAATCGCCGCCTGTTCGTCGGCTGCAACAACAAAATGATGGCAGTGGTCGACGCAGACAGCGGCAAAGTTATTGCCACACCGTCGATTGGCGAAGGTGTAGACGCGACCACATTCGATCCGAAAACTGAACTGGCTTTCGCCTCTTGCGGCGCCGATGGCGTGCTCACCATCATCCACGAGGAATCGAAGGACAAATTCACCGTTGCCGAGAACGTGCCCACACAAAAAGGTGCGCGCACGCTGGCGCTCGATTCCAAAACCCACAACGTGTTCGTGGTGACGGCGCAGTTCGGACCCAGGCCGGCTCCCACGGCCGACAATCCGCGTCCCCGACCCCCGATTGTTGCGGATAGCTTCGTAGTGCTCGTGGTAGGGAAATAAATGCGAGAACTGCCGCGGACCGATCCGGTTCGCAGAAGATAACCCGATGCGGGCCTTTCAGGCCTTCACAAAACCGCCAATTCCGGCTACCATAACGCAACTCAGGTTACCGTACGACCGTTCGGTTGGAGCGTAAATCCCCACGAATCAGCAGGTAACGTATCCCCCCGCTGAATAAGGCGATGTTCTCTGGACGCTGTGGGAGTTTGAATCTGCGTTTTTGCCGCTTAAGACCAGGAAATGACGATTCTCGACGACAAGTTCTACCACGCGCACGTTACCCAGCGCGTCGACTTCGCCCCCGACCTGTGGATGTTCCGCATCCGCAGCGGAGGCGAGTTCCATTTTGTTCCGGGCCAATACGCAACCCTGGGAGTCGAGCCCAACGGAAAACGCGTCGAACGTCCGTATTCCATTGTCTCCTCCCCGGCGGAAGATGAAGTGGAGTTTTTCTTCGAACTAGTGCCCGCAGGCGCGTTGACGCCGCTGTTGCACAAGTTGCAGCCCGGCGACCAGTTGCTGATGCGAAAAATCCCCAAGGGAAAATTTTCGCTGGACACGCAAAACGGGCGGACCAATCATCTGCTGATTTCGACCGTAACCGGCGTGGCTCCCTTCGTAAGCTATGTGCGCACGCTTTCCCAAGAATGGAAAGAGGGCCGCTTCGACGGCTCGCACAAACTGTACCTGCTGAATGGCGCCAGCCGCCCCTGGGAATTCGGATATCTCGATGAACTGAACCGTTTCGATAAAGAATTACCGTGGTTCAAATACGTGCCCACGGTCAGTCGTCCCTGGGATCACGCCGACTGGTCGGGAGAGATTGGCCGCGCCGACGACATTCTGCGCAAGTACGCGGACCATTGGGAACTGGATGCGAGCAACACCATGGCTTACCTGTGCGGTCATCCGGAGATGATCGAGCACAGCAAGGCCATTCTGAAGCGCCGCGGGTTCACCGACAAGGGAGCGGTCAAGGAAGAGGTTTACTGGATCCCGTCGAAGTAGGACGAAGCGACGGCGGGGTGCGTGTCAGGCTTCGTCCGGCTGCGGCGGCACGGGCAAATCGTTCGTTTGGACTCGGAACGCGCCGCATCCGGACGTTGCCCATGACCGGGTTTTTCGCCGCGATTTTCTTCTGCCGATGAGGCAACCGGCGTCCCTATCATCCACTTTGCCGCGTCCCGGCAGGGCCTTGACCGCCGCTGTTATCTTTACTATCCGCGACCTTTCTGAAACACCGGTTCGCGAATCTGCTCGAGATCAATCGGTCTCAGCCTTCGTGATCCTTAAGCGCCCAAGCCAACCCGGTGAATCGGAAGCAGAAATGGCTCCATCCCGGTGGTTCACTCGAAAATCTCGGCTTCCATAATCCCGCCCATGACGTCCAACTAGCGGAGGGTGCGGTTCTTGAACATCCGGGAAGTTTTGCGTCAGACCGTCGCCTCCATCGCCGCGCACAAATTGCGCAGCTTCCTGACCATGTTCGGCATTATCTGGGGCATCACTTCTGTCATTCTCTTGGTTGGTTTGGGCAAGGGATTCAGCCGCGACCAAAAAGAACATCTCAAGACAATCGGCGTCGATCTCGCCATAATCTGGGGCGGCCGCACCAGCGAACAGGCCGGAGGATACGCAGCCGGCCGCTCGGTTCGCCTGTCGATCGAGGATGCATACACGATCAAATCCGAAGCGTACCTGATCAAGACCGTCAGCCCCGAACTGCGGCGCAGCGTCGCTGAAGTCAGCCGTTACAACGCGGCCTCGCGCCCCGTACGCGGCGTCTGGCCCGACTACCAGCGCTTTCGCTCGCTGAAGGTGCAGGAGGGCCGCCTGATGAGCGAGGATGACGAAAAAGAGGGCCGGCGAGTCGTGGTCCTAGGCGTGGAGTCGCGCGATCAGTTATATCCCGGCAAGCCCGCTATCGGAGAGACGCTCACCATGAACGGCTCGCCCTACACCGTCATCGGCGTGCTGGAAAAGAAAAAACAGAACGGCAGTTACGGCAGTGGCCCCGATAATACGCAGCTTTTCGTGCCTTACTCCTCCATGGCCCGCGATTATCCCCCGCCGGAGCGTCCCGGCATCTCCCGGGGATGGATCAATAACCTGGTAGTCGAAGTGGCCGATCCTGAACATCACGAAGCGGCCATGCACCAGCTTTATCAGATTCTGGGACGCGAGCACCACTTCGATGCCCGCGACAAAGACGCTCTGTTCATCTGGGACACGCTCGACGGTTCGAAGCTGGTCGAGCGGATCTTCGACATCATGACCATCTTTTTCGGCGCGGTTGCTTTGATGACCTTGTCGCTCGGCGGCATCGGCGTGATGAACATCATGCTGGTCGCGGTCACCGAACGGACTCGCGAAATTGGGGTGCGCAAGTCGCTGGGCGCGACGGCGCGCGACATCCGCAATCAGTTCTTTGCCGAGTCGGCGACCCTCATGCTGATCAGCGGAGCGCTCGGCCTCGGAATTGGTCTTGGGATTTGTCTGCTGGTCAGCAGTGTGGACTTGCCCGATATCGTGCCGCATCCGGTGATCTCTCCGCTGGCGATTTTCGCGTCTTTGTTGACGTTGGGGTTGATCACCGTGGGCGCCGGAATGTATCCGGCGCAACGTGCCGCCGCGCTCAGTCCAATCGAATGTTTGCGTCAGGAGTAGGGAGCCGTCGCCTATGCGCATCAAGGAACTCATCGTGCAAAGCTGGGACGCACTGGCGCGCAACCGCCTGCGCTCCATCCTGACTATGATGGGCATCGTCTGGGGACTGACGACCGTGGTACTTCTGCTCGGCTACGGCCAGAGCGTGAGTGAAGGCGTACTCGCCGCGTTTCTGGGCATCGGCAACAACGTCATCATGGTCTGGCAGGGCCAGACCAGCATGCAGGCTGGAGGACAGCGCGCCGGCAAACGAATTCATTTCAAGTACGAAGATCTTCAGGCCATCCGCGACGAGGCTCCGCTGGTTCGTTTGCTCAGTGGCGAATGGGATGACGGCCTTGCCTACAAGTATGGCGACAAGATCATTACGGTCTCGTCCAAGGCCGTGCAATATCCCTACGGGGAAATGCGCAAGCTGAACATCGCCGAGGGCCGCTACTTCGAGGAGAGCGACTTCTCGGAGCATCGTCATGTGCTCATTTTTGGTCCGAATGCGGCGAGAAAGGTGTTTGGCACTCGCGACCCGGTCGGCGAAGAGGTCACCATTAACGGGCAGAGTTGGGACGTGATCGGCCTACTCAAGTTGAAAATTCAGGATTCCTCCAACAACGGTCCCGACAATGAGAACGTCTTTCTGCCCTTCGAGAGCCTGAGCGACATCAACGACGAGCGCGATCCCGAGATGATTGCGTTCCAACCCGTCACCGCTCTCCAGCACAAAGCGGCTCTGGGGCAGGTGAGAGAGGTGCTAGCCCGCCGTCACAATTTCAATCCCAAGGACGACAAGTCCAGCCCCGAGTGGGATACCGTGGACGACACCAAGCAGATCGAAGAGTTCGGAATCGCTCTGCGCCTGATCCTTGGATTCATCGGCGTGCTGACCCTTGGCGTCGGCGGCGTTGGGGTGATGAACATCATGCTGGTCAGCGTTACCGAGCGCACGAAAGAAGTAGGTCTGCGCAAGGCGCTGGGCGCGCGCAATCGCGACATCGCGCTTCAATTTCTCGTGGAGGCGCTGGTCCTGACCTTTGCCGCCGGCCTGGTGGGTATGCTGGTCTCAGTTCTGCTGGCGCACGCAATCCCGCCCATGCCGCTCTACTCCGAGCTCTATAAGACGGCCAATCACGAGGGAGATATCGTCCTAAAAACATCCAGCAGCGTGATGCTGACAGCCTTTGTGATTCTGTCGTTGGTCGGGGTCACGGCCGGGATGTGGCCCGCGCTGAAGGCCTCACGCATGGAGCCGGTGGAGGCCCTCCGCTACGAGTAGCGGCTGATCACAAAGTTGTCCGTCCGGTGCACCATCTTCATTGGTGCGACAGCCCGACGACACGGTCAACATGTGCCAATCGAAGCCCATTCAGCCCACAAACTTTTGAAATTGTGCACCAGTTGGCCGGCGGTCGATACAGAGTAATGGAAAGCAAAACAAAAACCGCTACAGACTCACGGTATCGTCCCGGCTCCCCCACTGATGGAATGATGACGCAGGACTGCCCACAGCAAAAAAGTCCGCCTGCCCTTCCAAACGAAAAATAGATCACTCGCTGCGGATGGTCTGAGTGCCGCCTGTCGGAAAGGACCCTGCTCAGCCTGCACGGCAACTCGAAGTCATTCCTTCAAGCGCGGGCGCTCGCATTCGGGGTTCGACTGTTCCGATGACGTGACCTTGCTCACATGCAGCAAATTCTTCCCGGCGGAACTTGCCAATACACTCACCTTATTTCCAACTTCCGCCTTCAGAGCCTCAGGATTCTGAATGGCGAAAACCGTTTTGTGTGCGGCGCTGATGAGAACGATTTGTTTGCCTTCTTTGATGCAGCGGCGGGCACAGTCAGGGTTGGTCGCGCTGAACGTTCCAACTGAGGCGCGTCCGAAGGCACATTGGGAATCGGAGACCCATCCAATGTAGGTTTCATCGGCGGCAAAGGCTGCCGATGCAACAAGAGTAATCAGAAGGAACCATTTCATCGTCGAATCCCTCTCGAGGCATTCTAACCACAATCTCCTTTTTAGCTTTAAAAACGACACCAGGTATACCCATTATCCTGGCTCGGACATGGGAAAGGTTTTTCATTCCAAAGCGCCCCCTCAACGATCTGCGATCCGCACCGAGATAGCGCAAATTGCTCTCCGTTCTGAATGCCAGCGCACAGTACGCGGCCTTCTGCCCACCCAACCGAGCGCCCAACGCTCCTTCCTTCCTATTATGCAGAGCACTTTTAGTTAGCTGGGCGGCGCGGCTACAAGTGGACGCAGTGGGCAAGGAATCGTGGAAGCGGCGCCGGTGAGCTAAAAATGGATTGGCCTGAACCGCCTCGATGCCGTTGGCGCTATGGGTATAGAATCGTGAGCACGCTCGCGGGAAAGCGATCGCAAACGCCTCCTTGCGCAAATCGAGAAGCTCCCAATTTCGCTGCCTTATACACACTCATGAACCGCGAAGAGAATCGGTGAACCGCTGGCGGATCTCCTCCGGCGACAGATCTTCCTTGTGTGTGGCGATAGTCCAGGGCTGCTCGAATGGATCGGCGATGCTTCCGGAGCGGTCTCCGTAGAATTGATCCTTGAGGGGCAACAGGATTCTCGCGCCCAGAGCCACAGCCCGCTCGATCACCGCGTCCGCATCGGTGACGTAAAGGTGAACGAATGACGAGGCGCCGCCCAGTGTCCGGGGGCTCTTCGCAATCCGCCACGGCGCCTCATCGCCGACACGGATAACCGAGTCCCCAATCAGGATCGTGGCGTTTAGGATTCTTCCGGCAGGATCTGTGAGCCTGCCCGGCAGCTCGGTGGCCGCGAAAACGTCGCGATAAAACCCAATCGCGTCCGCTGCCGTGCCGTCGAAAATCAGGTATGGTGTGGCGCTATGATAGCCAGCAGGTGTCGAGGATGCCTGGGGCATAAGTTGACCGGCGCAGGCAGGGAGCAAATGCCGGCTTGCGCATCCCAGAAATTCTAATACTTATGTTGCGTGGTGGCGCGCGATTGTCAAGTCACTCCGCGGCCGTCCCCCGGCTACTCAGTACTTTGCAATTCCATGGCAGCTCCGGGCATCTCCCACTCCTCTTCCTGCAACTAACTAATTAGTTGACGTTTTTGGTTTCACCGCGTCAAATTCATAGCGACATAATTGCATCCCCGGAGGACGCTTTGGCCCGCAGTAAGTCCGCAACCCTGACCGAAGCCGAGTTGCGCATCATGAATGTGCTCTGGGATCGGGGCTCGGCCACCGTCCACGAAGTGCTCCAGGCTATGCCCGAGAAGCCACAGCCACTGGCCTACAACTCTGTTCTGACCATTGTGCGCATCCTCGAAAAAAAGGGGTATGTGAAGCACCTGAAAGACAAGCGGGCGCATGTGTATTCAGCGCAGGTGGACCGCAAGGATGCGACCCGCTTCGAGGTGCGGCATCTGGTCAGCCGATTCTTCGGTAACTCCCATGAATTGTTGGTGTTAAACGTTCTCGAAGAGACCGCAATCGATGCCGAAGAACTCGCCCGCTTGCGGCAGTTGCTGGCAAGGAGCAAGGGAGCGAACCATGATTGACCGAGTGAGAGTGGCTTTCAACCTCCATGCCATTGCCCAAATCTCAGCGCTTCAAATCGTAGACTGCCTGGTTCAGGGCACGCTGATCGCGATCTTCTTCGCTCTGATGTTGGGCATGGCTCGCCGGCAGAATTCGGGCACTCGGTTTGCCGTATGGTTTTCCGCCCTTATGGCGATTGCAACTCTGCCTTTGTTCGGCTCATGGGGGCGGCATGTCGGCATTCCAGCCGGAAGCGCGAGCCTTTCGACGATCACCCTCCCCGGTTCCTGGGCGCTTTACTTGTTCGGCACTTGGGCCGTGATCGCAGCTGGGCTTCTGATGGGTATCGTCCGAGGTCTATGGCATCTGCATGTTTTGCGCAAAAGCTCGGTTCCGCTCAGGCCCGCTGCGCTAGATCCTCGGCTGCAGAGAACTCTAGTACGTGCCCGATCAAAGCGGTCGGTGGACTTTTGCACGTCGGATCGGGTGCAGGTTCCAACGGCTGTCGGCTTAGTAAAGCCCATCATCCTCATCCCCCGCTGGGTGATGCAGGAACTCTCCCCCGATGAACTGAACCAAATCCTTCTGCACGAACTGGCGCACTTCGGTCGTTGGGACGATTGGACGAACCTCGCCCAGAAGATAGTGAAGGCGTTGTTTTTCTTTCATCCCGCGGTGTGGTGGATCGAGAAGCGAGTTTCGTTGGAGCGTGAGATGGCTTGCGACGATGCCGTGTTGGCAGAGACCGCAAGTCCACGTGCCTACGCGGAGTGCCTCGCCAATTTGGCCGAAAAAACGCTGCTTCGCCGCAGCATTGCCTTAGCCCAGTCAGCACTCGGTCGAATTCGTCAGACCTCGCTGCGAGTGGCTCAGATTTTGGACGTAAATCGAGCCCCGGTAACCGCACGCGCCTGGAAGCCGGCGGTTTCGCTGGTGGCGGGATTCGCCCTAGTCTGCGCTCTAGGCATTTCGAGAACGCCTCGCCTGATTGCGTTTGCTGATCATCCCGCTCCCTTGATCCCTACCTTTTCGCCTAAGGCAGGGATGGGAGGCATATCGACAGAATCGCCAATCGGGAGCGTAGGTGCGACGAATGCCGTGCTTCGGCGTCAGCCAGTTCGTGCGGTGCCCGCCAGCTTGAGGACAGGTGCAAATCCTGGCGGCCTCGAGAGTACTCGCCACAGTTCAGAAGGCGCAGCGGTGATGCCGTCTCTAACGGCGCAGCGGGGAGAGAGCACGATTCGGCAGCCCCATCTTCGGCAGCTCCATCTTCGTCAGACCGGCGTTCAGCAGGCGGACACCCGCCAGAGCGGCGTTCCCGCGGATGTTCATTCAGCCTACGGGCAGCTGACGAATGCTAGTTTCATTCCAGTGGGGTTCACCGAGACACTAATTGTGGTTATTGAAGGCAGCGAAGACGGCCTTCCAGATCAACCGGTATATCACATCCAGTTGTGGCGCGTAATGGTTCTCGAACCGGTTATCGGTCCCAGCGACAGAATTCCCGCGAAACAAACCTAAGCAATGGAGGTCGGAGAAAGCGGGCGGAACAGCATTTTAAAGAACTAACGAATTAGTTGCAAAAACTTCGAAAGGACAAACCGCAATGAATGTAGGAATGGAATGGAAAGAAGGCACAAAAAAATGGACGCGGCGGCTGATGGCGCCAATGCTTGCACTGGCCCTGGTCGCTTCGTTCGTAACCTATGAATGTGTGAAGGCAACCGCAGCCCGGGCGGCAGCCACCGCGCCCTCAGCCGCTCCGCTTGATATAGACAGCGTCAGCTCACTCCTGGCTCTCGACAAGGCGATGGAGACATTGGCCGCTCGGGTGACCCCGGCAGTGGTCAACGTCACCGTAACCTCGCGAACCAAGCCGGAGATGGCTGGCAAGCAGATGCCAGAAGACATGCAACAGTTTTTCGGCCAAGGCGGCCCGTTTGGCCAGATGTTTGGACCGCACATGCGGCAGCAGCAACCTGAAATCGAACATGGGATGGGCAGCGGAGTGGTGATTTCGCCCGACGGATACATCGTCACCAACAACCATGTGGTCGATGGCGCCGTAGACATCCGGGTGACCACCAGCAATCGCCGGGTTCTGAAGGCGAAACTGATTGGGACCGATCCCTTGACCGACCTGGCGGTCCTGAAGGTGAGCGCCGCGGATCTGGCAAGTGCTCCGTGGGGCGACTCGAAAGAAGTCCGGCCCGGTCAAACCGTGCTGGCCTTCGGCAATCCCTACGGATTTCGCTTCACGGTGACGCGAGGTATCGTGAGCGCGGTGAACCGTGCGAACCCAGACCCCACCAATCCCAGCAAGCCAGGCGAGTTCATTCAGACGGATGCGGCCATCAACCCCGGCAACTCCGGTGGACCGCTCGTCGATGCCCGCGGCGAGGTAATCGGGATCAACACCTTCCTGATCTCGTCTTCGGGAAGCTTCTCAGGCATGGGATTTGCGATTCCCTCGCAGATCGTAAGGCCGACCGTGGAGACTTTGATCCGGGACGGCAAAGTCAGCCACGGACACATCGGGATCGGCATCTCGGATGTGACGCCGGAAAACGCGAAGTTTTTTGACAACTCAACGACTGGCGGAGTGGTCACCGAAGTCGAAGCTGACTCGCCCGGAGCAAAAGCCGGTCTCGAGATCGGCGATGTGATCACTCAGATCGATGGCCAGAAAGTCAGCGACGCTGGAGAACTCCAGGTTCTGGTGGGACAGAAACAGCCGGGCTCGAAGATCATGCTCCAGGTTTTGCGGGACGGCAAAAGTATGACCGTTCCAGTCACGTTAGAGGCACTGGGCAATCGCAACGCCGGAGGCAGCGACAACTCGGGCCAGGGCCAAGGTAAAATGCACTGGGGCATCGGCCTCAGCAACCTGACTGCCGAAATGCGCGATCAGCTTCAGGCCCCGCGCGACGTGCACGGAGCGGTGATCGAGCAAGTGCAACCGGGAAGTTCTGCCGACAACGCCGGACTGCAGCAGGGAGACATCATCCTCGAAGTGAATCGCCACAAAGTCCAAAGCGCAAGCGACGTGCAGGAAGCCCTGTCCAAGGTGGCCAAGGGACAGGACGCATTGTTGCTGGTTTGGTCGAACGGAGGGAATTCCTTCCGAGTGCTGCATTCTCCCGAAGGTGCCTAATCGGATCAAGCAGCATTTCCTTCAGGCGCCGTTCTCCCGTCAAGTCAGAGGGGAGTGCGGCGCCTTATTTCTTGCTACCTGGGGTGAGGGTTTGCTCCGGGCGGAATCCGCGTGTCTGCCTTTGGTGACGTAGTATCAAAGGTGTATGGCTCATCTGTTTGATCCCCTTACGATTCGCGACATCACCTTTGCCAACCGCGTATTTGTCTCCCCTATGTGCGAGTACTCCAGCACTGATGGATACGCCAACGACTGGCACCTTGTGCATCTGGGCAGCCGGGCCGTCGGGGGAGCAGGCTTGGTGCTCACCGAAGCCAGCGCCGTTCTTCCGGAGGGGCGTATCAGCCCGCAGGATCTTGGCATCTGGATGGACGGCCACATGGAACCTCTGGCTCGCATTGTCCGCTTCATTCATGAGCAGGGCAGTGTTGCCGGAATGCAATTGGCACACGCCGGTCGCAAGGCCGGTACGTACCGGCCCTGGGAAGGAAATGGAATGATTCCCGAAAGCGCCGGAGGGTGGAAGAAAGTGGTGGCCCCGAGCTGCTTGGCGTTCGCCGATCACTATCCCATGCCGCAGGCCCTTACCGGCGACGGCATTCAGGAGGTCGTGAATGCTTTCGCGGAAGCTGCTCGGCGGGCCTGCGAAGCCGGTTTTCGGGTCATCGAGATTCACGCCGCTCATGGATATTTGATTCATGAGTTTTTGTCCCCGCTCAGCAACCGTCGCTCCGATCCCTACGGCGGTTCGTTTGAGAATCGCACTCGGATATTGCGTGAGGTCGTGGCTGCCGTGCGCCGCGTTTGGCCAGAACGAGCTCCGCTGTTCGTGCGTATTTCTGCGACCGATTGGGTCGATGGGGCCTGGGATATCCAGCAGTCTGTGGAACTGGCGCGACAACTGAAGCCGCTGGGCGCGGACCTGATCGATTGTTCCTCCGGCGGCAATGTGCCCCAAGCGAGGATTCCGGTTGGTCCAGCTTATCAGACGCCGTTTGCGGAGCAGATCCGTCGGGAAGCCGGCATCATGACCGGCGCGGTCGGGATGATCACGTCGTCATCGCAGGCTGAGCCCATCGTGGCGGAAGGACGAGCAGACGCTGTGCTACTCGCCCGCGAAATATTGCGCGAGCCGTATTGGCCCTTGCGCGCCGCCCGTGAGCTGGGCCAGCCAACGTCGTGGCCCGTCCAATATCTCAGGGCTGCCCCGGAAGGCTCGCCACCCCGGGCTGCGGTAAATCTCAAGCATCTGGAGTCGTGTTTCGAAGAGCCCCGGGAAAATTAAACCAGCGATTCATTCCCTCTCCCTGGAGCCACGCCCGATCTCACCGCTTCGATTCTGCCCTCGGCGGTTGGCCGTTGACATAGCGGCTGGCGAAAGCAAGAAACGTGGGCCAGTTCGGCGCCGGGGTGTGCCCCGCGCTGTGTTGGCGGAAGGCAATATCCCCGTCGATCAGCGCGGTCTCGATCGGGGGAAACTCGCTTGTCCCCAAATCTTTCGTGCCCAAAAGTTTATAAACCGGGGCAGCCCCAACCTCGGCTAGAAACATGCCTTTGGCGTCGGTCCAGCCGTCCCCATTCGTGGCTCCGGCGCCGATAAACACCGGACGCGGAGCGCAAAGCGCGATCAACTCGTGCGCGTCGACGGGCAAATCATTCTCCGTCAGCGGTCCCGCATATTTCAAAAAGTTGCCGGCCATCCAGTGATACTCGCCAGTGCCAGCCACGTTTCCAATTTGCTCGCCAAAGTTGCGGCGAAACAATTTAGCTCCGCCTTCGCCGGATGAACTTATGTAGGCGATCGCAAACCGCGGATCATAAGCCATCGCCACCAGCGCCGCTTTTCCGTAGCGCGAGTGGCCGGCAACTCCGACGCGTTTCGCGTCTACCGATTTGTCGGTCTCAAAATAATCGAGAGTGCGGCTGGCCCCCCATGCCCAGGCCCGCAATGCCCCCCAATCGTCGAGCTTGCGAGGTTGCCCTTGATTGACCAGACCGATCACGCCCTCTGTCAGTCCCTCTCCTTTGTCCGCCTGCACGCTCGTAGGAAGATAGATTGCGTAACCCCAACCTTTGGCGAGAACCTGCTGCTGCCACGTCGCTTCGGAACCGGAGACCGTTGCCTGCGGAAAACGCTTCGCCAGCGCCGCCAGGACTTCTGGACTCCAACTGAATTCCATCATCAACGGGACTGGCCCGTTTGCATTCGCCGGGGTCGCGACCGTCAGGTCGATGTTTACGGTCAGGAGCGGGTATGCCGAGTTGTCAACGTGTCCAACCAGTCTTCTGCTGATGACCGGAACCCCGCCATTCCGCTCCCTGGTCGTGCTGATCAGTTCCCAATTCACCTTAGGAGTGTTCTTTGGCATCCGACCGTATACATCGCGGTCGAAATCTTCCACGATCTCGGGCCGACGCTTCTTCCACCACGCCCTCACCGACGTAACTTTCTTGCCACTGTTCAATAGCAGGGGATCGGGAAGCTTCAAGTCATGATTAGCGTTGGATTCGTCATAATTCGCGGCGCGCGAAGACTTCGGATCCCCGTCCGCGCCGGGACGCAGGGAAGAGATATGCAGGAGATCCAGCAAGCGCTGGTGATCTTGCTCCGATGTGAGATGCGCCGGCGGAGGCAGACTGGCTCCAGTGGTCTGTGCCTTCGCGCATTCGGCGGCATGGATAATCAGAGCGCACAAAACGAATGCAAACATGTTGGAAATCGATCGCGCCAGAGCATTCCTCATGCCAACACCAAACCTCCGCAGATCTTCCGTTAGTTTTGGTGCGTTGATCCTAAATCAAATGGGCAAACAGAATCTCTCCATGCGAGAGCGTGGCCTCGCCGAATGCTGCGCTTGCGAAGAAAAAATGAAGTCCCGGACAACCGATCCGGGACTTCTTCAAGAAAATCAAATTCAAGAAAATCAAATCATCTTGGGATACGACTTAGGACGCGCGGCGCTGTCCCGGCTTGTCGTCTTCTTCGTTCTGGCCCTGGTTCTGGCCTTGGCCCCCTCCCTTTTTCTCCTGATTCTGCTGACCGGACTGGCCCTGCTGGCTCTGACCGGTTTGGCCGCCCTTTTGGCCGTACTGACCGGACTGGCCACTCTGCTGTCCAGACTGACCACCCTGTTGTCGGTTCTTCTCTGTATCGTCTGCCATAAAATAGTCCTCCGTTAGCTGCGCGTCTTGGCGCACGATTTGAATCCACCACTGTGATTTAGTTGCTGGCGAAGTGGGGAAGGTTGGGGGAATAAAACGAATGGCCAGCCAACCAATCAAGCTGCCGGTAAGCAATTTTTGTGCGACCCTCTTTTAAATTCTAAGGAAGCGTGGAGACTTGAATGGCAGGGGTTTGCGGAGGCACGAAAGTTTTCAGCCGCAGCACCTCATCCTGCGTTTTTTCCCAGGCCGCCGTGTTTCGTTTAGTCGCGATGGGAGCGCTCGGATCGCCGTAAAAAGCGAGAATGTTTTCGCGCAGTTTTGCGGTCACCTGGTCGAAGTTGTGCTCAGCCAACTGGTCCAGTAAATGCGCATAGGCATTGTCGGTGAGAATGTACTCGCCGGCGTGCGTCATTCGTCCGGTGTCGAAGTCGGTGTTCGCAAGGCTAAGCTGATGGGCTCTGACTTCGGTCAGAAGACTCTTGTAGTTATCGAGGGTTTGATTGACGCTGGCGATGTACAGATCCTCAGTCTTGGGCGTGGGAATTTTGAAGTCCACCGCCTTGAAGGGTCCCACTTTGGGCACGAACCTTAGAAAAAACGCGAGCACTTGGGTGCCAAAGCCCGGACGCCGGTATCCTTTGCCCCATTCCTTTTGATAATTCGCCCGCGAAAGATAGTAGCGAAACTTTCTGGAATTGAAGTTCGGGGTCTCGGCGACGAGTTCTTTTTTTCGCGCCACCAGCGCCACTCTCGTCATCTCTGGAATGATGTAACTGATGGACCGCCGGAAGGTTCCGATGGACAGGTCTTCCTTGGTGAGTACATGGCTGAGCGGAATGCCATAGGTATCCTGGAAGGCCCGCTCGAGTACAGGTTTTGAAATTTCAAACCCGATGAAGTCGTGATAACGGTCCGAGGTGTAGCGATTCTTTGCAACTTGAGTTACGTCGAAGCCGAACTCGGTGCGAATGTGCGCTTTGGGATTATCCGCATAAGTTACCTCGTTGCCGAACTTCTTCCGTAGTTTGGGAAACTCGAGCGCCACCGCCCGGTTGACGGTGGGATGTCCCAGATTGTCGGCCGAGTAGTGCGCGAGTGCGCCCAGGGCGAAAGCGTATTCGTTCAGGTCAGAAGCTTCATGGATCAAATTGACAATGAAGTCACCACTCCGCACATAGTGCGTGAGATCGCTGAAATATTTATTGCCGAACGGATAATAGCCCATGTCCTGTATCAGGGAACCGCCATAGGCAAAGGCATGTGCCTTTCTGAGATCATCCGCGCTCGCACCAGGAAATCGCTCGGCGAGCAGCGGAGAGAGGTCATCCTTCCACAGCAGATCGACGACCTCTTCGTGCGTTAACACCGAATAAGCGCCGCAAAGCTGGGAAAGAATAATAAGGAGTGACACCATGCCCAGCGTCGTTCGAGCCAGTTCGAGAAGTCGTGTCATCAAAATGCCGCGCGCCTGGTCCATGGACCGATCAGGGCCTTGATTGGCCCTCCCAGCAGCCCCGTTGTAACGCGATTCCCCGGGGTTTTGCCTAGCCTTTCTTAGTTGCCAACCGGTGTTCAAGGTTGGCCTGAAAGCAGGGCTGCGTTCCGAGTTCGCTGTCGCCGCGCCCACGAGGCGACCTACATACATATTTCTCTGCCGCTACCAGATGCCCGGTAACGACAGTTTGGGCGCTCGAAGGTAGGCTGAGGATTGTTTCCGGCAGGCGAAATCGTGGTGGCAACCAGAGGAGGACGAAAATGAGCATATGGACGATTTTGTTCGTTATTCTACTGATCGCATGGATTACCGGCTTCAGCGTGTTTCACGTCGCCGGCGGACTGATCCACCTGTTACTGGTGTTCGCCGTAATCTCTTTGATCTTGCATTTTGTGTTGGGACGAAGCGCGGCCTAACCACGCGTTCGACGCAATCCTTCGACGGAATCAGGGTGACTGATCCCCCCGGCGCCCTGATTCCATCGGTGCGTTTCCGAAGACCTCAGCGGGCAATCTATCACGGGTCAATCGCGATAGCGGCAGCTCGGACATCATATCGCTGCCTCATTCTGCAGCGGCCCAGTGTTGCCCTCTTTGTCATCGTCCCCGACAGTCTTCGATTTCTCTAAAATGTCCGCCATATCCAGATGAGACAGTCTTCCGACCTGTAGCAGGCCTTCGGAGAACGTGGTAGCGACGGCATTGGCGCAACTGGCTCCCACTCGTTCTTGCGCCTTCGGAACCCCGCCTGCAAATTTCCACAGCCCTATCACGATCACCAGTTCCGGGAACCTTTCGCGCAGGCGTTTGCAAAGTGAACGGGCTTGCCCAACTGCGAAGGGCGGAAGCGCAGATACGTAGGCGATTCGAAAATCGCCCCTTTTCACCTGCTCCAGCATGTCGTCCACTGTCCCGATGGGGAGATAACTGGCTCCATAACCAGCTTGCCGGAGTATCTGCGCGAACATCATTCCTACCAATTCGTCGGCCTCGTCCCTTGCCGGCAGGCAAACAATGGTGGCGCCGCCGAGTCGGCGATCGGATGAGAGGCCGCCTCCGCTGCCCTCTTCCGGGGAGTTCCGCTCGAGAGCGCGGTCGCCTAAATCATCAATGAGTTCTCTTGTGGTTTGGGCGATAAATTCGCTGGTGCGTTCTCCTAGACCGTCGCTATGGCGATCTTCTTCCGCCAATCGGAGCGCCGGGATGAGGACCGTTTCGTAAAGGCTTTCCAGAGATTGGTTTTGCAGCTGAGCCTCCGCGATATATCTCGCTTCGTCCTGATCCATCGCCAGCAGACGCTGGTAAAAGATCTGCTCTGGACTGAGCACCGGCTCATCACCAAGTATGACTTCGAGAAAGCTTAGCTGCGGAACATACCGTCCGATCAGCATCAGGCAGACCGTGAGGGGGGTCGACAGGATCAGCCCCACCGGTCCCCACAGCATCGACCAGAAAACAGCCGCGACCAGGATAGCCAGCGCTGAGATTCCGGTGTGCGCACCGTATAGCCAGGGCTCGATCATATTCGCGATGATCAGTTCGAGAACCAAGAACAAGGCGAAAATCAGCAAAACGTGGCTCCATCCCGGAAACACGGCCAATGCCATCGCCATGGGGAACGCAGCGGCGATTAAAGTTCCAACGTACGGTATCAGGCGAAGCAAGGCCGCCAGGATTCCCCACAACAGCGCGTGAGGCACTCCCACCAAGTACAAACCAACACCAAAAAGAGTTCCGTAGCCGGCATTCACCAGGAATTGCAGTAAGAGATATCGGCTGAGGCGCCGGCTGGCATCGTCCAGTGCCTGGGTCATGACGGTCAATTGGCCCTGCCCTCCCAGCCGGATCATGCGATTGCGCAAGTCCTCCCTCTTGATCAACATGAATGCCGTAAAAATGACCACGATTGCAGTGGTCTCGACCGGACCGGCAAGCGGGCCGAGCAGAGCACGCAGATCCTGGACGAAATTGGACGGAGGAGCTGTGACTTGGACCGGAACGGGGCGGGTCGGATGCGGGGCGCCGCTCCCCTCATTCGGCGAGTGAGCAGCGGCTTGCCCAGGGACTGCCGCCAATTCTTTGTTCAGCTCTCGCACCGTGGCCGTTGCTTGACCAAGGGCGCCGTCGGTCGGCGGGTGAAGCGAGCGCAGGGTCTCCTCGAGATTCGACTTGTAATCTCGAATGTGACCCGTGATGTCCAGCAGTTGCCCCGCCACTTCCCAGCCCACGCCCGCGCTCAGCGCGAAACAAAAAACCAACACCACCAGAACGGCCGGAACCCGGCCCAGGCGACATTTTTCCACCAAGCTGACGAGCGGGGTCAGTAAGAAGGTGAGCACCAGCGCCAGGGCCAACGGAATGAAAATCTGGCGGCCGAGATAAAGCGTCGCAATCGCCAATGCGAGCGCAATGAATAGGGACGACTTGGAGGAAGTCGTTGAATTCGAGGAGCGGACCAATGCCTGACCTCCAGTCCAATTCCGACCGATTCCCGCCTCCCCGTGGCTGAACCATCACAACAGGGCCGCAGGAAACTCCTACGAGGTTTTACCGGCGCAGCCGGCGTGCTCGCACCCGCACGCAATTTCTGTGGTGTCTTTGGCCGCTTCACAATAGGGGCTGCAGTACTTACTGTCGGCTCCCGCCATACAATTACAACTCCGGTGGGCACATTTTTCTCGCTTGCGACTTTCCATGTTTGTTCTCCTGGCGTTTACGCCATGCTGAAGTTGTATGGACCAGCCCGCTAGACTAGGCGGCCAGCGGGGGTGCCCTAGGGACGCGTTCGCTAACTCGCCTTCGTCCTGTCCTCCTGCTTTTCCTCCTTGGCGATGGTTTCAAGCAGCGTCTTCATGTCCTCGGCATGTTCTTCTTCTTTGGCCAGAATGCTCTCCATCATTCGCCGGCTGGTCGGATCGTTATCGGCGAGGTATCGAATGATTTCGGAGTAGGATTCGACGGCAATCCGTTCCGCGATCAAATCTTCGCGGATCATCTCGACGAGGCTTTCGCCTTCCACATATTCCGAGTGGCTGCGCGTGAGCAGGCCCTCTGGATTGAAGTTCGGTTCGCCGTCCAGTTGCGTTATTCTCTCGGCGATCAGGTCGGCATGCTCCTGCTCCTCGGCTGCGTGTTCCAGGAACTCTTCCGCCACCGCCTGGGAATGAATTCCCTTCGCCATGTAGTGGTGACGCTTGTAGCGCAGGACACAAACGATCTCGGTAGCCAGAGCTTCATTGAGCACGCGCAGAACGACCTTTCGGTCCCCTTTATAACTGTCGGTGACGGCTCCGTCCTCAATGTGTTGCCGCGCCCGTCGTCGGATCTCACTGATATCGGTGAGAAACGAATTCTTCTCTTTCCCTTTTGCATGACTTTCAGCTTTCATGGGTCGCTTCCTTTCCTGAATCACGAGCCGCCTCACTCCGCGCAATTCGGGGCGCCGCGCAACCGTTCGTGAGAAACTGCTGCCCGGAGCCCCGACGCTTAAAACAATTTACGGCCCTTGCTAAACGGCGCGCGGCAGCCGTATCTCTTCGGACTGATCATCGGAGCCGGCTTCACCGGACGACGAAATATCCTGAGCTCCGGTGCGCTTTAAGATTTCCTTCGCCCGCTTGGTCCAGTCGGAATTTTCCGAGTGGACGGAAAGCAGGATTCCGCCATCTTTTACGCGGCCCTCATAACGCTTGGCCTCGTATTCGGGAATTCCCAGTCCAATCAGAGCTCCCGCAATCCCGCCGAGGGCGCCGCCGACATTGGTACCCTGCGCATTGCCATTGCGGTTGGCGATGTCCGGCACCAGTACGTAGTCGGCGGCCTTCATCTGCCCCTTGCCGA
>Ga0209420_1000496_pt1 | contig 20511 bp, 16 predicted proteins | sample BlaSpr_A8_OM1_O1_FD_187972 | JGI IMG/M metagenome (GOLD analysis project Ga0209420, IMG submission 187972) | Forest soil microbial communities from Thunder Bay, Ontario, Canada - Black Spruce, Ontario site 2_A8_OM1_O1 (SPAdes) (version 2) | ecosystem: Environmental > Terrestrial > Soil > Boreal...
CCGCCCATGCCCAGTCCAAGGATCAGCCGGAAAATCGCCAGCTCAACCACTGTGCCGGAAAAGCCGCAAGCGCCGCTGGCAAGGGAGTAGACGAGGATCGAAGCCATCAACGCCCGCGTGCGGCCGACGCGATCCGCGATAAAGCCAAACAACACCCCACCTACCGCAGAGGAGGCCAGGGTCAGCGAGTTGAGCAGGCCGCCCGTTTCCTTGGACATGCCCAGCGCCACCATCAGGTGCGCCAGCACCATTGAGTAGAGCATCACGTCCATGGCGTCGAGCATCCAGCCCAAGCCGCCGGCGATCAGGGAACTACGTTGCGCATGGCTGACGTTGGCGGGCCATGGGAATCCCAAAATGCGGAGCGTGGACGCTTCTGGCGCGCTATTTGCCGCTGGAGTTGCTTGCGTGATGGGTTCGAAAGGCAGCTGTAGCTCCGAGATTCTACGCGCCACATACTATATGAGAATCCCGGCGCTGTTACGCCCGCGATGGAAAACGTGGAACCCTCCGAACTCAGAGACCGTCAACTCTTCATTGCGGCCATCGGCTCGTTTTGTTAGCCTCGCCAGCGACGCGACACTGCGCGGGAGGTAGCTACACTTGGTTTCTTGCAAGAAATGCCACGCGCAGATCGCGGAAGGCTCCACATTCTGTTCGGAATGCGGCCATCAGCAGACCGCCACGCTTCCGCCTCCGTATGACATTTATTGCTCGAAGTGTGGCCAGCCGCTCCATCCCGCACAAAAAGCGGCGAAGGCCGCCGAGCAGGCCGGCTTCGGCGTCAAGTCTGTGCAGTCCGCCGTGCCCGATAACGCCGCGTGTGTGCTCTGTTATTTATTCGGGTGGGTCACCGGCATCGCGTTTCTGTTGACGGACAAACGCAGAAACGTCCGCTTTCATGCGGCACAATCCACCATCGTCTTTGGCGGCCTAAATCTCGCACTCGTGTTTCTGGGGCGTTACGCAAAAAACGCGTACATCGAGCAGTTGCCCTATGCGTCCATCTACATGTTTTCCACCGCGATCCTCGGCATGATCGGCGTGGGGCTGTGGATCATCCTCATGGTGAATGCTTACGAACGGAAAGGAATCCGGCTGCCCATCGTATCCGAGATCGCCAATGCCCTGGCCGGGAAGCCTCCTGTCGAGACGGCCGATTCGAGTTCCTGAGCTCGTCCGGCAACAGGGGGCGCCTCTTTCTTACTTGCTTGCTACGGGAACGCTACTTCTGCTAGCCTCCGCATACGTTTTGCTGGCGACACGCTTCACCGGAGGTTCCTATGGCGTTTTGCACGAAATGTGGCAATCAAGTGGCGGACGGCACAGCGTTTTGCCCGAGTTGCGGTCAAAGCATGGCGTCGGCTCCGGCATCGGCGCCGAGTAGCACTCCGGTGGTCGCTCCCGCAGGAGGCACAATGGCGAACAGCTCACCAGCCGAAGGCATATCCGAGAATGTGGCCGGTCTTCTTTGCTACATCGCCGGCTGGCTCAGCGGTCTGATCTTCTTGCTGATCGATAAGCGTCCTTTTGTGAAGTATCACGCGGCGCAATCGATCGTGGTGTTTGGCGGGCTCACGATCATTTATTTCATCCTGGCCCAGTTTTTTGTTACGGGTTTGTTTTTGGGCGGATGGGGACTCGTGTCGCTGCTCTTCTTGGCGGTGCGCTTAACGTTCCTGATTCTCTGGATTCTGCTGATGGTGACGGCCTACCAGGGCAAACGCTACCGCGTTCCCATCGCGGCGGATTTCGCCGATAAGCTCGCGGGCAAGTAAACTCAAGTTTAGCGGCGCCCGATAGCGCCCTCTCGGCGCGCGAATGGTGTGATGCGGCAGCCCCGGTTCTCGCTGGGGCTATCTCTCTGTTCACCCTCTCGCGAACGGCCGATTGCCCGCGCGGTTCGAACTGGCGCATGATTCCGAGTGAGGAGAGCATCTTCCTCCTGGATGCGATGGCCGCCGAAAACAAAAAGAATCTGCTACCCGAAAACGTTGCTGGAGCACTCTGCTACTCCCTCTTTTGGGTAAGCGGTGTGATCCTACTTTTGACGGACAAGCGCCGTAGCGTGAGATTTCATGCCGGGCAATCCGTCGCCGTCTTCGGGGGGCTGCAAATTTTGCGCACGGTAATTGAGAAGATATTTGTAATCAGCTTCGTCGTGGATTCCGCGTGGATCGGAATCACGATACAGCAGATATTGCTGAAGCTGATCTATGTAGCCGCAATCCTCCTGTGGATTTTGCTGATCGTAAAGGCTTATCAAGGAAAACAGTATCAGCTCCCGCTCGCGGGCGAATATGCCGAAAGCCTGGCGCGCACCGCCAAGGCCTAGATGGCATCCATCACGATCAAGCGATCGAACGGAATGGCATCGTCTGCGCCCGTGCTTGACAAATCCAGCCTCCCCGTCCATCTTTAAGGGCTTTGCGCGCCAAGAATGACGCCTAATTCGCGGTGTGCGAGCACGAATGGAATGTCTCATCCCGTGAAAGTCCGCGTTTTCTTCCACGACCGCTGTTTTGATGGCGCATCTTCGGCCGCTATCTTCACGCGATTCATGCGCGAGCGCGTCCATCCGGGCGCGGAGTTTCACTACACCGGAATGACCCATCGCGCGCGCCGCCCCTTCGAGGAAGAAATGTTCGATGGCGATGAAAATGCCATCGTGGACTTCAAGTATTCATCATCACCGCGCCTCACGTGGTGGTTTGACCATCACCAGAGCGCGTTTCTTACCCCGGAGGACGCCGCGCACTTTCGCGGCGATCGCAGCGGACACAAGTTCTACGATCCGGACTACAAGTCCTGCACGAAGTTGCTCGCGGATGTGACCCGCGCGAAATTCGGTTTTGACACCGCACCGCTCGCCGATCTGATCCAGTGGGGCGACATCATTGACGGCGCCCAGTATGCGAATCCCGAGGTGGCCGTGAGCATCAGCGAGCCCGCCACGCAAATCGCTCTGGTGATCGAAGCCGCCCCCGAGCCGGGCATCCCCGCGCGGCTTGTGCCGGAACTGGCCTCGCGTCCGCTCGCCGAAATCGTGCGTCTGCCGTGGGTGGCGGCGCACCTAAAGCCGTTGCTCGAGCGCCACGAGCGGTCCATCGAACAGATTCGTCAGCGCGCGCAGGTGCGCGGCGGGGTGATTTATTTTGACGTGAGCGATCTCGATCTCGAGGGCTACAACAAGTTCATCCCTTATTTGTTGCACCCCGAGTGCCTCTATTCGGTCAGCGTGAGCGCTTCGCCAGTGCGCACCAAGGTGTCGCTCGGATCGAATCCGTGGAAAGGCGACGAGATTGATAAGAATCTTGCCTCGCTCGCAGAAACGCACGGCGGCGGTGGGCACCCGCGCGTCGCAGCCATCTCGTTCGAACCTAATGACCTCGCGCACGCGCGCCAAGTCGCGCAGGAAATTGCCGCCACTCTGAGGAGTTGAAGCCGGCATTTGCCGCGTCGCTCAGCGGCCATCTTCCCAAGCTGCGAATTTTGTGATCCCAGATTCGCCGACTAGCATGTTTTCGTCGCAAGTTCGCGATTCGACAAATCTTCCGCACTCAGTATAATAAGAGGCCTTTTTCCTCGCGGGCCGCTAGCTCAATTGGTAGAGCAGCTGACTCTTAATCAGCGGGTTGCAGGTTCAAGTCCTGCGCGGCCCACCACCTAATCCTTGTTGACTAAATGGGATGCGGTGATTTCCTTCTCAGCTTTGACTGCGTGTGATTCTCGATTGTGTAATCGTGACGGTTCCGCTCGATGCACCGATTTGAGTAGTTCCCAGAGCGACCGTGTACGCCTGATCCCTCTCACTTCGCCATATCGTACGCCGGGTCAAAGAGTCTTACAATTCGTTCGAAGATGAGCAGTTCTATCCCGCAGGTGACGAAAAGCAGAGGTGTGAAGGCATATGCACGGGTCATCACGTATGGCGAGGCACGGTCAATCCAAAATATGCACGCAACATAAGCAGCATGGATCGGAAGCGTCAATAGAATTGCTTTCCAGAGCCAAGCGACTTTCGAGTAACGTAGAATGTAACGCCATAGCAGATTACGGTTGATAAGAGAATCTGAAAAATTTCTACGGCAAACGGCAGCTTAGCGGCATCGTACACGATGCCCAAAATACCGGCTACAACGAAGATGCGATTTACCTTGCTCTGCCGCTCCTCTTTGGCAGCGTCAAATTCCGGGTCTACAGAATAGCCAAAGAGCTTTGCCACTGTCGGACGTCCCTAACAAAAAGCCTTAATCTGGTTTGCCGTAGCAGCTTGCAGTGTCCGATACAAATCCGTATGCAGTCAACGCCATGCTGCCCTCTGAAATCAATTCGGCGACAGGCACTGACAGTCCCGCTCGGAATCATTGTGCCGGTATTACGAGCGGCTCCGGCTCCGAGTGTGCCTAATTTTGTGCCTACCAGCAACCCGACTCACTGCCGCACCACCGTTCTAGTACTTCCTGAAATCAATAAGTTGAACCCTATCAATACCCCTAAATGGATGAGGTCCCACCTCCGGCACCACAAATCATCAATGTCTATGCGGGTTTGAGCGTACCCGCTTCGGCGTGTCGCTCATGCGGTAGACAACGACGCATTGACGTTTTGCCACACCATGAGCATCGCGCCCCAATATAAGGCATTCGCCCGATAGGACCGCCAGCGCAATTTAGGTAGTTTTGCCAACGAAGGAGAATTTATGCACCGACTTAAATCGTTTGCATTAGCGGCGTTTGCTGGCTTACTTCTCTGCTTCTGCGTGACCGTAGGTGCTCCCAGATCATCTGCACAGGTTACCGTGGACGTCGGCGTCTCGCCCGACTGTCCGTATGGCTATTACGACTACGCTCCCTATGCGTGTGCTCCGTATGGCTACTATGGCCCCGAATGGTTCGTGGGTGGCGTCTTCATCGGCGCTGGCCCGTGGTTCCACGGATCAGCCGACTTCAAAGGCCACGTGAACAATCACTATGACGTTCACCACGGCTATAAAGGCCCAACGCCGAATAAGGGCGACAAAGCAGAAGATTCAAAACATCCCGACCAAGCCAAGGATTTCAAGGGCAACGAGACGAGGGATGGACGCGGCCATGTGGTGAAGGATAAAGGCCACTGAGGTCTCCTTCACGACGATTGTTCGTTAGTGCCTGACTTGGAGGCTGATTCAGCCCCAAGTCGGGGGCTAGAAAAGCAATAGCTGCGTGTAGCCTGGAGCCTTGCCAACATCTGGCGGTGCCCCCGCATGTCGCCGTTTAGGCCCGTTTTGATGTTCTTTTGCTCACGCTTCGCGTGGTTCTTCCTCGCTGTCACTTTCTGTTCTGTTCCTGCGGCGTGAAATAGCTATCGTAGATCTTCTTTTGTAATTCGCTCGGGTTTTCCATGCGCTTCAGCGTATACGTGATGGTTGGGTCTGTCGCGGACGTCACCGAAATCGTTTGAGGCTTGGCGAAGCGCGTCACCGTGAGATCGAACTTGTCTCCGGGATGGCCTGCCGCCAACGCCGCATCGAGGGCCTTTCTGTCCACGGCTTTTCCGTCGAGCGCGGTGATCACATCTCCGCGGTCGAGCCCGTCGAGTTCCGCAGGGCTTCCCGGGATGATGTTGGTGATCACCACGTGACCTGCGGGATCGGTGTCCAGCATCGCTCCCACCCACGCGGCCGCAGACGTTTGCTGATCCAGACGAATGCCCGCGTAGGCAAGATCGCGTTCGTAGGGCGGCAGATCCTTACCCGTAACGTAGTGAGCGAACAAGCTCGTCATGTCCATTCCCGCGATCTCCGAAGCGGCGCGGACGGCGTCGCCGGGTTCGAATCCAGGCTTGGGCAGCGCATAGCGTTGGTACATAAGCCGCATCCAGTCGTCGAGCGATTTGCGATTTTGCGTAGCGTGCCGGATTTCCAGGTCGAGCAGCAGGCCCAGCACATTTCCGCCGTCGTAGTAAGAATAATTCGTATTCACAAGATTCGTAGAGTAGGCACCGGCTCCGAACCCGCCGCCACCACCACCAAACCACGTGTCCCAACTGGTATCGGCGATGCTGCGTTCTTTGCGGCCCGGGGACTGTTCGAGCGCTGTAATTACGCGGCCCATATGATCCAGATAATCCTGCGGTGTGAAAATACCGGTGCGAGCGAGCGCCACCGCGGCGTAATAATCCGTGATACCCTCCGAGATCCACAGCGATGGCGTATGTACCATTTGCGTGTAATCAAACGGTCCCAGCTCGCGCGGGCGCAGCCGCTTCACATTCCACGCGTGAAAGAATTCGTGCGCCGCTACGTCGAGCGTGTTCTGGTACGTGTTCACGATGTAATGGCGATTGGTTGGGCGGCGGTCATCCAATTCGTTAAAGCATCCGATGCTGGTGGAGTTCAGATGCTCGAGGCCTCCGCACGTGCCGCGCCACGGACCGTTGATGTGAATGATGAAGTAGTAGTCGGAGAAGGGAGCGGCGGTTTTTCCGCCAACAACCGGGGCCAGTACCGGAACGATCCCTTGTTCGATCACCCGCTGCAGCCCCTGTAGAAATTCGGGAAATTCATCGCTGCCCAATTCGTCGTGAACGATCACGTGATACGTAGTGCCCAGCGCGTTGAAATCTCGTTCGACGAATTTGCCGAGTTCGAGCGGGGCGTCGGCAAACCAGTCGTAATCGTCCGCCGCATAGATATCCTCGCCAGTCTTCCTCATACCGGTCCCGATCTTCCAGCCGGAAGGCAACGAAGCTGTGTCGATCTTTAGCTGCGTGGGCATGGTTTTTCCGTCGACGAGGTACATCCAAATCGCTGGACCCTGCAGAGCGCCGTGTTGTTCGTTGTAGGTTGCGCCGTGTCCATTTGCATAAATCTTGTAATGGACGATTACGCTCGTAGCGCCATGCAATTCGATTTGCCACGTCTGGCTATCCGTCTTGCGCCAATCAGCTGCATGGCCGGCCTCATCCGTCGCGCGGAAATCCTGCACATCGTCCGCGAAATTCTGGATGCCATAGCCGCCCGGAGTCCAATCTGGAATCGCAAATCGCACCTGTTGTCCGTCAAGCCCGCCGGCACGAAGCGTGATGTCCAGCATGTGAGTATTGGGCGGTTCGAAGCTGATCTCGTAGCGGATGGGCTCGGCCGCAACCGCACCTGTCGCGAGCAGCAAGGCCAACACGAAAAATCCTGCGAACTCTTTCCAAAAGTGAAGTTTCATGACTGCACCCCTTGTTCCTGCCCTTTAGGTCGAAGGGCCTAAGCATAGGTGGCAGGGTTTTCGGATGTCAACGAATCACAACGCAAAATCGCCGCTGGTGTACCATCACCCAGCGGAGGCGACCATGAAAGCGCGTTTTACCCGGTGCACGTTATTTGCGTTGCTGGCCTTGGGACCATTTGCAATCCTCGGATCGTCGCAACAGAGCGATCTTCAAACGCAACGCTTCCCGCAGTTCGAAAATGATGACGTAAGAGTCTGGAAGTCGCTCGTATTACCAAATGCGCCGCTCACCATGTACCGGCACGATCATCCACGCGTGATCATTGCGTTGCAGGGCGGTACCATGAAGATCGTCGAGCAAGGCGGCGCCAGCGAACAGCACCTATGGGAAACAGGGAAGGCCTACTGGCTGCCGGCGAATCCGCCAAACACGATGCACGCCGACGTCAACGCGGGAGATAAGCCGATCGAGGTGATGGTAGTCGAGCTAAAGCATGAAAAGTAGCATCCCAATTCACGTTCGGGGTTGCGAGTGCTGTCGCGGCAGGCGCAGCGTACCTCTAGGTGAGCGTAAATTCCCCGTGCGCTCCCACAATGCGAGCGCGCAAGGTTGGCGCGGGTGCTGTCTCGACGGCCACTTCAACCCCGATGCGGCGGAACGTCTCACGAATCTGATCGGCATGCGGCCCCGCCACAGCAAAAGATACCAATCGGCACCCACTGGGCGCGTCCTTCGAAGGGTGCGGAGTCTCCGCTCCCCACTCGATGAAGAAGGGTAGCGTCCCTTCGGCATCATCCTTCAGTCGTAACGTGTGCCAGTGCAGCATCACGCCATCAGGACGCTTACGTGAGCCTTCCAGCGGACCATCAGCCGCGATTCCTTCCGTGCGAAGCCGCGCCGCTGCTACGGCGATGTCATGCGTGTGCACGGCCCAGCCGATTAATTTTGGAGCGCGCAACTCCGCCAACCCGGTGTGCAGAGCGTTCGGCGCGGAACTTTGTTGTGGATCGGGCGCGATGATCTCCAGATAGCGCTCGTTGCCAAGCGCCAGCAGCGCGTTTCGCGTACCGGCGCCAGGATGCGAGCCGCCGGCCGCCGCGCGAATCCCAAACATTTTCTCGACGAACGCAATTCCTGCGTCCAGATCGCTTACGCCCAGCAATATGTGATCGAGCATCGGCGGCGTTTCCTCCTTTGCCAGCACGATTTGTGGCATCGCAACGAAGCCGCCCGCCAAAGTCAGAAATATTCGTCTTGAAAGGGAAGAGGTCATGATCGCTGCATTCTGCGGCAATCCTTGGGAATCAGCAACCCTGCGGATGTACCGTACTTGCCCCGATTCAGCAGAATGCTTACTTCCGCATCATCGAAATGGGTCAAGGCCGCAAATCTGTTAAATTTTGCGGAAATGATCGGGGACTCGATGTAAGATCGGCGCCAATTTCCTCGGGAGGCAGCAGATGCGACTTTTACCCGTTCTGTGCGTGAGTTGCTTGGCAGCGTTCGCGGCTTGGTCGTGCGGCAGCTCCACGGTTAGCTCGACGGATGGTGCTGGTCCGGTCAGCGCGTCGCCCTCAACCGGAGACGCGGAAGGCAAGTTGACGGGTTTTGCGTTTGTCGATTCTTCCGTGGCGGCAGCAGGACCGCAGGCGAAGCTGCCTGCCGGCACGAAGATTTACCCGCCGGGATCAAAGATCACCGGCACTGAAGGCTGCTCGACGAATCGCTATCACACGGATGGACAACCGATCGTGATCATCGACTATACCGGACGTCCGACGGCCGGCAGCGTGCAGGTTACGAGACACCCGGCATCCGGGGGCACATTTCAGGATCCGCCGTATTACATCGACCTCAACGCCGGCCGCACCTTGCAAAATATGGGGCCGATCTTTGATAACGGGACCTACGACGTGCTCTTTAGTTATAACTACAATCAGGGAGCGGGAAAGAAAGTTTCCGGCACCTTGGTTCTCGCGCGAAGCTGTCCGACCGCGCCCTAGCAACGGTGGCGGCGCAAACTGTGCGGAGCGCCAATTCCGCAGGCGGGTCTAAATTCCCAGGTGCGCGAGGGGCCGCTAGAGATGCGCCTTCTGCGTGGCAAGCTTATACTGCTCAATTGCGGTGCAAACATCGAGCGCGAACTGCTTCACTTCGCTTGAGGCAACGCCGTTAGGTAGTTTCATCAAACCCGTCGACACCAAATTATCCACCAGCGTGGACAATCCGTTGGTGACCTGCAACCAGTTCACCGTCGCGGCAGCCCCGGACGCTGAGTTTGTAGCGCTTACGAGATAGGAATCAAGCGTCCGCAGAAGAGCACCCGGCGAAATCAGCAAACCGGTATTTTCCCCCGCCATTGCCGTCATATTTTGTGCAACCTGCTGCAATTGCGTCAGGGACACCTCGGCTGGTAGCGTGAAGAGGGCGTCTTTTAGCCCGGCCGCAACAATCGCATTGATCGCGGTGATTTGCGCGGCTTCGTTTGCCGAACCGTTCGCGTCCTTGGAGGGAAGCGCATCGGAAACCGCGCTGGTCATCCCGGCCAAAAACATCAGCACCGTCGGCGACTGCAGGGTCTTCGAAACAGCTACGCCGTAAGCTTCATACTGCGTCATGGACATCCCGCTTGGCAGCGACGCGAGCCGGGCACTCACTGCGTTTTTCACAAAGCACTGCACAGCGGCGTCCTGGCTTGTGGTGCACTGCGTTTGCGCGGAAGCGGGCGTGGTGGTGAAGAGGCTGGCAATCCCCAGGAGCAAAACTAACAACGGTTTCTTCATAAAATCATCCCCCGCAGAGTGGCGCCCCGATGGAATTTGTTTTGATGCTTTGGCGCACTTGATCTGGATGATGAGCCTCAGCCATGTCACTGCCAACTGGCATGAAGTACAGCAAAGGACGGGATGGTAAACTGGCCTGCGGGACACGAGAAAGCGACCGGGAGATGAGCGGGCCCTCACCCACGCGCGACTGAGGAGCGACTCAAGTGGAAGTCTGTTTGGCGCGATCGAGGGCCGAATCAAGATTGAGCGCCGCCGTAATCAAGCCAAGATGCGTGAGCCCCTGCGGGAAATTACCCAGCGCTTCGCCCGTCTCGCCGATTTCCTCTGCGTAGAGACCGAGGTGATTCGCATATCCCAACATCTCCTCGAAAAGGAAACGGGCACGTGCGAGAGGTTTCGGGCTTTCCAGACCCGCGCGCGTCAGTGCATCGATCAGCCAAAAAGAGCAAGCGCTGAAGGCCCCTTGTCCACCCTCGAGTCCATCCACATTGTGCTGCGGGTTGTAGCGATGGACCAGACTGCCGGATAAAAGCCCGCCCTTTTGTCGCGGCGAACAGATCGCGTCGAGCGTCCCGAGAATCCGCGGGTCGTTGGGGGACAGAAAAGAAACCAGCGGAAGCACCAGTGCCGCCGCGTCGAGTGAATCCCCGCCGTAATACTGCACAAAAGTCTTTCGCTTGCTGTCCCATCCCCGCTCCATCACCTGCCGGTAGATGAGGTTGCGCATTTTGAGCCACCGGTCGGTGTCGGCGGGGAAGGAGCGTTTTGCTGCAATTCGCAAACCACGGTCTAGAGCCACCCAGGCCATCACCTTCGAATGCACGAAGTGCTGTGCTTCCCCGCGTACCTCCCAAATGCCGTGATCTTTGTGTTGCCAATGCTCGCACACCCATTCGATGAGGCGGTAAATCTCAACCCACAAGTCGTGCGAAATGCGATCCTGGTGCTGGTCGTAGAGATAAATGGCGTCCAGCAGCTCGCCATAAACATCGAGCTGGTGCTGCTGATAGGCCGCATTTCCCACGCGCACGGGTTTCGAATAACGATAGCCGCTCAGGGTCTTTACCAGGCGTTCGTCCAGATCTTTATCGCCCTCGATTCCATACATCACCTGTAGCGACCCTCGCGCGCCGAGTTCGTGGCAGCGAAGCTCGAGCCAAGCCATGAACTCCTTGGCTTCATCGTAATAGCCCAAGCGCATCAAGGAATCGATCGTGTAAGACCCGTCACGGATCCAGGTATACCGGTAGTCCCAATTGCGAACCCCGCCGATGCTTTCCGGGAGGCTTGTTGTGGGGGACGCGACCATCGCGCCAGTCGGCGCGTAAGTGAGCAGTTTCAACATCAGCGCGGACCGATGCACTATCTCGCGCCAACGGCCACGATACGTGCATTTCGAGAGCCAGTCCCGCCAATAGTGCACCGCTTGCTCGAACGCTTGCCAGGTTTCCTGGAGTTCCGGGGACGGCCCCATTTCTTCACCTGCGCGGACCAGTGTCAGGTGGAAGGCGGCGCTATCTCCTTCGCCAATTTCGAATTCGGCCAGGACACTGCCCGCAGGACCTTTTCGCAAGGCGATTTTTGAATGTAGCGCCAAACCGATGGATTTCGAAACGAAGTGCGCACCGTTCCGGTTAATTTTCACGGTGTGTCGCTCTTCGCCATAATGAAACGCCGGTTGGCATGCGACGCGAAAACGCACCGAGCCGCGCGTCACCTTTACCAGCCGCACGACCTGATGATGGCCACGCGCTCGTGCGTCCTTGCCGATGGTGATGAAATCCCGAGTCTCACCCACGCCACCCGGAGAAAAGAAGCGCGTCACCAGCACGTTCGTTCCTGGCCAATAAAATTGCTTTGACCGGTTTCCATCTGCCACCGGAGCGATACTGAAATAGCCTCCGTGCTTTCGGTCCAACAAGGAAGCAAAGAGGCTCGGCGAATCGAAATGCGGCATGCAAAGCCAATCGAGTGTGCCGTCTGTCGCCACCAGGCCGACCGTATGCATATTGCCGATCGCTCCGTGGTCTTCAATTCGCGGATATGCGGGCAAACGCCCTCCTCGTCGAATCTTTGGCCCGTTGTTCGATGCTTCCTCTCGACTTCACACGATTCGTTCATTTGATGCAATGGCCGGCGAGGAGAGAGCCACACGTCTCAACCACGTTCGGCGCGAATCGGTAGACGATGGTACGAAGGTCCTATAGCTATGGTTTGCTTGCTTTGTAACAATTCCGGTATAGCTGCCCCAAAAAGCATCCCATTGGTCGAGTGGGTGGAGCAACCATGAGCACCAGGATTATTGATCCCCCTGTATCGACGTCCCCATCCCCGCGCAAGGCAGGAACGCCGCGGCGATCGCACCCGGTCGCCATTGAAATTCCGGTGACCGTGCAAGGTTCACGAAGCGCGCCGGGCCGCCAATTGCCCCAGCAATTCGTCGAAGAAACGCGCACCGTGCTTGTGTTCGTCGAGGGCGGCGTATTACGAATCTCGGAGGACGTGGCGCCCGGGCAATTCTTGATTCTGAAGAATCTTTATAACGGCGAGGAAACGCCCTGCGTTGTTGTGCCCAAGAATATTGGCAGTGCCAAAGGCTACGTCGAGGTGGAATTCGCGCAGCCAGTGGATGATTTTTGGGGCATTGATTTTGCCACCGGCCAGCCGAACGGGGCGCCCATTCCGCCGGCAAGCGAAGCCCCTCCCTCGACGCCAAAAACGATACCCCCGGAAAAAATCAGCGCTGTATCTCCTGCCGCTCCAGTTGCAATTGGCCCGGAAGCCGTGCCGCCTTCGCCGGTCGACGCCGAAATGATGAAGCGAGCTCTTGACGCGGCCTTTTCCTCGTTACCGGTGTCCTCTCCGAATCCAACGGCGGTTGAACCGCCGAAGCCGCGGGATGCCGCCGTGCAAAGTTCTCCGCCGGCCTCCAACTGGGCGAAGCCGCCGGTCTGGACAGAGACGCCGGCGCGCCCGTCCGCAAGTCCAACGAACTCCATCCCACCGGCATTATCTGGGCCTTCCGCGCCTACCCCGGTGTTAGCTTCGCAGGGTACGGATTCACAGGGAACTTCGCGCGCGCTCGTCTCGCTGACCGACGACATTGACCAAATCGTTTCGAAAACACCAGAGCCGCCGGCCATCCTTCGAAAAGCTCCGACTAAAGCGGCGCAATTCTCCACCGCGCAAGCGCGCAAGCTCAATCCACTATTCGATTTGGGTATGACAGAAAGTTCCACCCATGCTCAGCAGGCGGTAAACAGTGCTGATTTGCCCGCGCATGGCGAGGTTGTGGCAAAACGGGTTGGCGCGCGCTCCGGATGGAAATGGATGCTCACCGGATTCGCGGTAGCGTTGCTCTGTATGGCTGCTGCTGCCGGGGGTTATCGCTGGTTTATCAAAATGCCTGAGCTCCCAAAGGCCTCGCAAGCAACGGCTTTCGAGCCGTTGGGTTCTACTCCGGCCGGCGCATCCGTTTCGAATCCCACCGAGAATTTGAATAGCGTGGCCTCTCAGAGTTCCACGAAGCCCGCGGAAACCACGGCCCCCAACGAACCCACCTCGACTCATCATGCGAGCACGGTTTCCGCAATCACCGTTACAGCAGCCACCTCGGTCACGCCGCGCGAGACTGCAAGCCAACCCACACATCTGCAATCGATGCTTGCCAAGAGTGGCGCACCGCAGGCACCGGTGGCCGGCTTGGCACATTCGAATTCGGCGCTGGCGTCCGATACGATCAACGGCATCTCGGGCACCCCGACAAAATTGATGGCCGGCACAATGGGATCACCCTTGCCGGGCACCGTCGAAGGTCCCGCTCCCGCGCCGCCTCTGGCTCCGGTAGTTCCCGCGCCTGCGGTTCCTAGAAGCGTCTTGCAGCCTGCAATGTTACTGCGGTCCGTGCCACCGATTTATCCGCGCGAGGCCGCCGAACGTGGCGACGAAGGCGAAGTCAAAATTGACGCGGCGGTGAACGAAGCGGGAAAAGTCACTGAGGCTAAGATTGTATCCGGTCCGATGGACTTGCGTACCGCGGCGATGGCAGCCGTACATCAGTGGAGCTATCAACCGGCCAAGCTTGACGGCAAAACGATCGCCACCCACGTAGTCGTGACCGTCAAATTCGAGTTAAAACATTAGAACGCGAACGGCCAATCTAATTCTGCCCTGCGTCGGACGCATCGTCCCGCGTCTTCACGCTAAAAAGTTGAAATGCGCTGAATTCGTGCTCCTGACGGTAGAAGCGCTTGCGTACCCGGGCGTAAACCTCCGCGCTCACGGGTAGCCACAATTGTCCCTTGCCGCTGGGAAATTTCACTGGTGCGTAATCGATGGCCGCGTGTTCGTAGTCGAGTTGAATCTCCGGAATCGGTTTAGCCAAGTCGGTCTCGATGCGGAGCAGGCGATAGGATGATGCCGAAAGCCATGCCCGGCCTTTGATGCTCGCCGGGTACTCGCGATCTTTCACTTGCCAGCCATGCATCCGGGCGGGCCGATCGTCGCGCTGTTCGAAACGAACTTGCCACGCCGGCTCTCCGCGCCACTGCCCCAACCCTTCGCAGGAAAAGTTAAAGTCTTGCGCGTATTCCGGCAGAAACACGAGGCCAATGCCGGTGATCCCCTCGCTCAGGCCTGGCGGTGGCAGACCCTTGGGCGCAAAGTCCCCATCGCGCATCTCCTTCACTACGATGATTTCCGGCCGAGGGCGTTCGAGCAAGGCGAGATAATTGAACGAGTTTTCATAAGACTTTCGCGTCACCCCAGCGCGATCGAGCGCGTCGATCGTCACCTCCTCTTTGGCGGAAAAACGTTCGAGCGCTACCACAAACTCTCGCGCGCGGACTCCTGCGCCCTTGAGCGCGTCTGGCAAGGAACACGATATGTTTTTCTGCACCAGTGGAGTGCCCTCATCCACACCCCGTGGTAGGCGCAGAAATGAGCCGGGCGGTACGTCCAGCAGCAACGTTGAGCCCCTCATCGCGTGAATGGGCAGCAGGCTACGGGAGTCTTCCGCGGTAGCGGGAATCGCCGCATCAATTTTTGCGAGGATGATCTGCGCGCGAGGCGCGCCCGCGTCCTGCGGATTGCTTTGCAGGAATTGCTCGAGACGAGCATGCGCGGACTCGTTGTCTCCATTGTATGAGTCTGCTATCGCTAGGGTGATTTCCGCATCTGCCGCTTGCTGTTTGCCAAGCTCCAACGCGCGGTTCGCATGAAATCGGGCTTTGGCCACATTGACGGGAGGTTGCAGGAGCGCCTCCGCCAAGAGCCAATGGCCACGCCAGGAATTTCCGTCGAGCGAAAGGGCTTTCTCCAGATGTGGAATTGCTGCAGCGGCATCTCGCTGTGCCAGCAACAAATTCCCCAGCGTGATCTGCGCGCTGAAGTGCTCCGGAAAGATTCCGACCGCAGACTGAAGATGCTGTTGCGCGCTTTCCGAATCCTTCAGAGAGAGAAAATAGATTGCGGCGATGTAATGAACGTCTGGGTTGGCCGGGGCGTGCTTGAGCGCATACTCGATGTGGGGTTTTGCCGCCGCGGTGAGATCGGCGTGTAGGGCTGCGGTCGCGAGATCGAGTTCCCGGCGGGACTTTCCCGCTAGCAGCGGCGCCACCGTTCGCCGTGCCGTCTGCGAATCCGAATTCGGCTGCAACTTGATATAGGCATCATTCTCTCCACTGCTGCCCATCACCATCACGGTTTCGCGAACCGTCGCGTATCCGGTTGCGGTTACTTGCACCGTGCATTCGCGGCTGGAGACGCCGCGAAACTTCGCGATGCCGTCCTGGGTATCCACGACGAATCCGCCGGGATCATCTGTGGAATTGAGCGTAACGGTGGCGGGCTGCTGGAAGGGGCTGCCGCTCACTTCCTCCAGATGAACGATGACGACGGCACCGCCTCCTGTCGTTCGAGCCCGGACCTGAGAACGAATCGGAGACGCGCTAAAGGTCGCCAGCATCGCGCCGGACAACAGCGCGGACGCGATGCGGACCCTCTCGAATCCCTGCATAAGACCTCCAGGCTCCGGTTTGGCTCGGGCCTGGCACCGATCTGACATCCCTCGGGTGATGTTTCAGTGTGCGATGCCGCCTTGCAGATTCACTTGAAAGAAATCGTCCACGCGATGCCACGCATCCCGTAAAACGTGTTCACGCGTGAAGTAGTGGAACTCGCCTGGGTACATCATAAACGTAAGCAGGTTGCCTTTGTCCAGTTTTAAGATCGTGTCCACCAGCCGCACCGATTCAAGGTACGGAACGTTTACGTCTGCGGTGCCTGCCAGTACCAGCAACGGCCGCTGGAGCCGGTCCATGTGCGAAAGCGGCGAGGCGTTCGCATAGACCTGCGGATTCTGCTCGGGTGTACCGATGCGGCTCGCAGTCCATCCGCCGTGATATGGGTCGCCGTAATACATCTCGTAATCCACCACTCCTGCGACATCCACGGCGGCGCGAAATAGCGCCGGTTGGTCGGTCACCGCAATTAATGTGAAAAATCCACCGTAGCTCAAACCCCATACCCCAATACGGTCCCCATCCACATAAGGGAGCGTCTTGAGATAGTTCGCGGCCATCCAGGCGTCTTTCGCATCCCGGTCGCCGATATCGTTATAGACCGCGTCGCGCCAATCTCTACCGTATCCGATGCTGCCGCGATAATCCGGAGCGAAGACGATATAGCCCTTCTGCAGCAAATACTGGTGAAAGCTGTAGTAGACGGCATAGTTTCGCTCTACATGCCATCCGTCATAGTTCTGATTGATGCCGTCGCCGTGGATCCAAATGATCACCGGATGCTTCTTGGTCCGGTCCATATTCTTGGGAACAAAGAGCCAGCCGGGCACTTGTGCGCCATCGGCCCCTTGGTAATGCACGAACTGCGGCTCCACGAACGCCGAACGGTCCATGCTCGGGGGCATCGAATCCGAGAGGCGCACGGGGCTGGAATTTGCCGTCGTACCAACGACGTATAAATCGGCGGAATTGTGCGCGTCGGTGTGCTGATAAACGAGGTTCTTATCGTCCGGCGACCAAAGCGGCGCGATGTTGGTTCCTCGCCCAGTGGTGACTATGGTGACCGTGGCGTGCGAAGGATCGTTGCCAATCGTGGCAATACCGAGATGGCGGTCTCCCGGATGATCGGGCTCATTGGCGTCAAAAGCAATGCGTATGCTGTCGTGCGACCATTGCGGACGCCAGGCTTCGAAATGCCCCTTCGTGATTTGCACAGGTTCGCCGCCGGAAGCGGGCATGACGTACAAGTGGTCCCAACCGTCGCGATCGCTCAAAAAAGCGATCCAACGGCCATCCGGTGAAGCTTGTCCTGCGTCTCCCGCATTGCCGGGGATGCTCCAGAATTTTTCCTCGACGTCCTCATGCGCAACGCGCGGTGTTCCTCCCGAAATGTCGGAGACGTAGATGGTCCGCTTCTTGTAATCGCTGGATTGGCGGTCAAACACAAGATGCGTTGCGTCTACCCAACGCGTACCGCCAAATCCGCCTGCTGTGCCGATAGCGACCGGCTCGCCTCCAACAGCGGCAACCACATATAGCTGTCCGGGCGTGCGCTCCGTCACCGTGTAGATGATCTTCGCCCCGGAATAAGCAGGCGCTTCGTCGTGATGAATTGTTTTCGAGCCCGCGCTATAAGCCAGATGCGCGCCGTCTGGCGACCAACTGACACCGCCGATGCTCGAGTCGTCGTGAGCGACTTGCGACTCGGTGCCGTCCGCGAGAGAACGCACGAACAGCCCAGCGCCATGAGGCATGCCACTACCACCGCTCGGGCGAATGAACGCTACACGGGAGCCATCCGGCGAAAGCACGATGTTGTTTTCAGGCGCCGGTGTGGTCCAAACAGGCCTGGGGTCGCCGCCCGTAGCCGCCACCTGCCATAGATCGCCGCCGTGCGGGAAATAAACAGTCTGCCCATCATGGCTCCAGAACGCACCACTGCCCACGCCTTCCGGAAAAGACGTCAATGCAACCAGTTGCGCATGGCTACTAAGGTCGGCTAGGTATAGATTGCTCACGCTGGCGCGATCCCACACAAACAAAATGTGCTGCCCGTCAGGAGACCACTGAGGATTGGAGGGGTGCTTGATCTCGATGAGCTTTTCAATCGTAAGCGAGTGCGAATCGCCCACTTGCTGTACGGAAGCGGCGACAGAGGCAAACGACATCACGGCCAAAAATGACGCGAGAATGTAGCTGTTCATGCTTGCTGCTCCGGAAATGTCAAAATCTGCATACTGTATACGCTCGCGTCCGCACATTGTAAATCGCACCATTTGCCAACTTTCGCTGCGGTCCTCCGGGTAAGGGGCTATCGCTACTGGCTTGGCCGTCGATCGAAGGATAGGGCGTAGAGAAGCGCGTTGACATGTTGCGGCGAGCCTTGAAAAAGATTCGAGGGCACGGCACGGCGGTCAATAATTTGGCGATAGATCGCGTCCTGCATGTCAGAGTTTATGCCCCAGCCCGCGAGATACTGGAGTCGCAGGTCGCGGTCTCGATTGAGTTCTGAACCCGCGAGCCAGGAAGCTAAGTCAGACTGCTGGCCGGCAAAGGTGGCCAGCAAATCGGTGGCGGAGCCGACTCCGATTTCGCGCAGCGATTGGACGACGGGCTCATAGTCAGGACGGCGCAGCCGTTCTTGCACCTCATCAAGGTCAATCTTCAGCGGCTCTGCTTGCCCCATGAAGACCATGTCATAACCGCGGCCATCAATCGTGTTTCCCCAGATCGTCCCATTCGGGAACACATCAAAAAAAGTCGCCAATTCGCTCTTCACCGTGCGCTCGTCACTTTCATACAGCGGCACGTAGAGCGTGAACATGCCACCGGGATTCAAATGCTTTTTGACCGATTCGAAATATTCTTTCGAATAAAGAGCGGCGGTTCCCTTGACGAACACATCGAGCGGATCGGAAGCGATAATGTCGAATTTTTCGGTGGTGGTCAGGACGTAATGGCGAGCGTCATCGTAGACGATTCGCGTGCGCGGATTATGCAGCACATCGTAATCCTCGTTGGCGAAATAGCGCGTCGAGGTTGGCGGAATGATGGGCTCGATTTCGCAGACGGTGATTTTTTCAATGCTGGGATACCGAGTGAACGTGCCCGCGGAAACACCCGCGCCGAATCCGATGCCGAGGACCGAGCGCGGACCGGGGTGCAGCAGCGCCGGCAAATGCCCGACCATGCGCTGCAGCTTCATGTCGTAGGATTCGGTGCTGGCCTCCACGTGCCCGTTGACGTCAATCTCCACGGCCCCGTCATTCCACTGCGAAATAGCCAGCGACGAATTTCTGCCTTCAGCGGTATACAGAATTCTCGATTTGCCAGCCGAGGTAGCCATGCGGCGGCCATAGGCAATCAGTTCACCGGGGATGGGCGCCACGCTCCACACTAGAAATGCGGCTGCCGCTAGCGAAGTAGCCAGGCCGGCCGTGAGTAATTTCGATCTCCTTCCTAAGGCGTATGGCGCTAGCACGAAAAGCGCGCTAATGGCGGAGATTGCCAGCAACAAACGCTGCGTCTGCTGGGTCCCGATCCAGGGAATAAGGGCGAGGCTCACGCTAAGCGCGCCCACGATGGCGCCCAAAGTATTTGCCGCGTAGATCTTGCCGACCACGCCGCCAGGATCCTCGTCTGGCTCGGCGACCGCAGCCAGCGCGAGTGGGAAGCTCGCTCCCCACAGAATCGTAGGCGGAAGAATGGCCACGAGGCATCGCACCAGATCGAGTTGAAATGTGAGCCACGGATTCGCGGTCAGCAGGGGATCGACCGGCCAATAGGGAAGGGCTTCGGCGATCGTGTAGGCGGTCCACGCAATCGCCGCGGCGAGAAGGATCTGGCACCAGCCTAACGCTGCACGCGCGTCGATCCGCGCCAGTACAGCCGAACCAGCAGCGCTGCCGAGCGCAAGCCCAACTAGAAACACCGCCAAAATGATGGAGAAAACGTATACCGTCGCCCCCAGCATCATGCCCATCAGGCGCGTCCAAACGACTTCCGCGCCCAGCGCGCACGCACCGGAGAGCGCGATTGTCACATAAACCGTCCAAGCGCTCGATCCGCGAACCAGCATGCGCTGTGCCGACGCTGGTCGTCGCGCTCCATCCAAGGCCTTGGCTGGAACCGTAGCGCGCCGAGCGAGCGCAAAGCTGATCGCAGCGATCGTGACGTTGATCGCCGCGGCCACAAACGTCGCAACCACGGTGTCGTACATCCGCAATAAGTAGAACCCGGCGAAGAGACATCCAAAGACTGCGCCCGCCGTGTTTCCGCCATACAACAGGCCCCACCACACCGCGCCGCGTGTATCGGGTTCGAGCGAGCGCACGATCGCCGGTAGGGAGGCTCCCATGAGCACGGTTGGCGGCAGCAGGCAAATCGCGCAAATCAATCCGCGCAGCAACATTCCCGGCAATCCGTGCTCCGCACCGGCGACGTAAGCACGATCGATTAAGGGAACGCCGACGAGCACTAGAATCGCGCAGATCGCGATGCCC
>Ga0209420_1000498_pt1 | contig 20477 bp, 24 predicted proteins | sample BlaSpr_A8_OM1_O1_FD_187972 | JGI IMG/M metagenome (GOLD analysis project Ga0209420, IMG submission 187972) | Forest soil microbial communities from Thunder Bay, Ontario, Canada - Black Spruce, Ontario site 2_A8_OM1_O1 (SPAdes) (version 2) | ecosystem: Environmental > Terrestrial > Soil > Boreal...
CCGCCATCACGCCCTCCTCACGCAGACACCATCAACGCAAGAAGGGTTCGCCAAACCACCACCGAAACCCTACAACAAAACTACCAAAGCACTATTAGGTGCCGGCGTTGCAACGTCATCAGGCGACCATCGCACGCGAAGGGCGGGCGGACCCACCTGACTACCGAGTCGGCACTGATGTGGCTGTTGTTCGTCAAGCGCCCCAAGACGTACCAGGAGTACGAGCTCATCTGCCGGCAGTACGGCCTCACCATGGCGAACATACGGTTCAAGGAGGCGTGGGCCATGGCTCACTGGCTGGCGCGCGAGGGCCTCTACACAATCGACCCCGAGTCGTCCTTCTGACGGCTCACCACAACTGCGGCTGCTGCGAGTCGATCGCGAGTTCGTGGTCCCGTGTGAGACGTCGGCTCAGCTCTACGTAGTCAGCGTCTCGCTCGACCAGGACGGCCCGTAGGCCCAGGTTCAACGCCGCTCTCGCAGTAGTGCCTGACCCTCCGAACGGGTCTAGCACCGCGGAACCAGTGGGTAGACCCCGCAGCATTGCTTCCGGCAGTCCGATCGGGAAGGGGGCCGTATGCCCCAGCGTATTCACCCCGCGGACCATCTTCACGACTGGGTGCAACTCGAGCACGTCCCGCGTTGCGATCGGTGGAGGGACAGCGGAGGTCGCGGGTGCCGGCTTCCTGACGAGGAGGATGTGCTCCCAACAATTGAACGGGGACTGGTAGAACGGCGAGAAGTTGCCGGCATTGAACCCCCGCTTGCCGTGGATCTCTCCCTTGTCCCACACGATGGACCGGACGAACTCGAAGCCGATGCGTCTGAACACATCGACCATCAGGGCACTCAGCGGGATCCGCTTCCTGCCCATGTCCGAGAACACCACGGTGCGCTCGTTATCGAAGTAGTCGAAGATGTTGTAGGCGTAGACGCCTCCGGGCTTGAGCGTCCGGAACACCTCACTGTTGATACGCCACATGTCGTGTAGGTAGCAGTAGAGGTTGTGCCACTGGGCGTAGTCCCGCGCGTTGAAGTAGGGGGGCGACGTTACGGCCCGCTCGAAGGTGTCGTCCCGGATCTCTGAGAGCACTCTGAGCGCGTCTCCGTGGCGGATCTCCCAACGCGCGCCGGCTCCGAACTGCCCCCGGTGGCCGAGCGAGCCGCCGGTCCGATCCTGCTCCTTGGTCGGCGTGTACCTGGCCACGAACGCGCCGCCCCGCCAGAGCGGGGCATCGGCCGCCGCGGAGCTCCCCGTCTCGCTCAGCAGTCGCCGCCCGGCAGGCATCAGCGGTGTGTCCGCCGGGGCGTCGATGACCACGACGGTGTCGCCTGCCATGGAGTAGTGACGGCCCAGCATGTCGAGGACCTCAGGATCCCCCTCGAACTTCACCACGTCTCGCTGCCAGCGGCGCACACTCGCGGTCGGGATCTGGTTCTCCGGGTGCTCGATCGCGGCCTGCGCCAGCAGCGCCTTGAACGAATACCTCTTGCCGCGGTTGTAGGTGCTGCGGTCCGGGCACAGCGGGTTCCGGCACTCCCAGCTCTTCACCCCCAACGTCGGATATGAGTTACCGGCCACATCGGAGGTCCTGCAGCCAGGACAGGGCACCTTCGTCTCGTCACGCTGGTTCTTCTGGAACAGGAGCAGCAGCCGCTCGACGCGCCCGCTCCCGTCCGTGAGGACGAACAGATCCCGGAAGGTGAATCCCTCGTTGACCAGGTCGAAGCGCGCGCGATCGCGATCCAACCCGGGGACATATTCGAGCGTCTCCCGCGCGACCTCATCGGAACGGAAGTACGGGGACTCCACCGGCCGCTCGTCGAACCGCTCAGCGAACATAGTTAGGTCGGCTGACAGCTCCCAACACACGCCCGGCTTGTGCCCGCAATCGAAGACGATTGCGAGGTACCCATAATTGTTGATCCGGACGTACTCCTCGGCGACCCAGCCCGCTAGGTGGTCGCGCAGTAGCGCGGGCGCGCCCTCGTCGGGCGCGACGAAGCGGACGACCAGCGCGCGGCCCCGATCGAACAGGTCTGGATTGTGCCCCCGCAGATCCGTCAGGTGATCGCCGATCTGCCCGCCGTGCCCTGTCTCGGGACCGAAGAACGCCCATAGTGCCTTCGATGGCCACAGCGACCAGACCAGCGGGCCAGCCGCTGCCTCGTAGACGTCCTGCGCCACTTCCCGCTCGAGCGACTTGCGCAGCTTGGTCGGCTTGATCGTCTCGTCGAGCAATAGTTGGCGGGTGACGCTGTGTGGCATCGGCCTGAAGCGCTCGATCAGCCCGGCCGCCAGAGCGCTGCCGTGTTGCGCGTGGTGCCCGACGAGTTGGGCGTAGGCCTCCTCATCGCCGGAGTCAACCGACCAGGCGATGGCAGCCTTCGCGGGGTAGTTGAACACGAGGCCCTGTCCGGCCGCGAACGCGTATATCTCGCGGAGAACCTCGCGGCTCGCCATGAGCTTCTGGTTCAGACGGCCGTAGAAGCGGGAGCGGACCTGATCCGCATCGCTGTCGGGAGGCCCTAGCGCGTAGAACACCGCCTCTACACGCTCTAGAAGGGCCGGAGGGAGCAAGCCGGGGATATCCGTGAGCGCCGCCAACAGGCGAGCGAATCCGGCCGCGTCGATCGGGAGCGCATCTCGCCCTCGGGACTCGTCGGTCGACCGCGCTAGTCCCGGCCGAGGCGAGCCCGCGTGCTGCGCGGACGCCTGTCGCACGGGGCCATGAGGGTGTGTGCGCACAGCCATGCAGTCTAAATTCCACCAGGAGTCTCGGACGATCCCGACGGGATGTGGCGTGGCCTCGCGGGCGCAACCACGAGACGCCCCCTCTCGCTCATCTGAGGGACCACGGAGGGACCACGACCCGCCCTCGCAACGGCAGAAGCCCGGCGTTCGCGGAGCTTCTCGGAATGGGCGATACTGGGCTCGAAAACGCCCCCAGACCTCAGCTCAGGTCATATGAGGCTTGTCAGCTGCTCTCAGGTGCTCTCAGATCAGCGCAGATTCGCTCACTGAAGTACACGGGAAGTACCACGACGCGTGAGCATCAGCAATGAGACCGGCTACTCGAGGCAACTTGCGATCTGCCTTCACGAGTGAGTGAAGTTCGGCCGAAGCCCTAACCGCTCCCTGGATACTTTCGGCCATGTCACCGCACCGACTCAAGGCGACCGCCAGCCGCATTTCCGCCGGGGATATGTACTCGCCCTTGCCGCAGGCCGCCAGCGGCAGTGCGAGGATGAGCAGAAGAGCTAGCAGGCGGCCCACAGCGCGATGGTAAGCCTTCAGCAAGGCCGGCGTCGATGGGATCGCCAGGTTGCTCGGGGCGTCCTTGCGTCGAGCAACACTGCCGCTCAGTATTCAAGAGCTTCCTTGGCAGGCGCTCCAAGGCACGCCGACAACCCAAGCGCCGTCAGCTCTGCTCTCCCTTCGCGAATGAGCTTGATCACGCGGCGCACAAGAGGTGCGCCATGACTTATGCCCGGGCTTTCCAGCTGCGCACGCGCCTTTTTAGCCGCACGCACGTCGGCTAGCAGCGTCTTGACACGAGGCAGTCGGGCGTCTGCGTGGAGGAGTGCGCGCAACATTTCGGCCGCCCGGAACGCGAGCCGGTGTTCTTCGCGACCAAAGCCGCCATGCTTGATGAACCGACTCCGTTCCTGCTTTGCCTGCCGGCACAGGGCACTGCCCGCAGTTGTGAGATGTGCTCCCGCGCTCTTGGCAGATTCGCTGCCGCCGCAGCCCGTCGGCAGAGCGCCTAGAAGCAGGAGGGCTAGCAGACGGCGCACAGGGCCAGTCTAGGCCGATCGACCGCCCTACAGCCTCGCTCAGAGCTTCATTTTCAGCAATCGCTCGGCGTCGGCGACCACGGTCACGCCTTCGAGCAGCGGCGTCTGCAGCTTGCCGCCGATCTTGAGGTGCATTGGACCTCTGGCGGTCGTGGGGCTGGTCGCGTTCGTCGCTTCCCACGCTTCGGCAACCACTCGTGCTCGAGCAACTTCGCGAAACACGAAATCCACCCATTCGTTGTTGTCTTCCGCCCGGCCGAACGCATCGAAGTCACCGGGCTGTGCAATGGGAAGCCGTTCGAGCGCTGCGTCGATCTTATCGATGACGACAGGCGCGGCCACCACCCTCGACGCTACCGTGAGCGGAGACGCCGAACGTCCAGAGGCAAACCGCAGCACCTTCACTTCGATCGCTTGAATGCCACGGGGCAACCTCTCTGAGGAGCTTCTCGTCAAGAGCCAGTCGGCGACCGCATCGACTCTGACATAGACAGCGTTGCCTGCACTCGCCGCCACCGCGATGGTCACCTGTCTGGTGTGAATGCCGTCGACACTCGCGGGCCACTGGAATGACAGGTCGTCACTCGTCACCTGCTCTCCTGTTTCGAGCGTGCTCGATAGAGCTTTATGCGAGCCAGCCGGTGGATGGGCGGCGAAGAACGCGACGACCGACCGCCAGGTGTTCGGTACGCGTAGCCACTCATGGAGGTCAACGCGATTGTCATTGAAGGCTTCGCGTGTTCCCTCTTTTTTCAGTCGTCCGTCAGCGGCAGCCGGTTCTCGGCCGAGACGCGTCGTTCCAGAGGGCATCGCCACGTCGGCGAGTAGCTGACGCGCGACCCGGTCAGCGGCACGTCGATTATGAGCTACTACAGCGGGACGGGACGCGCCACAGCCAGCGACAGAAAGCACCACACCTCCAGCGCATACAGCTACAACGGCCGCCACAAGCGTGCCTCGTAAAACTCCATTCCAGCCCACCGCCAAAGATACAATAGCCAATTAGCAGAAAACCAAGATGCGTCCGTCGACGCTACCGTGCACCGTCCAGGCTACGCGTGGGCGAGGTCGCGCATCTCGCGCACTGGATGACGACCCAGCGTGCTGGACGTCGCGTACGCAGCGATGTGCCCGTGCGGCCTGTGCGTGACGCGCACACGAACGCACCCACGCAACCTATCTACGATGCTGCGCGGAAACGGGATCAACATCAACTCGGTTTCATCGTCCACGATCACGGTGGCGCGGCACTCATCAGCCAGGTTGCGCCACACGACCTCATCAGCCCAGTCCTGGTCGCCAGGAACGAACGCGACATCGTCCGGGTAGCCGAGACTGTCGTCGCTCAGCGTGGCGGCCATGAACAGCTCGTCTGTCTTCTTGTCGATAGCGCTCATCGTGCTGACTCCCAGCTACGAACGATATCGCTCCAGCTCGTCAATAGCTTGATCTCTGCTGCGTGCATCGCGTCATTCGGCGGCCATGCGAGATGGGGGGCTGCTTATCCGATCCCCACGTATCGGTGCTCATGGTGCTCCTCCGGGGCGTGTGCGTTGTCTAAGGTGCGCACCGCGTGCCACGCCCGATCGCGCTCGACCAGCAGCACAATTGCGTATTCCACAGGATGAGTGCTTGAGCGCTCAACGACGATCTGCACATCGCGAGCCAATTCGCGTCGCCGAGTCCGACGATCCGCGCTTCGAGCTGGCGTTCCAGGCGCAGCTCGCCGACTACGGCCAGGCTCTCCGCCAGGAAGGCGGCAGCGTCACGAGCGCTTGGACGCCTGGGGGCCGCCGGACGATTGGCTCTACTGATTCCAGCCCGCCGCCGGTGGTTGCTGCCTGTTCAGCCGAGACGCCTCGCTTCCGGAGCGAGATCGCTAGTTCGAATCTGGGAGGGCGGGCTGCCGCGCCCTCAGCGGGTGTCAGACAGCACTCGGTGTTGGTGTAACTTGCCTGGGCAGTACTTCCTGTACCGCCAGCCGCACCCGATCTCCACCGTTATCTGCAGACCGCCGGTCGAATTCTGCTGGTGGGCGATGTTCTGCTGGTGTTGGATCGCCTGTTGGTGGGCGATGTTCTCTTGGTGTTCCACCCTCTGCTTGAGCGCGACGTTTTCCTGGTGTTCAACGCGCTACTCGTATTCGATTTTCTGCTGCTGGATCGTCTGCAGGTGAGCGATATTCTGCTGCTCGGCGATGTTCGTGGTGTTGTTGATCGTGCCGCCGATGACGCCGCGCAGGGCGGCGTCGAGGATGCCACCGACGGCTTTCTCAAGAGGATCGGCGCGGTCGAGGGCAATGCCCGCGAAGGTCGCCGCCGCTCCCGGCACGCCGCTGAGAAAGCTGTCAATCGCTCGTCCCTCTTCGCGATCCTTCGGGTTCGCGCTCGCACGCAGCGCCTTGCTGAGCTTCGCCAGCGTTCCGCGGTCGGCCTTCGTGAGCGATAGCTCGAGCCTGCTAGCGACTTCCTGCTGGTTGCTGCCGTTAGACGCCGTTTCGAGTTTGATCGCGTAGAGCGAGCCGCCGATAGCAGCCACCGATCCGATCAGGAATACGACGAACGCCGCCCTGCTCAGCCTGAAGCGCCGGCGCGTAATCTTGGCCAGTGCCGTTTCGACCTCGTCGGGCCGGTCCAGGGAAAACTGCGTCCTGACGGGGTAGTAGCCGGCGGCGAACAGCACGCCCACCGCGAGGAACAGGAAGGGCGCGATCAGCAGGATCGCGCCTTCGAGGAATTCGGGCTTGAAGTCTTTTCCCACCGCCAGCCCGACGAGGGCCAGGTACGTGGGCACCGCGCCGGCGCAGATGCCGACCATGAACTTGCAGAACTCGCGGCCGACTTCGACACTGCCGGCCAGAAGCTTTTCGCCGACGTCGTGGAGCGCCCTCTCGTGCGGGGTCTCCGGCCGCGGCGCGCCGGCGCTAATCGTCGGCATCGTCCTCGTCCTCGGACAGATCGATAGTGACCTCATCGATCCTGGTCGACGGCGTGTCGGTGAGTGTGATCGGTATGACGAACCGTTCGTTCGTCACCGGGCAGAGAACCGCCTGATCGTAGTGGCGCTTGGTCTCCACCTCGGGACGCCCGCCGAAGAACGTCAGCCCCATGATCGTCGTCCTGCGCACGCGCAACTCGTAGCGGTGCTCGTTGTGGCACAGCGGACAGCGGACCGTAATCGTGTCTTCTTCAGCCATGTCGCCTCCCCGCGCCCCGGAGCTCTTGACGGTCCCGGATTCGCGCATCGTGAATCCTAGGAGGCTTTGGCGAATCCCCGCAATCCCTTTATCCATGCGGGATTGAGAGGTCGGCTGGAGGGTCGATACCTCACGTCTCGGCCGATCCTACCCCACGCGGCTGATGGGCTGGCTAGACCGCCGAGACGATGTTCTGCACCGTCTTGCGGATGCTGCGAAGCGTCTTGAGAACGCTCCCCCCATAGGCTGGCGGCCCCTGGTCGAACGCTACATCGACGGCGAGGTCAGGATTCATGTGCACCTGGGGCAAGCTCGTGGCGATGATCCCTGGACTCATCTCGCCGTCAGGGCCGGTGGCGATCGGCGCGGTCAGGCGCCCGTCGGGGCGCCGGATCATGCGGGCGCGCCCGATCTCTGTTGGACCTACGAGTGGCCCCGGCGCGGTCTTGGAGATGACCTCGAACGCGATGTCTGGAATACCTGGGAACGGTTTAGTCGAGATCACATCACGGAGTTCGATGGTGCTGTTGACAAGGTGAAGGTGGCGGTGCTTGTCGATGTTCCAGAGTTCATCGAGCACGGCCAGGGGTTCACGATCGGCGGGGTTCTTCCCGCTGAAATACGGCTGAAACCGCTCGAACGCTGCTCTGAGTGCAGGGTCGGCGGCCCACATCTTGCTGCCCCAGAGACTGTTCCAACCTTGACTGCGGCGGCAGATCGGGAACGCGATGTCCCGCCACCGATCGCCGGGAGGGATCGGGTCGGGCGGCGGCGTGATTCCGCGCGTGGCTTGGTAGGCGACGCTGAGGTTCCAGGCGACCTGGTCGAGCGCGGACCGCAGCCCGTGGACGATATCGCCGATGACAGGACCCCACAGAAGCGAGGGCGGCTGTTCGGTGGCGGCAGCGAAGATGATGAGGACGTCGGCGCTGCCGCCACCGACCAACGGCTCGCTCCAAAATGCTGGCTGGGCTTCAACTACGTAGGCTTGCTTTCTAAAAGCGAGGATCATCCGGGCCAGCGCACGAATGTGTTTATCCGCCCGGTCTATCTTGGCCTGGGGGTCTGATGCGGCCATCCTCCGGGCCTGTTCTACGCGACCTACGCGGCGAGCGCCAACGCTCGTTCCTGATTCAACGCGCTCGTCAATTGCGAGAGAATTGTCAGATCGGCGTGAAGTCGTACTCGCTCGATTCGGCGCACCCGCAGCGGTGTCAAGCTCCATTCGTTCTTGAGCCTTCCGAAGCCGCGCTCTACCGACGCGCGACCCCTGTAGAGGCCCTTGAAGCGCAGCGTCTCGCGTGGGATCAGCGGGTGCAGCCGGTCGGCCTTGATCCACACGGACGCGGGCTTGCACTCGCCAGTCGGGCAGCGCCACTTGGTAGCTCCGCGCTTGCGGTCAGCCCCGCCGAACCTCCACTCGCCATGCTCGCAGGTCGGGGGCTTGTGCTCACCGCGCTTGACGGCGGGAGTTTCCTTGAGGCAGATCACGGGGTCGATCCCCCGCGTCGAGCAAGCCTCATACGCCGGACCAGCGTCGTAGCCCTTGTCCATCGCGCACGTCTCCGGGTTGATCCCGTGAGCCTTGAGCGCATCCAGCAGCGGTCCCACCGTGGGGATTTCGTTCGCCTTCGCCGTCTCCACGCGCCACGCCAGCGGAAGGTCCGTCTTGGCGCACACGGCCATGTGCAGACGATAGCCGTAGAAGCCGCCGCCCTTGCGCGTGGAGACTGCGGAGCGGTGCCCCCAGGTGGCGTCGGGGTCGCTGTACTTCTCGCGTTCCGGCCCGCCCTTGTACTTGTAGCGCTGCCCGTTCGCATACGTGGGCATGTCGCTGGCGTCGATCGCTACGTCCCACCCGAGCAGCGGGTTACGCCGCTTCAACTCCTTGACCACGCTGGCGATACAGCCTTGCAGCAGGTTCGTGTGGTCGCGCAGCTTCGCCGTGAAGCGATAGCACGCCCACAGAGACGGAATCTCGCCATCCGGCGCAATCACGGCCGCCAAGGTGGGGTGCTCGCGCACGAGCGCGACGGTGCGCGTCCACGTTGGCAGCGCGTACAGCGACTTGGCGAGAGCCATGCCGATCATCGACCGCAGCGGGTAGCCGGGACGGCCGGTTTCGCGGGTCGCTTCGAGTGCTTCGATGAGGTCCGCAATCTCTGTCGAGTCGAGGATCGCGGCGAGGGTTTCGGCGACGGGTCGCCGTGCTACGTTGACCGAGGTCATGGAGGCTCTATCTCCTTGATCCAGACCCCCGGAGGTTCCAGCCTCGCGGGGGTCAGTTTTGGCTTTATTACAAGGAAAACTACAGGTCGCGTCGGACGGAAAAACGCGCGTTTTGCGGCGATCAGAGGCAGCACGCGACTGGTACTGAGGCGTAGGCTCCCGGCGTGCGAGAACGCAGGAAATTCTGGCGGCGAGCCATGAGCGAAGGTCTGCGCTGGGCGCGCAGTGTTCTGCATGAGGTTGCCGCGCTGCTTACACTCGCGGCGCTAACCGCTGGCGTCACGGTCGGTGGTCTCCTGCTACATCGCCCCGCCTGGTTCCTTGGCGTGTTCGGCGTCGTTCTGCTCCTGGTTGTGCTCGGAGAGGGCGCATACCGGGTTTGGCGCGAGGCCGACGCGAAGCCGACCGCCGCTGCGGGGAACGCCGACGCCGACGCCGTGTGGCTCAGCGAACAGCTATCCGCAGGAAACGAGCTGCTCGCGAGCTGGCCCGGAAAGCCGAGATACAACGCGACCGAGGAGATTCACGAGGCGTACAAGTGGGAGCACCAGACGCAGGAGGGTCTTGCAGCGAGGCTTCCCACTCACAGCGGACACTTTGGCGTGGAGGTTGGCTTTAGCCCGGACTGGTATTCGGACTCTCTCGTTGGTCCCGAGCGGGGATACCTTCGCCGCCGGATTCATCGCCTCGCTGAGATTAACGAGCGGTACGGAAGGGAACGCACAAAATGAGCGCCACGCCCAGCCCTGCGACGTGGCGCCCTCAGCGAGCCTCAGACGACTTGGCCGACCAGCGACACCAGATGGAAAGCGCCTGGCGTGGCGAACACGAACTCCTTGCTGACACGGTGCAGCAAGCCCGCACCACAGAGCGGGCGGACAAGCATCTCTGGGTCGGCGTATCCGATCTCGCGGCCGATGTCCGCGACCGACCAGACGGTCGGGCAGCGGGACGGGTCGGTCAGCAGGTAGACGATCTCGCGTTCCATGTTGCCGAAGTCACGCATCGGCTCGTTAGGCTGGTCGGGCATCGGAAGGTTCCGCCTTTCGGTGTCACGGCCGGGGGGCAGTTCACGCTGTCGCCCCGGCCAATTCGTATGGAGCGGCCGAAGCTAGACTGCGCCGATGCAGCGATCAAGGGCTTTCGCCAACCGATTCGCCAAGCCCTCCTAGTCACACGTCTACGGAGTCGCCGCGCGCCCCGTTGCAGGCCTGATCCAATGCGCCGGTTGCCGCTGCTCGTAGCCTTTACCGTTTCGCTGTGTAGGGTCGGGTCAGCGTCTAAACCACGCTGACCCGGCCCGCTATTCAAGCGGCGTCAGCCTAGCAGGTTTAGACTCATGGTGGAATACCAATTGCATGATTGATATTGAGGACGACTACGTGGCCATCGGGGAGAGCCTTCGAGTCCTGCGCCGGCGCGCGGGACTAACCCAAGCACAAGCAGCGGATCTCGTAGGCGTCCGCAACACCTACATATCCCAAGTCGAGCGCGGATCGAAGGGCGTCTCCGTACGAACCATGCTCAAGCTACTCCGAGCGTATTCGGCCGACCTTCAAGCCTTGGCTGCCGAGGTATGCAGGGGGCGAAGCGACTAGTTCCCGGTCGGTATTCTCCTGGTGGCCATGATCGACGCCGAGGACGATTACGTGGCCCTGACGTCCGCTCTGCGCATCCTCCGTCGTCGTGCCGGCCTGAGCCAAGCGCAAGTTGCGGACCTTGTAGGCGTTCGCAACACGTACATATCCCAGGTCGAGCACGCCCAAAGGGGTGTTGCCACGCGAACCATGCTGAAGATGCTCAAGGTCTACAGAGCGACCCTTCTAGACCTCGCTCGGGAGATCGAACGCGGCGAAGGATGACCGGCACTCGGCCACGCTCGGACTAATGTGCGGGGACATGTCGAGTCCTATCGGCGACACATCACGCTTGCTCGTTCTTCTCGGCGCCGGCGCGTCCGCGGAGGCGGGCGTACCGATGTCCTTCGACATGACGCAACAAATAGTGGCTCTGATCTCGCACGATTATTCCGTGACTGACCTCTCTCACCGTCCCAAATCGAGCGGGCGTTCAGCGCCGTCCGACACGGAGCGAAAGTGGCTGTTGCGCAAGGTCCCATAACGCCGGCTATCGTCGCACCGCAGGCAGACGGAAGACTTAAACGCACTGCGCCGCCCCGCGGCTGCCGGAGGGCACCTCCGATATCAAGAAGACTCGCGGCAACATTCACGACAAAGTGGCAGTACCAGCCGGGCTCGGAGAGGGAGGTCGGCGAGCGGCCGGGCTCCATTTGGATTTGGCTACTTGAGCCGGAAGGCCTTGATGCGATCGTCGTACTGCGCAGAGTCCTGCGCGTACACGCCGTAGGCGAGCGCCTGGATGACCGCCATCAGCGCCGTGTGCGAGCGCACGTACCCCGGGCTGTTGGACGAGTAGTACAGCTTGATCTGGGCCAGCTTGGCGACCTCTGACAGCGTCGCGTCGGTGATCGCAGCGGTCTGCACCTGACGGTGGCGGGCGAGCTTCATCGCGCGCACCACCAGCGGGTGCGGGCGCCCGGCCGACAGCCCGATCACGAGCGTGTTCTCGTCGATGCGCCCGAGCCGCGACAGCGCCTCCTGCGACGGGCTTGCCACCACGTCCACGCGCAGGTCCAGCAGCATCAGCAGGTGACGCATGTAGCTGGCGAAGAACGCCATCTGGTCGGTGCCGGCCACCAGCACCTTCTCGGCACCAACGATCGCCTCGATCAGCGCCTCGACCGATCTGCGCGACACCTTGTGCGCGGTGTCCTCCACGTTCACGTGATCGGCCGCGAGGGCAGTCTCGAACTCGTTCTGGTCCAGCGAGAACAGCGGCGTGGAGCTGGCCGCGCCGCCCTCCTTGGCGTTTACGCGTCGGTATTCCTCGCGCGCGGCTGCCTGCAGCTCGGGGAAGCCCTCGAAGCCGAGCGCCTGGGAGAAGCGCACAACAGTCGAGCTGGACGTGTTGGCGCGACGCGCCAGCTCCTCTGCGGTTTGGAAGGCGGCCTCGTGGAGATGGTCAACGATGTATTGGGCCACGTCCTTCTGCGAGCGCGAGCAGTCGTCAAAGCGCGCCTGGATGTACTGCAACAGGCTCCGATACTTGCCTGTGCCGTCGGTCGGTGACTGCCCGGTCGAGCAGGCAGCCGCGTCTCCGTTCGTCAGGAAATGCATGGAACCCGTGGCATTCCGCGTGTATGTGGACCGATTCATTTGCGCAGCCGCTCGGAGCGATCGATCAGTAGCGATCCCAGGTGAACCCCGAAGGCGATAGCCGCAAAGAGGATTCCGAAGAAGGTCATAGCCGGAACTTCGAACAAATAGCCGGCGACCGCGGACAGAAGTCCGATCGCCGTGACCAATAGCGCAATGTCAGCGGGACGCTGCATCGTGGCGCGAGGTCTTCGCCGTTGCGGGACGTGACGTTTTCCGGGGCACAACGGCACCGTACCAGACGCGAAAAAAGCTTGCAACCCGCCCAGACCCTACCGGATCAAATCAGCAACGAACATACCCCACTTTCTCCCACAATGCAACCCCATTTGCACATCTTCTCCCGCACTGCATAACCTGCAAGTGCGCTGGCCAATTTTTGGCTTGATTTGCGGGGTTTTAGAGCCATGCTCCTGAGCTTGGCCCCTGATGCTTGTTGGCGCATGATTCCGTGCAGTGCATGGGTTTGCAGGAAATCTTGCAAAATATTGTGCGCTGTGCGCGCCTGAGAGGTCGATTCGACTACTGACTCAGGGGACGGCGCCAGCGGTTATGAAAGGTCCTCCACTACGGACACCATGCACGGTAGGCGAGCGGTTGAGACGCCGCTAGGGAAATTGGTGCCTTATTGGTGCCTCGGATGCTCCCTAAATGCACGAAAACCCTGCGGTCTGCAGGATATTCATGGCATGGGCGATACTGGTCGGAAGGGTGCGAAACTTGGCTTGTTAGAGCCGATCGCGAGATGAGCTGCGAACGCCAGCGTACGCTGCGCCTACCAGCCCGGCGCAAACCCAACGGCGCCGCAGTCGGGTCCGAGACAGGGGCTATCCTAGGAAGCTATGGCATCCACGCCAGACACGAAAATCACGGAGCTGTCGGAGATGCTGGCTCGCCTCGAAGATCAAGTGCGCCGGATGCACGACGATCTCGACAGCAGACTCGACGCCATCGCCTCGTCGCTGGAAGCCCGTGGCGCCGACGAGGAGGCCGAAGCACTGGCAGCCGAGCGCGTCAGAAGCGGCGCCGCCGAGCGTACCCAGGACGGCACCCAAGCTCTCGCGGAACTCGGCATCCATACGCACTGAGTCCATGAGCGCGGAGGCAGGCGTGCCCGTCACCTTCGCGGAGGGGGTCCGCGATGACGTAGCAAGTCTCATCGCAAACGCGAGTGGCGAGGCCGGCGCCTCCGAGTTGAAAGCCCTCAAGAATCGCATTGCCGAGCTGCTCGTCGAATGTAAGGCCAACCCCTACTTCGGTGAACTCATGGGCGCTGGTCGGCATCCTGAGCTGGCCGACTGCCGACGAGTCAGTTTCGACATCCCCACCCACCAAGGCAAGCCGCGCTTCCGTCTCATCTACCGCAACGAGCCATCCGACGGCGCCCCCGCCGAGTGCCGCTGGCTCGCCATCGCGCCCCGTGCCGGGCTGCGGGCACATCGCCAAGCACGCCAACGCGCGCGACGATCCTCCTAACATGCGACGCTGACTCATCGACCGGGTGACAGCCGCACATGTAGCGGCTGCAGACAACCGTCATGGGCGATACTGGGCTCGAAGGAGGGCCTGGGCGTGTCGTGGGGTGCTTTGGGGGCGCGTCAGCGGCTCTGAGGTGCTCTGAGATCATCTGAGATTCGCTCACTTAGGGACCACGGGAAGGACCACGAGTTTGGACGCGCGGACCGCCTGCTCCTGCGATGGCCGTTCCCACGCGCGCAGATTCGTCCACCGAAGTCCGAAGATCGGGATCGTCTGGGTGGATCTGCGCGAAGAGGCCGAAGCCTCCCTACCGATCCTCCGGTGCTTCGATCTAGACGTGCTTCAGCGGCGTGCCGTCTGCGAAAGCGAGTGCTGCGAGATATGGCCTGGCTCGGCGTCTGCGTGCGCTGACTAAGGTCTAGCCGACATCACTTAGGAGGAGAGCAATGGCCGACACCACCTGCCACATGTCGATCTCGCTCGACGGCTTCGTGGCCGGGCCGGATCAAAGCCGCGAAAACCCGCTCGGCAAGCGGGGCCGCGAGCTTCACGGCTGGCACCTTGGCGACGAGCGCGCGAACGAGGCGGACGCCACCGCCGAGCGCCGTTTGTTGCGCCCCCGCGGCGCCTACGTCATGGGCCGCAACATGTTTGGCCCGATCCGCGGCGAATGGGATAAGGAGTGGGAGGGCTGGTGGGGGCCCGAGCCGCCATACCACGCGCCCGTCTTCGTCCTGACCCACCACCCTCACGCGCCAATCGAGATGGAGGGCGGGACGACGTTTCACTTCGTCACCGATGGCTTCGACGCGGCCTACGCCCAGGCCCGCGAGACTGCCGGCGCAGACGGCATCGACATCGCGGGCGGCGCTTCGACCGTCCGCCAAGCGCTGCTGGCGGGCGTCATCGACGAACTCTGGCTCGACATCGCCCCCGTTCTGCTCGGGTCCGGCGAGAGGATCTTCGAAGGCCTCACCGAGTTCGATCTCGAGCCCGCCGAGGTCCTCCATTCCCCTCTCGCGACGCACGTCTGCTACCGCCGAGCGAGATGACGTTGAGACAAACCAACCTGCGGGCACCTGGCAGCTTCAAGAGGTGCCGATCTGCATGTCTTCGAGAGTGGGCGATACTGGTTCGAGGGGTGCGAAACTTGGCTTGCTGGAGCGGGATTCGGCGCCAGGCTGCGAACGTTGGCATACGCGGGCTCGTGTGCCGACTGCCCACGCACCGATGGACGATGCCTGAGCAGACGGCGGGGCTCAGTCCGAAGCGGCGGGCGCAGCGAGAGCGTCGGCTTCCGCGGCCTCGCGCTTCATCTCGATCGCGCGCCGTGCGCCCTGGGAGAGCAACATCGCACTCTCGGCCAGCTCGCGGACGGCCTCGGGGGTTGCGTCCACAAGTCGATTCCCGCACGCGATCTGAGCAACGTCACGCTTCCCATTCGAGCGAGGCAAGCCGTCTTCCATGCCCTCAGGGTATCTCATGCCACGGAACCTCTCGCGCGTTCGATCCGAGTCGCGAGGAGCTGCGCGAATGGCTCGATGTCCCCGTCGCGCGAGAAGAGCGCGGGCGCGACAGCATCGTCGTGGTCGGCCAGATCCGCATCCAGAGCAAATTCGACGGCGGGAAGCCCCAACGACCAGAGGGCAGCCGAGAGCGCAACGAAGCCCGTGCGGTGGTTCCCGTCGGCAAAAGGATGCACGCGCAGGATGCCCGCATACATAGCGCCCGCCACGCGGGTCTGCTCCAGAACACCGGCGTTCTGCTTCCCGAGTCGCTCAACGCTGCCGTTGAACGAGACGCAGACCTCCACGAGGTCCCGGCGCAGAGCGTCGGGCGAGCTTCCCTCGATCTGGCGCATACCGCCATCCGTGGTCACCGCTCCGAAGTACGCGCGCTCTTGGCGGAAGAGCCCACCGTCATGTGAGAAATGGCGACCGAAGATCGCTCCATGCCACCAGCGGATGCGCTCGGGATCGACGTGTAGAGGGGCGCGCCAGAATGCCCGCTGCGCATCACTCAGCACGCGGGCGAGCTCGTCACCGAGAGCCCGCCAGGTCTGCTCTGGCGAAAGACCCCGAGCTTGGTAGAACCGAGACTCCTCGCGGTCACGGAAACGGCCAGCTGAATGCACCCACCGAGGATGCCAACAACATCGGACCCCTGGACGATCGCCACCGCCCACTCACCTGGCTGCTCATCGCGCCCGCGTGCCTCGACCGTCTACTCAAGACATTTTGTGGCGTTAGCAGGGCTTTCAGTTGACCGAACTCGGCGCGGCTTGATCCGGCTTGACACGGCTCCGCCCCGCTTCGCGGGGTTCGGGTCAGGGCCCAACAGTCAATAGTGTGTGCAACACCGTGGGCGGAACGCCTTCCGCAAAGGCGAGGATCGCGGCCGCAAGTGCGAGAGTAGCGCCGGACAACACCACCACCCACCGCCAACAGTAGAAGCGCAGCTGCCATCGCGCCTTCCGCAATGCAAGCTCTTGTATTTCTTCGTCTCGCTGCGAACAGCGAGATGACGGCGGACCCAAATGGGTCTCCTTTCATCGCGCCACTCGCAGGCCGCTACGAACTTCGCGGAACCACGACCCGTTCAACCGCAGCTCAACTACCTACGTGATCAGTCAACCAAACGGGCAAGGTGGATTATGTATCCAGGAACAGAATAACGTCGCCGTGTCTGTGCGTCAAGACCGGCGTGTGTCGAGACGCACTCGTGGGCGGGCAGCGAGCGCACCTGGCTGAGGGGTTTGTCCCTGTCCGCCCACGACTACGCCTCGGCCTCGTGCAGCCAGCCACACACTTGCGCCGCTCGCACCGCCGGTAGCACCTGCTCAGCCGGAAGGTCGTACACGTCATCAAGATCGCCGCCGGGCGGGAGGGCGGCTCGTCCCCTTCAGTGCGCAGCGGGTTAGGTTGACGCGCTCGATGACTCGCCCGCGTCAAAGCGTTCCACCTGGCCGGATGGCGAGACCGCGAACAATTCGATCCCGTCGGCCCTGGCGACCTGCTCGACTCGCGCTGCCCGCTGTAGCGTCTCCAGCGGGGCGAATAGGGCGGCCTTAGGCGACGATCGGGCATCGGAGAGCCGTCTAGCAGCGCCAGAAAGAGCGTCAATATCTCTTATCCCGAGACGCGAACCGGCCTTTATCTCGACTAGCATCACTTCGTCCCCGCGTCTGGCAATCAGATCTCCACCACTATCCGCAGGTGGCTTGCTGATAACCCAGCGCTGTTGATCGAGCCAAGAACGGACTTGGTCCACGAGTTCCGACCTTCGGGTAGCTACCGAGATTGCGGGCTCAGGCAGCACCGCCTCGAGCTCAAGTGCCCGTTCGAACGACGCAGGAAACGACACCGAGATCTCCCTACTACGAGCCAGCGAAAACAGCACCGTGCCGAAGATGCCGCCGACGAGCAGCGCGATTCCTGCCCAAACCAGAGCGCCCACATGAATCGAGACTTCACTCACGTAGACAGCAGCTCCACCCGTCGACACTCCGGTCAGCGCTAGTACGAGATAACCGAACAAGAGTCGCCTCCGGGCAAGTTCCCGGCGCTCTACCTCGTCAACCTCGCTCAGCAGACGCAGCTCGTCCTCAACGGCGGCCTTGATTGACTCGGTGCCGTGGAACTCGCCAAGTCTTCCTACCTCCTCGGCGATCTCTGCCTCTAGGGTTTCGATGGTTGCGCGGTGTAGTCGCTGCCGGGCGAGCAAGGCCGTCAATACCAACCCACCGAAGGCACCGGCGATGCCTACCACCACCGACACCGTCGTTGAGTTCAGCGCCAGCGAGACGATCAAAGCGGCGGGCCTAACCATCAGTTTCCTCCTGCACGTATCTCGCCAGCCGTTGCGATAATCAGCTGAATGAGTGGGACGGCCGATATGCAAGCGAAGACTGCGGCGAGGGTAATCACATAGCTCGTCATGAGGCGTTCTGGTGCGACCGTCGTAAGTAGTTTCGAACCAAATGGTACGGTGAACCATAGAGTTGGGATGCCTGCGACTTGTGCGAGTATCGATCTCACCTTGCGGGAGTCCTTTCGGACAACTTGAAGCGTTCGCAGAAATGACAAAGCGAGCAAGCCGCTCAGGATGCCGATCAGGATACCCAGAGGGATTCCGAGCTCCGGAAGCGCACTGGCACCTGCGATATAAGTCATCTGACCGATGGCGAAACGGTACAGGGATCTTCGGGCAGGAAGCACTCAGCCGGATTCGTTGATGCCTCGGCATCATTAGTCCCATGTCGAGCGGGGAACTTGAGCCGATCAAGGAAGCGGGCGAGGCTGCCGCGGCCCTCGCCGACGTCTTCATCGATAAGACGGGGGCGGCCCTCGTCCCTAAGGCCTACTTCGACTACGTTGTCACTCGCATCCACTACCGGCACGTCCCGAAGCTGATCGAGCGCGCGACTGCGACAGCCGAGAAGATCAAGGCATCGGGTCTGCCGGCGCGCGCCTATAGCGCGTTTGATGATCCGCTCCTGACCGCGATCCTTGAAGGCAACGCGGAGGAGGACGACCCGGAGCTGCAGAAGGTATGGGAGAACCTGCTTGCTAACGCGTTGACCGATGGCTTGGCGCCCGCACGGAGGGCCTACCCGGTTGTCCTGCGACAACTTGAGCCGGACGAGGCCCTGATGCTCGACCGGATTGCGAGCGGGTCGATCATCGTGCTCGGCTCGATTGGTGGGACGCGGGCCTTCCGCAGCAAGGGTCAGGACGGCATCCCCATCGCGACCCTCGTCAACCTTGAAAGGCTCAACCTGATCGAGCTAGGGCATATGCAGCCGACGCCAGCTGGAAAGCCTGTCCTCGCGCCGTCCGACGCGCTCAGAGTTATCCGCCTGACACCGTTTGGCGCCAGCTTCGTCGAAGCGTGTCGACCACCGAAGCGTCCGCCTGAGCCGGCCCGATGAGCCGTCTCCCGAGTGAACGCCGCGGCGACAAGCTCGGCGTCCCGCGCGCGGGACGCGTATCGCTGGGTCGTCTCGATGTCGCCGTGATCCATCCACTCATGCAGCGTCCGCATGGGTACGCCCGCGGTCGCCGTCGCCGTCCCGAACGTGTGCCGCAGATCGTGGTTCTCTAATGCCTGGGAAGCACGAGCCGGACCTTGACAGCGCGACTGACGGCGCGGTCTCGACCGCCTCCAGCGGGATGATGTTTCGATGACTATCTTTGGCCCAGCGTGGCATGAGCTGGAGCTGGCGGACCTCCAAGCCTTCCTGGAGGACGCGCCATCAGAGCCCTTGGAGTGGGAGGCGAAGGGCGGCGGCGAACTGAACCCCGGAAAGGTCCGCGCGCAGGTCTGCGGCTTCGCCAACGGCTACGACGTGGGCTACCTGATTCTTGGCGCCCAAGAGGGCGACGGTGGCTGGACGCTCGGGGGGATCGTCTTCCCGAACGGCGACCCGGCGAGCGACATCAGCGACCTGATCGCGGGCGGCGGCGTGACCCCGTACCCCGACGGGCTGAGTGTCCGTTCGTTCGAGGTAGCGGGCGGCCGACACGTCGCGGTTGTGCGCATTCCATCGGTCGCGGTCCCGCCATGCACGACCCGCGGCACCTTGTTCGAGCGGGTCTCGGGGAAAACGATCGCAGTGACCGACCCGGTTCGCGTTTCTGCGCTTTTTCAGCGAGGCGACTCAGCTCGCGCACATGCGCAGGCAGTGGCGGAGAGAGCGGCTTCGGCCGCGATGGGGCTGGGACGGCGCCGCGAGCCTGGTGACATCCAGCTAGCTCTCGGACTAGCCGCCTCGGGTTATCGGCCGGACATCAGCTCGCGGCTGTTCGCCGGGCTCCTCGATGCAGCGATGCGTGAGCAGATAAAAGCCCTTGCGGCTCGCGACATTCTCACTCACCCGAGCGGCGCCCCGTTCGTTCGCACTACAACTCAGGACGCGCTCGCCCTGGCGATCGATCCCACCCACGAGTTTGGTGACGGGTGGATTGTCCGCGCCGACTGGGCCGGCGGCGCTGGTTTGCACTGGGGGGCGGCGATGCAAACCGTGGCGGTCGAGACCGTCACCGAGCGGCTGGGTTGGGCTTGGACAGCAGCGGAAGCTGTCATGGCGATGCTGGACCCACTCGGGCCACGGTATGTGCACGTCATCGCGGCCGGGGGGCCGTTCCCCATTAACCGAGACCCGCCGCGCCCTTGGCCGCAAGTGCGGCGCGGGCCGCTTCCCGCCGGGGTCAGCGATGATGTGCTCGCGAGTATCCGCCGCGAGTTGCAGCGCGCCCGCGGGCATTTCGTTCTGGAGGACGGCCCGGAGCTTGGCGGCTCGCTGTGAGGGTCCGGGCCAGGTCCTCAAGTCGCCGCCTTCGTTACGAGTCGAGTACGCCGATCTCGGTGAGCGGCGAGAGCTTGCCGATATGCTCGCGTCCTCGGTGCGTGCACACGCGACGGCATCGCGTCACTTCACGAACTCGGGCCTAGGTGACGTGCCTCGGGTGCTTGCGAACGGGTAGGAGGCATCCGGGCTGAGTTCGAGAGTTGTGGTCCTTCCACAGATCACGACTCTT
>Ga0209420_1000500_pt1 | contig 20448 bp, 18 predicted proteins | sample BlaSpr_A8_OM1_O1_FD_187972 | JGI IMG/M metagenome (GOLD analysis project Ga0209420, IMG submission 187972) | Forest soil microbial communities from Thunder Bay, Ontario, Canada - Black Spruce, Ontario site 2_A8_OM1_O1 (SPAdes) (version 2) | ecosystem: Environmental > Terrestrial > Soil > Boreal...
GGGAACGGGTCGCGTGGGAACGGGTCGCGTGGGAACGGGTCGCGTGGGAACGGGTCGCGTGGGAACGGGCGCTTCGCGAGCCTGCCCTGAGCGAAGCCGAAGGGTTCAGCCAAGCGCAGCGAGGCGCATGGGTGCGGCGGCAGCGCTCCCATATTGGAAGGCCCTCGCAAGAGTTGCACTCAATCAACCCGTGATAGCATTTCCGCCATGCGTTGCCGCACCATGGTTTGCTTGCTTCTAGTTCTCAGCATTCTCCCCGCCCTGGCCCAGCAACCCAGCATCCCCTCCACCGGCCACCCCGGCCTGGACGAATACCGAGCCTCGCGCATCGCAATCTACACCGACGACTTTGGAGAACTGAAACGCTATCGCGAAGCCAACGCCGCGCTCAAGCCGCCCGCGCCCAACGAGAATCGAGTCGTGTTCCTCGGCGACTCCATCACCGACTACTGGAAGCTCGCAGATTATTTTCCCGGCAAGCCTTACATCAACCGTGGCATCGACGGCCAGACTACGCCGCAGATGCTGGTTCGCTTCCGCCAGGACGTGATTGCCCTGCATCCCAGAGGCCTGGTCGTGCTGGCCGGAACCAACGACGTTGCCGGCGTCACCGGCCCCGCCCGCAACGAGGATATCGAAGCCAGCTACGCCTCCATGGCCGAGTCCGCGCGCTTGCACCACATTCGCGTGGTCTTTGCCTCGCTGCTCCCGGCGAACAACTACACTGAAGATGCGAAGGAGTCCTTTGCCCTGCGTCCGCGCGAGAGACTGCTGGCACTGAACACCTGGCTCAAGGATTACTGCGCGAAGAATGGATTCGTCTACCTCGACTACTTCTCAGCCGTTGTCGATGACAAGGGCATGCTGAGGCGCGATTTATCTGACGAGGGACTACATCCGAATGCGTCCGGATACAAAGTTATGGCGCCGCTCGCGGAAAAGGCGATCGCGCGCGCGATTGCCAGCAAACCGTGATGGGTCTTATCCGGGCAATTGGTCAACGCACCGTGGGACCTTTTTAATCGGTTCCTGTTGGTTAAGGACAACCACATGAAATTATTTCTCCGTTTCCAGATGCTCACGCTAGTTCTCTTCCTTGCCGTTTCAGCCCCGGCCCAGCAGCCGGCCCCAACCCTCACTCCGGACCAAGCCCTGCAGAAATACCGCGACTCCAAGGAACCCGCGCTGCGCGATGATTTCGGCGAACTCGGCCGCTACCGCGCCGCCAACGCCGCCCTAAAGCCGCCCGCGCCCGGCGAGAACCGCGTAGTCTTCTTCGGCAACTCCATCACAGACCTCTGGCATCTCGACGAATATTTTCCCAGCAAGCCCTACATCAACCGCGGCATCGGAGGCCAGACCACGCCGCAGATGCTGATCCGCTTCCGCCAGGACGTGATTGATCTTCATCCGAAGGTGGTCGTCATTCTTGCCGGCACCAACGACATTGCCGGCAACACCGGCCCCATGCTCCTCGAGGATACCGAGGAGAATTTCGCGTCCATGGCCGAACTCGCGGGCGCCAATAATATTCGCGTCGTGTTCTCGTCAGCGCTGCCGGTACACAATTACACCCCCCGGTCGCAGAATATGTTTGCCCACCGCTCGCCGGAGAAAATCCTCGAACTGAATCGCTGGCTGAAAGGCTACGTCGCCGCGCACCCCGACTGCCTCTACCTCGATTACTTCACAGCCATGGTCGACGACAAGGGCTTGCTCAAACGCGACCTCGCCGACGACGGCCTGCATCCCAACGTGGCGGGATATAAGATCATGGTGCCGCTAGCCGAGGCCGCGATCGAGAAGGCGCTCGGGCCGCAGTAAGACCTGAACGCCACTCGCGGCGCGGCCTATAATTGAGACCAGCCGGTCATGCGCCTCACCGACAAATTCGGCCGTCCCATCACCGATCTGCGGATCTCCATCACCGACCGCTGCAACTATAAGTGCGTCTACTGCCGCACCGGCAACGAAGGCGCGCTCTACGGCGACCTGCCGTTCGCCGACTATCTCCAAATGGCGCGTGTGCTGGTCGGGATGGGTGTCACCAAGGTCCGTCTCACCGGCGGCGAGCCGCTGCTGCGAAAAGGTGTCGTCGATTTCGTTCGCGACCTTGCCCAACTTCGCACTCCAAACAACGGCCACAGAGGTCGAGACGGAGGTCGGGACGGGGATCGAAACCAAGACCCGCTCGACATCGCCCTCACCACCAACGGTCATCTTCTTGCGGATCTAGCGCAGCCGCTCAAGAAAGCCGGCCTCACCCGTGTCACCGTTTCCATGGACGCGGTCGATCCCGACCGCTTCGCCCGCATCACTCGCGTGCCCGATGGATACGAGCACGTGCTTGCTGGCATCCGTGCCTCGCGCCGCGCCGGACTGTGGCCGCTGAAAGTGAATTGCGTGCTGATGCGCGGTTTCAACGAAGACCAGATCATTCCCTTCGGCATGTTTGCCCGTGAAGAAGGCGTCACCGTGCGCTTCATCGAATTCATGCCGCTCGAAGAAGACCGCACGTGGTCCCCCGCAACCGTGGTCACGCTCGACGAAATCCTCGCGCGCATGGCCGAATACCGCCCGCTGGTCGAAATTCCGCACGCACGCTCAGAAACCGCCCGCCGCTATCGCTTCGACGACGGCGTCGGCGAAATCGGCATCATCGCCCCCGTCTCCCATCCCTTCTGCGGACACTGCAGCCGCATCCGCATCACGAGCGACGGCAAAATCCGCACCTGCCTGTTCTCCGTGTGGGACCACGACCTCCACGCCCAAATGCGTAGCGGAGCCAGCGACGAAGACCTGGCAGACTTCATTCGCGGAGTGATCCAGAAAAAAGAAGAACGCCACCACATCGGCGAGCCAGATTTCGTGCCCGCGTCAAGGACGATGGTGCATATCGGGGGATGACGTCAGGATAGAGACACCCGTTGGGAGAAAGATCGGGAAGGGCAGGAGTTCACTCGTGACCTTCAGGGCGCTAGGGGACGTTCGGCTTTAGCCGCTGAGGTTTGCTTCGTCTAAGATGAAGCACGTGAGAATCGCGATCCTCATTATCGCTGTCGCTCTTTCTACCGCGTCGTTGGCCGCGCAATCCACTTACCTCGGCTTCGACCGCAACACCTACCCCGGCGACGCCAACCTCAAAGCCCTGCACGAAACGTTCTCCTACACCGGCTACTGGCTCAACAATCCTCCCGGCGAGAAAACGAACACCTGGACCAACCATCGAACCGCCGTCGAATCCGCCGGCTTCGGCTTCCTCGTGCTCTTCAACGGACGCCTCTACGCCGAACTGAAATCCGTCGCTCGCGCAACCAGGCTCGGCAACTCCGACGCACAAACCGCCGCCGCTGCCGCACGCCGCGAAGGCTTTCCCCAGCACACCATCATCTTCCTTGATCAGGAACAAGGCGGACGCATGTTGCCCGAGCAGAGGGCCTACATCTACGCCTGGGCTGACGCCGTCACCGCCGCCGGATTCCGCGCCGGTATCTACTGCTCCGGCGTCCCAGCTCCGGACGACGGCAACGTCATCACCGCCGAAGACATCCGCGAAAACGCCGCTGGCCGCCACATCGTCTACTGGGCGATCAATGACGCCTGCCCGCCTGCGCCCGGCTGCGCCTTTCCCGTAAATCCGCCTGCTCACCCGCCAAGCCCCGCCCAGAGCGGCGTCAGCTTTGCCGAAGTCTGGCAGTTCGCGCAATCTCCGGAGCGCAAAGATGTCGCCGCGCACTGCTCCAACTACAGCCGTGACGGCAACTGCTATCCGCCGGGAATCGCGCCCGCCAAACAACTCCACGTGGACGTGAACACAGCCACGTCCCCTGATCCCTCAAGCGGCAAATCCCGCTGACCAACTCATGTGCGGACAGCCGCCCTCTGCTGTCCCGCCGAGCGGAGCTCGGCGCTGCCTCCAGTGAAACACCCAATTTGTTAAACTGTAGCGGGCCCTGCGAATCCACTTCAGGAGACCTCGAATTCATGTCCCGCACTCTCTCCGCTCTTGCCATCACCCTGCTGCTAACTCTGTCCGCCGCTGCGCAGGATGCCTGGCAACTCGATCCACCCCACTCGTCTGCACAGTTTTCCGTGCGCCATCTCGGAGTCTCCACGGTTCGCGGCGCATTCACCAAGGTAAGCGGCACGGTGCAGTACGACCCAGCCAATCCCTCGAAGGCTTCGATCCAGGCCACCATCGACGCCGCTTCCGTGGACACCCGCGTCGAGATGCGCGACAACGACCTGCGCAGCCCCCGTTTTCTCGACGCACAGAAATACCCCACCATCACTTTCACATCGAAGAAGGTCGAAGCCGCCGGCGAGGGTAAGCTGAAGGTGACCGGCGATCTCACCATTCACGGCGTCACCAAGGAAGTTGTCCTCGACGTCGACGGCCCGACGCCCGCGATCAAGGATCCGATGGGTAAGGACAGGCTGCGCATGGGCGCGTCTGCGAGCACTAAAATCAATCGCAACGACTTCGGAATCACCAGCCTTCCAGGAGCGATCGGCGACGACATCAGCATCACGCTCGACCTTGAAATGATCAAGCCGGCAAGCAGGTAATTGCCGCTAGGCGGAAACCCAACTTCAATGGTTGGACCCTGGGCGCTCGCCTTGTTAGACTGTAGCGGCTCCCACGAATCCACTTCCAGGAGAGCCGCGGTTTATGTCCCGCACCTTCTCTGCAATCGCTTTCGCGCTCCTCCTCACTCTCTCCGCCGCCGCGCAAGATACCTGGCAGCTTGATCCCGTGAACTCCTCGGCGCAGTTCGCCGTTCGCCACTTCGGCATCTCCACCATTCGCGGCGCCTTTACCAAGGTGACCGGCACCGTGCAATACGATCCAGCCAATCTCGGCAAGTCTTCCATTCAGACCACCATCGAAGCCGCTTCTCTGAACACCCGCGTCGAGATGCGCGACGACAACCTCCGTAGCTCCGACTATCTCGACGTAAAGAAATATCCCACGCTCACCTTCCAGTCGAAGAAGATCGAGGCCGCTGGACCGGGCAAGCTCAAAGTCACCGGCGATCTCACAGTTCACGGCGTCACCAAAGAGGTAGTCCTCGACGTAGACGGACCGACGCCCGCTATGAAGGATCCGAAGGGCCGCGAGCGCATGGGTGCCTCCGCGACTACAAAAATCAATCGCATGGATTTCGGAGTATCCGGCTCCCCTGGCCTGGTCGGCGACGATATCGCCATCACGATCGATATCGAAATGATCAAGCAGTAGCCAGGGCGATCGACTAACGGCGCGCCCAGCCGCGTGCGCTACAATAGAGATATCCTCCATGTCAGACCGCACCTTCACTCTCGACGAAGCTCAGTCTCTGCTGCCCATCCTCGAGTCTCTGCTGCGCGCCGCTATCGACGGCAAGAAGCTGATGGAAGAGGTCGAGGGCGAGATGCAGGCGCTCAATCACCGCATTTTCCTGAACGGTGGCACTCACGTCGACGTAGTAGCGGTCGCGCGCCGCAAGGCCGAGCGCGCCAAAGCCGAACAAAGAGCCAAAGACGCATTAGCCGAAATCGATTCCATCGGCGTGCAGGTCAAAGATCTCGATATCGGCCTGCTCGATTTTCCCTGCGACGTCGAGGGCCGCGTCGTCCTGCTCTGCTGGAAGATGGGGGAACACTCCATCACGCATTGGCACGGCACCGGTGAGGGATTCGCCGGCCGCAAGCCCATCGACGAACGCATCACCCGCTCCAAAAGGACAAACTAGACTCGTAGCGCCGCCGTCCCGTCAGCCGCGGTAACGCGGGAGAACTGCAGGGCAATGACTTGGAAAACCGCCGCGTCGGCGCCGCGAAGTGGCGCAAGAATGCAGCCCACGGCGTAAGCCGTGGGTCAAAGTGGCACAAGATGAAGCCCCGAAGGGGCGAAAGAGAAGCTATGACACAGATTCCCAAGGCACCTCGATTGCCCGATCCACTCCATTCATTCTAAACAGTTTCCGGCCAGCAACATCTTCCCCGGCACGGTGTTTACACGGAAGGAACGTAATCTGGCCAAAACACGGCACTTGGGAACTGGTTTCGCGAGACTAATCTCCGGGGCCAGAGCTTTTGGGGCAGGATCTTAAATCAAACTGACACTTCGTCAATTTCGTCCGGCTTTCGAGCTGCAAGCTTTCAGGCAAGCCCGCCGGACCCAAGGAAAACACGATGAGATTTCACCGTGCAGTTCGCTTTCTAGCTTTAGGACTTCTGCTGCTGGTCATTCCAGCAGCCCTTAGTTCTCCCTCTTCCGCGCAGATCGGCATCGGCATCGGCATCTCCGTCCACATCGGTCCGCCCGCCCTGCCGGTTTATGAGCAACCCATCTGTCCCACCGCCGGCTATCTCTGGACCCCCGGCTACTGGGCCTGGAATGATGACGCCGGCTACTACTGGGTACCTGGCACATGGGTCCAGCCGCCAACCGTCGGCTTGCTTTGGACCCCCGGTTACTGGGGATGGAACAACGGTGTCTACGCCTGGAACGCCGGATATTGGGGCCCGCACATCGGATTCTACGGTGGCGTTAACTATGGCTTCGGCTACGGCGGCGTCGGTTTCGGCGGCGGCGAATGGCGCGGCGGCGCTTTCTTCTACAACACCGCTGTGATGCACGTCGACACCGTCCACATCACCAACGTCTACGTCAACAATACGGTCATCGTGCACAACGATTCTCACGTTGCCTTTAACGGCGGCGAAGGCGGCATCGCAGCCCGTCCCACTCCACAGGAAGAAACCTATTCCCGCGAACCGCATACTGCTCCGGTCGCAGCCCAGGTTCAGCAGGAGCACGCTGCCAGCCAGAACAAGGACCTGTTCGCCTCGAACAATCACGGAGCACCCGCAGTGGCCGCCACCGCTCGCCCCGGCGAGTTCAGCGGAAAAGGCGTAGTGGGCGCGAAAGCTGCCGGTTCGCCCTATCATGCCCCGGCCATGTCGCCCAAGGAAGCACGCGCTACCCCGGCGGAATCCAGGGATAACGCGGCGAAAGATAACGCAATGAAGGGCGACGCGATGAGGGGTGACGCCATGAAGAGCGACAGCCCTCGCCCCGCGACTCCGGCTGCGCACGGCGAGCCTGCACGCACTCAGCCTGGACACCCTGAGGCCGCCCATCCGCAGAACGAAGCACATCCCGCAGCCGCTCCCAAGGCGAAGCCGGCTAACCAGCCAAAACCGCCCAAGAACACCAAAAAGCCTCCCGAGGAGGAGAAGCCAAAATAAGGGTCGCACAATAGGGGTCGCAAAATAACGGTCGGTAACAGCGTAGCTTTACCAAGCGGCCAGTGGCTGATGTCCAGCCCTGGCCATTTTTTCATCTGAAAGCACAGAGTGAGAGATTATCTGGGGACAGCTGTCCGGCGGAGCGCAGCGACGCCGTAGGCTCCCCTGTCGCAGCATTTTCCCTGCAAGGTCCCAGCTCTCCGTACGTTCCTATCCGGAGAGCGCGTTGGCCGCCCAGGTTAGAGGCTTGCCCGGGGGTGCAGGCTACACGCCCGTTCCCAAGTCTTCTCTGCTACAATTTTTTACAACTGCGGACGCGGAGGGACTGTATCGTAGAGGGAGCACGCAGGTCCGGTCCGGAGGGGTGGATTCTTTAGAGCAAGGCCAAGTTTTAGAGTAGGACCGGGCAGGACCAGTTAAGGCCGCGCAGGCACGCCCGAGGAGTCGCGATTAACTTATGGCATCTACGAAACACAAACTCCGCCTCGCCGGCGCCTTCGCCGCGCTGGCAACGTTAGCCCTAGCCGTAAGCTGCACCGGCTTTTTCGTGAATCCAACGGTGTCCACCATTACGGTCGACCCCCCTACGCCGTCGGTGGCCGTGGGAACTACTCTGCAATTGACCGCGGCAGCCACCTACAGCGATGGGAGCACCGGCACCCTGAGCGGTGGTACCGGCTGCACTGGCAATACTGTCTGCTGGACCAGTTCTGATACCACTGTCGCCACCATCTCCACGGGCGGTCTGATGACCGGCGTCGCCACGGGAACAACGACCATAACGGCCGCCAACACCTCCATAACTGGCACGACCACAGGCACGGTCGTCGAAACTGTCTCTTCGATGACGATAACTCCGAGCAGCGATTCGATCGTGGACAACGGCGGCTCTGCTGGCGGGTTCGTGGATTACACAATTGAGGGGGTTACGCCTGGCGGCTCACAAAATATTTCGGGGCTGGCGACCGTCACCCCTTACACTGGCGGCCTACCCTCTGCTGGCGGCCAGATTTCCGATGAGGTCTCCTGTGTTTACGACGGGGTGCAGTTTATGGTCTGCACTCCGCAGTCCGAGGCAGTAACTACAACCACCACGTTCACGATGGTGGTGACGTATAGCGGCTATACCGGAACGGCCGTGGTGAGCGCCCAACTAACCGTCACGCCCGACTGACGCCTAGCGGTGCCCCATCTGACACCGAAGTATGAAACCGGGTGTCCCCACTTCTCGCGCTCCTTGCGAGAAGTGGGAAACTCCCGGCCTCACGCACCCAGCAACTGAACTCCCTCGTTCGGGGGGAGGGTGCCCGCGTGCGACATTAAACGTGACGCCGTAGGTCGGGTCCCGCTTCTTCTGAAGTCTCGCTGGTGCGCTTACCGCGCACCAGCCGAGGCGACTGTTTGTTAGTCAATTATCTCAACTATGAAGCTGTCTCCTGCGGCTGTGATGGTTGCGCTGCCGTTGGAGGCCACCCAAACCTGGAGGCTCCAGCCGGTAGACCAAGGGATCGCTATTGGCACCAACGAACAAATAACCAACGATCAATCAATCAATGCTCGCAGCCGACACCAGCACCTGGATCGCATTTCTCGAAGGCGCTCCCGGCCAGGATTCACAACTGCTGCAGCAGGCGCTGACAGATCGCCAGGTATTGATGATCCCAATTGTGCTAACTGAGTTATTAAGCGATCCAGCGCTTTCCTCCGGAGTCGCGGAAACGCTTTCAGAGATTCCTATGATCGAGGTCGAACCAGGCTATTGGCAGCGCACCGGTCTGCTGCGGGCGAAAGTATTATCGATGCCCCGCAAAGCCCGCCTCGGCGATGCACTCATCGCCCAGACCTGCCTCGACCGCGGCATTTCTCTTCTCACGCGAGACGAGAATTTTCGTGCCTTTGCCGACGCCGCCCAGCTCAATCTTGTCCTGTGACCAGGGCGCAAATCATTCGACCCTCACTGGTAATTTGCCATCCCTCGAAGTCTCAGTATTATCGAAGGGGCGGCGGGCAAATTCCCGCTAAATAACGAACGAGCAAAATACGAACTCTCATGTCTGATATTCGCTGCATCGGCATCAACACCGGAGGCGGGGACGCACCCGGCCTCAACGCCGTAATTCGCGCCGCCACCAAAGCCGCCATCATCAAGTACGGATGGAAGGTCATCGGCATCCCCGATGGCTTCGACGGCCTCATCTGTCCCGAGAAATCCTTCGAACTCACGCTGAAAGAGGTGAGCGGAATTCTGCCCCGCGGCGGCACCATTCTCGGCACCACCAACCGCGGCGATCCTTTTCATTACACGACTGTCGAGAACGGCAAGGAAGTGTCGCGCGACATTTCGGGACAGATCGTCGCCAACGCCGCCAAGCTCGGCATCGATGCGATTATCACCATCGGCGGCGATGGCTCGCAAAAGATCGGCTACGATCTTTTTCAAAAGGGACTAAAGATCGTCGGCGTGCCCAAAACCATCGACAACGATCTTTCAGCGACCGAGGTCACCTTTGGATTCGACACCGCGCTGCACACCGTCACCGACGCACTCGACAAGATTCACACCACCGCCGAGTCGCACCACCGCGTGATGGTGGTCGAAGTGATGGGCCGCGACTGCGGCTGGATTGCGCTCGAGGCCGGCATCGCCGGCGGCGCCCACATCATCCTGATCCCGGAAATCCCTTTCACCATCGAGCACGTCTGCCGCTACATTGCCGAACGCGAAAAAACCGGGAAATACTTCACCATCGTGGTAGTGGCCGAAGGCGTGAAGCTGCCGCCCGAACTCAAGGAAAACCGCCGCGCCAGCCCTGTCGGTAACCTGATCGGTAATGCGATTGGTGCCGGCGCCAACAAGGAAGTGCGCGTCAGCGTGCTGGGACACATCCAGCGCGGTGGAACACCCTCGCCCTTCGACCGCATCCTGGCAACGCGCTTCGGCGTGGCTGCCGTCGATCTGATCGCTGCCGGAGGTTTTGGGATGATGGTCGCCCTGCGCGGCGAGTCGATCGTTTCGGTCGACGTGGCCCACGCCATCGGCCATCTCAAATCGGTCGACCCCAAAGGCGAGCTGGTGCGCGCCGCTCGCGCCATCGGCGTCGGATTCGGAGACTGAAGTTGGCCGTCAACGGAAGAACGAAGAACGACGACTGAGAACTGAGAAACTAGTCCTTCATCATGGCATCAATCAGCGCATAGAGCTGGCTAGCGTCTTTCATCTCGACATAAGGTCTTTCCGGATGCCGAGTGCTGACCACGTAAACCGTGGGTGTGTGTTCGAGTTTGATGGCCTTACCTACGTCGCGGTCGGCATTTACCTCGGCGGCGAACTTGCCCTGCGGATCGATTACGAAAGGCAACCCAACTTTGTGTTCGCTGGCGAACCTCTCGGCATAGCCGCGCAGGTTCTGCGGATTGATCTCGAGCTGGTTCGAGAAAATGTAGTCGCGAAATTCGTTACCAAGTTCCTTCGAAGTTTCATCGAAGTAGCGCGCAATCACGGCCGCGTCGTAAGACCAGTTGTGCATGGGCAGAGGAAAGTCATGACGCACCAGGGGAATCTTATAGGTCCTGGAAGCTTGCTCAAGAATCGGAGAGATGCGACGGCATTGCGGGCACTGCAAGTCCTCGAAGACCACGATGGCCACCTGCGCGCCCTTAGGTGGACGCAACGCCGGATTCACCGGCTCATTCGCCGCCGCGCACAAACCGGCGGCGAACACTAATGCCACCAGCGAGAGAAGAGGGAAGCGATTCCTGGACACGGTTTTCATCACACCTTTCATGTTAACCGAAGCGGCGGCGTGATGTCAGGATGCCACCTTTGGTCCCCGTGAATCAGAGAAACTGCTGCCCCAGCGCGCTATAGTAGAGGGCTAACAGCGCTCGCGTCGGCTTGCTGGAGTTAACTAGTCAAAGTAACCGAATTGATGTGAACCTCGTTGATGTGAACCTGGCAAAGATCGTGAAACCATCCTCTCGCTTGCATCTTTCTCGGCGCGTCCTGCTTTTCGTGCTGGCCGCGGTTTTTCTGCTTGGACTTTTCGGGTGCAAAGGCAGTGGCCGCCGTGTGCTAGAAGTCAACTATGTATCGGTTGCCGAGGCCATGCTGCGCGACCGCGTGGCTACTGTCTACAACCACGTAGGTACGGTCAAGAACGGCGAGCGGGTCGAGGTGCTGGAGCGCGAGAAGCGCTTTTCCCGTGTGCGCACTGCAAGCGGGGTTGAAGGTTGGATCGAGCAACGCTACCTCGTAGATCAGCAGACCTACGATTCACTGCAGAAACTCACGCAAGACAACCTGAACGATCCGGTGCAATCGCCCGGTGTGGTGCGAAATGAGACGAACCTGCACATCACCCCGTCTCGCGAAGCCGAGCATCTGTACCAGCTTCCGTCAGGAGCGCGGGTCTCAGTGCTGAAGCGCGCTGCCGCAGAGAAGCAACTGGGAGCCGCACCTGAGCCGGCCAGGATTGGGGGAAAGATCGAAAGCAAGGCTCCCACGAAAACTTCTGGGGGAAGAGCGTCGCCCGGCCCGCTGTTAGAGGATTGGTGGCTGGTGCGCGACGCCGGGAACCGCGTGGGGTGGGTGCTGGCTCGCATGGTGGACCTAGACGTGCCGCTCGATATCGCACAATATGCCGAAGGCCAGCGCATCGTTGCGTTTTTCGCGCTGAATCAGGTGCAGGATACCGGCAAGGAGGGCAGCGGCAAGAATGTTTCACAGTATCTGTGCGTCCTCACCGAACCGCACGACGGTCTGCCCTACGACTATGATCAGATTCGTGTGTTCACCTGGAACGTCAAAAAGCATCGCTACGAAACCGCGTATCGCGAACACGGCCTGAACGGGGTACTGCCGGTAACGGTGACCAGCGAGAACTTCGACAAGGAAGGAGTCTTGCCGGTATTTATTCTGCGAGTAAGAGACGATAGCGGCAACGTCAGCGAGCGCAAGTACAAACTGAACACGCCCATTGTGCGCAGAGTGCTGGCCCCGGGCGAGCAGAAGCAAGCACCGCCGCACACGAAGCACCGGCGTTAGTTAACGGGCCTTCTAATTTTCATCCAATCTATGTCGGGCAGCTAGCAGTAAAAGTCGGCAATGCTCTTTACTACCCAGCGTTGTTCGTCCTCGGTGAGTTCGGGGAACATGGGCAGAGCCAGCACTTCTTTGGCGGCGCGCTCGGCTTCGGGGAAGTCGCCTTCGCGATAGCCGAGATAGACGAAGCAGGGCTGAAGATGCAGTGGAAGCGGATAGTAGATTTCGGTTCCGATCCTGCGCGCGCTGAGAAACTCGCGGAGTTCGTCGCGGCGGAAGGCCCGGACGACGTATTGGTGAAAAACATGATGAGCCTGCGCGGAAGTCAGCGGGAGCTGAATGGGTGCGGCGTTCTCCGGCTGTCCACCGGTTGATGTCAGGCCGGCAGCGGCAAAGAGCTGGTCGTACCGTGCCGCGCACTGGCGGCGTGCTTCGTTCCATCCTTCAACATATTTCAGCTTGACGCGCAGGATGGCGGCCTGGATAGCGTCGAGACGGCTGTTCCATCCCAACTCTTCGTGAATGTAACGGCGCGGGCTGCCGTGATTGCGCAATCTGCGCACGTGCGCCGCCGTCTCGGGGCTGTTTGTGGTGACCAGACCGGCGTCGCCGTAAGCGCTGAGATTTTTGGTGGGATAAAAGCTGAAGGCCGCGGATACGCCCATCGATCCAGCAGTTCGTCCGCTCCAGCGCGCTCCGATGGCCTGCGCTGCATCTTCGATCAAAGACAGGCGGAACTCGTCAGCCAGATGCTGCAATCTCTCCATGTCCGCGCACTGTCCGTAGAGATGAACCGGAAGCATCGCGCGCAATTTGTCACGGTGGCCGCCGCGAAGAAACGATTCCACCTGAGCGGGATCGAGATTGAAGGTGTGCGGATCGATATCGGCAAACACTGGCCGGGCGCCGGCGCGTGCGATCGCGCTGGCTGAAGCGAAAAAGCTGAAAGGCGTAGTGAGAACCAGATCTCCCGGCTGCACGCCTGCGGCGGCCAGAGCCAGCCACAAAGCGTCAGTGCCAGAGGCGCAACCCACGGCGTCGGACGCGCCACAGAACTCCGCCAATTCGTGTTCGAAAGCCTCGACCTCAGACCCCAGGATGTAGTGTTGCGAAGCACACACTCGCCCAACCGCCGCCAGCACCTCGGCGCGCACCTGCTCGTACTGCCGTTGCAAGTCGAGCATCGGCACGGAGGCAAGCGGTGTCGCACCCGACAAATCCTCCTGTGCCGCAGGCTTGGGCGCTTCGGGCTTCATGGAAGAAGTGGTCACGGAAAGGAAATTGTAACAGGAGGCGTCCATTGGGTTTCCCGCAGAATCTACCTGCCGGCAACATAACATTCCAATTTTCATAAGTCATCTCCGTAAACCCATGTATAACTCTTAACTGCAGAACATACTGTGGTGTCTATGTACTTGTTAAATCAGTGTGTTAGGCGAAATGATCTTTTGGATCGAGAGGTGCTTATCTGCTCCCGGATTGGTTTCTCTGCCGGGAGATCCTCCGGCTCAAGTAATTGGAATGGAGAATGGCTATGCTGCGAAGGCTTGCGTTGTCTGCCGGGGTCACGAGCGTGATTCTGATTTTGGTGTGCGCCGCCGGGGCTCAGACCGCGTCGATCAATGGAACCATTACCGACCCCTCCGGGGCGTTGGTGGACCACGCGGTTGTGACGGCTACCAATACTGCGACCAACATTGACCATACCGCAGAAACTGGAACGTCTGGCGTCTACAGCATCACCCAACTCCCTCCCGGGCCCTACGACCTGACGATCGAAAAGACCGGTTTCCGTCCCGTACGGTTTGCCTTCCTTACCCTGACGGTGGACCAGGCCCTGACGCTGGATGCCAAGTTGGAGGTTGGCCAGGCCTCGACAAGCGTCACCGTCGAAGGTGCGAATGTGGCGCCCATCGACACTACGGATGCCCAGGTCAGCAACGTCGTGGACGAAAAGCAGATGGAAGCCCTTCCCTTAATTCTTCGGGATCCGTACCAGTTGATTCTGCTATCGCCTGGAACGACGCAAACCAACTCGGGACTCGGCGGCTTTTCCATCAACGGGGGCAGGGAACGAAACAACAACTTTGAACTGGACGGGACGAATAACAACGACCCCGGTGTTCCGGGCAGCGGATTAGTGACGTTGAATCCCGATGCGACCCAGGAATTTCGGGTAATCACGGATAATTACCTTCCTGAATTTGGCCGCGACTCGAGCGCGGTGATCGACATCGTCACGCGCAGCGGAACGAACCATCTCCACGGCGACGTTTATTACTTTGGCCGCTGGAACGCGCTCGGCGCCCGGGACTTCTTTAACCCGGAAGACACGACCGGCAAGCAGAGCCCTTACGTGCGCAATACCTTCGGGGCATCGATTGGTGGCCCGGTGATCAAGAACAAGATGTTCTTCTTCTTCAACTACGAAGGTAATCGATTCGCGACGGCCACAACAACCGATGCGACGGTCCCGGAGGCAGCTTTTAAGACTGGCGTATTCACATATACGGACCCGACGGCAGGACCGGTCAGTATCAACGTCAGCACGCCTACTTCTGCTAACAATGCGTTTGGCCTTGTGCTGGACCCTCAAACCCAGAAGATCCTGAATTTTTATCCTGCACCGAATGGCCCACCAGTAGTCGCGGGAGTCGCAGATCAATATTTTTTTGGAGACACAGACCTCCTCAATGCGAGCAATTACATTGCAAAAGTCGATTTCGCGATTACTCCGAAAAACAATTTAACCTTGCGTTACATCGGGAATAAGGCCGACGATAATGGCGGAGGTACGAACATTCTGCCTGGTATCGGAGGAGAATCGTTTACGGCTCTCACGCAGAGCATGAATGGCCATCTCACGACCACAATCGCTCCAACCCTGCAAAGCGACTTCTTTGCCCAAGCGAGCCGGTCGTTCCAAAACTATATATGTAATGGTTACAGCACAATCGATAGCTTGAGTCTCGCGGGTGTGGATCCGTATGGCCGCGGGCGCGATTGGGATCTTCCGGGCTTTACTGCGGTCGCATGCCAAGGCCTGGGGGACAGCGATGGGCAGGATCGCCCCTTCGGAACCTATAATATTGGCGACAACATCACCTGGATCAAAGGCCGCCACACCCTGAAGTTCGGCTACGAATTCGGCGACAGCTATTCGAACGATTACGACGACTTCAGCACGCGGTCAACTCCCAATTTCCAGATTAACCTGAACACGGGCGTGTCCCCGCTGTCGGGTACGGTTCCATTTGACAACGAAGTGGTTCAGGATGCGGTTTGGGGCCTCCTGGGCGGAGTTTACACCGAATCTCAAACACAGCTGTTTAACTTCAGCGGAGTCCGTACTCCCAGTGACGAGCGCGGTTTCCGCGAGCGGGACATGTCCGGCTTTTTTCAGGACCAGTTCAAAGTGAGGTCAAACATCACCTTAAACTATGGCCTTCGCTACGAATGGAATGGAACCCCGTGGGTGGTGAACAACCAGCTTACCAGCGCAACCCCGGCAGCGCTTTCTGGCCCTCCTCCCATTCAGTTCGTCCAGGTGACGCGCGGAGGAGCGAATCCGCTCTACGTCAACGACGTGAAAGGATTCGAACCGAGATTCGGCCTCGCCTGGGATCCGTTCAGGAACGGAAAAACGTCGGTACGTCTTGGATATGGGGTGTTTCGCGACCGGCAGTTCTTCAATCTTACCGGCGACACGCGGGCTAACCCACCGTTTTCGCTGCCCTATGTGAACACGGTATACACGGGGGCAGCTGCGGCAACCTCCGCCGATCAGATATCGAATATACCTATCCCGGCAACGCAGCCTGCTCCCGGCTCCGACCTGCCGCAGTTTTCCTTCGCGTTTCCGGCGACGATTAATCCAAACTTCCACGTTCCCTACGTGCAGCAGTGGAATTTCGGGATCCAGCGTGAACTGGGAGGCCATTTCACTCTCGAAATCAACTACGTCGGCAACACGGCCCATCGCCTGCTCCGCGTCGTTGATGGGAACGCTCCGAATCCGGCGCTCGTAGCGGTGCTGAGGACGTTCTGCAGCAACCCCGCAAACAGCTATGGCTGCGTCGATTCACCCACCGCAAGCCCCGCTGTAGAGACCGTTCAAGGTTCGAATCTCTACATCGGAGCCGATTACCCGACGTTGTTTGGTGTCGCGCCTATCCTCCCGTTCGACGCCGTTCAAAACAGCGCTGCGTATCACTCCAATGAGGTGTCCAGCGTTGCCAACTCTAATAACAATGGCCTGCAGACCTCGCTGACTAAGCAGTTCAATCATGGCGTGTCGTTGGGGGTGAACTATACCTGGGCGCATGCGATCGATGATGCCAGCGACGCCTTCCTGCCGCAAGAAAACCAGACAGTATTCCCGGCCAACTCGTATTACCTTACCCGCGAGAGGGGGAACTCGTCGTACGATGTGCGCAACCGTTTAGTGTTTAACTATGTTGCCAACTTGCCTTTTGGCCGGGGCTCGAGCCATCTGAGTAGCGGCCTTGTCGGCAAGGTTCTCGAGGGATGGACATGGTCGGGAGTCGGGATATTCCAAAGTGGATTCCCTTTCGAAATCTTCGAATCCGGAGTTGACAGCGATGCCACGGGAGCGACCCAGAGGGCGGAATACCTTAATCCGCCCACGGTCGTTCCGGTTACGATGCCCATCACCCAAACAGGGCCGAACGACGGCCGTTTTACGTTTCCGTTATTCGGCGGGCCGGGCAATGTCCAGCGCAACACTTTCTACGCCTCCTCGTTTAAGAACTTTAATATGGTCATAGCAAAGACGACAAAGATTACGGAACGGGTCAACGTGGAATTCCGCTCGGAGTACTACAACGTTCTCAACCATCCGAACTTCCAATCGCCCGCCAATTTCATCAACGACTCGAACTTTGGGCAGGCGACGGCTGAAGTCGGAAACCCCGACGGCACAACCGGCGCGAGACAGCTGCAGTTCGGAATGAAAATCAAGTTCTAGACTGGCTGACCGCTCAACGCCGAAGAGGAGCCTCCCGAAAAGAGGCTCCTCTTTTTTTCTAGAGGCGGGCGCTTAACTGTTAATCACGACTACTTCCCAAACATCGGATAATGGCTGGCGGCGCCCATGAAGAACAGCATTACCACCGACAGAAACGCGTTGGCTCGGGAGACCAGGAAAGCCTGACGGGCCATGGCTTTGGCTTTGTCGGGGATGGGCGTGCCGTTGGTGGCGTTATCCCGGGTCCACTGAATCAGGCGCTTCTGGATGCGCCAGATTACTCCCCACACGTTGAGCAGCATGACCCAGCCGATGCCGCCGCCGATGCCGATCGCGAGCAGGCGATTGCTCTCCCAACCGTGGCTGTTCAGGCTGAGGAAGCACCAGGCGGCGGCCGCGACGACTACGGCATAGACCACACCGATGAACGCGCCGTTGTCGAAGATTCCTTTGCCGGGGACCAGGCAGGCGTAGAGTACTCCCCAGACGATCGTCCAGATCAGAAAGAAGCTGCCCATGACTGCGCCGTGGGAAGGGTTCAATCCTGCACTTTGGGCGTTGTGGACGTCGGAACTTACAATCATTTCCCAATAAACAATGCCGGCGAGCACAGTCAGCACGGCCGACATGCGGAACCACCACAGAGCGCGCGTCATCAGCGCTGGCATGACTTTGCCCTTCGTAGTGGCGTCGAGTTCTTTCATCAGGGAGACGTTGACCAGGTTAAAGAAATAGAGAAGGCCGATCCAGGTGATGCCGGCTAGGAAGTGGATCCAGCGGACGAACATCAGGAAGTTGGTGTTGAAGTCCGGAGGGAAGTTGATTTGGGGTGCAAAGAAAGTTGCTAGAGCAGCGCTTGCCATGATTCCTCCTGAGATTTAACCGGTAACGCCCACGCCGGGGATTGTACACAACAGCCGGGAAATGGGATGAGGAACAACGCCACAAAATCCTCACGCGGTGAAAAAGCGGCCCGTCCACAAGTTCCGGGTTGAAAAGCGCGAGGGGAGGCCGTATGGTACTCGCAGCTACCTGCCAGGCGACGCAGCCTCGGGAAACCGGGGCGGCGAAGAGGCAGGCTAACCCCCCGTGTTCCCGGTGCGGGACGACCAGTGTGGGAAGACCGCTAGGGAACATGCTGTTGCTTTGAACTTGCCCGGAAGTCTGCGGACCGGGCAGGCTGGTGTGTCGGAATTCGAAAGAACTTAAGGAGATCGGCTATGGAAAGCAGCAAGCCGGCGCAGAACATCCAGGATTCCTTCCTGAACACGGCCCGCAAGGAGCGATTGAACATCACGATCTACCTGCTGAGCGGAGTGAAGTTGACGGGCCGAATTCGTTCCTTTGACAAGTATTCCGTGGTGCTCGAGGCCAGCGGACAAGAACAATTGATCTTCAAGCACGCCATCTCGACCGTGGTGATGGGCCGAACCGGGTCGCATGTGGCGCACCTGGCGCATCCCGAGGCAAAGGCCGCGGGCGCGCCCGGAGCGGCGGCGTCGCCGTCCGCGGGCCCGACGGCGGTCTCAGCGGCGAGCGCTTCGGGCACCGAAGGGTAAGGCGTCTTCGGCTTGCGCATTTCTTATCCCAAGAAGACCCGCGATGGGGCGCATGGAACTCGACGTGTGCCTCTCGGCACCGAATTGCCTCGCAGCACTAAAACTAAAACTAAAGACGACTTGCAGGAAGGCGCGTTCCTGGTGGGCATTGATGTGCGTACACGCGGACGCAGTGCCCGAGGCACGGTAACAGCGCAGGCGCAGGCGGCGCGCGATGCGGCGTCCCCCGGGCCGGCTGCGGGGGCAGGTTCAGGATCGAGCGTGGGGCAAGGTTCGGGGAAATCCAGTACGAACAAGCCCAGCATTCCGGAGTTCGATGCAGAAGAGTCGCTGGCGGAACTCCGCACGCTGGCAGGGAGCGCGGGAGCGAAAGTGGTTGGCGAAATTCTGCAGCGGCGCGACCGGCCTGATCCCGCGACTTTGATCGGCGCGGGCAAGCTCGAGGAAATTGCGGGCGCGGCGGCTTCGGTGAATGCTGATCTTCTTCTTTTCGACCACGACCTGAGCGCTTCGCAGCAGCGCAACATCGAAAAGATCGTTCATCTGCGGGTGATTGACCGCACGCAGCTGATCCTCGACATTTTTGCGCGGCACGCGCGCACCCGGGAAGGCCAGTTGCAGGTGGAGCTGGCGCAGCTGCAATATCTTCTGCCACGGCTGGCGGGGCGCGGCGTGGAGATGTCCCAACTTGGCGGCGGCATCGGCACGCGCGGTCCCGGCGAAACGCAGCTTGAAACCGACCGGCGGAAAATTGCCCGGCGAGTGCGGCACGTGGAGCAGCAACTGGAAAACGTGCGGCGCATCCGGGCGCAGCAGCGGCAGCGGCGGGAATCGGCGCCAGTGGCGACCGTGGCGCTGGTGGGATATACGAATGCGGGGAAATCGACGCTGTTCAATGCTCTGACGCGAGCCGCGGTGCTGGCTTCGCCACGCATGTTCGCCACACTCGATCCCACGATTCGAGGCGTAGTGCTGCCTTCGAAGCGCAAGATTCTGATGTCCGATACGGTGGGATTTATTCGCAACCTGCCGCATACGCTGGTTTCGGCGTTTCGCGCCACGCTGGAGGAAGTGCAGCGGGCGTCACTGATCCTGCATGTTTCCGATGCCAGCAGCCGGCTCTCGGCGGAGCAGGACGCGCAGGTGGAGATTGTCCTGAAAGAGCTGGAGGTGGAGAAGAAGCCGCGGCTGCGGGTGATGAACAAGGTCGATCTGCTGGACGAAGAAGTTGCCGAGACGTTAATGAATGACGCGCTGCGCGATGGCTCCAACACTGTGTACGTTTCCGCAGCCGAGGGAACAGGGCTGAATAGGTTGCTCGCGCTTATTGATGCCATGATCGAAGAAGACCCGGTCAGCCGCGTGCATCTGCGTGTGCCGCAGAAAGAAGGGAAGACCCTGGCCATGCTCGAAGCCAAGGCGCGGATTCATTCGCGCGCGTACAAGGATGGTGCAGTGGAGTTGGAAGTGGAAGCGCCGGCGTCGGTGGTGCGAAGGGTTAGGGATTGGGTCCAGTGAATACGCGCAATTTAAATGGGCCGGCAACCAAGAAGCGGTGACATTCCTTGGCTATCGGCCCATTCGATCCTGAATTGGATCGGAGGTGATAGTTCAATGCTAATCCT
>Ga0209420_1000501_pt1 | contig 20412 bp, 18 predicted proteins | sample BlaSpr_A8_OM1_O1_FD_187972 | JGI IMG/M metagenome (GOLD analysis project Ga0209420, IMG submission 187972) | Forest soil microbial communities from Thunder Bay, Ontario, Canada - Black Spruce, Ontario site 2_A8_OM1_O1 (SPAdes) (version 2) | ecosystem: Environmental > Terrestrial > Soil > Boreal...
GCACGACGAACACGAGCTCGTCCAGATACACGACGACGGAATGCAGGCGGGCTTCCTGCGGTTCGTAAGACAACACGCCAAATTCGGCGGCATAGCGCAGGACGTCGTCGGGAATCTGGCTGCCCAAGGCGCGTTCGACCTTAATCTTGATCATGGGATGCAGGCGGCGGAACTCGGCGAGCAGGGGCAGCAGATAGAGCACGGTGAATTCGTTGGCCGCAATGACAAGCTTGCCTTTTTGCACCTCCCGCAGTTCGGTGAGCGACTCGGATGCCTCACTGCGCAGATTGATCAGCTTTTCGGCATACTCCAGCAGGACCTTGCCGGCGTCGGTGAGTACGCCCTCCCGGGAAGAACGGTCGAAGAGCGCTTCCCCGAGCTCGTCCTCGAGCTTGCGAATGGTTTGGCTGACCGCCGACTGGGTACGAAAAAGCTTTTCCGCGGCGCGGGAGAAGGTGCGCTCGCGGGCGACGGCGAGAAATACTTCGAGTTGAGAAAGTTCCAAAGCTCCCCCGTAATCGAATCTCGTAATTCCATTAGCAAAACTTATTATACAACTACAGCTAATGATTGCTGAAGAATTATAAGTTTTGCTTCTGCCCACATCGACCGTACTATAGAAAGTCGGTTCGATTTTTGAGGGGAATCCATGACCGCCGAGCGCGCTCGCATTACGATTTTCGACACCACTCTTCGCGACGGGGAACAGTCGCCGGGTTGCAGCATGAACCAGCAGGAAAAGCTGCGGCTGGCTCATCAGCTCGACCGCCTGGGTGTGGATGTGATCGAGGCTGGTTTTCCTATCGCCTCCGACGGCGACTTTGAATCGGTGAAGGCGATTGCCGGGGTGGTGCGGCGTCCGATTATCGCGGGATTGGCTCGCGCCTGCCGTCCCGACATCGAGCGCGCCTGGGAGGCATTGCAAGCTGCGGCGCGTCCGCGGATCCATGTGTTTCTGGCGACCTCGGAGATTCATTTGAAGTATAAGCTGCGGATCACGCGCGAGGAGTGTGTGGAGCAGGCGGGGGACGCGATTCGCTTCGCCAAGTCGCTTTGTAACGACGTAGAGTTTTCCCCGGAAGACGCTACGCGTACCGACACGGACTTTCTGTGTCGCGTGCTCGATGCCGTCGTCGAAGCGGGAGCTACCACGCTGAACATTCCTGACACGGTTGGCTACACCGTACCGGCGGAGTTCGGAGAGTTGATCACGACCATCCGGCAGCGCGTGAAGGGGATTGAGAAGGTAAGCATTTCCGCACACTGCCACAACGACCTGGGAATGGCCGTAGCCAATGCGTTGGCGGCGGTGTCCGCGGGAGCGCGACAGGTCGAGTGCACGATCAATGGAATTGGAGAGCGGGCGGGGAATGCATCCCTGGAAGAAATTGTGATGGCCATGCGAGTTCGGCCGGATCGCTTCGCCTACGAGACCGGCGTGGTCGGCGAACAGATTTTCGCGGCCAGCCAGATGCTGAGCGAGATCACGGGCGTGCCAGTGCAGCCCAATAAGGCAATCATCGGGCGCAATGCTTTTGCCCACGAGGCCGGCATTCACCAGGATGGAGTCTTGAAGAATCCGCTGACCTACGAAATCATGACGCCGAAGTCGGTGGGAGTGCCGGATTCGAGGCTGGTGCTGGGCAAGCACTCAGGACGTCACGCTCTCAGCATCCGATGCGACCAACTGGGCTACCAGTTTGATCGCCGAGGTCTGGATGATATCTACCGGCGATTCGTCCGGCTGGCGGACAAGATCAAGCATGTGGAAGATCACCATTTGCTGGAACTGATTCGCGACACGCATAAGCCGTCGGGCTCGGCGACACCTCTGATTGAGCCGCTGGCTCTGGCGAAAGCGGCTGCCCTCAGTGCATCGTCACCGTCTTCAGTTCCCGAATCCGAACCCGTGAAGGCGTTCCCAATGGGGCCGCAGACCAACGCGTTCGGAATGCCGTTGCCGGTTCGCGGCGATTCCCACCACGAACAAACCCAGCAGGAAGACTATCTCTGGGGCGTGTAGGGGAAATTGAGTAATTGGGTGATTTTGTAATTCGGTAAAATGAATCCCGATCGCATCGTTTTGCTTCTCCCATTGCTAATTTGCCAATCACTAAACTCCTCCCATGCTTCTTAAGCTAACGATTCTCCCCGGCGACGGCATTGGTCCGGAGGTCACCGAACAGGCCGTGCTCGTTTTGCAGGCGCTGGCCGGCGCTTTTGGGCATCAACTCCAACTGCAACACCGGTTAATCGGCGGAGCGGCGCTCACGGTAGCCAACGATCCGCTGCCGGCGGACACGGTCGAGGCCTGCTTGGCGTCGTCTGCCGTTCTTCTGGGCGCGGTGGGAAGTCCGGCGTTCGATCGCAATCCCGGACATCTTCGTCCGGAGGCAGGATTGCTGAAAATAAGGCGCGAATTGGGCGCATATGCCAATCTGCGTCCCGCAGTTTGTTTTCCCGCGCTTGAAGATTGTTCCGCTCTGCGGCCGGAGATCGTGCACGGCACCGACCTCATGATCGTGCGCGAATTGTTGGGCGGAGCGTATTTCGGCCAGCCTCGATCGATTGAAGGACCGCCGGGATCACGCGTCGCGGTCAACACCATGCGTTACGGCGAATCGGAAATCGAACGCATCGCGCGCGTGGCCTTCGAGTTGGCGATGAAGCGGCGGCGCCGGGTGATGTCGGTAGACAAGGCTAACGTGCTCGAATGTTCGCGCCTGTGGCGGGAAGTGGTCACGCGCGTGAGCAAGGATTATCCCGAGGTGAAGCTGAGCCATCAGTATGTCGATTCGGCCGCCATGCTGCTGGTGCAGCGGCCCACCGAGTTCGATGTCCTGCTCACCGAGAACATGTTTGGAGATATTCTCTCCGATCAGGCTGGTGGGGTAGTGGGTTCGCTGGGGCTGCTGGCTTCTGCAAGCATCGGAGGGTCGGTTGGATTGTATGAGCCGGTGCACGGTTCGGCGCCGGACATCGCGGGGAAGGAAATTGCCAATCCGCTGGGAGCGATTCTTTCGGTCGCCATGATGCTGCGACATTCGTTTCACTTGGAGACGGAAGCGGCGTGCGTCGAGGAGGCCGTCGGCACCGTGCTCGCACGAGGCGCTCGGACGGCGGACTTGGCGGGAAAATCACACGCCGCGATCTCTACGGCAGAGATGGGACGCCGGGTCGTTGAAGCGGTCCGAGCCTCGAAGGCGGCCCCGCAGCGGGGCAGAGAAATCGGCTTGAGTCCGAGGCGGTGAAACGGCCCGTCCCGCACTCGCTTATTTTTTTCCGATTCTACTCGCCACTTCCGTGGCGCCCGTTCACGCTGCCTCGCTTCGCAGCTTCTTCCGCCGGGGATTCGTACTACGTCTGGGGCCCATGCTGGTCGGGCAGAGTCTTCGCGCTGTGAGGCGCCCCCGTTCGACGGTCGTTGTACTTTCCTGTCATGTCATACCAGCGGATTCGCAACATCTCCATAAACATGCGGGAGCCATCGACCAGAGGATGAATGCGGGTTCCGCCGCTGTGTCCCCACGCGACGGGAATTTCCTGCACTTTGAAGTTGAACTTCCGCGCCAGAAACAGGGTCTCGGGATCAAATCCCCAGCGCTCGATTTTCTGCAGCGGGAAGATTGCCTGCACCGCCGGCTGGCGGAAGGCTTTGAAGCCGCACTGGGTATCCTTGAATTTCAGACCCAGGGTAACACGCAGCATCAGATTGAAGATTCGGCCGAAGATTTGACGGTGCAAAGGCTGGCGCTGGGTCTGGGTTTCGGCGCGCAGCCAGCGCGAACCGATGGCGATATCGGCGCCCGCTTCCAATGCCTGGAAAAGCTTCGGCGCCTCTTCGATGGGCGACGACAGGTCGGCGTCGCTGAACAGGACAATTCGGCCGCGGGCGTTCAACATTCCATGACGCACGCTGTATCCCTTGCCCCGATTGCCGGGATTTTCCACCAGCCGCAGCGCCCGATCTTTCTCTGAGAAACTTCGAACAATGTCCGCGGTGTTGTCGCTAGATCCGTCATCGACGACGATGACTTCCGCATCCCAGTTCTGCGCATGCACGTAGGCGAGAACCTTTTCGAGGGTCGCGCCCAGGCGTGCGCCCTCGTTATAGGCGGGAATCACGATGCTGTAGGCGGGCTGCAAAGCGGTTCTCAGTTCTCAGTCGCCGAGTTTCGACGGACCGATGCGCCGGTTGGGGTGCACGCAAGCGATATCGTTATTGTACGTTGTCGTTTTAGGATTCCGAAAACCAGAATGGCCAAATATTTCTGGCTTCTAGCGCTGAGCGTAGTATCCAGTTCGCGTGCGGGCGCTGAGACCGGGTTTGCTGATCTTGATCTGCAGGCTGTGATACTCGTTCGGATGGTCGGCCGGAGGAGAATCAAAAGAAAGAGTGTAAAACGCCCTAGAGTCCTCCAAGCAGTTCCTGATTAACTGCCCGATATCATTACTCGAGGTGAGAACTCGTCCGCCGCTTTGCGCTGCCAGGACCTGCAACGCCAGATTACCGTTTTGTATCTTGTTGGCGGAACTTACACCCTTGAGGAAGTTTTCGTAATAAAAAGTTCGGCCCAGGCCCTCCTCCATTCCCAGCGGATCGACGCTGTAAAGCGTGATGCGAGCTTCCCGCAGATCCGTGGACAGGCCGACGGCGGTCTGAAAGAGCCATGCCTGATTTTTCGCACTCAGTTGCACTCCCGGTCCGGAGAGCAGGGGCCATCCCGGACTGAGCCAGATCAGAAGTTTCCTGCCCGGCTGTGTGGCCAGATGAGAGGTGAGTTTCTCCAGAGTGTCCATGGAAATCTGAAAGCGATCCGCACCGCCGTAGAATCCCTGCGATCGGCCTATGGTGCGCAGACCGGACTGATTGGAATTCAGGGTTTCCACCAAGGCGTTTCCGTCGAGCGTGGGCTGGCTTTGTCCCTGAGATGTATCGGTAACAATAACCAGGGAGGTGGGAAGGGAGAGCTTGCCATCATCCTGCTGCAGGAATTTCTGCAGCTCTTGCCGCGCATAGCCTACGCTGCGGAACGAAGTGTTGACTGCGTCCACGAGCACAATCGCTTGCAGCGGGGAATCCGCCCCGCGGGTCGAGTCGTTCGTCGCGAGATCGGTCGCGCGAAAGGAGAGAATTGCCTGCGGCTGTTTGTCATCGAGCAAGGTGAAGTCCTGCTGTTGCAAGCCGGGCACAGGTTTCCCTGACTTGTCGGTTACGACAACATCGAGCGTAATGCGGCGACCGCTCTGGCGTGGCGCGGTCGCGCCTTCCGCCCGCGGCGTGAGCGGCGACTGAGGCGGGCTCTGTTGGGCGAGTCCGGGCTGTGCAAATCCCGGAAGCGAAAAAATACACAAGAGGGCGATTGCGAGCTGAGTCTGGCGGCACATGTTCACCTCACGTCGATGAATCCAAGCTGAGCAAGGTCTTAGGCTACCTGGCGCTGCTGCTCGAGCATGGAAAAGTATTCCGCCACTAACTCAGCATCCCAGAGTCCGCGGCGAGCTTCTTCGCTCATCGTCTGCGCGGCGAGCTCGTGCGTGAGCGGCGCTTTGTAGGAGCGAGCAGTGCGAAGCGCGTCGTACACATCGACGACCTGCAAAATCCTGGGGAGTACCGGAATCTGGCCTCCGGTCAAGCCATCCGGATAGCCAGAACCATCGGAGTGTTCGTGGTGGTGGCGAATGATGGGCAACACCAGCCGCAGCGAATGCAGCGGCTTGCAGATGTTCTCGCCAGTAACGGGATGAAGCTTCATGATCGCCCATTCTGCGGGAGTGAGGTCGCTTCCTTTCTTGAGGATGTCATCGGGCACGGCAATCTTGCCCAGATCGTGCAGATACCCTCCACGCTTGAGGGCGAGAATGGAATCTTCATCCATGCCGAGGTAGCGACCCAGATCGGCGGCGCGGGCTGACAGCCGCTCACAATGGCCTTCGGTATAAGGGTCGCGGCCTTCGACAATCAGACCCAGCGTGCACAGAACGGCATCGGCGGTTTCCAGTTCGTCGGTGAACTCTTTCAGGCGCAGCAGCGATTTCACGCGGGCAATGAGTTCCTCGGCGAGGACCGGTTTGTTGAGAAAGTCGTCGGCACCGGCTTCGATGCCGCGCACTTTGTCAGTACTGTCGCTGAGTCCGGTGATCAGGACGAAGGGAATCAGCCGCGTGTCCGGATTTTCCTTCAACCCCTGGCAGAATTCATAACCAGACTTTCCCGGCATCATCACGTCGGAAAGGATTAAGTCAGGGAGTTGCTTGCGCACTTCTGCCTCGGCTTGCTCGGCACTGGAGGCGGTGATCACGTCGTATCCCCGCATGGTGAGCAACTGGCTCATCAGGCCGGCGATGCTGGGCTGGTCGTCGACGACAAGGATTCGCGGTGGACGACGCCGTAGTAGAAGCTCACCCATAGCTTGATAAGAAGCGACTTCGCCCTTCGCCGTTGTCCGTGCAACCGGCCGCGACGAACCATACCAGGCAGGCGATACGCTCATGACAAAATCGCTTACTGAACACCTGATTCTACCGCCATCCGCTGGTTTTCGCTGGGCTAAGCCAGTTTTTTGCAACGGTAGCACTCTTTGCGGGATTCCGCTATTCCCACTTTGGCACCTTCCCACTTTGGCACCTGGTTCTTTGCAGATCTGATCGGCGCCGCACGGCTGACCACCGCAGCCGCTGCGGCTGCGAAAATCCACGTCACCATGGCGTTTCGAAAATGGATGTCCGCGCCGTGCTTTACAGTTTCCGGAGCGAACGGCAAACCGCTGCTGCTCCAGGTCCGCGCACAGGTCACGATGGACGCATAAAACAGTATGCGCTCGGGGCGTCGCACGAGGTCGGCCTGCCCGGCGCCAGCGTGGCAGCGCAGCCCAGTGCCAGTGAGCTTCGAGCCGGTAGGCGGCGCCAAGCAGACGTTTGCGACTCGCAGGCATGCAGTCGATTGGGGGCAGTGATAATGATGCGGAGCAGGAGGAGGAGAAGAAGGTCGAAGTAACGAAGGAGAACTCCGGACTTCGCGCCTCCGACGTCAGACTTCATACCTTGAAGCTTACGATCCGTGTGGACCGTTAAACAATGACCCGAAGCTCTAAACCGTTTTCCACCGGAGGCGTAGAGGGCGGTATGTCCTAGCAAGAGATGACGATGAAACCGGTGTTCGGTTCAACCGCTAGCCTCTGATCCGAAGGGACGAGAGACTCGTTCGGCCGATCCCACCATCATTTCTCCACGTCGTCATTTCTCCACATCGTCGAGCAGCGAGCGGAGCTTGCCGGAACGGGACGGGTGACGCAGTTTACGCAGGGCCTTGGCTTCGATCTGCCGAATGCGTTCCCGAGTCACATCAAACGACTGGCCGACTTCTTCCAGCGTGTGTTCCGAGCCATCGTCCATGCCGAAGCGCATGCGGATGATCTTCTCTTCCCGCGGGCTCAGCGTGCGCAGAACGTGCGCCGTGCGTTCCTTCAGATTCACATTCAGGACCGCTTCGGCCGGCGACATTTTCGTCCGGTCCTCGATAAGGTCTCCGAGATGCGAGTCGCCCTCTTCGCCAATCGGCGTCTCCAGCGAAATCGGCACGCGCATGATCTTTCGCACTTTGCGCACCATGGCTTCGGGGATGTCCATCTGCTTGGCAATCTCCGCCGAAGTGGGTTCGTGCCCGGAGGCCTGCACCAGTTGCCGCGAGGTACGTATTAACTTATTCACGACTTCGATCATGTGTACTGGCAGCCGGATGGTGCGCGCCTGGTCGGCAATGGCACGGCTAATGGCCTGGCGGATCCACCAGGTCGCATACGTGGAGAACTTGTAGCCCCGACGGTATTCGAACTTGTCCACTGCCTTCATCAGGCCGACGTTGCCCTCCTGAATCAAGTCGAGGAACTGCAGTCCGCGATTGCCGTATTTCTTGGCGATGGAAACCACCAGACGCAGGTTGGCTTCGATGAGTTCGCGCTTGGCCTGCTCCGCATTCATGTCACCCTGGATCATTCGGCGCTGCGTGCGCTGCAGATCCGCGAACGTCATTCCGGCCTCGTCCTCCAGCCTTTTTATTTCGAGGCGATGCTGCCGTTGCGCGGCACGGTAGCTTTTCTTGAGCTCGTCGCTACGCGTCCCCGTAACCTTCGCTTCCAGCTTCACCCCTTCCCTTTCAAGCGAACGCATGACCTCAATGGTTTTATTCACGCGCTCGATCAGTCGCTTACGCTCGGAGTGGTTCAACCCCAGAGTCCGGATGATCAGCGAAATATGCACCATCTCGCGGCCTAACTGGCCGCGGCAGCGGCGGTGCTCCCGAGGTTTCTTTTTTGCCGGTAGGGTTGTCAGCCGTTCAGCCAACCGCAACGCCGTTTTGTAATGCTTGTTCAGTTGGTCGATGCGGCTCGTGACGTCTTCGACACGCTTCTGCAAGATCTCATCGGTGATCTCTTCTTCGTCGAAGACAACGATGTCCTTAATCGAGCGCAGGCCGCGTTTAAGATCCTCGCCCATGGCTACCACCTGCTGGATCACAATCGGCGAGCGCGAAAGGGCCTTCAGCGCAGTGACTTGTCCGCGCTCGATGCGCTTGGCAATTTCCACTTCTTCTTCGCGAGTGAGAAGCGGAGATGCGCCCATCTCGCGCAGGTAAACTCGCACCGGGTCGCTGGTTGATTCAGCCGCGCCTGGAGTCAGGTCAAGTTCGACCTCCTCGGTCTCCTGCGCCAGGCGTTGTTCCAGCGTGGAGAAAGGCGAGTGCGGCTCGCCTTCGACCACATCAAGGCCCCGCGTGCCGATGGAGCTGAGCATCTCGTCTACATCTTGGGAGGAATGCGCGTCTTGCGGAAGCAGATCATTCACCTCGTCGTCGGTAGCGTCCGTCTTTCTGTTGTCTAGCCTACTGTTATCTAGCCTATTGCCCAACATCGACCGGTTCTTAGTGTCGCTTATCGCCAAGTGGAATGCCTCTTCGGTGCCTCTGTATGGGGGGAAGAGAACTTGGCTTCTACAATGGCAAGTTCAACAGGAAGCGTGGATTAACCCTCTATTGATGCTAGCACAGGCGTCCCCGCATTCCTATTCTTGAAAACTATCGCATTTTCTTGAAAATATCGCATTTTCCGAGGCCGCCAGGCTCTTGTTCCGCATAGAAAATGTCTTTTTACTCGTCGCCAGAGGCAGGTTTCCCTGTAGGAGCACCTCTCCCATCAACGCTGACGCAGGTGGGCGAATTCTCGCCCGGTGCATCTACTGGGGACTATGGTTGCGGACGGTTGGAATCGCAGCCGCTTCAGCAGGCGTAAGGCGGGAGAGATCGCAATATCCGGATCCCTTCAGGCATGCTGCATAATTTCGCTGGCGTTCGGCTTTGGTTAACACTCCAGCCTCGGCTGCGGTGAGCGCCGAATAGTCGCAGGTTTCGAGACCATCCCTGCATGCGGAAAGATTGCGCTGATGCTCCGCGAGCGCCACGCCGCGGGATTGGGAGGCGGTTAACTTGGAGTGGTCGCAGTCGCCCCAACCGTCGCTGCAATTGGAGAGGTTGCGCTGCTGTTGCGCAGAAGTCACTCTACTGGCCTCGGCCGGCGTGAGCTTGGAGGGCTCGCACGAAGCTACCCCATCCCTGCAATCCGAAACATTGCGTAAGTGTTGCGCCACCGCGACCTGATTCGCCTCGGAGGCGGTTAGCTTAACTCTATCGCATGGCCCCAAGCCGTCCTTACAGTCTGAAAGATTGCGCTCGCGCTCGGCAGCGACGACGGCCCGACCCTCAGCCACGGTTAATTGAGAATGCTCGCAGGATGTAAATCCGTCTGCGCAGTCTGACAGGTTCCGTTTGTGGTCGGCAATGGCAAGCGCAATCGCCTCCTGCGGACTAAGTTTCGAGCGATCGCAGGCCTCGGATCCATTCCTGCAATCGGATACGTTGCGCTGATGCTCGGAGCCATTCAAGTCGGACTGAGCCAACAGGGAAAACTCGCATTGCTCCCAGTCATCGGTGCAGACGACAAGGCGGTCGCTGAGCTCAGCGGCGCCGGTCTTCTGCGCGCCGCCGGGCGTGGCCGCCGGGGGCAACCGTGGCGGAACCGTCCTGGACGCTTCGCATGCCTCCAATCCGGAATGGCAGGCCGCAAGGCTCTCACGAGCCTCTGGCGATTGGCCAAAGGAAAGCGCCGAGCAAACACTGAAACAGGCCACGTTTACCCAAAAAAATTTCTGTAGAAGGAGCTTCATCTTTTTGCCACCTCTTCGAAAGCCATCCAGGCCGCCGCCCACGAATGGCACGGAAAACGAACTCCTGAACGGGACCACGACGCGCGATCCCGTTCCGCAGCGAAGCGATTATTTCTTGGTTATTTCTTATTCTAGTTCGCTTTAGCCAGGTGAGCCTGTTGGCCTGCTTCCGACACGGCCCTCACAAACGCTTCCCCACTTCTGGGCGTTGCGGCCTTGCCCGAAAGGATGAAGCGAAATCCCAGACGCCTGCCGTAAATGGCGCGGGTGGAGTCGTCATCCTGCTCCACCACTGCACCTTCGAGCGTCAGACCGGCGAACACTCCGTGAGAGCGCGAGTACGTGAGCACCTCAGTGGTCATCTTCCAGTCCGTGCCCGCAGAAGCATGACGGCCAACCGGACCCGCCGCCACCGATCCTTCCCCTGTAAGTTCAAATTTGCTGGAAAGCAGATGCTGCAAGCCGCGGTCGTTCATTACCAGCATTACCAGGTCTACGTCTTCGACGCCGATCTGCAATCCCCAACTTCCCCCGCCCACCGATACAAACGCAGGTGCGCTCCAACCCTGTGCGGTGCGGCACGATGCGACGCCGCGCCCGTGCTTACCGCCAAAAATGAAACCGCCTTTGATCAGGTTCGGCACTACCAGAATGCACTTTGCGCCATTTAACACTTCTTCCGGAATTCCTTTGTCGGGAGCCCCCATGACCGCGTGCAGCACGTCAACGGATGATTCCAGGCGGGCGACCGAGTCCTCGCGGGCCGAATGGGCCCAGGCGAAGGTTCCAAACAGGCCCATAAAGCCCATTAACAGCACTGTCATTGTTCTTTTCATGATTTTTCCTTTGAAATTGCGACCTAAGAGGAAAAGGACTTCAGATGGGCTGACTTAGCTCAGAGGATCTGAAAGAGAGAGAGGAGGTGCTCGTCTCTAGCATCATGATGGCCCGGCCCCACCAGAATAGCTGATCTGAATTGCTCACCTTCACACCGGGCACACGGGGAACGGTCCAATGGGGGCCCCTGAGGCAACCCACATTTTCGCGCAAAGAGAGCAATCTTGCACAGCATCGTCGACCACGACGTGTCATGGTTGTCGAACAGGATATCAACGCGGATTTCCACCATGGCTTTCGCCCCACATCCGTTGCGTGCCAGCCTTCGCAAATTGCGAGCCTTCATCGCCGCTTCCCTGCGGAAGTCGCTGAAGATGGAAGCACGCGACGGCGACTTCGCCGCGCAGCGAATGTGTCCGTTTTGTGGACTCATCACGCCTCGCCATGAAACCTGTTGCCTAGAGTGCGGCCGCTCGCTAAAACCAGCCTAAGGGGTTTGGCAACAGCGAAACCGACGCGCATGCTGCGGGCGCATTCGTAACCGGGCGATCAGACAAGACCGCGCCCCTGCTCAAAACTGAGTGGTCCCATCCAGGATGCTTCTCCAATGTCCCGCCGAGAATGGATTTGTCTCCTCGTCACGTGCCGCGACCAGATGTTTCAACTGTGTCGCCCGCTTGCGACTCACGGTCCGGCCGAGAAGATGTCCCTCGATAGTGCGACCCTCGGTGCTCCAACCCTCCATGATCGGACCCGCGGTGATCGGATAATGCCGCTGCTCGGGCTTGGTGCTCAGCAGGAAATGGACAGCGGCCCACAAAAAATGCGGCCCGGCGGACTGGTCCACCAGCGTATCCACAGACTTTAGAGCCCCGTGAGGCAAGGCCTGCGGATCGGCCACCATCACGATAGGAAGGTGCGGTCGGATATGCCTGATTTCTTCCGCCACGACGGCGCCGTTCAACCGTCCCAGGTAATATTCGAGAACGACTGCATGCACCGTCTGGGTCATCAAGAGCCGTAAACCATCGCTGCCGTTGGTTGCAGTCACCAGGCCGTATCCCTTTTCCTTCAGCAGGGTCAATTGCTCGGGATCGCGATGTATACAGAGCACGGTGCTGTTGAGGGCCATGGTCGTAGGTATAAGCTGAAACTTAATAGCGAGTCTGTTCACAATTGCTCACGATAAAAGACCACTGCGGAAGGAGCGCACGGAGCCATGATCCGTAAGCCCATGAGACCTTAGGAGGAGGCGATGACCGGCAATTGAGCAATTGTGACCAGACAGTGAATTCCTTGATCGCCTAAGCTGTTTGGAGCCATGAAGAAACAGTACCTTCACCTCGCGGTTTATCGTTGTGATAAGTGTCAGGGACCGGTCGTCACCGGTTCGCTTGCCGTGCGCGAAAACGAAATATCAAAGGAGACCGAAAAACAGGAAGTCGGAGCGATCTGTCTCTCCTGCGGCTACCGGCAAAGCGAAGTGACTGTTCCCGGCCTTGCCCGTCACTTTCCCCCGACCGAATGGCAAAGTCCAAACCCGATCGATCCTGCGAACCTCAGTACGGCCGCAAAAGAAATGGAAAATCGTCTCCGGCGCGATTGAACTCTTCGCGGATCATGCCCATAACTTTGGCGATATCGTAAGGGGGGTCTCGCGGTTGCCAGGCGGGCTCGACCTTAGGTGTGCTCGGTCCCGTTCGAACTCGCTCGATGGTCTGCCCGAAGCTCTTCTGCCGTATAAGAGCTTCCGCACGTGCTGCATCTCCACTTTGCATTTGGTCTCACCAGCGTCCCCTCGCTCGGGCTGCCCGGAACACTCTCGTTGGGGCGAAACGACATCACCAACTCGCCGCCGCACGCCAGGCAATCTCGCTTGGTCATGCTGTATTCTTACTCCCACTCCGAAGATTCCTCTGATCACAATTGACCACTGTGAGATATTGGGACAAAATGACTCCTGAGCGCCTGCCTGAAAGACTTGAAGTTTCCGCTTTGGCGAAAAAACAAATTCTGAGCAAAATTGACCACTCTTGAAAAATGGCTCGGGTTATCGTGAACCACTGAGGTCGACAATGAAAATATCTTCCCTGGCGCTCCTCTGCATGCTGGCGCTTGTTATCGGGTTGGGGGCGAGAAAGGTTACAGCGGCACCCTCAGACTCCTCCTCGGCTAGCTCTCCGCCGCCGCTGAGCGCCGAAGCGATCGTAACCAGGATGGTCGAGGGAAATCTGAAGCGCGCCCGCGCTCTGGCCGCCTATCAGGGCACTCGAGTCTACCGCCTTGAATATCAAGGTTTCCTCGGGTCCAAAAGTGCGGAAATGGTTGTCGATGTAAGGTACCGATCTCCCGGAACGAAGGAATTTAACATCCGCTCGGAAAAAGGCTCGAAGCTAATCATTGACAGAATATTCAAGCGAATATTGCAGACCGAAAAAGAGGCGCTCTCGGAACAAAACCAGAGTCGCGTAGCCCTGAATCAGGATAATTACAGGTTTACCCTTGCGGGATTCGAAACCCTGGGGGCCGGTCCTTCCTACATTCTTTCGGTCGAACCCCGAACCGACGACAAGCTTCTGTACCGCGGCCGGATCTGGGTCGATGCGCGGGACTTCGCCGTGGTGCGCATTGAGGCCTCACCCGCAAAGAACCCCTCGTTCTGGACGAAGGAAACGAAAATCGAACAGGTCTATGCGAAAGTGGGCGATTTCTGGCTTCCCCTGTCCAATCGCAGCGGCAGCGATATCCGGTTGGGAGGCCACGCTACTTTTACGATCGATTATCACGATTACGCGATAACCGCTTCCACTCCGCTAAGCAGGCGGGACGAGCTTGCAGGATACCGATAACGCGATGCTGGGGAGCGAGCAAGGATGCCGCGGCAGACTTCACCGCCGCAGCAACTTCAATCACGCGACCACTTAATCATGCAACACAACATTCAGCAGAGAACTGTGAACCTGCAGTCCTCCTTCTTCCCCGCCAGCGTAGTGAATGAAGCCCATCTTGCGGAACCGGTTCATGAAAAAGCTCACCCGTGAACGCGTGGTTCCGACCATTTCCGCCAGGGTTTCCTGGCTGATCTTGGGAACCACGGTCTCAGGTACCCCTTCCTTGCCAAAATGAGCCAGCATCAGAAGAATGCGGGCCAATCTCTTTTCGCTGGAATTAAACAGCTGGTCGACCAAATCCTCTTCATAGCGAATATTGCGCGCCAATAAATACGCCACAAACATGTCGGAAAAGGCGTGCTCCCGGTGAAGCGCGTCCATCATCGCTTTCTTATCGATGCGCAGAAGGTGGCAATCCGTCATCGAGACGGCGGATCCCATGCGGAGAGCCTGGCCGGCCAGAGAGCCTTCTCCAAAAAAATTGCCGTCGCCCAGGATTCCGATCGTCGCTTCCTTGCCCGTCTTGGAGACAACCGACAACCTGACCTTGCCCTTCTGAATGTAAAAAACCGCGTCAGCCTCGTCTCCTTGAGTGAAGATTCCTTGCTTCCTGGAAACCATCAGGCTCTTCCTGCCCTCTCCGATGGTCGCAAGGAAAGTGCTGGGATCGAACTCACGATTCTTTCTGGCGGCAAATGCCATTTTTTTGACTCGCGAGCAGCTGAGAGTTACTCGAGGGTTCAGGACAAAGATGCGAACGACTAAGGCTACGAAACAATCTCGGTACGGTACTGTACAAAATTGCTCACTTTGGCCCTCCTGTCAAGAGGAACGCTTGTCGTTATTTCAGTCCGCTCTAGTGGGTAGGCCGTACACTTTGCAGCCCACGGGAAGCCTCGCCCAGGGTTTCCCGGAGCAGGGGCGGGAGCAGACTGTCAAGAATAACGCGGAATGATAGATGGTCGGGGCGATAGGATTTGAACCTACCCCCGCTCAACCTTTTCAAACACTTGCGGGACTCGGGTGGCAACCAAAGTACCGCAACGGAACCCAACGGAACAATTACTGGACACGAATTGGACACTCCCAACCCGCCAGTTTAATTGTACTTCTTCTCAGGTCCGCTGACCTACGGATTATGGGTCGCCCAACCGGTCGCCCAACCGGCGCTGACTCTAAACGACCTCAGCAAGATAGCTCGGCAGATTCCGACTCGATCAGCACGGAACAGGGGTAATCCGGTGAACCACCAGAGTCTTCGGAAGCAGTCCGTCCTCAAGAAGGGATTTGCCAAAATCGGGAACGCTATACCAAAAATCGTGGGGAGGAGAGCTTGCTGGAGACCATGTGGGTCCGAGAGTTGTGTCCTGAGACGTTGACCGGCGAGAAAAATGTTTACGCCGCAGTGAATCCCGCTCGGTATCACATCTCGACCTTCAACTTCGAGAAAAGAGTGAGTGCGGCACCAGACCAGAAGGTTGTTGGCACCGATAGTGTTGGCCTGAAAAACATCTACGTTCCCCTAATACGAGAAGGTCAACACATAGGCAGCGGGTACATTGGTTCACGACCGGACATGGGAGAAGGAGTAGGAGAACTTTATCGTGGAGATATTGAGCGTGAACACCAAGGGAGGGGTTATGCGAAAGAGCTTTTTGCCGCTCTCTTCCGTGAAGCCAAGAATCAAGGGTTTACTCGTCTCGTCTCCGATAGCGTGATGTCGAACCAAGCACACCGGGCACTGCGGGGAATGGTTCGGCGCGGGCTGGCGAAAGAGATCAAAGATCCGTTCGGAGAAACGCGATTCGAGTTCATGGGTTACTCCTCGAGGAGCCAAAGGCTCAACTTACTGCGAAGGCTTCGCGCGAGTCGGCCTTCGTGCGAGGGGTAGTGCATGTTCCATTCTCGGCGCTGGCGATCTCTCGAAAGAAAGAAGGTCTATGCCACAAATTGACCGCTTCTGTGTTCGCTGCAAATCCCAAATCTCAGAAAAACGAGTCGCGCGAGGATCGTGCTTTTGCTCCGACGAATGTAGGCACCAGGACAAAATTGAAAGGCGCCGAGCACGAGCTCAGAAATACTGCCGTCTTTGCCACAGGGGGCTCCCTCGCCAAAAGACACCCAAGACCACCGGACCCGATGCTCTCGTCGAAATTAGACACTGTGCGCCGGGCGCACACCCTCTGCTGAGTTGAGTTGAACGTCGAAGAAGGGTGTATCGGCACTGGAAACCAAGCAGCATTGCCATATCAGTTAGCAGTCGGCCCAGTTCCTGATGAATCGGATTCGCTTTTGCGATGGCCCCGGTCTCCGGACGGGACCGAAGTTGACTGGAATTGGAGCGACGGGTTCCGCTAGGTTTTTGGGCAAGCCGGACATCGTTCGCTGTGCCGTGCCCTTGCTGATCCCAGTCTCCTCCACGATCTGAGCCCAGGAGCGTCCCTGTTTGCGCAGATCAGCAATCTTGGCCGCACTCACAAAGACCCGCGGGCGGCCCAGACGTTTGCCCTTGGCGCGCGCGTTCCGCAATCCGGCCCGCACCCGCTCCTGAATCAATGCCCGCTCGAACTCAGCCATTGCGGAAACGACATGGAACATCAAGCGACCGCTAGGCGTGGTCAGATCAAGGTTGTCGCGAAAGCTGACGAAGGCGACTCCGAGCGCCTCCAGTTCAGCGATCGCGTTGACGAGGTGGCGCAGGGAACGCCCGAACCGGTCAAGCTTCCAGACGAGCACGACATCGAACTTCCGCTGGCTGGCATCCGCCATCAATCGGTTCAGGGATGGCCGGGAGTCTTTGGATCCCGTCATTCGGTCGACGTACTCACCGATTACGCTCAACCCGCGATGCTCCGCGAACTCCCGTAGTTCGCGGAGCTGCATCTCGGGATCCTGCTGGCCATTGGAAGTAGAGACGCGGGCATAGAGGGCGCCGCGGTTTGCGCTCATTGTGTAGCCTCTTCTCCGCCCATCGGGGATTGCGACAATACCTTCTCGACCTCTTCATCGATTTCATCTTGGCCAAAATACTGTGTCGGATCTGCAACGCGGTCTGGTGTTCGTTCGTCGTCAATAGCGACGACTACTGCCCGTTCTTCATCACCGGGGGGGCAATCCGCTTCCCAAAATCGCATCCTCACGGGATAAAGTGGCAACTCGTCGCGGGCCTCGATGCTACCCAATAGCCTTTCAAACGATCCGATGCCCCATTCAATATTGTCCTCGCGATCAACTTCTGCGATGAGTCCGAGAGCTGCGCAGAGCTTTCCACAGTACGGCTTCCGTGCGGCGAGGATTCGCTTGCTGATTGGTCGCTGACAGTAACTGCATGCTTGTTGATTGGTAGGATTTGGCGGAACTGCAGGGCCTTGAGCCGCAGATGGACGGGTGTTACCTTCGGTTGTAGCCATGTGGCCTCCTTACTAGGCGATGTGGTCAGCCCCGTACCAGTGTTCCACCACTCGTATGGGGCGTTTTCTTTTCCAGCCGACTCTAAGCCTGAGTCCCCGAAGATGTCAAGAACAAAATATCGCTTTCATTCAATGATTATGCTACTCTACGCTTAGGGGTAAGATTATCTATGGTCGTCCGTAGGCAGTACGGGGTATCTAATGGTTGAGCATAGCACTCTATTGTGAGGAGTCGGAGCGATGAAACGCGCGATGCGCCTTACCAAGGCATTGAAGAAGATGACGGCGGAACTCGGCCGAATCGGCGGGGAAACTCGCGCCAGGCTCCTAACGCCGGAGCGAAGAAGAGAGATTGCGATTAAAGCCGGCAAGGCAGCTGCGAGAGCACGAACTGCAAAGAAGAAAGAGCGGAAGGCCACCCAAACGGAGAAGTTTCAGTAAATGAACGCAGTAGCAATAAAGAAAAACCAGACGCAAGACAAGACGATTGCTGATTTTCAAGCAATGGGGATCCTACGGTGCGACACATGCCTGGAGGACTTCGTCATCTTTCATTCGCCCGCGTTCGTGGATAAGGCGGTCGCTGACCGCCAAGCACATTGGCTCGAAAAGGTTCTTGCCGAGGAACATGAGCGGGATAAGAAGCACGCCGACTGGATCGAATTGCCGGACTGAGGGACGGAGATACCACCCAGAACGGAAGAACGGAAGTTCAACATGCCGGAGGACGTCATTCGATGTCCATATTGCGTGCAGGGTAACCACTTCAAGGTAATGACCGTTGGCGGCGGTGGAAGATGGTTTAAGTGTGATCGCTGCGGCCATACTGCGATGCCCCAAAACCTCACATTTCAATGCTCCTGTCTTGGCTGCTTTAGCCTCTCTGATTCAACTTCCGTCAGAAACTAATCCAGCCAGGTACTGACGAGGATTTCAATGCTCCTGTGATTTGGTCAGAATTGGACAGTAAGACCGAGAGTACGTCGTCCGCATCGCTACAGCACTATTTCTCCATGCTCACTTCAACCGCGAGTTTATGTCCCATCCTAGGCGAAATGTCCCCGACCTGGTCCTTGTAACCATTGAGAACTAGCTGAACCGAGTGTTTTCCTGGGGATATTTCAAGGGACTTAGGTGTGCGTCCAAGACCGGTGCTGTCGATAAATATGTCTGCGCCAGGAGGTATTGACGTAATCGTGATCCCCGGCGCGCCCGTGTCAGAAGATTCCACTTCTCTGATTGTCCAGCTCGACTTCGTATCCTTCGGTTCCAATGACGGAGTAACCGCACCAAGACTCTTGACGTTCGATGCTTCTTGGACAGAGGTTCGCTCCCTCTCCGCGGGACGAGCGCCGCTTTCAGTATCGAGCAAACTAGCATTCGCAGCTTGTGGCGGAACACTCTGTTGGAGTGTGGTTGGTGATTCTGCGCGAACACTCGGCACGGTGGTGACTGCCTTTGCCAACTGCGTTTGCGGAATTGGCGAAGCCGCTACCAACGTCGCTCTCAGATTCACATTGCTGTCTCGTAGAAGGTCTATCTCCCTTGTCCAAACTGCGCGATTGGCGGCTTCTACGCGAACTGTGTGTGTCCCTGACGGTAGAGTGAGCGTCGACGGCGTGTTGCCCACGAACTTCTCGTCAACGAAAATATCGGCGCTGTCGGCATCTGATGACACCACTAGCGCCGCCGATCCAGTACGTGAAGAAGATGGCGAACGAGGCTGGGTCTCCATGTTTGGGTAGAAACGTCGAAGGACGCTCAATAAGTCTTGCGAACTTAGGGCAAACCCAATTCCTTCAAGAGGACGCCGATCGGACGATTCAAACCGCTTCTCAGTCGTGATTCCGATCACTTCTCCGGATGAATTTAGTAGGGGTCCGCCGCTGTTACCTGGATTGATCGCGGTATCTGTCTGGAGCCAAGTTCCCGGCTCGTTGGACATAGGACCTATCGCGCTTACGATGCCCTGCGTGACTGTATTTTGAAAACCTTGACTCGGTGATCCGATCGCAATTACGGCGCTGCCCGGGCGCACTGTCGAGAGGTCGGCGACTGTCAAATGTGAAAAATTTACTCCTTCCAGCTTCAGAAGAGCCAAGTCCATGTTTGGGTCGATGTATTCCACTCTTGCATTAAACGTTTGTCCGTTAGCAGTTGTAGCTGCCAGGCTCGTCTGGCCGTTCGCGACGTGTGCATTTGTGACTGCCACTCCTGTGTCGGTTACCAGAAACCCGGAGCCCCAGCCGTCGGAACCTCGGAGTACTAAGACTGAAGGCGTGGCAGTACGGACTATCTCCTCAGTTGGCAGACTAGGGCGAAGCGCGATTGCATCCAATCCCCCGATTGCCGCCTGCACGTTGCCTGTAAAATTGGTCGCTGCTTTTTGGAGCGCAAAACTGAAATTCGCGGTTTTTAGTAGCCAGTAGTCGCCGTGGTATGTGCCGTTCAGTGCGATCCAAGGCATTGGGCCCTTTGCCAAATCGCCATCGACCGGAAGGTATCCATCTAGCAGTAACCGTACGTGCATTTGCTGACGAAGGAGTTTGCCAAACACACTCTTTGAGCCGTGTAGATACCCTCCCGGAACGTCGAACTGGTAAGGTGTCTTGCCAACCACGATCCCATCCATCTCAACTATCGCTCCAGGCGGATTGGTGTTAATGGAAACACGATCTTTGGCGCAGCAAACTTGCCCTCCGGCCAGGATGATCCACGCGAACACCGAGACTTGGAAATTCGAGATCATACGATTAGGCTTCATGTGGTCCTCCACGATGCCGCGTCTTAAAGGGACGGTTCCCCGAGAGTTTCTCGCAGTATCGCTTACTTTAGAGTCGCATCACAACGCGAAGAGTAGGGGTTACCCAGGTCTACCCAAATGACGGCGGAGGGAAGGCAGGCGCCGACTGGGCAGCGTAAGTCTCCTCTCTCTGGAGTCTCTTGTCAATTCCACCCGATTCATACAAAAAGGGCTCTGAGCGAGAAACTGTAACACCCCTGCTGAAATGGGCGTTTTGATATTGGGAGATTCTGGATACACTCGGCAGGATGAG
>Ga0209420_1000503_pt1 | contig 20396 bp, 38 predicted proteins | sample BlaSpr_A8_OM1_O1_FD_187972 | JGI IMG/M metagenome (GOLD analysis project Ga0209420, IMG submission 187972) | Forest soil microbial communities from Thunder Bay, Ontario, Canada - Black Spruce, Ontario site 2_A8_OM1_O1 (SPAdes) (version 2) | ecosystem: Environmental > Terrestrial > Soil > Boreal...
GAGCCACTCCACGGGCATCGTCCCGGATCCGGGAGCGACTGCTGGCGTGACCAGGTTCTTGCGTGAGGACGCCACGTTCGCCGTTCCCGCCGGCGGAGGAGGAGGCGGCGGGGCCGCGATGAACACGTACTACCACGGTCCCAACAGCACAACGCAGTTGAACATCGGCGCGTATCTTTTCGGCGCGGGGATTCTCACCTTCCAGTTCTATCTGCCCGCGAGCCTCGCGACCGGCCATGTTTATTTGCCGATCTACGGCGGCGACGGCGGCAACAGCTACGACTTCGGTGTGATCGACGTGAACGGGAACCTGGTGCTGAACACGGGTCCGGTCGTGGTGACCGCCTCGGGTGCCATTGCCTGGCTGCAGGGTCTGACCACACTTCCACCGGGCCAGTATTATTTTTGCATCGCGGCTGCCAACGGATCATCGACGCTGCAGATCGACGGTTTTAATCCCGGCTTCCCGGCGTCGCACCCGGAATCCGGCACGGCTCCGAGCGCGGGTCCGACTCTGCCGGGGACGGTCGTGCCCTACAACGCGATCGGATTCGGAGCCACGATCATCGCGCCGAACTTCGTGCTTCAGACGTGATGTGTAAACAAAAGTTTTCATCGAACTTAAGTTCTCATCGGAGGAGCGATGAACGGTCGAATCAAGAGCGAGGCCAGTCCAGAAGGCAGGCTTGCCGCAGTCGCGAGATCCGTGGCGCTGCGGATGAAAGACGGAAAGCAGGGAGACCCGGACTACGCGGATCTGCGAGACGCGCTCCGGCCATACGTTATGCGCGAGATCCTGCTCGCTCGAATCGAGGAGGCGCGGCATGTGGCGTCCGACTGCCTCACGTCTCGAGTGAAGCAACTCGCCGCCGAGCTGGTCGAGGTGAACGAGCTGATTGCGAAGGAGGACGTGCTTTGAACCCGCAACTTCTCTACTCGCTGCTGTGCCTCGCGTTCGGCGCCGGCGGCGTGTATTTCCTCATCAAGCAATCGAGGAAGGACGTCACCGGACTCGGCAAAGTCGTGCGCGGTGAAACGAAGAAGAACAATTCCCGCCATCAGAACGTGATGCTGGCGCTCATGCTCCTGGCTCCGCCGGAGCAGCGCGAAAAAATCGCGGAGCTGCTCAGGGATGTGCGCGAGGACTCGGAATGAACTTTCCGCTCTCGGTCGAGACGATCTCAGAGGCCCTCGGGCCTTTCGGTCCGATCGAGAACGTTCGCGCGAACTGGCCGCTGGTGGAGTCGGCGCTCGACGCCTGCATGATTTATTCGCCGCTCTGCGCCGTCGGCGTCATCTCGACGATTGCGGTCGAGACCGGATGCTTCACTCCGATCAAGGAGCGCGGCGGTCCGGCGTATCTCACGAATCTGTACGAAGGCCGGAAGGATCTCGGCAACACGCAGCCAGGCGACGGCGCGCTCTTTCGCGGCCGTGGCTTCGTGCAAATCACCGGGCGCGCGGACTACATGCGCTACGGACAGCTCATCGGGCGCGACATCGTCTCGAATCCCGACCTCGCTCTGGATCCGTCCGTCGCCGCAGCGATCCTCGCCACTTATTTTTTCGAGCGCAAGATCCGCGCGTACGCGGACGCTCAGAACTGGGAGATGGTCCGGCGCCGTGTGGACGGCGGACTGAACGGCTGGCCCAGGTTCATCGACGCGGTCTCGAAACTGACCGCAGCTCTTTCCCCGCAGGGTGCGGGCAATTCAACGGAGGTGTCACCATGATTCACTTTTGGATTTACGTAGGGCTGTTCGTCGGAGGAGCAGTGTTCGGTGTGCTCGGGCACGTGATGCTCGAGGAGAAGGCGGCTGTCACGAAGACGGACATCACGGGATGGGTGCAACGGTTGCGCAACGCCGTAGTCGCGGACGAAAAGACGGCGAAGACCTCGGTGTCGAATCTCATCACCGACATCGAGAAGAAGCTCTGATGGTTTGGATTCGAGAACAGATCCACAAAGTTTTACAGATCACCCACGGACGCTCGACGGCGTTTTTCATTTTGTTTTTCATCACCGGGAACGTGATGGCGGTCAGGCATCTACTGACGCCGGTGTACGTCGGTTTCATGGGCACGCTGGGCGGTCTGGTGCTCGGGCATTCGATCAAGGAGGACTGGGCTGAAAAAATGAACGGGCCGCGACCCGACGGCGGTCCAGATCTTCCTCCGCCAGGAGGTCCGAAATGTTGACCACCAGAGTGAAGTACGAAATCGCTGGCGGAGCAGTTGCTTTAGTCGTGATCGTGCTGGTCGTTGCCTCGTGGGTCGGAGCCCGCGAGGACGCGGTCCGCGCGAAGGCCACGGTCGATGCGCAACAGACGGTCATCGCTGCGGCGGAAAAACAGCGAACGGATCTTGTGGCGGCGGAGACGGAACGCGATCGTCTCACCGCAGTGAACGTGGCGGCGCTGCAGGCCGCAGCCGCGAAGCAGGTATCGCCGGCTCAAATCGCGGCGTGGATTCCGAAGCAGCTCCAGCAGATCCCCGGAACTCCCATCACGCTCAACATTCCGGCCGCGACCGCAGCAAACCCGACGCCGAACGCGATAGCGTCGATTCCGCAGGCGGACCTCCCCGGTCTCCGGGATCAGATCGAGAAGTGCCAGGAATGCGGAGTAAAGCTGGCTACGGCGCAACAGGACGCGACGTCCAAGGATCAGCAACTCCTGCTCGCAGGTCAGCAGCTCTCGGCGGTCAGCGTCGAACGGGACGCCTACAAACAGGCCGCGAAGGGCGGTCCCTTCTGGTCTCGGGTGAAGTCGAAGGCGAAATGGTTTGCGATCGGCGGCGCGGTCGTGGCTGGCGCGCTCTGTGGGACGGGCCACTGCAAGTAGGGAATCTGATTCGCTAGGGTCAGATCCAGTGGCACTTCTGGTGGCACTCAGAAATTACTTTACCGCTCCGTGCCGTACCTCTCCGGAACTCGGTTTGCTTTGTTTTCAGGTGGTTGGAGGCTGCCCGCGCTCTGCCGTGACTCGCCGTAAGCTGGGTTAATCGTTTCCAGAATCTGATGTCCTGCCAATTGGACGACCTCCCATCCGGTTGAAACTATGAGGCTTTCGGGGACCTCACTCTCGCCCGCTTAACCCTGGTGGCACTTGTGGTGGCACTCCGGAGTCCGCCGATCCGCTCCGCCGGCACGAGCGTTGGTGGCACTTCGGAGGGTACCATCTTCGGGTCCAGCAGCAGGACCGCGCGCATCTTGTGATCCGGCGAAAGGTGCGCGTACTTCATGGTCATCTCGATCGACTTGTGCCCCATCAGGTCCTGGACCGTTCGCATGTCCACGCCGGCCATCGCGAGGCGCGACGCGAAGGTGTGCCGCAGGTCGTGCCAGCGGAAGTTCTCGACGCCGGCGGCTCTCACGATTCCGGTCCACCACTTGTGCGACCAGCCGGGGTTGACGAGCGTCGCGCCGTTTGAGATCTTGTAAAGTTTTTCCAGCAACGTGCGCGTGGAGTTGTTTATCGAAATGTGCCGGCGTCCGGTCTTGCCGTGGACCGTCAGCAGGCCAAGCTCGAGCGAAACGTTTTCCCACGTCAGCGTGAGCTGCTCGCCCAGGCGCATGCCGGTGTTGAGGGCAAGGTCCATGCTCGCTTCGCGCTCGGGAAACTCCGACGCGAGGATGGCTCTGCGCAGCGCGAGTTCCTCGGCCTTGTCGAGGAAGCGGATCCGGTGATCGGTCTCGCGGTAGCGTTCGACCGCGGCGACCGGGTTCACCTTGACGTGGCCGTGGCGCACGCCGTACCTGAAAACGCTGCTGATGAACGAGCGGTAGCGATTCACCGTCGAGCCGCTGAGCGGCGGGCGCGGTTGCGCATCTTTCGCATCCGGCTCTGGTTCCTTCCGGTTGCCGGGGCCGTCGAGCTGGAGCTGGCGCAGCGTGCTTTCGATCATTTCTGCGGTCACTTCCACGGCTGCGATCTTGCCGAATTTTTTTAGGCGCTCGGCTCGCACGGAATCGTTCGCGCAGGTCCTGCGTGACAGCCGCAAGGCTTTGCTCTCCATAGCCAGGTCCGCCAGCGCGCGAAACGTGATTTTCACTTTGCGAGTCGGCGCGACAAAGGTTCCTTCCCGGATCTCGCGCTTGCGGTTGATGTAGGCTTCGACCGCGACCGACCGGCGCCCGATTTTTTCTCGGTGCCGCGCGCCGGCAGTGTCCTTGTAGCAAATCCACCAAATCCCGGAGCCGGGCACGCGCTCGTAAACTCCCCGCATTTTTTCTTCAATCATGCGACGATCAGCTTTTTGTGGAAGCTCGCCGAGCGCATGCCAGGCTCGACCTGGACACCACGCTCGAGGTTATGCCGAATCAGGAAGCGTTTCTGTTTAATTGCCTTATCGAGCTCCCGCCTTTGTTTTCGCAACACGGCCAACTCTGCGAGATCCGCTTGCGTGATGATGCCGGGACCGTCCACTGGATACTGGTATTCGATATCGAGTTGCTCCGGCTCTTTGGCGTCGACGATCTTAAGCTTGTGTTCACGAATCTCGCGTCCCATTGTGGGGTCCTCCGAGTGTGATCTAGCTCGCCTTCCGTTTCTTTTTGACGCCCTCAGATGTGTCCCGGTGTTTCTCACTCGCGTCGCGTTCGAGATCGACTTGGCGCTTCGCTTCTTCCGCCGCCTCGACGCGAAGGCGCAAAGCAAGGAGCGATCCTACGGTCTCAAACAGCCTGAATCCAGAGCGGAAAATCTTTCTGACAAAATCGGCCAGGGCGAGATCTTCCGCTTTCGCGGCCGACTCGATTCGTGCGGCGAGCGCTTCTTTTTCCCTGAATGATATCTGCCTCGATTTTCCTCTCGCCATTTCCCACGCCTCAGAAGTCGAAAGGCGACGCGGAGTTTTGCACAGGTTCTTAATAATTGCAAGAAGTCTACTTGACACCAAGTGGAGTCTCTAAGTATAAGTACCAATGCATAGAAGTGGAGTCAGATGGAGGCAGTGAAATTCAATGACAACCAAAAAAAGAACTCCGAAAGCGGAGCGCGGTCCTCGGGAACTTCCCTGCTCGTTCGCGGCGAGCGCCGAGCTGAAGGCCAGGCTCGAAGCGATTGCCCAGAAGGAAGAACGCTCAGTCAGCTTCATCGTGCGCAGGGCGGTCGAGAAATATCTCGAGACCAGTCCCGAGGCCGCCGCCTGATGGACCTCGCTCCGAAACTTCTCTACACCCGTCCCGAGGCCGCCGGCATGCTTTCGATCTCGGTTTCCTCGCTGGACGTCTTAATCGGCCGCGGCATGCTTCGCGCCGTTCGCAAAGGTCGCCGCGTGCTGGTCCACAAAACTGAACTCGAACGAATTGCCCGCCAAAACATCCCGACGATCTGGCCAGCGAAAGAACACGGAAAAACCGTCAACCGTCCCGAGGCTCACTCATGACCACGAGAAGAACTCAGCAGGTCTCATTCCGAGCGAAACGGCCCGAATACGACCACATAGCGGAAGCCGCTAAGGTCGAGGAACTCACCGTTGCCGATTTCGTGCGCAAGCTTGTCCGCCTGGTGCTGAAGGAATACGAGGTCGAGGGGTCGCTTCACGCTTTGCGTGTGCGCGTCACAACCGACGGCGGCTTATGGCCCGGCCACGGGGAGAACCCAAAGCGATGCAAGTCTGCCTCACGAAAGTAGACGGGACAGAGATTGCCCGACTCGACGTGTTTTCGTCGGTTGACGTGATCGTGTGGGGAAAAGAAAAGCCACGGCCGCGGTACTTCGTCCGCATCGGCACCGACACGTTCCGCGAGGCGGTCGTCGCATTTGTGAATCCGCCGAGCGAGAAGGAGGGCTAAGTGTGTAGTCGACCTAAAAAACAAAAAAGGAGAAAAAAGCAAATGAACACTCAAGCTTCACCGCCATCGCAGGCTCCGTGGGTAACCGCTCTCGTGAATCAGGCGCAACAAAACGAGGACGCCGAAGACTCCGCGACTCTAGTGATCAATGGAATCGCGACGCAGCTCCAGACCGCAATCTCGAACGCCAGCAGTTTGTCCGCGGCTGACGCGGCAACTCTGCAGGCTCTGGCCGCTCAACTGAAGGCGCACTCGGATCCGCTCTCGGCCGCAATCGTAGCCAACACGCCGGCAGCCGACGAGGCCGCAACGAGTTAACACCAACAAGGGCCGCCGGCAGACCGTCCCGACAAATGTCTGCCGAAAAAACGGGGGCACGGCGTGTGGCTCATTCCGGTTTCTTTATCCTCAGCGTTTGCTCTGGAACGGCGATGCTCGATGAAGGAGTTCGCGTCGCTGTGCCAGAGGCGCGGACTGTGGGTTACGTCGAGCGGGAAGCCTACGCTGAAGCCGTTCTCCTGGCGCGGATGGGCGAAGAAGCGCTGGAGCCGGCACCTGTTTGGTGCGGACCTCTTGAAGATCTCAAATTCGGGGAGTGGCGTGGAGCAGTGGACTGCCTCACTGCGGGCTTCCCGTGCCAGCCGTGGAGTGCTGCCGGCCAGCAACGCGGCGAAGCGGACGACCGATGGCTCTGGCCCGCGATCCGCGACGGGATCCGCGAGTCCGGCGTGCCCATCGTTTTCCTTGAGAATGTGCCAGGGCTCGTTTCTGGATGCGGACTCAATCGCGTACTCGGAGATCTTGCCGCGCTCGGGTTCGATGCGGAGTGGTGTTCTATTTCCGCAGCCGACGTGGGAGCCGCCCATCTTCGCGAGCGAATTTTCATTCTGGCCGTCGGCTCGAGCGGAGGACGCGGAGTCCTGCGGGAATCATCCCAAGGGCGGCTCATCGCACTCGGGCGACTCGCTGACGGGAGTGACTCGGCTGTGGCAGACGCCAGCGAGCGATTCGTTCCGCTCACGCGGCGGGGACCGGAAGGAGGAAATGGGTCTGGACCAGCAGGCGCGGATCCTGTGGCCGACGCCGGATGCGCAGAGCGGAGGCGCGACGGTTCCGTCGACGGAGCGCAAGAGCCAGATGAATCTGAAGGAGGCGGCGGAAAAACTCTGGCCGACGCCGGACTCCATGAGCGGCGGACCGGAGAGTGCGGAGCGGAAGCAGGAGCTGGGCCGGATGGAATCGGGCGGGAGCGATCTCTCGGCCACGGCACAGATCTGGCCGACGCTTCGCCCGTGCTCGGGGTTGCGCTCGAGCGGAGCGAACGCGACGGAGTTCTATCGGCGCTGGCCGACGAGCGGAGCGAACGACTGGAAGGGCAGCGCGGCGACGGGCCAACGCAGGGGCCAGCTCGACGAAGCGACGGAGCAGATATTTTCGCACCCGGTCCCACCGATCCCCGATGGCCAGCCATCCTCGACGAAAGACCTTTCCTTGCGCCGGCGATTGAATCCGGGTTTTGCCGCGTGGCTTATGGGGATGCCGTGGTTTTGGACGAATCCCGAATCGATCAGCTCCGCGCGATCGGAAACGGAGTTGTGGCGCTGCAGGCTGGCGTCGCGTTCGCAGTTCTTGCTCGGCGAATTCTCGAAGGTGGGTGACGTTGCAGCGGAGAGCTGAAAACTGGGATTCCGAGTTTGGACGCTTCGTGAAGTCCTACGGAGTGCTCCTGCTCGCCACGCGGCTGCACGTGGATCCCTCGGCTGTCTATCACTGGATTGCGGGTAGCTCGAGCCCGCATCCGTCGAACGCTTTCGCGATTCAGCGGCTCGCCAAGCGCCGCCACATCGCGCTCTCGCTCGACAAAATTTACGAGCGTTTTCAATCCGCACGCTAGGAGGAATCGATGGTGGAGCAGGAGCAGGTCAGTCTGGGAAATCTCTGCAACGGTGCGATCGAGGAAGTTTTTCAGCGGGAGTTCGCAACCGTTCTCGCCAACATCGGCGACGTCAACACGGATCCCGAAGCGAAACGCAAAATCACGCTCGAGTTCACGCTCGAGCCGTTTGCGGACCGCTCCGGCGCCGAGGTCACCTTCGCCTGCAAGTCGAAGACGATCCCGGTGAACTGCGTTAAAGGCACGGTGTTCCTGCAGCGGAAAGGCCTGGTGATGGTCGCGATCCCTCACGACCCTCGGCAGGTTCGGATGTTCGACGGCAAGCTCGCCGGGGCAGGCGACAAACCGAGCTAGGGCCATGCAGCAAAAATTAAAACCGGAGGAACCAGCGATGCTCAGTGAATTTGTTTCAAAGATTTTGACTCTGGCATTGCCGAATCAGGTTGAACTGGGAGGGCTCACTTACGTCGACAAACAACTGACGCCTGTGAAGCCTCCAGTTGCGGATTCGGTCGAAGTGTCCACTCTGCAGGGCCTAGCCGATCTGTACAACGGCGATCTCGGCACGGTGAAATCGAAGGGCGATGTCCTGATTCACATCACCAGTCCCACCACGGTCGAGATCATTTCACGCCTAACCGACGACTGGAAGCGCGAGCAAGTCTACGCGCGCGCTACCTATCCCACAAAAATCGAAGGCTTCCCGTTCGGCCAGTGGCTGAACCTGGAGAACTTCATCATCATGTGCCAGTCCCGGATCCAGCGCGCGATGATTCAAAACGACGACGGGACGATGGCGAAGGACCTCGACTACGTTCTGCAAATCGCTTCGGCGATCTCGGCGGAAGCGATCGAGACCTCCGACGACGACGGGATCTCTCAGAAAGTTGCCACGCGTCGCGGCATCGTGCTGAAAGACCAGACCAACCTCAAATCGCGAGTCACGCTCGCTCCCTACCGCACGTTCGCAGAGGTCGACCAGATCCCGTCGACGTTTGTGTTCCGTGCTCGGAAGGCAGCCAACGAAGAGATCAACCTCGCGCTGTTCGAGGCCGACGGCGGTCGCTGGCGTATCGCAGCGGTCGCCAACATTGCAGCGTGGCTCGGCGGAGGGAAATTCGGCGACTCGCCGATCATCAGCTAAAAAACGAATGCCCAAAATTCCCGGCATCTTCGAGCGTCCGGCGAAGAGCGGCGTCTGGTGGATCTCGTACTGTGACACGGAGGGAATGCGTCACCGCGAGAAAATCGGCAGGCGCTCTCTGGCTCTGGACGCAGTGTCGCGCCGGAGGTTGGAAGTGAAGGACGGGCGGTACATTCCGCCCACCAAGGGAGCGCGTCTCACGTTCCGCGAACTCGCCCAGGCAGCGATGACGCAGAAGAAATTGAGACTCGCTCCCCTCTCTTACGAAACGGACCTGATGCGGCTCGCAAAACTATTACCGCTCATCGGCAACGTGCCAGCGGACCGGCTCACGCCGGACCGTGTGGAGGAGACGCTCGCAGGTTTGCGATCGACGGTGTCGGGATCCACGGCCAACCGCTATCGCTCGCTCATCAGCAGCATCTACGCGTTCGCTCTGCGGTCCGGTCGCATCGCGGTCAACCCGGTTTCCCGCGTGAAGAGGTATCGCGAGAACGACTCTCGGATCCGATGGTTGAAGCCGGCGGAGGAGGCGGCGATCAGGAAGACCATCGACCATCTGGCGCACGAAGCAGAGTTCGATCTCGCGCTTCACACGGGAATGCGGCGCGGCGAGCAGTTTCTACTTAAATGGAAAGATTGCGACCTCGAGACGGGAATTCTGACGGTCAAAGGGAAAACGGGACGGCGTCACATCGTGGCGAATCGCTCGGCGCTCCGGGCGCTGCGCACGCTAAAGGCGCTCACGCCCGAGGATGCTAGGTTCGTTTCGCCCGACGCGACCGACGACGTGCGGCGGGACTGGCGCCGCTGGCTCGAGGATGCGGTGAAGAAGGCGAAGGTCGAAGACTTTCATTGGCACGATCTGAGGCACACGTTCGCTTCGCGCCTGGTGATGCGCGGTGTCGACATCCGAACGGTGCAGGAACTTCTGGGCCACAAATCAATCGTCATGACGATGAAGTACGCGCACCTCGCGCGTGATCATCGGCAGGCGGCGGCCGAGAAGATGAACGACAAGGAGGCAACACCGATGACGGACACAAAAAAGGGCGGCGACAAAGGCAGTGGCGGGAAGGACAAAGGCGGGAAGGACGGCGGTAAGTAGGCTCGGGCCGCGAGCAGCTCGAGCGAACTGCGGATCTCGGGCTGCTCGCCAATTTTCCGATGAGCGTGATGATTTGCTGCCGATGCTCGAAGCGCACGACGAGGTTCACCTGTCCGCGATGCCGGCACCGGATCTGCGGGTCCTGCAAAAGAGTTCGTCCGATCGAGAGGGCGGCATGAAGTCGACGGTGTGCTGCAAATGTTCGCGCCGGATGTTCAAGCTCACGTTTATCTGTCCGCGTTGCGGGCATCGGCTCTGTGAGTCGTGCAAAGGAATGAAGCGAGGACTGTGAAGCTCACCGATTTGAATCCGGTGTGGACGACGCCGCTCGGCGGGCGCGAGCCGAACGGCGTACGGATCCTGGTGATCGACTGCCCGTGTCTTCGTGGCCATCGTCGGCGGATCCCGCTCGGGCAACCGGGCATGAGTTCGTTCACCGACGGCGACACCGGCGTGTACGTCTGGCAGTGCAGCTCCTACGATCTCGCCAGCATGACGCTCTACCCGTCGCTCGACTTCGGTTGCTGGCACGGCCACATGAAGAACGGCGCAACGATTCGCGTCGGCGGGACGGAGCCGGTGAAACCATCGTGATCAACGCTCGCACTTTCGATTTCATCCTCGCGTGTCTCGCGCTGATAGGTTTCTTTTTCTCGGTCGCTCGATGGATGTGGCCGGCGGCAGTGTGCATGGTGCTCGTCGCTTTTCTGACGCTCTGGAGGATGGCCTATGACTGACAAAGAATACGACCGCGAATTGGTGGCGCATCTTCGCGAGCTGAGTAGTCGGCGTCCCTGGCTCACGTACGACCAGGCGTTCGATATCGCGTGGCGGCGGATGCAGAAGAAGGACGGTCTCACTCGCGTGGAAATCGCGCGCCAGGCGGCTGAGTACCGAGAATATCAAGCCAAAAGTCGTGGCACTGGTAGTGGCACCGGACGGGAATAGCATTTTTGACGCTGTGTAAGTCGTGCGCTGTGAGTGGGCTGGAGGCGCACAGTTCTCACACGCAGGACTACGTGTCCTGTGGATTTTGGCCGCTGGAGGCAAAAATGGACGGGCCGAAACGGGACCTCTCGCAGGACGAACTGGACTCCGCGCTCGCGCGCGGCAGGGCTTTTCGTGATGCCGTCTACGGCGCTCCCGCTGCGAAGGAAGGCGAGCCTGAAGCGACCGGATGTCCGGTCTGCGGCTTGAAGGATTGCTGGTGGTGGAAGAGCGACTCCGTTCATCCCGAGCATTCCGTGCGCAACGTCGTGTTCGTGAAGAACGAAGGCGTGCTTGCCGAGGCGCTCGGGATCTCGCCGGCCACGATCACAAGGTGCGAGCGTCTGGTCGAGCACGCGGTCAAAAAGAACTGGCCCCTCCGCCGTCTCGTCGAGTTTGCGAACTGCATGGGCTTGGACGACGCGGAGTGGACGGTGTTCATGTACACGCTCGGCTGGTGGGATCACGCGAGGCGCGCGGATGAGCCGTGAGGTCACGATCACGTGCATGTACTCCTGCAATCTGTGTGGTCTGTCGAAGGTCAAAGTCGAGGTTCCCGCGCGCGGCAGCGACGAGGACGTCAGGCATTACCTCGAGCAAGTTGCGGCGACGTGCCTGTCTGAGGATCACGCAAAACGGAGCCCGCACTGCAGGCCGACAACTCTGAGCGAGGTCTACATTCCGGTCACGGGCGCCAAATATATCGGCGGACCCATCGAGAACTGAGGAGGCGGTCATGAACGACAGGGTCTGGCCGGAAGTAACGATGCAGCAGTTGCTCGATGCCGGCTTCAATGCGTTCGGGCTGCAACTTTTCATCGAGTCCATCGCGGACAAAAAAGACGCGAAGGACTTCAAGGCGATTTCTATCAGGTTCCGCGGAATCAAAATCACGTTTGAGCCAGATGGGGAGATCGATACGCGGCATCACTGAGGAGGCGGAAATGGCGAAGCAACGCGAGTGCGAGGACTGCGGTGATCCCGTTCCCGGTCGGAGGTTCCGCTGCCGCGATTGCCGGAAGCTCGTTTGCGCCTGGTGCTCCGGCCACGTTCACCGGACTCGGAAATGAGCCGCGGCGGTGATGGGTCTGAGTCCGCTCTGCGGACACGGAATGCAAGACGCGCCGCCGAAGTTCCCACGGCGGATTCTAAGGAGGCAGTCATGATTAAACCAAGCATCGGTCGCATCGTTCACTTCGTCGCAAGCAACAGCGTCCACCACGCCGCCATCATCACCGCCGTTCGCGGCGAGGCGGTCGAAGGAATTCCCGGCGTCGAACAAATTTCTTGAGCGGTCCGAAGCAAACGTGGGACGCCGACGAGCTGCAGGCTCTGCTCGATGTCTTCGAGCGGCTGGCGATGGAGCCGATTGAACTCTATGTCCAGACCAAAACCGAACGCGCTGCGCTCGCCAAGCTCCGAGAGGGAGCCAAGTTCTACGAGGGAAGTTGGTGGAGGCCGAGATGATTGCGGAAGTCGTGCCCAGTTTGGCAGGTCCTACTCTAAAAATTTTTGGGATCCCGGTGCAGACGTGGCTCGGCACGCAGTACGACCGTGAGTGTCACGCTCTCGCGCGGAAGATCAACGCGGCTCCGGCTGAAATCGGTTTGGTGCTCGTGAACGCGCGCAAGGTGGACGCGCTGCAGGTTTGGTACGCGATCTTCACCGCGCTGCTCGACATGCCGGAAGCCGGCGAGACCAACGATCAGCTCGTGGGCAAGATGCGATTGCTCCGCGAGCGGATCCGCGCGGAGATCCCGGACGAGGAACAGCCACAGAGAAAGCCGCGGTTGCTCGGCGAGCCGGCTGAGTACGGCGATCGGCTCCGAACGACGGACCGCAGGATCTGCCACGACCGCAGGCATTCAAAGACGGACCGCCGCGCGTCGCATCCGGGCGCTGGCCGAAAGGAAAGGAGTCGCTGATGCCGTGCTCGTGGATAAAACTTCCCGGCGGCGAAGTCGCGATCGTGAAGCACGCGAAAGGTCGAACGCGGAAGTGCGGTTTCTGTTCGCTGTCCAGCACGAAGCTCTGCGACGCCATCGTGGGCAAGACTCTCGCTGGCGATCCGATCACTTGCGACACGCCGATGTGCGACTCGCACGCGCGCCAGGTGGGACCGGATAAGGATTTTTGTCCGAAGCATTCGATGTGAGGAGGAGCTGATGCCGTGGAAGCGCAGTCCGTTGAAACCGGTGTGGAGCTGCGGTTTGCCAGGTTGCGAGCATCGCTACTGGATTTTCGCCTGGCTTCACGGTCGCCTGGTGCCGCGACCCGATGCGCGGGCGAAGGTCGACATCAATCCGTCGGCGCCGCCGGATCCGTCGCCGAGACGCTCTGACATCGATGAATTTTCACGGCGAGTGCGAGGTCCGAAATGAACAAAAAAAATCGAGCGCCGAGAGTTCGGTTGACAAGTAATCGGCCGCGGCCGAAGCAAGGCGTCTGCAGGATCTGCGGTTGCACGGAGAACAAAGCGTGCGTGCTTGAAGATACCGAGGCGGACGGAATTCTCACCTGTTTGTGGGCCGATGGGACGAAGACACTTTGCACCAACCCGAAATGTCTTGCGGAGGCGAGGTCGTGAGAGCGCTAGAAAATCTGAAGCAACACATGACCGCAGCGACGATGAACAACCGTTGGGAGACGCTGGGTGAAATCGTTGAGGCGATGCGGAGAAACTACGGCATGAAATTCACTCGAATCGACGCCGTCACGTGGCTGCAGGAGCTGGCGAAGGATGGAACACGAACACTCGCGTCTCGCCTTCGTCCTGGTGCTGGCAACGTGAAAGAGTTCCGGCTCTACGTGAAGGAGATCGAGGCGATGAGCAACACTTCCCTGCCTCATCAGGAATATCTGGTCAAGCCCCGGAGGTCTCGTTGAACAAGACGACGCCGGTTTCGTGGCCGTTCCCGTTTCGCTTCGATAGCGCTCGCTACTCCGATCTGTACCTGATGAGTCAGCTCACCGAGGCGCTGGTGCAGTCGCAGATCCTTGAGTTGCTTCGCGTCTATCGCGTCGACGCGGTGCCCATCGATGCCGGCGGACGGCGACAACGAGGGAGGATGATGGCTGCGGCGAAAGCTGCAGGCGTCTCTCTGTCTGGCGTGCAAAGCGCAAAAACCGGATCTGCGATTCCATCCGGCTTTTCAGACATCGAGGCCACGCTCGCGCCGCACGGCCGCGCGGTCTACATCGAGGTCAAAGCTCCGGCGTGGATTGACAGCCGAAAACGAATTGTGCGCGAGGCTGGCAAACCGTCTGCCGAGCAACTCGATTTTCTTCTCCAAAAATATCAGCGTGGCGCGTTGGTGATGGTTGCCTGGTCATCGATCGACGTGGAGGGATTTTTAGGCGGAGAGCTGGAAGTGAATCGGAGCGTGCTCACAAAATCGCGGGGCACGAATGAGGACTTCTAAGTTCCGGTATGTCGCCATCGATCCCGCGCGCGCTGACGGCGAACACATCCGAGCGATCGGCAAGGCTGCAGGTCTGTTCGATTTTTTGATTGATCACCAGACCGATTCGGAGGGTTGGGTGAACTACGGAAAGCTCATCAGCTATTCGTGGATTGAACGCCGGCTCCCGAACTGCCAGCCGCAGCGAACGCTGAGGCGTTGGATGGCTCGGCTCCGCGATGGCGGCTATGTCGACGTCATCGTGCGCCGATCCGCGCACGGGATGCACGTCCGAATCCTGAACCAGTTCAAGTTCCCGAAAGTGCAACTCTCTCTATTCCCGCAACCGAAACCCAGGACCATCACCAGTGGAAAGCCTGTGAAAAAGCCTGTGGAAAAGCTGTGTGAGCCGAGTACTAGCCTCCGGCCACAAGTGGCCGCAGCCTCCGGCCAGAAGTGGCCGGTCTCTTACTTATTGTACGAAAGGTTCGAGGAAAAGAGATCCGGCGGCTCCGCCGCCGAATACCCCAACACCGGAGGTGTAGCTGTGGAAAACGACGACGAATTTGAAGGGATCCTTAAGAGGCTTGCTGCTCTGAAGTCTCTGAGCAGCAAGCCACAGCTCGTCGAAATGTCCGACGAGCAAAAGCAAAAAAGACTCGACCTGCTCCACGAGCAGGGTCGAGCCTGTCAGGAAAAACTCAAAGCCTCCGGTTGAGGAAAAAATGCCACTTCCAACATCTCGCGCGGACCTGGTCGCCTTCGGCTACCAGCATCTCATCGACACCAAACCAGGCGGAGCTCACTGCTCCGCCTGCAATGCTCCGATCGAGTGGTGGCAAACCCCGCGCGGCAAAAAGATGCCGTTCAGAGCCATCGTGACCGATGGCGTTGAACGACTGATTCCGCACTTCAGCGATTGTCCGAAAGCCGATCAGTTCAGGAAAAAGAAGTGAGCTGGCGACTCTACGTTCTGCTTTCGTTGGTGATCGTCTGCGGTGCGCTGTTCAAAAAGGAGAATCGAAAATGGTAACAGTCAAATTCACTCCGCTCTTGCTGTCGATTCCGCTCATCGCCATCATCCTCGGCCTGGTGATCTATTTCGGCACCAAAGAGGGCAAGGCGTCAGCGGTCGGTTACGCGATTTTCGTCTGCGGTCTGTTTTTGATGCTGTGGATTGCGACGTTCCACTAGCCAATGAAGATCAACGTCGATGTCGACATCAACGATCTCGTGAAGCTGGTTTCGCTGACGCTCCGCCAGCTCCCATACGCCACAAACAACGCGATCACTCGAACTGCGAAGGAAGCCGTCTCTGCAGGTCAGAAGGAACTCGAGGCGCATCTGCAGATCCGCAAAAACTTCATCTTGAAGCGCGTGAAGATTTTGCAGTACTCGAAGGTCGGAAATCTGACGGCGATCATCGGCATCGATTCCAAGGTTCAAGGTTCACCGCTGATTCTCGGTTTCCTCGAGGAAGGCGGCACCAAAGAGCCGACTACTGGCGAAGGCATCGCGATCCCGATCACTGGCGAAGCAGCGCGGCCGTCTTTCGCACAGAGCATTCCCACAGGACTGAAATACGCGAATCTCGCGTTCGCAAACAACAAAGGAAAAAAGCGGACGTTCATCATTCCCGACGTCGGCGTTTTTCAGCGCATCGGACCAGGTAAAGATGGAACGGTTTTGATCTATTCGTTCAAGCCGTCCGCTCGACTGCCGGCACATTTCAGATTGCGCGACGCGATGATTGCGGTTATCGGTCAGCGTTTTTCCGTGATCTTCAGCGAGGAATTCACGAAAGAAATCCTAGCGAAGGCGGCGCGATTGTGACTGACCATCTTTTATCGACTCCACTTCAAACGATTGGACCTGCTCACGCGCTCGGAAAGAAGATCCGCTCGAGTGGTGAACGCCCAAAAATCGCCATCGTGTTTGTGATCGAGCGAATTGCTGACAATCTCTGCGTTCGTCGACTGTACGTGCATCGGGAAGCCGCCGAAAAAATCGTTGCGGAGAAATACGGCGCTGGATGGCACGTCGTCGAATTCGCGCGCGAAGGAAATCGATGAGCGAATCTTGGAAGTGTTTTTTGGTCGAAGCAACTGGCGAAACCTACAAAGCTCCGTGTCTCTGCAGTCCAGGTTGCACGGAAGTCATCGAACGACGAGTTTTTCGACGAACGGACACTGGCGAAGTGGCGAACATTTATCCGTGGAACTTTCCTGTCGGTGCGATGTGGTTTGTCGAACACGATCCTGGCGAATGCTTCGCTGGCTGGTCGAACTGTGACGGCAAGCATTTGCATGTGAAGACTCCTGGCAACCACTGGGATATCGACAGTCGTGCTTCTAACTGTGGTTTGAAATCTGACAACGTTCATCGCTGTTGGATCCGTCACGGTGTTCCGCCAAACCTCACGGTCGATAAAGACGGAAAGACTTGTTCTGCTGGTGCAGGTTCGATTCAAGCCGGCAAGTGGCACGGTTTCATCACGAAGGGAGTTCTCAGTGATCGACGACAATAACTTGTCTATGTGTCTGATGGCGTGCTCTTGGAGGTGAAACGTGGCGACGCTCTTACTGTGGCTCAGCAGTTCACTCTGGACTGGGACGGACCGATCTGTTCGATGGTTCATGGTGCGGTGATGACTCCCGCTGTCAGCAAGCGTGTCACACCAAGTCCTTGTCCGCCAACGCGCCACGAGCTATTGATTGCGTGCATCGTCTTCGCTGTTGTGTTCGTTCTCGGCGCGCTCGTCGGTCTTGGCATGGCGAACGTCCTGCGAAAGTGGTGACCGCTTTTTCTTCGCCCTGGTTTGGGTCCTGCCGGGGGGACGCCGCCAGTGCGGGTCACGGCGAGGCCGAGGGGTGTCCTGCCACTGGAGTTTTTTTACCGACTTGACTTTTGTTTTTCGCGGAGGCGGTTGTGGACGACCCGAAGACTAAGGAGCTCGAGGCTCACGTGGTGAGCTGCAGCGTCTGCTCGGTTGCAAACAAGCGGGTCAACGATTTTTGCGAGACCGGGCAGCTACTTTTTTTTGTGTGGGCGGAGGAGCACCCGCCGCGCGCAGCGGCGTTGGTCGAACTCACGCCGGAGCAGTACGAGCAGCTCGTGCAAGCGGTGCTCCGCCGGGCGCGGAATGCCGAGAGGAACTGAGCCGATGAAAATTCAGATGTGGAGCATCGATCGAGTCATCCCGTACAAAAGAAATCCGCGGCGCAACGAGGACGCCGTCGCAAAAGTTGCAGCGTCCATCAAGGAGTTCGGTTTTAAGCAGCCCATCGTGGTGGACAAAGAGTCGGTGATCATCGTCGGCCACACGCGACTGCTCGCTGCGCTCCGGCTCGGCATGAAGGAAGTCCCGGTCCACGTCGCGAGCGATCTCTCGCCGGCGCAGGTGAAGGCTTACCGCCTGGCCGACAACCGAGTCCACGAAGAAGCGGAGTGGAACGAGGAGCTGCTCGCGCTCGAGCTGGGCGATCTGTCCAAGCTCGGATTCAATCTCGAGGCGACCGGCTTCGACGCCGACGAAATCAACGAGCTGCTGAACCTCGAGCAGGGCGGTCTGCTCGCCGGCGCCGACGAGGACGCGGTACCGGAGACGCCGGCGAAACCCACGGCGTTCACTGGCGAGCTCATCACGCTCGGGAAGCACCGCGTGATCTGCGGCGACTCCACGGATCCCTACATCATCGAGAAACTTTTCGCCGGCGCGAAGGCCGACGCCATCTTCACCGATCCGCCGTACAACGTGAACTACGAAGGTGGCGCGGGGAAAATAAAAAACGACAACATGGCTGACGACAAGTTCCGGCAATTCTTGCGGCGCGCGTTCGGCGTGATGTTCCGTGTGCTGAAGGACGGCGGCGCCGTCTACGTTTGCCACGCTGACACCGAGGGACTCAATTTTCGCGGCGCGTTCACCGAGGCTGGTTTCAAACTCGCTGGCTGCCTCATCTGGTGCAAGGACTCGCTGGTGCTCGGGCGCTCCGACTACCAGTGGCAGCACGAGCCGATCCTCTACGGCTGGAAGCCCACGGGATCTCACAAGTGGTACGGCGACCGGAAGTCCACGACCATCTCGGAGTTCATGCTGCAGGCTCCGCTCACCCAGGTGGAGCCGAATCGCTACCGGCTCCGGCTCGGCGATCAGTGGTTTGAAATCCGCGGCGAGAAAATAGCGATCGAGGAACTCGAGACCACGGTCGTGAAGATGCCGAAGCCGAAGCGCTCCGACGAACACCCGACCATGAAGCCCGTCGCGCTCATCGACAAGTTCCTGAAAAATTCCACACGGAAAAAGGACCTGGTGTTCGACGCGTTCGGCGGATCCGGCTCGACGCTCATCTCGTGCGAGAAGCTCGGGCGCACCGCGTACCTCTGCGAACTCGAGCCGAAGTTCGTTGACGTCATCGCGCTCAGGTGGGAGGAAGCCACGGGGAAAAAAGTAAAACGCAATGCCTCTAACTGATGTGGGCCGCGTCGCGCAGGCGCTCAACCTCACGGAGGCGCGCGTCCACCAGCTCGTGAAGGAAGGCCTGCCCAAGGAAGGCCGCGGTCAATACGACCCCGTGAAATGCATGCTCTGGTACATCCGGTACCTGCAGGCGGTGATCGAGAAGAAGGCCGTCAATCTCGCCGAGCCGGGCGGCGCCGTGTTCGCCGGCGAGCGCGAGGAGCGCGTCCGGTTGCTCCGGGCCGACGCGGACATGCGCGAGATCGAGCTCGCCAAAGAACGCAGCCAGCTCATCACGCTCCCGGAGGTCGAGGTCGCGATGACCGACCTGGTGCTCACCACGAAGGCTCGCATGATGGCGATCCCGCCGCGGCTGGCGCCGGAACTCGTGGGCGAAACGTCGCGCGTGATGATTCAGGCAAAGATGGAGAAGGCCATCAAGGAGGCGCTGTCTTACTTGGCGAAAGCTGCACCCGATGGAAGTTCAGAGTCACCAAAGCGCACGGGCTAATTTCGTCGGAGTCATCTCGCGCTCGCGCGCGCACTTTGATCCTCCGCCCGATATCACCATTTCGGAGTGGGCGATCCGCAACCGGATCCTGCCGAAGGGAACGACCTCGAGGCCTGGTCCGTTCAAGCCTGAAAAATTCCAAATCGAAATGATGGACTGCATCCTCGACCCCAACGTCCACGAGGTCGTGATCATGAAGTCCACGCAGGTGGGCTACTCCGACGCCGTCATCAACAATCTTGCGGGCTATTTTATATCCGCCGATCCCAAACCGATCATGCTCGTTCAGCCCACCATCGACAACGCGAAGGACTACGGCAAAAAAAGAATCACGCCGATGATCGAGTCCTGCCCGGCGCTGCGAGATAAAATCCGGCCGCCGACGTCGCGCCGCGCGGGGAACACTCTGGCGCTGAAGGAATTTCCGGGCGGCTTCCTGAAGCTCACGGGCGCGAACTCCGGCGCTGGCTTGCGCTCCGATCCCGTGCCCATCGTCCTGTTCGACGAGGTCGACGGCTATCCCATCGACGTCGAAGGCGAAGGCGATCCCATCGCCATCGGCACGCGCCGCACCGACTCGTTCGCCGATTACAAAATCGTGAAGGGATCCACGCCGGCCAAACCCAAGGGCATCTCGCCGATCGAGCGCGACTACTTGCGGTCCGACATGCGGCGCTTCTACGTTCCGTGCCCGCTCTGCGGACTCGAGCAGGTGCTGTGGTGGAGGGACCCGCAGTCGAAGGAGTACCGCCTCTACTTTGAAACCAACTCCGACAACCAGGTGGACCCGGCGACCGTCGCGTTCGTTTGCGCCGGCTGCAAAGGGAAAATTCCCGAACGCTTCAAACAGCAGATGCTCAACGCCGGCAGATGGATTGCGGAGTTCCCGGACCGCCCGGTCGTGGGCTTCCACTTGAATGCGCTCTACTCGCCGTGGCGCGAGAACTGGTTTCAGCTCGCGCAGGAATGGCACGAGGCCAACCTCGAAAAAAATCCCGAGAAGCTGAAGGCGTTCATCAATCTCCGGCTCGGCGAAACGTGGGAGGAGCAGGGCGACTCGGTCGAAGCCATCACGCTGAAGAGCCGGCTCGAGCC
>Ga0209420_1000504_pt1 | contig 20386 bp, 17 predicted proteins | sample BlaSpr_A8_OM1_O1_FD_187972 | JGI IMG/M metagenome (GOLD analysis project Ga0209420, IMG submission 187972) | Forest soil microbial communities from Thunder Bay, Ontario, Canada - Black Spruce, Ontario site 2_A8_OM1_O1 (SPAdes) (version 2) | ecosystem: Environmental > Terrestrial > Soil > Boreal...
CCCAGCCAGGGGCCGGCCAGTAGCCCCCGATTCCATCCCAACACTCTTTCCGATAGATCTTGGTTGCTCCCCTGACATGAAATGCCGGGGCCTCTTCGAACGTTTTCACGCCGTTGATGATATAGCAGATCACGCCTCCGCCAACGCCGAGCTTGGGGTCACGTTCGAACTCATCGAAACACTTCTCGAAATAGTCGGGCTCGAAAGAAAGATCGCCATCCAACTTGACGATAAACTTCCAATCCTTGCAAGACACCCTGGCGTAGCCGTCATTGAAGGCATCTACTACTCCGCCGCCGGCTTTCCGGAAACCTCGATCCTTGCGGTGCAGGGGCCGGATCCATGGATATCGGCTGGCGTAATCCTCGATGATCTTCCCGGTATTGTCCTTCGAGCCATCATCCACGATGATCCATTCCTCCGGGCGGATCGTTTGAGACGCCACGCACTCGATCGTAGAAGCGAGATGCGCTTCCTCGTCGCGAACCGGAGTGATGACTACATACCTTGGGTGGTTCGGGTTCATGTTTGTTTCGTGAGTCTGCAAGGAAACTGAAAGGGATTCTAGTTGCATTCTAGACCTAGACGAACCACCGCGAGGAGGCCGTCGCTGCATTCGAACGCTCAAAGGTCATGACATCGGCAGTGTCCGGAGCGGCGAGGCCGGACTCCGAAGCAGAAAATGATGCTGTACTCGACTCTTTTGCGACGGATACTCGCCGCGGCAGAATGGTGGTCACCGAAATGATCGCCAGCAGCGCGTACCAGACAAATATTGACTGATCGAAATAGTCGACTCCCATGAAAGCCATTACTTGGGCGAACATCGCAGCCCCCAGCAGCCAGAACAGCCATTCTTTTTTCTGGTTGCCCTCAACTGCTTTTCTGGCTTTCCCGATCTTCTTGAAGCAGATAACGATCATGGTAATGAAACAACCAAGGGCGACAAGACCACCAGTCTCCCCCTCGGTTACAAACTGATTGCACTGGTCCCACATATCCCATCCCCAGTTAATATTGTCGTGGGTTCCAATCAGCCACCAATCACGAACGTGTCGGATGAATGTGTCGATCAAGTTGGCCCGGTTCCAACCCGACGACCCGCCAGCGAGATCGATATGAGCCAGGACATACCAGACCGGCGCCTTCATCACCAACTGTAGCCCTATCAATGCAAAGACAATTCCCCATCGAACGGCTCGCATATTCTTACGTATTGGCCACAAGCAAGCGGCGCTGATACCCCCGAACCAAGCCGCAATCGGAGTGCTGCTCGCGCAGGCGAAAACCATAATGCTGGCTGAAAAAGCCCCGATAGCAGTAACAACCTTCTTCTTCTCGCGCTTCCATAACCAGAGAGACAATGGGAAGACTGTAGCGCCGAACGATCCTGCCAGGATCGAATGCTCGAAAACACCCTGGGCACGAATTCGCCCGTTTCTGACCTCCGATATCAGCCGAATTCCCCCTAGATACCCCAGTATGTTCCGGCCGGTCCCGAGCTCAATCAGCATCACGACGGCTGAAACCATGGCGACCACTGCAAACACCCTCACCACTCTTCGAACGTCTTGATCGTCGCGGATGAGAGACCGGAAGAGGAAATACGCGCCCAAGGAATCCAAGAGAAAGGCCGCTTGATTTGTTACGGCACCGAACTGCCTAAATAAGAGAACCACCGCCAGCGCTCGGTAAGCAGCCCACACCAGAAATACTTTGTCGAGGGTTATGAATCCACCGGGCAGGAACCTCCCGGATGATGGTTTGGACGAAAGCAAACGTACCCAGCCGACCAGAATCAAAACTCGATAAACGTAAAGATGAACTCCGACGTATAGATTCTGTCCCGCGGGAGTCAACAAGATGCCCAGAAGCAACGGCACGACGGCATACTTGCGAGGCAGCAGGAAGGTTAACACCGCCACAACGATCATCCCGGCCAACACGATCGGATGCAAGACGCTGCTCGACGTGCCGCCACCGAATGCCGAAAATCCTGGATCGTATTGTGATTGGGGTTGAACCATACGGCCTATTCTGTCAGGGAGCCGGGGATGTAGATGACCTACTCACCTCATTGATCGACAGACCGCGAAGAGGCGGAGATGCAGAAAAGGTTATTGCCGACCATGTTCATTTCGGGGTAAAGCTGGCGAATCATCCCAACGTATTCAGCGTGTTTGTCGGGATCGTGAAGGCGAACAAGAAGGACCCCGTGCTCTCGGAGCATTCCCATTATGCGTCGCAAGACCGGCGGCAGCTCCCCGAGCCTGATGTAGTAGATCGACTCAATCATTGCAACCGCGTCCCATTTAGAAGGGTGCCGGAAGGACTCGAAATCTGAGACGACCCATGAGCTCCGGAGATCCTCAAACTTGCGGGCATCGTTGATTGCTTGATTTGAAATGTCCACGCCGCAATAGTAGCCAGTCCAGCCGTTTCGTCTCAGGCCGCGAATGAGCGAACCTCGCCCGCAACCAAGCTCAAGTAGCGCTCCGTTTTCGGATAGCCCCGCTGAAAGATACTCGAGTGCGTCCTTTGGCGCGACAAGCTGAGGATATCCGAGCCATCCATATTTCAAGTTCCAAGCACACCTCTTCGCAAGAGTGGGAAGGAACGCATGGAGCCTATTCATGTCCAGTTTCTTTTCGGAGGAAAGGGAAGGACGTCTACTTCATCTCACCGCGAAACTGCTCGCGGCAACTATGTGAGAAAATCAAAAGCTTCTCAGGCTCTAAAGCTGACGGTACTTTCGGGCTTGCTCCTGTGAACCCTTGAATCTCCAAGGACTAGCTAACGGCATCCACCGATCGATTCAAGGCTTACTGTACGCTGGCTGCCAGACCAGTCGGTGGGTTTGGCCCCGGGGCGCTACTCGAGAACGAAAAGGCGCCGGCATCCCAGGCACCAGTCGCTGGTCGAGGATTGCCGCTGGCATCACTGCACAATGCACCCAGGCCAGGACTAGGCTGACCGCTGCACGTACTGTAAAGATTTGCCGCGACGCCAATGGCAGGCGAGCCTGCCTGCAAGGTGCCAGCGGGAAGATTCAGTGTCGACGAAGACGCCGCCACAGACTTCGTTTCGCCACTGTCAGATTGCCAAGCGGAAAATTGGCTAAAAGACAAGAATGTACCGTGCCACACAAAGGCGTTGTTTCCCCCGGCCATGTACACATTATTGCTCAGCGCGGCAATGGTGGTGCTACTGCCCCTGCTCGTGTCCATTGCGTTGATTTCGGTAAGGAAATTCGAGGTCGAAATCACATTGTTTTGGACTGTGAGGCCTGGCCCACCTAGTATCAAGTTCGGCGTAACCTGGGTCGCCATGCCCGCCACAACGGTATTGTTAACAATGCTGGCGTTATTCGTAGATTGAATGGAGAAAATGCCGTCGTCACATTGGTTGGCTGTGCAATCCGCAAGATTGTTAAACACCCAGAAATTATGGATGTCACTTCCTTCCGCAAAAATCATCGCAGTCGTGTTAATTGGTCCCCAATTGCCATAGAAATGGTTGTTGTAGACGTAGGCATCTTGCCAGTAGGAACCCGGACAGTTACTGAAACCATCGGAGCAGTAGGCCCAAAGATGAAGCCCGTCATGATGGTACTGACCCACCACTCCAGTGTCCCATGTCGTTGCGTTGCTCAAACTGTTGTTATAGAAATAAACGGGCCCCCACACTGTGGGCGCGTCACTCTGGATCCCCATCCCCAAACCATGGTCGAAGTTGTAGATCGTATTGTCATGGAAAGAGATGTTGCTCCCTTGCCCCCACGCGCACCACGCGCAGTCATGGAAGGTATTGTGGTCAATAGTAATGTTGCTGCTGGAGCCTGTGAAGTTTACGCAGACGGGATAGGGTGCACCCCAAGGCGTCGCCTCCGGAGCAACGTGCATGTACAGGTTGATGCACTGCAAATTCTTGATCTCAATGTTATTCGAGTTCGTCGCTACAATTGCCTGCGACCCTATCCGATTAGCATAGCCACCCGCGGGGCTCCCGTTATTTGTGCTTTGAATGGTGCCACAGCTTTGACCGTCTATTGTGATGTAGCTTAGCCCAGAGATGGTAAGACCACCCGTAGCGGGGATCGCTGGCATGGAAATCTGACCGTTGGATGGACAATCGAAAGCAATGACGATCGGCGAGTTGCTAGAACCGCTGCCATGCGCAGCGATGGCGCTGTTCAAGGTGCCACAGAGATGCACCGTCACTCCCGGCCCAATCTGTCCTGCACCCGATCCCCAGTTGGCCGAGCTGTTGAACCAGGATACGCCGTAGGCATCGGCACAGTCGGCGCCGGTGTTGCCTCCGCCGGCATTTTGGGCAATGTAGATATTGGGTGCCGTGGCTGCGGCGGAAAAACCCGAAGCGAGGATGACAAGCATTACTGCGAGTACAAGGTTGCGGGGCCCGTTCACTCTGTCCTCCACTAATCGTGTGCTGGGTTCGTCAACGTGGCGAACCTGCTGGTGAAACTCAATAGTGCCCAGTAGGGGAGTTGCTCACGATCCACTGGATGATCGAGTTTCTTTTATAATCAGAGGCGGACATTGAGAACAGGTGCCGGGAGGACATGCCCCGTTTCCCCAGTTTTCACTGCACTGCAGGAAAGTCTTTAGGAATGCTGCGTTTAGCGCCGTCCGGGCTGCGGAAACGGGCTTTTACCATTTTGGTAACGTACTGCGACGTGGAGATCCAGTCGTAGGCTCCGGCCAGCTTGGCATCGAACAATGCCCGGTCGTCACAGGAGTTGACCGGCAGGCGCTCGAGGAAAAGCGGCTCGCTGGTCCGGTTCGCCCGGCCTACGATTGTGGAGACTCCATTCTGGTAGCCGGCCCGGCGAAGCAAGTCCCGCAACATCTTCGTGAAATCGGAGTCCGTCTGAGGGAAGGCATACGGATAGGCGAACGAGGCTACTGCAGAACCAAGCTTCTCTTCGATCGTTGCCTTGGAGTTTGCAATCTCCATGTTGATGGCGGGGGCGCTCAGTTCCCGAAGCCGCGGATGGGTCGCGGTGTGGGATCCGAAAAGGATTCCGTGGCGGTTTAATTCCCGGACTTCTTCCCAGGTTAGGCAATCCTTTCCCTTGAACTGGAGTGGGTGCTCTCCGATAAACGCAGTCGGTAGAAATACCGTTGCGCTGAAGCCGTACTGGCTCAACGCGGGAAATGCGTGCTGATAAAAGTCGCGGTAGCCGTCGTCGAAAGTGATGACGGCAAGTTTGGCCGCGGCTTGCGTTTGCGGTTGCAACTGCTGAATGGCCTGCGCCAGGCTGCAGGTTGTGTATCCACTCTCGTGCAGGCACTTCATTTGCGCGGCAAATTGTTGCGGGGAGGTCGATATGCGGTAGTAAGGATGCACTCCGGCTTCTGCATCCTCGGAGATGCTGTGGTACATCAAGATTGGAATGGACGCCTTATTGCTAGACACAAGCCGCCGGAGCGGATTGACTAGGCACAGCGTCGCGAATCTGTCGAAACGAAAGCTCATTTATGCTGTCCGTTCGGCTGTTGCGAGAGCAGCCGTGTCATGCTCGACGGGCTTGCGATCTGTCATCGAGGTGAAATCAGATATTTCCGCGGCCACGCGCGCTTGCTGTTCCGCTTTGAGTTGGGGAAACATGGGCAACGAGACAATTTCGGCGGCTGCCTTCTCTGCCACGGGGAAGTCTCCGAGGCTGTATTGCATCGATGCGTAGGCTTTCTGCAGATGCAGTGGGATGGGGTAGTGAATTCCGGTGCCGATGCCAGCCTTTTTGAGATGCTCCATCAAGCCTTCGCGATCGGGGGTTCGGACCACATACAGGTGATACACCGCGCGGGACCACGACGGCTCGCAGGGTAGAACCAGACTGCGGTCTAGCGGTTTGAGGAGGAGCTTGTACTCCGCGGCACGCTCTCGGCGCTGGGCGTTCCATTTTGCCAGATACGCCAACTTTACGTGCAATAGACCTGCCTGGATTGAGTCGAGGCGGCCGTTGTAGCCTTCGACGTCGTGATAATACTTTGTGGCTTGGCCGTGATCCCGGAGCACCTTCATCGTCTTTGCGATGCCGGCATCGTTCGTCGTGGCCGCGCCTGCTTCACCGCATGCCCCCAGATTCTTGCCAGGATAAAAGCTGAATGCCGCGGCTCGCCCCATCGATCCGGCCTTCATCCAGCGGTTGTGCTTTCGTGAAAAATATTCGGCGCCGTGGGCCTGGCAGGCATCTTCGATCACGACCAAGTGGTAGCGCTCGGCGAGTTCGAGGATGGGATCCATGTCGGCCATCTGGCCGTACAGATGGACTGGAACCACGGCCGTGACCGGGCGGCCGCTGCGGCGGCTTATCAGCCTGCCCGCATCGTTTACCGTGCATTCCTTTTTCAGGTACTCCTTAAGTCTTGCGGGATCCATGTTGTACGTCAGCTCATCGATGTCTACGAACTCGGGCAATGCGCCGGCTTGCGAAATCGCTTCCGTGGTGGCGATGAAGGTGTGCGGCACGGTGACCACAACGTCGCCGGGCTTCACTCCGCCGGCCATGAGGGCAAAGCGCAGGGCGTCGGTGCCGCTGCTGATCGCGACCGAATAACTCGTGTCGCAGAAGGTCGCGAAGACCTTTTCAAACTCTTCGACCATCGGACCGCCGATGAAGCCGGCAGTGCGCAGGGCTTTGCGGAAAACCTCGGTCAGTTCCTGCTCGAGTTCCACGTGCGGAGTGACCAGATCAAGAAAAGGAATGCTGTTGGACGTGTTTTGAGAACCACTTTGAGAACCACTCACTTTGAAACCTCCGTAATTTGGTCGATATAACGCAGAACTCTTGCTGGATTCCCAACCACGATGCTGCTTGCCGGCACGTCTTTGGTGACCACGCTGCCTGCTCCCACAATGGCATTTTCACCGATGCTGATGTTGGAGAGAATCGTGGCTCCAGAGCCAATCGACGCTCCCTGCTTGACTACGGTCCGCTCGACCTTCCAGTCGGCTTCGGTTTGCAGATTTCCGTCGGCGGCGGTGGCCCGGGGATAGCTGTCGTTGATGAACATCACACCGTGGCCAATGAAGACGTTGTCTTCGATGGTTACGCCTTCACAGATAAACGTATGGCTTGAGATCTTGCAGCGTTTGCCGACGCTCGCGTTCTTTTGGACCTCGACGAAGGCGCCGATCTTCGATTCATCGCCAATTTCGCAACCATAGAGGTTGATGAATTTGGAGAGCTTCACGTTTTGCCCCAGCTTCACGTCTGGAGCGATGCATTGGTAAGGATTCATAGGTGATTCTGCTTAGTCTGCATCGACACAAGGCCGTTGCGCCTCGCTGTACCACGCTGCAGAGTTGCCTCCAGGGGCTACACCGGGCAGCTCTTTCGGCGGCCCGGAAGACGTGATTTTCGTTCCCGCTAGTTGCGGCGCAAAGGTGTTGCGGATCCAGAGTGGAATCCCGCTTTGCGTCACCGGGCGAAGAGTTTTCGGATGGAGAACCTTGGCGCCAAGGTGTGCCATCTCCTCTGCTTCGCGATATGAGATCTCAGCGATTGTGGACGCATCCGGCACCAGGCGTGGATCAGCGGTCATCAGGCCGTCGACGTCGGTCCAGATGATCACTTCATGCGCGTCGAGAGCCGCGCCCAAAATCGTCGCGGAACAATCCGAGCCGCCCCGGCCGAGAGTCGTGATCACGCCCTCCACAGTAGCGCCGATAAAGCCAGTCACCACGGGAACGATTCCCTTCTGCGCGAGTGGACGCAGGCGCTCCTGACAGAGTTTCCGGGTCACATCCATGTGCGGGTCGGCCGCGCCGTGGCAGGAGTCGGTCTGGATAAGCGCTGTGGCCTCAATGGCCTTGCTCGCCACCCCGGACTCTTCCAATACCGCTGCGACGATAGGAGCAGACAGACGCTCGCCCAGACTGGAAATCGAATCGCGGGCCGACGGCGTCAATTCGCGCATGCGCGTTGTGCATTCGCAAAGCTGTTCGCCTTCCTGAAATAGTCGATCCATCTCGCGCCCAATGCGGCTTCGCTCCACAGCGGAATGGATCAGCGCGTTCACAACCGCCGCGTGCCGCTCGCGCAACTCATGGAAGATCGTTGCTACGGAAAGGCGGTCTGCCAGTGCGGACTGCACGGCTGCTTCGATCAGTCGGTTGGTCACGCCGCTCATGGCGGAGACGACTACCACCAGATCACTCTCGCGCGACGCATCGCGAATAATGTCGGCCACTTTCTCGATAGAGGACGCATCGCCCACCGACGTCCCGCCAAACTTCATGATGCGAAGCGGCTTCTTTGTGGTCCTAGAAAGTTGGTTATTCATATGGATCTTACTTCCGCCCCCAGTCGAGCCCTACGGCGTGACCCTTCGCTGGAGCGGCCACGGGCTGGGAGGATCGGGGCGCCGGAGAAACCGGTTTCCGAACAGACTTGGAGTACCACGCGCTCTGTCTCTGGTAGTTCCTGACGCAATCGCGAATCAGCTCTGGTTCTTCCAAAGGAATATCGTGATACGCCAACCGCAGGAATGGGCTTTCGGGATCCCTGATCCACTCTTGCGGGAAGAGTGCGATCGTGTCTTTCCCGGTGATTTTCGGCGCGGTCGCCACTGTTTTGCCGGACAACGCGGCGTAGAGGGCTGCGGGGATGTCGCGTCCCGGCCCCAGGCTTAAATGTCCAACCTGAGTCGATCGGGGATTAATTTCGACGAGGTACGCGTTCCCGGTTTGTGCCTCGAGCATGAAATCAAAACCGTAAAGTCCAGAGAGATTGAGGCGGCGAGCCATTTTCTCAGCGGCATCTGACATTTCCACATTCTCGATCGGGCGCACAACGGTGGCGTGACCTCTCGAACTTGCCTTGTTAACGACTTCAAAATGAAGGCTAGCGAGGACCACGCCCTTCCAGCAGACAACGGCGCTGGTGGCTTCGTGACCGGCTACAAACGCCTGGGCGTTTACCACGGGCCGACGCCGCAAGAGCGACGGCCACACCAGCGTTTTATCCTGGTCAACCAGTGCCCGCTTTGCGGCCCTCGCTAGCGATGGAGGAGCTTGCAGCGCCTTAAAGAAGCGTTCTGCCTCGGCCAGTGTGTGCGCGATTCTTACTCCGTCGCCGCCTGAAGTGCCGTCCGCTTTGAGGACGGTTGGAAGACCTGTGCAGGCGACCCAGGTTCTGAGTTCACCGATGTTCCGGATAACCCGGGTCGGAGGAACATGCAGGCCCTCCCGATGCGCCAAATCCATAAAAGCAGCTCTGGCATTCACGACCGGAAAACTTTCCGGGCTGCCGAGCGAGTGCTCGATTAAGGCACAGAGCGGAGACTCGGCTCGCCCGTTACGCTTCTCCCGGGCATGGAGCCGGTGCAGATGCTGAGTGGCCAGGTCATCCGCCGGGACAATGAAATCGGGCTGAGCGATTGCGATGGCGCGAGCAAACGAAGTCAGCGGCGCCAACCCTCGGTAAGCGTGGGTTCGACGGACGGCTTTTGTCTTCCGCACGGGATGAGACCCGGGACACACCATCTCAACCTCGCATCCGGCGCCAGCAAGCGCCATTGCCAGCCGGGCAGTCGGGTACCAGGAAGATGTCGTTGCTATTAGGACAGTGGGTTTCATGATTTCTTTTTAGGACTGCACAGGAAAGCTGAGAATCTCGGAGGAGACGAATCGAGCGGGATCAGAGGTAAACCAACTCTCCCCGCTTGCTGATCGACTGGTTGGCCGCTTCCAGCATTCTGACGACGCGAAGCCCCGCTTCGCCGTCGTTGATCGGGGTTTTATCTTTGGCAATGCAGTCAACAAAGTAGGCCAATTCCCTGGTCAGCGCTTCTACCTGTTCGACCTGCGGCGCCCACATATCGCCCGAGCGATAGTGCACAAGCAAGTCATAGAGTCCCTCGCGACTGGTGACGTTTACACCCTTGTCATAGATCTTGATCTTCTCGTCTGCCTCAAGATCGTTCCAGACCAGCATCTTCTTTTCGCCGCCGATCAGGGTGGTGCGGACTTTCACCGGCGACAGCCAATTCACGTTGATGTGGGCAATGACTTTGTCGGGGAAATACAGCGTGAGGAAGGCGACGTCTTCGTGTCCGTTGAGGTGCGTCTGGCCGGTGGCGGAAATGGCTTCCGGAGTCTTCTGGATCAGATGGTCGATGATCGACAGATCGTGTGGGGCAAGGTCCCAAACCACGTTTACGTCATGCTGGAATAGACCGAGATTCACGCGCGTCGAATCGTAGTAATACAGCTTGCCCAGCGCTCCTTCTTGTAATAGCTGCTTGATTTTTGTGACCGCACCGGTGAACAGGAAGGTGTGGTCCACCATGATTTTCAGATTTTTTCGCGCGGCCAGCTCGATCAGTTCCTGCGCCTGGGCTGCGTTGCTGGTAAAGGGCTTCTCAACGAAAATGTGTTTGCCATGCTGGAGAGCCGCCTTGGCCAGTTCATAGTGCGTCCAGACCGGAGTCACGACGGCAATGGCGTCGATTTCGGGAGAGGACATCAGCTCCGCCGAATCATCCGTCACTAGAACGTCAGGATAGGCTTTTGCCACTTTCTTTCGTGCGGCTGCGCTCTTGTCGCATACCGCAACAACTTCGGCTTCGTCCAGGCGGTCCAGGTTCCGAACTACGTTCGGCCCCCAGTACCCATACCCTACTACTCCAAACTTCACCATGACTTCACTCCCATTCCCTCGAGTTGCGTTCATACTCAGCGGTTTTATGAGACTTGTGACCATATTTGTCCGATCGTCAATCAGGAGTTGTTAATCAGGGAGGGCAGGGAGGAGAAACTTATCTAGTGCGCGCCTTCGCCGAGCATAACTGCCGCCGGCGTGCGCAGCAGGATCTTGATGTCCGTCCAAGGGGACCAGGTGCGGGCGTAATGCAAGTCGAGGCGAACCATGTCATCAAAGGTCACACGGCTGCGCCCGCTGACCTGCCAGAGTCCTGTGATCCCGGGCCTGGCTTCGAGCAACCGGCGGCGATGCCAAATATCGTAGGCTTCCACCTCGTAGGGCACCGGAGGGCGGGGCCCGACTAATGACATCTCCCCTTTCAACACGTTGACAAATTGGGGAAGCTCATCCAGGCTGGTTTTTCGCAAGAAGGCTCCGACACGAGTGATCCGGGAATCCTTCGTCAGCTTGTAGACACCCTGACCGTTGCCATTCGACGGATGCTTGTCGGCTTTTCCAGCGATCAGCCGTTGAACGTATTCTTTGTGGACGGAGGCATCATTGTTCACATACATCGAGCGAAACTTCAGAAACACGAACGGGTTCCCGTGTTGTCCGATGCGACGTTGCCGGAAGAAAACCGGCCCTTTCGAGGTGGCTTTGATAGCAACAGCGGCGAAGAGAAAAATCGGCGAGAAGAAGACAAGCGCCAGCAAGCTACCCAGAACATCCATCATTCTTTTCACCGCGCGGAAAGTCTTCCGGGCCTCCTCCCGCTGGGACAGATCGGGATACAAAGTGGGGTTGGCCGGTCCCTGAGCATTCTTATCCCAATCCTCCGGAAAAAGGTGAAACGAGAGACTGACTTTACTGAATTGTTCCAGGGTTAAATTCTTGCGCAACATCTCCGTAACCCTGGCAATGATCGTAGTGGGAACCGAATTGCTGTCGCCGGTGGCAATTTCGGTGAACATGACTCCGACTACGCAATGGTTGGCGTACCATCCGGTAACGTCGGTATCGCGTGTAGAGCCCGAGAGCGCCGCCAGTATCTTGCTCAGAGTCTTCCCATTTTTCTCGGATGGAAGGCGATCGCCCATATCGAGGAGCAGCAGCATGAAGGGCTTCCGCGAGCGCTCGCTTCTCTTTCGTTCGAGCGTGATCATTCTGCGAAATGCATCGGCGTTCAGAATGCCGCGATCCATAGGCGACGAGGCTTCAGGGAGCGGGGCCAAAGCTAAACCATCCGGGCCAGAGCGTTGTGTACTCATAATTTCCTCGCTTGATCGGCTTGCTTCTTTGGATAGAGTCAAGTGACCTGCTTTTTGCCAGAGATTGACGGGGAAGGGTAGAACCAGAACATTTCGGCCGCTTGCTGCGGGCCGCTTAATCCTTGGGTTGGTCAGCCGGGGAGCTGTAGCGTTGATAATAGTCAGTGTGGGCTGCGTTTGTGCTGCTGTTTACTAATGCTCCCAGCAGCTTGGATTTCTCGATCGTTTCCAGACCACGCTGCAGTTGCCGTTTCTCTGTCGTACCATTTCGCGTGACCAGCAAAATTCCGTCCGCCAGCCGGGACCACATGCTCGCGTCTGCCAGAGGCAGCACCGGAGGAGAATCGATGACGATCCAGTCGAACCAGGTTTCCAACTGGCTCATCAAGGGCGCCAGCTTCCCGGACTGCATCAACTCCAGCGGATTTTGTGGAGCAGCGCCTGCCGGCAGAACCCACAGTCCCAAACTTTCCAGACGGTAGAGGTTGATGCCTTCAGTCTGTCCCGAGAGCCACTCGCACAGGCCGGGAGTCCTGCCTAAGCCGAATCGCTCGGCCAGGGTCGGCCGCCGCAGATCACCTTCCAGAAGCAACGTTTTCTGCTGTCTTCTCCGGGCCAAGGTGCAAGCAAGGTTGGCTGCGACGGTGCTCTTTCCCTCCTGCGGAATCGAACTTGTAATGAGAATCTTTTTCAGAGGACGGGTCTGCCGGAGCTGACGCAAACGCACTCCGAGAAAACGGAATTTCTCCGCGGCCAGGCTTTCCTCTTTCCCCACCACGACCAAACGGGTGTCCGCGGGAATGGAGACTTGCAGCACGGGGCACCGCTCGAGTTCGTCGAACGAAGAAGGCGCCGGGGTCAGATCGACCGACTCCACCCGGGCAGGCGGATTCCCGACACCGCGTATCTTCTGCTCAGCGGCTTGTAGCAGGTCTGTGGCAACGGAGAACGTGGGAGTTTCGGTCCCAGCGCTTTCCGACTCCGCTCTCTGTAACGCGTCAAATATATGGCTCATGATTTATGTTGCTTACGGTTCAGCGACTCGCACCCGCGGCCGCCGTTGCTGTATTCGCTTCACTTGCTTCTTGCTAAACCCGGTTCCGGGAAAACGTCGCTCGTTCATCTACTGCAGGGTCTTTTCTTCCCGCGCTTGCTCCGCCTGCAGGCGGGCGTAAAGTTCGAGCAATGACCTGGCTGCTTTCCGCATATCGGGATCTTCAGGTGTTTTCCTCTGCTCTATCGGGGGCGCTTGAACTCCAAGGCGGAACTCGGTGGCGATATCGTCGATGATGTCAGGGCTCACACTTGGCATTTGCCGGGCATAAGCCGCGATCAGCGCGTTTTCGCAGATCGTATTGATCAATCTAGGCAGTCCCTGCGAGTGCTGATATACCGCGGCGATGGTCTCTGGCGGGAATAGGGCTGCCGGGTTGGGACTTCCCGCAAGATAAAGCCGGCGCTGGATGTATCCCTTCGTCTCCTCCGAATCCAAAGGTAAAAGCCGGGAGCGCAGGGCGATTCTTTGCTTCAGCTGCCGCAGATCAGGAGAATCGAGTTTGTCGTTCAGTTCGGGCTGCCCGACCAGAAGAATCTGCAACAGCTTCTCGTCCGCAGTCTCTAAATTGGTCAGCAATCGGATTTCTTCCAGTATCTCTGTGGAGAGATGATGGGCTTCGTCGACCACCAGAACCGTCGTCAGTTTCTTCTCGCTGCGTGCGATGACGTAATGCGCGATCTGGAGCAGGAGCTCACCCTTGTTCTTGCTGGTGCCGGGAAGTCCCAGATCACTAACGATGTACTGCAAGAATTCGACAGGAGACAGACGTCCGTTGAAGATGTAGGCATAGGCGACATCCTTGCTCTGCTTCAGCGATTGCAACAGGCAACGCAGGAGAAGAGTCTTGCCGGTTCCCACCTCACCAGTTAAGACTACGAACCCTTTGTGCCGCCGGACGCCATAGTAAAGAGCGGCCAGAGCCTCGTTGTGCCTCCCGGTGGGAAATAGAAACGAAGGGTCGGGAGTAATCTCAAACGGATTGCGCTTCAGGTTGTAAAAGGCTTTGTACATAGGAAATACCGCTAGCCGCGCAAGTAACTGAACGCCGAACCCAGCAAAATCGTAACAGATACGAAAGCTGCCGTCGCCCATCCCAGCCACAGCCGGCGGCGCTCATTTCGCTCGTCCGCTTCAGCCGCAATGGCTGGAATTTCTGAGATCACCGCAACCGGCAGCAGCATCTGCAATTCCTTCTCGTCGTAAATCCGGTCATCCAACATTTCGAACGCCCCAGCCACCACAACGCCCAGGGCCAATCCGATGCCCAGCCCAATGCCGCAGAACTTCAGGCGATTGGGGAAGTCGGGCTTCGAAGGCAGGCTCGGGGCATCAATAACCCGGAAGCGCTCACCCTGCTGGAGCAATTCCATGCTGGTGGCCATGGCGGACTCATTCTTTTTCTTCAGGAGTTCGTCGTAATTCGCTTTGGACTGCTCGTACCCACGAGTTAGATCGGAGAGTTGCTGCTCGCGCACGGGCTCCTGATTCAATCGCGCCTGATAGTCGTCCGTTTTCGCTTTGAGCTCGGCGATGGAATGCTCGCGGTTAGCGATCTCTACCTGGTTGGACTTCAGCTGGCTTTGAATCTGAGCCAGCAGAGCCGCTTGCGTGGGATCCATACTTCCCGTATTTACAACTGGGTCGGTGCCATTGGCCTGAGAGGCGCTATTTGCTTTGAGACTGGACAAGAGCTGGTTCCGCATGTTCTCTGTTTCCGCGATCTGGTCCTTTACTTTGCGCACGTCGGGGTGCCGGTCTGTGTAGTGGGACTTGAGATCGGCAAGCTGCGCCTTGAGCTTTTCCAGTTCCTGGTCGAGAGCGGGCAATCCGCCGGTGGTTGTTCCGTCGGAACTCTTGGATGTGCCTTGCAGGGCACGATATTGGTCTGCCAGCGTTTGCAAGTAGACGTGCTGTTGGCGGGCAGCATTCAGCGAGTCTTGCTCATTCTGCAGCTGGGATTGCAGCCCGCTCAGAATCTGGAGGTTGCTGGCCAACTGACCTGGCATCTCGCCCACGTGCTGCCCCTTGAATTGGCGAATCTGCTCTTCCTGGTCAGATAGGGTTTTCCGGGCGGTCTCCAACTGGCTCTCGAGAAACGTTGTGGTGTCTTCCGACTGCTGCTGGCGCACTTCCAGGTTCTCGCTGATGAACAGATTCGTCAGTTCACTGGTAACCTGTTGGGCCATACGGGGATCACGCGATGTATAGGAGACGTTGAATGCCGTGATCTGATTGCGCGCATCCCGCACGAGTTCGATATCGATGTCCTTACGCATGCGCTCAACCTTCTGATCGGGTGAGGGCTGGGAGCGCGGGGCTGCGTACAAGTTGAACTGGTCGATGATGCGCAAAAGCCGCGTGCGGCTAAGAATCTGCTGGGTGATGCTTTGCATCCGCTCCTGCAAGTCATCGTTCACATTGGGCGTAACGTAATCCTTCGGCATGGTGGGCTGCTCGACCAGAATCAGCGTGCTCGATTCGTAGCGCGGCGCAAGCACCCAGCTTGCGCCCCACACGACTGCCCAACCCAGGAAAAGCGGTATCAGGAACTGCATGTGGCGGCGGCGCACAATGCCCAGGTAGCGCTGAAGGTCAAAACCTTCCGAACTTTTCTCTTCTAGATCGTCAACCATAGATTACCTTCCCAGCGGTCGGGAGAACTGATAGGAAATTGAAACGAATTCGCGATTGGTATCGGGAGTCGCGGCCAGGACGGCGACCGTGCTGTAATCCTGGTGAAGCCGCGTGTATCCCAGCTGCACATTGAGATGCTGGCCAAACTGCTGCTGCAACGATGCCGTTCCTGAGACTGTGTGTCCGTTGCCGCTGGTGAGTGGTGCGGCGGCCAAGATGTCATTGTCGGCGTACCCACCGGCTACTGTTGCACTCAACGTCCGCCTAAGCTGTTGGCGTATCGACGCACCGGCGTTGTCTGTTCTCACCGCCCCGGCGAGGCCTCCGCCGCTTGAGATCAGGTGCGAGTAGCTGATGGCCACGCTGCTCAGGTGTCCCTGCCAGCTCAGGCTGCCGCCAGCCGCCGGATTCCAGCTTTGCGATGCCGGCGCGGGCGCGGGCACGGTCACTGGGCAGGACGAAACCCCGTAGATCGGGCACGCGGAAAACTGCGGGCCACTGTCTGCGTACTGCGGCCCTCCGAAGACAGAAATCGAGAATCTCTTCGTCGGATACATCGTGTAGAAAAGAAGCAGGGCGTGAGTTTTTGTCTCGTTGATTCCCGGCGCTAGAGATGGATACGACAGCAGCCGTTGGTACTGGTAGGTCGCGCCAAAGTAGTTAATCTTAGAAACCCGAACCGAATAGAACGCTAATCCGCCCTGCGACGCCGAATCAAAAAGGCCCGGGACCTCAGCCTGGTTCGGATAGTGCAAATTTGTGAACGTACCACCAGCACCGACCATGCTGTTAGCAGCAAATTGATAAGTGATGCCGACATTTCCGGAATTGCTGAGACGGTCCGCGATCGGCGCGATCACCGAGAAATTTCCCTCCTGCGTGCTGCCAGACACCGCTGCGGCCGACGCCAGATCCGGCTGGTTAAAAACGTTGGAACTCTTCTGGAATCCGTCGCGTGCGCTGAAGGTTACGTGCGGGCTCAGGCGGTACTCGAAATTGATCGACGCATTCTCGTCCGCCTCGTTCAAGGAACTCTCTCGCTGGTAGAAGGTAAACCCAGGCACGTAGGTCAACACCAGGTGCGATCGCGGCGTCGTCTCGTCGAGCCCGATCGTGGGCCATACCGAGTAACTCACATCGCTCACAGGATGCCCGTCCACCACCGATCCCACCGCGTTATCTGTATACGCGCTGGTGAATGCCAACCCGCCACGTAGATAGTTCGACCGCTCTTCGGAGGTGGGCGAGGTCGGGTACGATTGACCACTTACGGGAGGCGGCGTCAGCATCCGGCCCGAGCTATCGTCACTGCTCGCGAACACATCGCTCGCGGGGCCAGTAGCTGCCGGCACGGGGACGGGCCGAGGCTCATCCTGCGACCAAAGGGGCGCCCCAGCCAGCAGGACCAACCCTACGCTAATCGTTTCAAACAGTTTCATGGTCACTACGGAACGACGATGGTGTCGCGCGGTTGCAGCTTAATGTTCTGAGCCGGATTCTGGCCCTTGATGACTTCCTTGTAGTTGAAGGGAATCCGGGTCTGGGTGCCGTCGGCATTCTGCCGCAGCACATAAATAGATTTCTGTTTGGCGAAATCGCGGAAGCCACCGGCCAGCGCAATCGCGTCGAGCACGGTGAGAGAATTCGCGATCACGAACGTTCCCGGCCGATTCACCTGTCCCAGAATGTTGAACTTTTGACTGTTGATCTGCTGAACGATGACCGTGACTTCCGGCTCCGAGATGTAATTCTTGAGCCGGCTTGCAATTTCAACTTCCAGCTTCAGTGGAGTCCGGCCCGCAGCTTGCACTTCCCCGACCAAGGGGAGCGAGATCTTTCCATCTGATCGTACCGGAATGGAACGTGAAATATCTGGTTCTTTCCAAACGTTGATGGCCAACACGTCGTCGTTCCCAATTACGAAGGTGTCGTCGTGCGGCTTCGCCTGGGTGGATGCGTCGGCATTTTGAGTCGCGGCACCTCCCGATCCTGCCTGTGCCCATAGGTTGCCTGAGATCAGAAGAAACGCTGAGGCTGCAATCAGTCCGGTCCTCCAAAACCTGCGGCCTGTCTTTGTCATGGTCATGGCGGCTCCTCGACGCTTCTCGCCCCTGCTGGTCGAGGGTTGACTCAACTCGCTTTTCCGTTTCCCTTGGCCTGATCCGCACCGATGAATCTCGTTTCCTGGAAGGCGGAAGGGTGCGAATCCGAAGCGCTCATGTGGTATTGGTCAATCTTATACAGCATCGTACGATAGCTTACTCCCAGCAGCCGGGCCGCTGCTTTCCGATTCCAGCCGGTTTTCTCGAGAGCCACGGCGATTGCATTTCTCTCGGTTTCCCACTTGACGCTCTGGATCAACGATTTCAGCGATTTCGGGATTGACGCACCCGCACCAGCTTCAACTTCTTCGTGCACGCGAGGGAATAGGGCGGGACTGAGAGTGTGGCTGTGAGCCCCGTTGCCGTTGCCCCCGGAAGTTGCTTCGAGCCCGCTCAGGCCGAGTTGTTTGTCGCCTGCAACCAGGTAGCGTTTGACGAATGCTTCTAGCTCTTTCAGATTTCCGGGCCAGGAGTGATTCTGGCAGGCAGCCAGTGACGCCGAAGAAAATTCCCGCTGAGGAAGACCATAATACCGAGCCAGCTTGTGCATGGAATAACGCAGAAGAATCTGGATCTCGTCTCTGCGCTGGCGCAACGGAGGCACATGGACGGTGAACGCGCTGAGACGGTAATAGAGATCCGCTCGGAGCCGTTTTTCCGCAAGCGCGCGATCCAGCTTTTCGCTGCTGGCCGCGAGAATGCGGACGTCGACCTCGACCGGTTTGTCCTCGCCCGACCGGACAAATCGCTTGTCCTGCAACACCTGGAGGAGCCTCGATTGCAATCCCAGTGGCATCTCCGTGATCTCATCCAGCAGAAGCGTGCCCTTTTCACCCATTTCGAGCTTGCCGAGGCTCGTCCGGCCGTTACCCGTCGAAGATCCGTTCGAGGGACCATGCTCCCTGCCGAATAATTCGATCTCCAGCAGGTCGGCCGGCATTTCCGCGCAATTTACTCTCAGGAACTTGAACCCCGAGTAGACCGAGAGCTTGTGGATCAGACGCGCAACCGTACCTTTTCCACTTCCGGGCTCTCCCAGAATGAGCACAGGAACATCGGCCTGCGCCAGCAACTCCGCCTGGGCTCGGATCTTTTGCATAGCCGGACTGACGCTGAGGAAGAACTCATCCTCACCCAGTGATTCGATATCTTCGCTTGCCATCTCCGCTTCGGCTTCATCGTTCGTCGACCCGACATGGGCTTTGATCAGGAAATCGAGCTGTGCTTCATTGAAGGGCCGGACCAGGACTTCCTTGGCGCCCAGGCGGGTTGCCTCTTTTTCTCGGTCGGCTTCCTCCGGGTAGCAAAGCACGACGACTGGAAGATCCGGGCAGAGGCGGCGCAACCACGGTAAAAGGTGCAGGCTGTCGGCGTCGCCGCGAGGGAGATCCAAAAATAAGAGGGTGGGCGCTGCGTCGGATTGCACCCGCTCCATTGCATCCCAGCCATTGGCCACGGTTTCCAGATGCCAGGAGTTGGAGTCTGCAATGGACCAAAGCAGGCGAAGGACGGCCGAGTCCCTGCTTACGGCCAGCAAGCGAACGGTTTCAATTGTATGTGGAGACATGAGTGAGCGATCCTTACCTACAGAACGAGGGGAATGTTTCTGGGAAAACGAACTTCGGGAGAGTTCAGGCAGGTTCTACTTCGTATCCTTCTACGCGAACCGAGAGCGAGCGCTGGATTGCATCTACGGAAATAACCAGGGTACGGTCTCCATTACTCGAGACCAGGATGCCTTCCATGCCATCGAGTGCGCCACTTCGGATGCGCACGCGCTGCCCGATCTTGAGGAACGGATGAGAAGACCAAGGGAGTGGCCCTTCAATCACGTTCCGAACCGCATCGATCTCTCCGTCCGGAATCGGTGTGCCCTCGCCCCGCGCGCCGACGAGCCCGAAGACCCCGTCCACGCGAAGAACCCGCAAGCGGTCGGCTCGGTTGGGCGCAAACCTGGCGAACACATAGCAACGAAATAGCGGCACCTGCACTGATTTCTTGCGGTCACTCCAGCGGTGCACTTCGGTGACGAGAGGAAGGAACGTCTTCACTCCTCTTTCTTCAAGCCGCTGTGCCACAATTTTCTCGTGGCGGGGACGGGTCTGGAGCCCATACCAGTTTTCAGCTTCCGCTTCAACTAGCGGAGACGGCTGCTCGAATCCCAATGACACGCTGCTGACGGCCATAGCTTCGCCCTCTAAGTCACTGCTCGCAGTGACCTCAAAATTAAACGCATGACTGTCGGTGTCGAGATCTCAACGGCGAGATCCAAGGGGATACCGCTTTGGGCAGGAAATCGGGGGGAACGCTAATCTCCTGCTAGTTCAACGTCTTTAACATCTTCCGTAAGAGTCGCTACCGCCGCTCAACAATCCCTACAATTTAAGTAGTGATTGTAGCATTTCAGATTGTACTGTCAATGCCACTTCAGACCTAATATAAATGCCGAAACCAAACGGGAGGGGAATCCGATGCCAACCTGATAGTTGGACTTGCCTTAATGACAACCATCCTACATGGGAGCGCAGCCCGCTGCAAGGGGTACACCCACCCATCTCCATACTTCTCACAGAAACGTAGGTGTTGTATCTCTTGGTTCAGGGAAGACTGTACTAGAGATCAATGTCTCTATCGATTAAGACGCACCAGG
>Ga0209420_1000506_pt1 | contig 20314 bp, 18 predicted proteins | sample BlaSpr_A8_OM1_O1_FD_187972 | JGI IMG/M metagenome (GOLD analysis project Ga0209420, IMG submission 187972) | Forest soil microbial communities from Thunder Bay, Ontario, Canada - Black Spruce, Ontario site 2_A8_OM1_O1 (SPAdes) (version 2) | ecosystem: Environmental > Terrestrial > Soil > Boreal...
GACGGCAACAGCGGTGGCCCCATTTGCGGGAATCGTCGAAATAACCGTAGCTGGCGGCGCCGTCGTGAAGTTCCAGACAAAATTCGCCGCCAAGGCTAAGCCGCCCGGGTCTTGCGCTCCGGTCGTGATCGTCGCAACGTAACGAGTATTGGTTGCAAGCGTGTCAGTCGGCGTGAACATTGCGGTTGTTCCCGCGTAACGTACTGCTCCAGCTACAGGAGAGCCACTAGGCCCCGTCAACGTAAAGGTTGTTGTGTTAATCGTGCTGGGGTTCATTACCGAACTGAACCCTACGCTCACCGTCGTATTTGTGACCACACCGTTGGCCCCGTTAGCGGGGGTTGTGGCGATCACTGTGGGCAATTCTGGACTGGTTACTTGTTCTCGGCTACATCCGGCAACAAGACCGGTCAATGCGAACAGCGCCAATGATATTTTCCAACACTCGGATTTGCCCATTCGTTTCGCTCGTCCAATAGGAGAGGTTTCGATTTATGTAGATGATGATGCGAGCGCTTTCCCAATATGATCTCGTCGGCTCCGCGACTTTGAACCGAAGAGAAATAGGATCCCCCGTACTGGCCGTAGTGTCCGGTCAGGGGTTTACGTGTGCCTGGCTTTGTCGCCGGCCGGAATGCAGCCGCACGAATCAGCGAATCGGTGTTTCAGCTTTTTGTCGCTAAGCGCTGAGCCGCGAGGGCCCGCTCGAGGGATATTGCAGTGAAGGGGTCGAACAGTACGAACTTAGAACTAGAGCTATCCTACGTCAACGCAATTCGCGAGAAATGCCCTCTTGATTAACGGCTCGGTGGCACCAAGCGGTGGTCGATACAACCATTTGTCATTTGATCTGACAACGATTGCCTACGAACCGATCTGTCCGGCTGTATCTCAGTTAGTCGAACAGGTGAGAAGGGCGCCAGCACCTTCTGCTGAAATATCAATAGCTCTCATGGGAAACCTGATGGGAAAGGCGAAACCGGTCCAACTGCATTTGAACTCCCTGGGCGGGTGCCCCGCGTCTATCGTGTTCATCAACCTGCGCGTTTTTGGCATTCCTTTTGAACGGCCATGACGCGGATAATCTCCATCGCGATTGAATTCGAGGTAATGGGCTTAGCGACATAGCCATCCATACCAGCTTGCTTGCATTTCTGCCTGTCTTCTTCAAACGCACTTGCCGTCATGGCTATGATCGGTATATGCCGTTCGAATCCTTTTTCTCTGGCGCGAATTTCTTGGGTGGCCTCTACGCCATCCATGATCGGCATTTGCATATCCATGGCCACGAGATCGAACTCTTGTTGGGCCGAGACGCGGAGCGCCATTTGGCCGTTGCCCACAATCGTGACGACGTGCCCCATCTTCTCGAGTAGCCGTGAGATCAACCGCTGGTTCACGGCATTGTCCTCGGCGAGCAAGATCCGTAAGCTGATGCGGGTTGGCTCCGGGGACTTTTCTGGCACGGGCATCTGCCGCTCATCGTTAATCTGGCTGTGGCAGACTCCCAGAGCCTCGTAGAGTGCCGACCGCCGGAAGGGTTTGAGCATCGTTCTTGTCACGCCCAGCTGCTTGCATCGATCCCGTTCCTCGGCGTCCAGCAATCGCGAGTGAACCAGAATCACGGGCACGCTGCCTGCGGCAGATCCGTGGACCAACGCCACCAGCGCCAATCCTCCCGGAGGGGGTAGATCTTTTTCGATTATGATTGCTGAGAAGCTCTCGTTCGTGCGCTTCGAATCCGCGATCTGGGCCAACGCCTCCTCGGCATTGACGACCGGTACGGTTTTAATGTTCCAGTGATGGAGCAAACGCTTGAGCAAATCACCGTTGAGAGGACTCTCATCGACGGTAAGAACCCGGCAACCGTCGGGGAAGGCCCTTTCGCAATTCGGTCTGCCGTCCCCCTGCGGTCCCCCGGTGCGCGACACGCTCGTGGTGAAATGGAATTTGCTGCCCCGGCCTTCTTCGCTCTCCACCCAGATACGACCGCCCATGAGGCTGACGAGCCGCCGGCAAATCGAAAGTCCGAGTCCCGTGCCACCGTAGCGCCGCGTGGTGGACATATCCGCCTGCGCAAACGCTTCGAATATTTTGTTCCGCTTTTCCTCGGGTATTCCGATACCGGTGTCGGACACCGTGAATTCCAGCAGCCAGCCGTCCCTGGTGACCTCGGCGACCTGGGCGTAAATTGTCACTTGTCCGTGGTTGGTGAATTTCAACGCGTTTCCGGCTAGATTGATCAATACCTGACGTAAACGCGTCGAATCGCCGCGCACCATCGCCGGAATGTCGTCGTCGGCGTTCCACAGCAGTTCGATGCCTTTCGCTTGCGCGCTGAGCGCCAGAGGCTGCAGGGCTCGTTCTATGCAGTCGTCTACGGAAAGCTCCGCGGTTTCCAGTTCCAGCTTGCCGGCCTCGATTTTCGAAAGATCCAAAATGTCATTGAGCAAGGTCATCAGCGACTCCCCAGAACTCTTCACCATGCTCAGGTAGTCGCGTTGTTCCGAGTCCAGGTTCGTTTCGAGGGCGAGCGTCGTCATCCCCAAGATGCCGTTCATGGGCGTGCGGATCTCGTGACTCATGTTCGCTAGGAATTCGCTCTTCGCGCGACTCGCCGCCTCGGCATCCTCCTTCGCCGCCCGCAGAACTTCTCCGGCTTTCTTGCGTTCGGTGATATCCACGAACGTGACGACCGCGCCCAGGATTCGGCCCTGTTGAAGAAGCGGGTGACACCATATCTCGGCATCGAAACTGGTACCATCCGCGCGCCAAAGCCGCTCGTCGGTCTCGTGACACTTTCTGCCGGCCGAGAATTCCTTGTGTAGCACGCACTGATTCTGCGGGTAGGGAGATCCATCCCGCCGCGTGTGATGGATGACGTCGTGCATATTCCGGCCCAACACGCCGTCCTGCGAATCGTAACGCAGCAACCGCAGCATCGCGAGGTTGCAGAACGTGCATGCTCCTTTTAGATCTATCCCATAGATGGCTTCTCCCGTCGAATCCAGCAGGAGCCGCATCCGGCCTTCTTCTTGAGATAGTCGCTGCTCGCCCGCGTCCCGCTCGCTGATCAGCGCGCCCAAAACCAGTCCGGCGAGCGACAGGACCAGCATCAGATGCTGCAGCACCGCGAGTTCGCTGGAATCTCGCGGGTAAATGCTCAGCGCCACGATGATTCCGGTATCCAGTGCCAGAATCGCAGCTGTGGCACCCCGCAGTCCTCGGCGTACCGCCACCCAAATCAGCGGCAGAAAAAGCAGATAAAACATATCGTTGCCACGGGACCAGCGTCCGCTCAGAGCTATCCACAATGCCGCGATGATGCACACTGCGAATAATCCCGACTCCATCGCTCTGCGTATTCCCTGGAATTCGTGTCTGTTCACCACGACGAGGGCTCGATCCTCGACAGTACCGGCAGGCTCGGAGTAACCCGCGAATCGACGAATCCTTGGCAACACATAGATAAGGCAAAACGGTGTAAGCGATCCGATGGCGACAGCATCGCCGACCCACCAATTGAACGTTGCCCGCAAGTAGTCGCGCGAAGGTATCAGATGGTCGAGAACGAGGAATTCAGTCCCCAAAAATGCCACCACGCACGACGAGAGCGTCGCGACCAGCAACAACCACAATACATCTCTAAGCGATCGAAGATGCAGACCGATCTTGATGCGGCGCCGCAATAACAGCGCTGCAGCCGCGTACACGGCGGTGAATTCAACGTTCCCCACCAGAAAGGAGAACGAGTACACCGGTAAGTGATAGTTCACAATCGACGCGATATCACAAGCAACTATGATGGGCAGCGCATAACGGGGCCCGATTCCAAGCAGCACTGCGAACGCCAGGCCCGTGGGCGGATACCACGCGCTAATCTCCGTCCAAATCTGAAAAGATATTGTGGAACGGTCCAGCAGGACATGGACAATAACGAAGCAAATGGGGACCAGTAACTGCCTAAGCTTTTGTCGGGTCCCAGGAGTCAATCGATCCCCCGATTTGAATCATCGCGTGTGTCTTCTCTGGCGCGCGCCTTGGCTAAAACAATCCGTGCTCGATTGCGGAACGCTCCGCCGATCGTGTCCCGAAATGGAAGTGTGCCCGCCACAAATCTGCCCATTTTCTTTCCTTCAATAGCGGATAAGCACCCGCAAATGGTTCTGATCGAGTGACTTTAGGCTGCTACGGCGCGGTTTTGACGCCACCGCGTGCTGTCTCCCCAGATCTAGCCAGCGTCCCGAGGGCCAAAAGTTCACCGTGGCGGAAAGATTAGAAAGTGTTAATCCACAAGACCATGGTTAGAAACGCAGCGCGTGATGGCCGAGACATGCGTCCGGACGAATGCGCAGCCCACGGTTGTTGTACACCCAACACAAATCAAAATCTCTTCCACTGGGGATGTGCGGACTTAAATCTCGTCGGGCGATACGTCCTACTGGGCATCGGGTCGATCCTCGTCGGCTTGTCAATTGCCCCCGAGGACTTCACAAATGCGCGTACTCTTGGCTGTGTTAATGGATAAGGCATTATAAAACCATAACAAAAGATAACTTGGACGCTTTGGAGCCGGTGATGCACACGGGTTAAGGACGAGATTGGGTTGCAGAAATCGCGATAAACAGTACCAGTCAACGGTGAACCCTACAGGAACGACCAGGACTGCTGTGATACAAAAACCGGTAAAGGGTGTGACGGTTCCGATAGAGAACGGCAAAGCGCCTGTTATGGAGAGTGTGACCACAGCCGATGGAGTGGATGCGCAATGAAGCAACAAAATGCTGAGGTTGACGCCTGCGGACGCCGTTAGGCCGACTTTCCGCAAATAGAGATCTCTTGGAGGAGCAGGTCAGATGCCAGGCACGGAGCTTAAAATTGGAAAGCCAACGAGCATCAAAGAGTTTGGGGATTGTGTCCTGCTAATCGGATCTGCAGCGGCGGACGCTGCGAGAATCCTGAGCGAGTTGGGTTCGGCAGCCGCTGACGGATTCCGCGTGGAATGGGTTACCAATATTGCTATTGGCATCGAACGACTGCGGGCAGGTGGCATAGGAGCTGTTGTCCTTGACCTTTCAGAGCGAGGTAGCAATGGCGTGGAGGAGTTCGACCGGATTTTTCAAGCAGCGCCTCACGTACCCATTTTGATTCTCAGTGACGCCGACGTGGAAGAGATGGCCAAAACTGCAATTCGGCGAGGAGCCCGCGGATATCTGGTAAAGGAACAAGCCGACGGCTACCGGCTAAGCCGGACGGTGCGCGAAATGATGGATCGGCACTTACCGGAGGATATTGCGGGGGAAAATGACAGCGCTCGCAAAATGCTCGATGCGATCGAAGAAGCGGTGCTGCGCACGGACGTACATGGCAACGTCAAGTACATGAATAGAGCCGGGGAGGCTGTGACGGGGTGGAAGCGGGAAGAAGCGTACGGGCGCCCTGTAGCAGAGGTATTGAAGCTCGTCGAGCGCGGTACAGAAGCCGGTGAAATAGTCCCGGTTACAGCGAAGCAAGAAGCGAAGGTAGTCCTGGAAATGGCGGAGACTTGCGTAAACTGCGTACTGGTTCGACGGGACGGGCGAGAACTGGGGGTAGATTGCAAAGTAACATTGGTTCGGGACGAAGATGAAAATGTGACCGGGCGCGTAGTGGCTTTCCGCGACGTGAGCATGGCCCGGGCCACAGCGGTCCAAATGTCTCACTTGGCGCAACATGATCCATTAACAAATTTACCCAACCGAGTACTGTTCAATGATCGACTAACGCAGGCGATTTCACTGGCCGAGCGCGAAGGCACGCAACTGGCAGTAATGTTCATCGATATCGATCACTTCAAGAAAATCAATGACTCCCTGGGCCACGAGGTTGGCGATCAAATCTTAGAGTCGATAGCTGGTCGATTGTTGGCTTGTGTGCGACGCTCGGACACCGTAAGCCGTCTGGGCGGAGACGAATTCGTGATACTTCTTTCCCAAATGGAGAATGCCGCGGACGCATCCTACAACGCGCGAAAGATCCTTCGGGCATTTGCGAGACCGCACGTCATTGACAATAGAAACCTTGATGTTGGCGCGAGTATCGGTGTGAGCACCTATCCGGAGGACGGGCTGAATGCTGAGAGCTTGATGATTCGAGCCGATAATGCGATGTACGAAGCCAAACAAGAGGGCCGGAACTGCTATCGATTCTTCCGGCCGGAGATGCACGCGCAACTTGTAGAGCGCCAATCCCTGGAATCGGAATTGCGTTGCGCGCTGGGACGCGAGGAATTTTTGTTGCACTATCAGCCTAAATTCAACCTTAAAAACGGTGAGATCACGGGAGTGGAAGCACTGATCAGGTGGCGGCACCCGAAGCGGGGGATGATCTCTCCGGCGAACTTCGTGCCCATCGCGGAAGAGTGCGGGCTAATTCTGCCAATCGGGCAGTGGGTGCTGCTGGAGGCCTGCCGCCAAGCCCGGGAATGGAACAATGCAGGGCTCGGGGTGGTACCGGTTGCGGTAAATGTGTCCGCCACTGAATTTGGGGCTAAGGATTTTCTGTCCGGGGTTCGGGCTGCGTTGATCGCAACGAAAGTGGAGCCTAATAATTTGGAACTGGAACTCACGGAGACTGTGTTAATGCAAGACGCGGACATCGCTCTGGTGAAGATGGTCGCGCTGAAGGCCATGGGCGTACGGCTGGCGATCGACGATTTCGGTACCGGCTATTCCAGTTTTACGTATCTGCAGCGGTTCCCCTCCGACGCGCTAAAGCTTGACCAATCGTTCGTGCAACAAATAACTTCGGGCACCGAAGATACGACCATTCTCAGCGCCATGATTGATATCGGCAAGAGCTTGAAGCAGCGAGTAATAGCGGAGGGAGTGGAAACCCGGGCGCAACTGGATTTTCTGCGGCTCCACGAGTGCGACGAGGGGCAGGGATATTTCTTCAGCCGTCCCGTCCCCGCTGAACAGGCCGCTATCCTCTTGAAAGCCCGTGGCCGATCAACGCGGTTTTTCTAACGACGCCCGGAGTTGCAGGATTTTGTTTTCCTGTTCATCGCTGAATTCGAGCAGCCTCAGACGAGACCTTCGGGCATCCTGGTGGAATGGAAGCGGGCACAGTTCGAATCACTGGCAGGTTATCGAGCGAGCGTGATCAGTTCCGGCTCACGCCTCAATGATGTTGTTGCGAATAGCGTAACGCACGATTTCACTCGCCGTGTGACAATTCAGACGTTTCATCATGTTGGCGCGATGAGTCTCGGCGGTTTTGACACTGAGCCCCAGCGCCACAGCGATTTCCTTACTGCTCTGCCCCTCGGCGAGCAATTGAATGATCTCGCGCTGCCTAGGTGTAAGCCGACTGCTGGCGAGTCCGCTCTTGTCCAAGTCGCCCTCAAGCACGACTTCAGCGACCTTGGCGGTGAAAAACGCGACGCCGCTTTGCACCGCGCTTATCGCTGTAACCAAGTCCCGGATCGCATCTGTCTTCGAGACGTAACCGCGCGCACCCACTTTGAGCACTTCCCGTATTAAGTTATCGGACTCATACACCGTGAGAATCACAATCTTTATGTGGGGATCATTCTTCAGCATTTGTCTGGCAGCTTCTAATCCATTGAGCGATGGCATACCGATGTCCAGGACTGCCACATCGGGTTTTAGGCGCTTAGCCTTCTCGACGGCTTCGCGACCGTTGCAGGCTTCGGCCATAACTTGCCATCCCGGTTGAGCCTCCAGCAAGCACCTGACCCCATTTCGGACGATCTCGTGGTCATCCGCGACAAGTAATTTCAGAAACCCCATCGCACACCTCGATTCGCTGTCCGATGGCGACTTACAACGCCGTCTCCGGCACGCAAATCGTCAGACGAACAGTCGGTGGCCACAGGAGCGCTGCCGTAGTCGACTCGCTCGGCCTTTAGCGTCAGGAGTCCTCGCTGTGCGTTCTCGATTTCTCTCCACTCGTCACTACCTGCTTCAATCGGGCTCAGGAGCCTTTGCTCGATTGCGGCTAGGGCCTCATAAATCCGAGTCGGCATTAGAGCGTTGTCAGTCTCCAAGACAGCGGACAGGTAGGCTGGAATCCACAAGTAGGTATTAGACTGGTTCACAGTACCTTCTTTCTCGAAGCAGACAAAAGATTAGTGGTAAGCGTATGGACTAGGACTGTCTCAAAAAGACACTGCTTCGGGGCCCGCCCTGACGCAGCGCACAGAGATTCCAAGCATGCGAATCTTATTTAGACGGACTTCAACAACCTGTCAAGTACCATTAGGGTACTAGCTCTATGAGTTCGTTCTGCGGCATCGAGCCTGGAAAAAACATCGTAAAAGCACTGGCTTATCAACAGTCTCTGACCGGCCTTGAACGTTAGAGGGGCGTCAACAAAATCGGAATGGCAGATCGGTGCGACATCGTCCTCAACGCGGAAGAAAATTGTCCGAAGCGCGTTCAATCAGCCATAAAGTCATTAGAATCCGTCCACAACCCGTTGTCGCCGAAACTTGTGCTTTTCCTTGATAACTCAAAGTTAGAACCTTCTTAAGAATGCAGATCGCCCAGAGAATCGTCCTCAGCAGAAAAAAGGTTACTGATGAAGGGCAACTGGCCAAGCGGGCAGGCGCGCATAGCGAAGCGATGTGAGAGATTGGCGTTCGAGGAATTTCAGATGCGGAAAGAAAAATGGGACCCAAGGCCACTAGTGGACTACTTATTGGATAACGACGGTCTACTTCATCTGCTGGAAATTAATATACCGGAAAATATAAATATGTCGAGAGCCGAGGACCGCAAACTAGTTCAGTTGCTGTCACTTCATGTGGCGGCTGGTTCTTTGTATGAAGCGCAACCGGGAGTTTTTAAGTACACGCCAGAAGGTTTTGAGAAGCTAAAAGAAGAAGCGAGGATTTGCAGGCAGGCTCGACTGGAGGAAGAGCGAATGAGCCGAAACTGACGGCAAGCGGTGTGCGTAACGCCGAAAGGCGGCGCATGCAGCTATCTGCAGCCATCTGCAGATATGACCCAGTCGGCCTCGAACTCCCCCAGCGGCTTGTTCAGCCATGCTTCAGCCGCTTGCTTAGTGCAGACCCATTACACGGCGCCGGCAAACGGTTAGGTGCTGTGGACCACCTCGCGTCCACCTCGACGTTACCCACGTAAAACTGCGTGATGCCGAGGCTCAGGTCGCCGCCATGGACAAATAAAGAGGTAAATCGACCAGGTTCTCAGCGTTTCCAACGGGATGCGTCGGCCGTGGCTAAAGTTCGTGGCAAATTCGCGGCTAGCGTGGCGTGGGGTGGGTAAAGCCACGGTTCGGGGTGAAATTAACGGGACCAGGGTTCGCGCTGCCTGACGGTCAAAGGCGCGCGTCGCTTCCGTAGCGGTAAATTAAACTTTCCTATGTTCCCTAATCTTGTCCGCTATCGTACATATCGCTCGTGCGTTATCTGCTCCAATAGGGGTGTGAGGGGGTTGCGTGCTATGACCACACCTGTTCCGCATCTCGAGATACTGCTAATTGAAAATGAGTTGGTCATAGCCGACTCAATACGTACGGCACTCGCCCCGCCAGGCAACGCTTCGTTTGGCGTGCATTGGGTTCGCGAACTCTCTGCGGGCCTCGAACGCCTCAGCAAGAAAGGAATTGCCGCCGTCCTGCTCGATTTGGCTCTGCCAGACAGTCAGGGCATCGAGACCTTCGAAAAGGTGTTCACCGCCGCTGGCAATGTTCCAATACTGATCCTGGGGGGAAGCGTTCCCGAAGCTCTCGCGCAACAAGCCGTCGCGCGAGGTGCGCAGGATTATCTTTTGCCTCATCACCTCGACTATTCCCTGCCGCGCGCCCTGCGCAATGCCATAGAACGCCATGACGTCGAGGACGCACTGTACTTGGAAAAAGAGCGTGCCCTGGTCACCCTTAACTCCATTGGTGACGCTGTCCTTTCGACCAACATTTCGGGCAACATCACTTATCTCAACGTGGTTGCGGAGAGCATGACCGGTTGGACGCGCCAGGAAGCTATTGGCAGACCCCTGGCCGAAGTTTTCCGAATTATCGACGGGGCGACCCGCAAGATCGCTCGCGACCCTTTGGAGATGGCCGTCGAGCAGAACAAGACTGTAGGCCTGACCGTCAATTGCATCCTCATTCGCCGCGACGGCTTTGAATGCGCCATTGAAGATTCCGCCGCACCCATCCACGACCGCACCGGGCAGATTGTCGGAGCCGTAATCGTTTTCCATGATGTAAGCGCGGCGAGGGCCAGATCACTCCAAATGACGCACTTAGCGGAGCACGATGCTCTTACGGATTTGCCCAATCGCATGGTGCTCAACGAGCACATCTCCCACTCAATTGCGTTAGCCCGTCGCTACCACAGGAATATCGCGGTTCTCTTTGTGGATTTGGACGGGTTCAAAGACATCAACGACTCGCTGGGGCATGCCACCGGCGACAAGCTACTGCAATCTGTTTCAAAGCGGTTGCTCAGTAGTGTACGCGCCTCCGACACGGTGAGCCGTCGGGGTGGAGATGAGTTCGTCATACTCCTCTCGGAGATCACTCATCCGATGGACGCAGCCACTAGCGCACAGAAAATTCTTAGCTCGCTGCGATCGCCTCATTCCATTGAGGGGTACGATTTACAAGTCCGTTGCAGCATTGGTATAAGCATTTTTCCGGATGATGGAGACAATTCGGAGACGCTGGTCAGGAATGCGGACACGGCAATGTACTGCGCCAAGAGAAAAGGCCGCAACAATTACAGCTTCTTCAAAACGGCCTTGCACGTAGCCGGCGCTCTCGGTGCGAGTTCGTAGTTGGAGCCCGAGCTTAGAGGTTTTATCTAACCTTTAACTATCCCAGGAGCTGGCAAGCGGTTTGCCCGCGCAGATGAGACGCCGTGTGGCTGTCGTTGACGGGATCGCCGCTCCGAAAACCACCTGGACGGCGGTGTCGGCGGCTCAGAACGGCTTTACGAAACATCAATTCAAGCAAACCCGCTCGTGCGCTCCCCGACGCTGTGCAATCGCCCAATTCTTTGATAGTGCCTCAAATTCTCCATCGTCGTTGTGTTGTTTAATCGCAAGGCCCGCTAAATGGGTCACCCTGTGAATCAGCTGGAGTTCGAGTGGCGTGGGGCTCCGCGAGACACAGCCGTACATTTGAAGCGATCCCAAAACGTCCTTATTCCGCAGAGGAATACTGGCAGACCAAAAAACGTGAAGTCCAAATTGCAAGGCATTCCGCGTAATCGTGTGCAGGTCTTTGCCCTCTGCCGGCAAGATAACGGAGACGACATTCCCTATCTGAACGTCGATAGCTTCGCACAATTTGTTAAGAACCCTGGGGAGCGGTGCCCCCATGGAGATCATTGCGAGAATGATCTTTTCTCCACGCAACAGGGGCTCCTTCTGCACGCAACCTCGTCTACGCAACGACGCCTGGTTTCGCACGCATTCTTTGCGAGGTTCATTTTTCGCCATGCCAACCCCCGGTCTTCAAAATAGGGCGAATCTTACCGCCCATGAGCAATTGGAGTCTGTCTACTTTCGGACACCCTTGCGTTCTGAATGCCCGGATACGAGTACTCTTCCCGGAGTGCAGCCGATCTCGATTCGAGAGGGGACGATTGAAGCGGGCCTCGCCAAACCTTCTTGGATGGTCGTCGGATAACTGTTGACAGCCGCCGATGCGAAGATTCAAAGATCCTGCCGCCGAGCCTTTGGCCCGCCCCTGTCGTACGAAAAACAAACGGGAACGCCCATCCTATGAACCAATAGGCAGTATGCTCTTCAGCCTAAGGACTCAGAGCTCCTCTCGAAGAGGAGGTACCCGACTGTTCGGCTTTCGGCCGCCCTGTGAACCATTCAGATCTAAGTGTCAGAAGCGCCATTTCCGCCGCATCAATAGCGTTGTATTCGGCACCATCCACTTCAATCGGGCTGAGAAGCCGTTCCTTAATGGCGGCTGAAGCTCCGAGGATCCGGCCATGAACTTTTGCTCGGTCGCGTTCCATAAGTGCAGACACATAGGCGTCGTGCCACGAGTAAGCTTCTTGGTGTTCCATAGCTCTGCTTTCCGGAGGGGCTACGAGAGCCAACAGTACCGATGAAGATAATCGGGGTCAATTTAAGATTTTCTAATAGTTCGGTGTCCTATATTTCCTATCAACAATTTTATTTGACTTTCGAAAACGATCCTGAATCCAAGCCGTGTGCGATGCCGGCGAACAGAAGATGATTTCGGGAGTGGCGGGATAGTTGCGATTGCTTGGATTTCTTCGAGGTCCTGGATTTAAATATTAATACGTAGTATATGCGGTATGGGTATACTGCAGTAGATGATGTGCGCAGAAGGAGGTTGCTGTGACCGATGTAGAAATGGCAGCGATATGGCTCGGGCTAAATCTTACCGTTTCTGGTTTTGGTGCCTATTGCGGCGCGTATCTGAAGCAGAAGAGCCAGGGTTTCGCAACGCTTGAGGATATTACTAAGTGTTTTGATCAATTGTGCGCCGCGACTAAGGCCTCGAAGGAGATCGAGGACAAGATAACAAGTGAGTTGCCGGCGAGGCAAAAGTGCTGGGAACTGAAGCGTGAAGTACTCTTCGAAGCTACAAGAAGAGTTGGAGAAATTGAAGAGCTTTTAAATAATCTGAACTCGATCCTGCAAATAGAGCTTAAGGAACCCAAAGAGGGTAACCTCGCGTGGATGGAGATGAAAATTGGGAACAACAAGAGATGGAGCAAAGCGACTGCGCACTTTGCCGAGACCAAGCTGTTCGTGGCGGTCACCTGCGGAAAGGAAACGAAGGAGGCGTTTGACAGTTACGGAGACCTCGCCAACGAGCTTGCAACGGCAATCAATAAAAGGACCGCAAACGCATACGAAAAGTATTTTCCTGAGCTTACTGTAAAGCATTTGGCAGTACGTACTGCTGTGCGAAGTGAGCTGGGAGCTGAACCGCTCTGAGCTTCGCTTACGTCTCGATCTGGTGAGCCTCGGGCAGTTCCAATCCCTATTCCCTCGAACCTTGCAACACATGGCCAGCCCGTCGCTCAAATCGTCGCGACCCTCTATGCCACGTCGGATATCTGACATAGTCTCTGCCCGCTCCCGCTTCTCGCGAAAGCACGGTTCCTTGCTTAGGACGCGGCGCGATCTTGAAGTCGACGGCTATCCAGTAGCCGCGGTTTTTTGCGTCTTTGCTATTCGGTCAGGCCGGCGTCATGGTTGAGGCACGCATCGGGACAAAAGCATCGCCAAGGCGCCTTGGGGCGCCGGACGGGATATGTCATTTACCATCTGAGCCTTCCGCGGCCATGAACCGCAGCATCTGCTGCTTCAATTGCGCATCCACCTCGTCTGCAATTGTTATCACGTCGGGAAGCAGCGTGCTGAATTCCAATCGCTTCACCTCTTTGTGCAGCAACGAAAAAATACTGACCTGGAGTAGACGCGATTCCTCCACCGCCATAGCAACTGTGTAGCCTTGCTTGCGCCGGAGATCTCCGTGGGCACCCGCGGCCAACGAGATCGGAGCTCTTGTTGCTGCGTCCAGGCGCAACCGCGTGATCACGTCGCGAAGAAGAAAAGGAAGATGCCCGGTGCGGTCCTCGAAGCTTAAGGGAATGCATGTGAGTTCCGACTCCTTCTCCACCCGGGAAAGCCAATCCTGAATTACGGAGTCGAGTTGCCGTTCGAGGATGTCTGCCACGCTCTCAATTTCAAGAGCAGCGTTGTGGCCACTTGCGACCGATTGCGTCGGAATGATCATTGCGTTCTCGTCTCTGAATATCAGATTCACTTATCTCGTTGCCTGTATCCCTAATCAGCTCTATTATCCTTAAATAATGTCGCACGCAGGACGTGCGCAAGGCTGTTCTAAAAGAATCAGTCCAATGCTTATTAGCGTTCTCTGGTGTCTTAAGAATTAACAATGTTCTCGTAAGGTTGGGGGACACAGAATTGTAGTTATAGAAGCTGATACCGAAAGGGGGCCCTGTCATCCCAAGAACTGAGTCACTGCTGATAGCCCATTTCTGAGAGGAATTTGAGACCGCGTTCGAATGGTTGCCTTCAATGCCAAAACCGGGCGCGCATCGCACTCGACCAGGTGTCAGCGAGGTTGGGCCAAAACGTTGGGCCATGCGGCAGAAATGACCGACCCGCGTGCAACGAGAAGAGAGTAAAGGGAGTTAAATGAAGTTTGCCCACTTAAAACTGGACGAGTCCAAGGGTGCCGCGCGTGACCTCGCGTACCAGTTCCATCCGGCCACGTACGTGGAACTTTGAAAGCAGCGACGAAACGTGGAACTTCACCGTGCGCACACGCACCTTCAAGGAAGCGGCAATCTCTTTGTTTGCTAGGGTGCGCACGAGACCCGCGAGAACCTCTTGTTCACGGCGGGTCAGTTCGACCGACCGCTCGACAGAAGGCTTCGCTCGTAACAGCTGTTCAGTTCTTTCCACTAACCTTTTCAGATCATTCTCGGGAGCCTGCACCATAACGACGTAATCCGTCGGCAACCGACCTCGAGCCATACAGTGCATCGCCAACAAGGCCGATGCATCCCCGAGAGGAAACTTTCTGTCCGGACCTCCCTTAACCTGACAGTGCGCTGCGCCGGTGTGCCTTTCACAGAGGAAATAGAGGCGGCGGCGATAACTTCCTTGTGCGCAAAGGTCAGGTTCAAGTGGCAGTTTGTCCTTGGAGATTATCTTCATGTGTTAGCCTTCGCCTACGACCCTCAGCCGAACTAGAACTGGCAAGCGCCCAGCTTACGAGCGCCACCGATGCGAACGAGAGTGAAAGGTTACGCTCTCACTCAGACCACGCGGCGCGGAGCACGCGTCAAGCGTGCGAAGTGCTCATTACTGGCCTATTCGTTGCAGACTCGGTTCAATCTGCCGCAGAAATGTGTTCGCGAGTCACTATCTTCCGTCTTGCGATCAATGTAGCAATGGGCTTTGCACTTCAACTGCAGACTGCTATCAGAGCCGGTCGTTCGCGACGGTTGTTAGTGCACGAGCCTCTCCATAACCTGCGCGGGTGCAGAATCATTAAGTTGTGCAGACTCAATCAGGTAGACGAATTCTAGAAAATGTGGGCCGACGGAATGGATGAAATCGGTTCAAACGCGGAGTTCTGAACCAAAATGAAGTTCGGTCTTCCCTTGAAACACCGCCACTGGCAGCGCAAGAGCTTTGAAGACTCACCGGCCAATGAGGAAAAGGCTGGTTATTGCAGACATTTTCCCGCCAAACAGTTCCTCAGATGCGCCACATTATAAGATGCTTAGAACACTGGAGTCTGCGCAGCGACAACCTCGATGGCCTGTCTCGTGCATTAACCATTGATGGGATGCTTCCCACGCAATCCATCCGAAAGATGCTGTCTCGACGCGGGAGGCGTGGTTCTCGCGGCGTTGGCCGGGTGCTCACTCTGCTCGTCTTCGGAGGCGTCTTGTTCGGATCTCCCGTCCAATCTCAGCAACCGGACGAGGCTTGGCAAACCCAAGTTCGAAAATACACCGACGCCCACCATTGGGACGACGCCTTGCGTATCGTTGATCAGCAGATCGCTCTTTCTCCGGACGACATGGATGTTCGCGCTTGGCGCGCGCGCGTCTTGACTTGGGCTGGCCGCCTCACCGACGCGGAACACGAGTTCTCCGAGATTCTTAAGATCGACAAGAGCGACCCCGACACCTGGATGGGCTTGGCTACCGTATATCTGCGCCAGGGACGCACCGAAGAAGCACTCAAGACCGCGGATCATGCCATAGAGCTAGACCCGGGCCGGGCCGATTTGCGAGCGACACGCGCGGAGATGCTGCGTGCCAGCGGGGATTCGACCGATGCGCAGCATGAATTTCAAAGGGCGCTGGCACTTGATCCCGGAAGTTCGGACGCGCAATCCGGTCTGTCCTCGATCCGCGGCGATGGCAAGCAGGAGTTGCGATTCGGTTTCGACGAGGATCTGTTTTCCTTTACTTCCCCCAATCGCGATCAATGGGTGACCCTGGTTTCCAAATGGACGCCGCATTGGACTACCAGCGCAGGTGGAAGTCTTTACCAGCGCGGTGGAGTTGACGCCGGAAATTTTATCGGCAGCGTCACCCGGAGCCAGCCGCAGTGGGGAGCGGTCACCATTGGCGGAGCGACCGGGCACGACAATGGAGTGATACCGGAGACCGAAGCTTTCTTCGAGCTCGACCACGGCTTCAAGATCAGCGAAGACAAACCCTTGCGCGGGGTGGAGGTCATCTATGGCCAGCATTGGTACTGGTATACCTTTGCGAGGATTCTGACCACCAACGAAACGGCGATCGTTTATCTTCCGCGCGATTGGACTTGGTCCATCGAATTAACCGAAGCGCGCAGCCATTTCTCCGACACCAATATTGACTGGAGGCCCTCCGGCCAAACACGGCTCAGCTTTCCACTCGCGCATTGGTCGGAAAGAGAGCTTTCTGGAAACGTATTTTTTGCCGTGGGTACGGAAGATTTCGCGCAAGTAGATCAGATTGGCAGCTTTGCATCGCAAACGTACGGCGGCGGCCTGCGCTTTCGATTTACCCCGCGCCAAGATGTAACCGCATACGGCGCGTTCCAGCAAAGAACGCAGGACCGCGCACAGACTAGCTTTGGGTTCAGCTATGGCATCCGGTTTTAGCGTCTTGCGCAAATTGGAGCCGTCCGCCTTCGTGTTCAAGGCGATCGTTGGCGCTATTGCGGTCGACATTTTGCTGCTGGCCTTCATTCTCCTTCGCAGAAGCTACCGCATGCACTATTTCAGAAAGCGCGATGCCCGCGTTTTCGAGCTGCGCCAGCAATGGGACGCCTTGATTTCCGGCGAGATACCGTACCAAACGTGGCGAACGAAAACCTTTGATCGCCGCATTATTGAAGATATGGCGCTGGACGCTTTTGAAGCGGCCGCCGCCGAGGAGTCTGCGCGCTTGCTGCGCTTCCTGCGCACAAGTGGTTTGATCGAGAAAAGAATATTCGAGGCCCGCAAGCTAAGGGGATGGCGGCGGCGCAGCGCGTTGGTGGCTTTGGGGCGAACCAGGGCACCCGAGGGCATTCCGGCGCTTTCCGAAGCGCTGCGGGACAAGGATCTAGAAGCCCGGAATGCAGCGTTGCGAGGACTTGGGAGGCTCGGGTCGCCGGAAGCCGCCGAAGAAATACTCAATTGGCTGGCTGAGTCCGGGTTGAACGTGCCGGTCCTTCCGCTGCAAAACGCACTGATCAATTGCTGTCGGGAACGGCCCCAAATCCTGCTCTCCTATTTGCAGCTTGCAAGCCCGCAGTTGCGGGAAGTCCTTGCGCGAGTGCTGGGAGAAGTGGCCAGCCCTTCGCTGGGAAGCGAACTCATCGGGTTGGCCGACGACGAGTTGCCCGAATTGCGTGCTGCCGCCGCCCGTGCGCTGTCCAATGCGCAACCCGGCCACGCGGTAGAAGTCCTGGGCGAGTTGTCGCGCGATCCCGTATGGTTCGTGCGGTTGAGAGCGGTGGTGGCGATCGGCAAGCTCTATGACCCGGCCGCCGTTCCTCATCTGATCAACGCGCTGACGGATTCGAATCGCTTGGTGCGCATGCGCGCCGCGGAAGCGCTCGTCGATTTTAAATCCGAGCTCGCGTCCATCTTTGCGCAAGTCGTGAAAACCGGCGATCGTTATGGATTGCACGCGTTTCTCGCGGCCCTGGAAAATGCGGACTTGCGCAAAAGGCTCGATGCCGACCTGCGACAAGCAGCATTCCCGGGTGGCGAACTCGATCTACTACTCGCCGTCTTGAGCACTGGAAAGTTCGCGGAAACACGGGTCGCCACGACCCAGCCAACCGAGACGGTCCCGCGGTGATGCGTCATTTTCTAAATCTCTCGAATTACGCGCTTTTCTTTTATTACCTGAGCGGCAATCTGGTGTACCTGTTGGCTTTGATTATCGCGCTGAAAACCAGCGCCGCGCATCAGCGCCGCATTGAAAGCTTCCGGCTCCGGTGGATCACCGAATCGCCGCTCGCGCCGCCGATTACGTTGCTTGCGCCCGCACACAACGAAGAAAAGTCCATTCGGGTATCCATTCGAAACTTGTTGGAACTCGACTACCCCGAGCTCGAAGTCATCGTGATCAACGATGGCTCGAAAGACCGCACGCTCGAAGAACTCCAGGATGAATTCAAGCTGCGGCCCGTGCGCATGGTCTATGTACAGGAAGTCCCTAGCGCGGAAATTCGCGGGTTGTACCGAAGCGACTCAGACCCCCGGCTTCTGGTGATCGACAAGCAATCGGCAGGGAGCAAAGCGGATGCCGTGAACGCCGGCTTGAATGCCGCAACATCACCCTACGTTTGCATCGTGGACGCAGACTCCATGCTCGAACCGGACTCGCTGCTTCGCATCATGGTCCCGGTTCTAGCCGATCCGAAACACGTCGTGGGAGTGGGCGGCATCATTCGCATCCTGAATGGTTCAGAGATTCAGGGCGGCCAGCTTTTGCGCGTGCGGCTTCCTCGAAAGAGCCTTGAAGTCATTCAGGTCATCGAGTACTTGCGCGCGTTTCTGATCGGACGAGAGGCTTGGGCGCAGGGAAATATGATGTTGATTATCTCCGGCGCTTTTGGATTGTTCCGAACCGATCTGGTCCGAGCGATCGGAGGATATCGCGCCAAAGCGATTGGAGAGGATTTTGACCTGGTGGCGCGCTTGCACCGGCACCTGATTGAAAAAGGCCAGGAGTATCGCATCCAGTTTGTGCCCGATCCGGTTTGCTGGACCGAAGCTCCGTCGGATTTGAAGTCTCTCGGTCGTCAGCGTGCCCGATGGCATAAGGGTTTGCTCGATACCCTTCTGCCCAACGTGGACATGCTGTTCCGGCCGCGCTATGGCCGCATCGGCTTTCTGGCGCTGCCCTATCTTTGGATCTTCGAATTGTTCGCCCCGGTCATCGAAATCGGTGGAATCTTTACGATTATCCTGGCAGCGGTTTTGGGCGACCTCAGCCGCGACTTTTTCATTCAGTTCATGGTTTTCGGATACGCCTTTGCCACCGTGATTTCCATAGGCGCTGTCCTTCAGGAAGAACTGACCTACAAACGCTATAGCGACTGGAAGGATGTGGCCCGGCTGGTGACATACTGCTTTTTCGAGCATTTTCCGTACCGGCAGCTGCACATGGTGTGGCGGCTTCAAGGCTTGTGGCAATTCCTGCGCGGCGACATGTCTTGGAAACCTCTGGAGCGCAAGGGTCTACAGTCTACGACCGCGCCTCAAGCAAAATCGCAGTAACTACCCGGCGCCCTTCCCGCCGTAGTTATTGCAACGATTCTTGTTTCTAGCTTCGCACCAGACGTCAACCCTTTCGGACAGTTTAGAACTGGCCAATATGTCTGAAACCGCACAGTTTATCGACTGTCCTTCGTGCTACTGATCATGTTGAGGCGACCATGAATACCCGCACTTATCCTTGGCGAACGGATTTTCTGTGCGCAGTCTTCGAAACAGATCATGCCAAAATGCCCGCTCGGATCACCAAAGCGACAAAAGCGATTGACGCCAGGCTAGTCGATCGTATTCAACCCGACGACCTCGAGTCCAGGGCCATCCAAGATGCCCGGACCAGCTTGGCGACGTTGAAGGCTGAGTGGTGTTTAGTTCTTGTTGATCCAAGGAAATCTTTAACGAAGTGACTGCTCCCAGCGTTAGCGAGCATTTGCATAGTAACTCGCCTCCGCTGATCCTACCCCTTCGAAACGACATCCAAAAACGAATTCATGAATGTTGACCATCGCTAAGGTCTGAAAGACTCTCCAGCGGATCCCGCCCGGGCTTTTTTCGACCTGCCCATGTTGCAAGGCTCGAAGTTACATTAGCCTCGCAATTGCTGAGAAATTGACATGAAGGGATCGCGCAAGACCAAATGCTCAGTTTTTCCCTGGCACAATTCTGCGTTGCTCATGTGCGCCTCGGCCTAGTCGCAGCCAGTCTTCCCGATTAGTATCGCCGGCCTGCCGAAACACAACTTTGAATCTAAAGTCTAGCGCTAGCATCTTTTCTAAAGCCTTGATGATCTCCTTGCCGCCTTTTTTAGTGCCCGGTACAAAAGTTTCGCCCGTAGCCGACTTAACCGCCAGCGAAAGGACACAGTTCGTTGGATACGCAACTTCTTGGAACTGAATGCACCAGGTCATTGCCCCTCGCGCGGGCATTCTCTGTTGTCCCGTCTTTATTTTTTCAATTGCTACGACAATATCTCGGACGCCGACTTTTCCGAGCCAATCTTGCGATGTCACAGTGGTTTGCCTCCAATGGTGAGACT
>Ga0209420_1000507_pt1 | contig 20292 bp, 25 predicted proteins | sample BlaSpr_A8_OM1_O1_FD_187972 | JGI IMG/M metagenome (GOLD analysis project Ga0209420, IMG submission 187972) | Forest soil microbial communities from Thunder Bay, Ontario, Canada - Black Spruce, Ontario site 2_A8_OM1_O1 (SPAdes) (version 2) | ecosystem: Environmental > Terrestrial > Soil > Boreal...
GTCCCGAATCCGAGGCCGCAGCTTTCTTGGCAGATTTCCGCCCGCGCGCAGCCTTCTTTTCCGCTTCCTGAGAGGCTGCCACGGCAGGCTGTAAAGGAAAAACCACCTGCAGTCGCGTCTCTGGATCCAGAGCCAGCACCGCATCCGCGATTTCATCGACCGTATCTTTTTTCACTTCGCGGCCGCACTTCACACAATAGGTGCGCCCGACACGGGCAAACAGCAATCGCAGATAGTCGTAAATCTCGGTCGCCGTCGCCACCGTCGATCGCGGATTCCGCGTCGTGTTCTTCTGCCGGATCGCAACCGCCGGGGCGATGCCATCAATCGAATCCACGTCCGGTTTCTCAATACGCTCCAGAAACTGCCGGGCATAAGCCGAGAGCGACTCCACATACCGCCGTTGGCCCTCGGCATAGATAGTGTCAAACGCGAGGGAGGACTTGCCCGAACCGGAGACCCCGGTAACCACCGTCAAGGTGTTATGAAGAACTTCAAAATCGATGTTCTTGAGATTATGGACGCGGGCGCCGCGAACAACGATGCTTCCCGTGGGTAGTGAGTCAGACATCGGATAATAAAGTCCGGCAGCAGACCCCATTTCCACCGGGAGTGTTCCCAGCGGGTTCAAGGAGCTCTGCCGAATCTTTTATTATAAATCAGAGTGGTGGCGAGGAAGCGCGCGGTTCGTATCAGCGCATGCCTTCAGGCGTGCCGCAAGCAAATAGTGTGAGTCGCGCCTACAGGCGCTGCCAAACATAAGAAGCTGGGATCTTCTAATCCAAATCCTGATCGCGCCGCTTCCCATACCGGAAAGCTAATCCAAACCCAAACACCATAATTCCAACTGGAGGAACTAACAGCACCAGAATCGCCCGATTCAGCGCCTGCTGGCCTTCCTTGGGCGTGCTCCTGGCGGTAGCATTGCACATCGCGCATTGCCCGAAGCTGGGCATCGTGCAAACAAAAAGTCCCGCCAGCAGCACAAAAGCTTGAGCCTTGCCGTTAAGAAACTTCATCGCAATTCCTCAATCTTACTTCACGCCCAGTCGCAGAATCCGATCCGCGTCCGGAAAGAAAAAGAAGTACATGATCACGAAACAGCCCGTCACCGCGATCACCAGCATCCAGCGCATGATCGCCTTTTCAAACTTCAGGTGCATAAAATAAGCAATGATCAAGGCCGACTTGATCACCGACAGCACCAGCAGCACTTCCAGCATCCGCACCGGCTCGAATATCTGCCGGTACCCGAGCCACACTTCCACCCCGGTCAGAAACAGCAATGCGCCCCAAACCCAGAAATACTGCCCCTTGCTATCGTCGTGTTTAGCCACATCGTGCATCGGATTTCCCTCTCCTAACCCTTGTCGCCGTCCACACTAGATCTTCGTCGACATCAAATACACCAGCGGGAAGATGAACATCCAAACCAGATCCACAAAGTGCCAATACAAACCCGACACCTCAACATCGTGCGCGTCATAGTCTTTGGGCTTCAAGAAAAGAATGATGGCAGCCACAACCAGCCCAATCAGCAGCGCGTTAACCAGGTAATGAAAAACATTGTCCGACGGAATCAGAAGAAATCCCGCCAGCCAGAGGCCGCCGAGAATCGGCAGAAACCACTTACGCAGCGCCACCACGCCCAGGTAGATCACTCCAATCGTCACGTGCAGCATGTGCATCGCAGTCAGCCCGAAAAATGTCGCCGCGAACTGCGGCACGCCAGTCGAAATCTTCGTGTACTCGGAATTCAGTTGCCCGGCGGGCTTCGGAAATGCCGGCAAACTCAACCCTTCGTGGATCAAATGAGTCCATTCCATCGCATGCAGAATGATGAATGCGGTTCCGAACGCCATTGTGGCTAGCAGCCATAGCCGTGTCCATGTCCTGTCGGCCCGCTGCGCTGCAAACACGCCCAGCACCATGGTCAGCGAACTCGAAAGTAGGCAAGCCGTCATCACTGTCGCATTGATGATGCTTTCCTTGCCAAACGGCGTGGGCCACGCGGTGTAGATGCGGTTGTAGCTGAAGGCAAACAGCAGCGCTCCGAACGTCAAAGAGTCCGAGGCCAGAAACAGCCACATCCCAACCTTCTTCGAATAAGCCCCGAACAACGGCGCTTCATATTCCCCGGGAACCCCGTGCTGCACAGCAGCGGCGTCAGCCATTCTTTCTTTTCCCCTTTCCCCTTATCGCGCAAACGCTAACAGAGCAAAAACGTAAATCCATAACACCGCCATGAAATGCCAGTACCACGCCACAACATCAACCACAATCCGCCGCCCCTCGATTGGCCTGTGGAGCAGGGAAGTGATCCCCCAGAACAAGGCAATGATCCCTCCCATCAGGTGTACCGCGTGCGCCGCCGTGAACAGATAAACAAAGGAACTGTCCGGATTCGTGCTGACAAAGAAGCCCCGGCTCCTCAGGTCAGCCCACGCAATCCCCTGTCCCACCAAGAACGCGAAGCCAAGAATCACGGTCACGCCGAGCCAGGGAAAGTTCCGTTCCTCTCCCAGCGAAACCCCCGGGATCGACCGCACCGGAGCCAGGGCCGCCCGCCGCGCAATCCCGCGCCGTGCGCCCTCCATCGTCAAACTGCTGATGAGCAGGATTGCCGTATTGATCTCCAGCAGCAACCAGGGCAACTGCACTCCGCCCCAGTCGCGAGAGTAAGTGCGGCTCGCATCGTCAAACGTAGGCAAGCCGCGCCGCACAATTAGCGCACTGGTCAGCGAAACAAAGACCATGCAGATGGTTGCGATCGCGCAGATCATTCCCAGCCGCGCGCGCCGCAAACGCACCCCATAATTCGGAGAGCCTTCTCCGCGGCCGTCATCGCCTCCGCCGCCCAAAGGTGGCGAGGGCGGCTGACGGTCGTGCCCCAGCTGATCAACTGGACGAGTTGGAGTGTAAGTCGCCATAAAATACTCAGCTGCCTCAGTGCGCCGCCGGAACGCTCGCTGGATCCGTCTGCATCACATAATCCTTAGCCGCACCCGGAACTCCATACTCATAAGGACCGTGATAAACCACCGGCGTCACGCCGCCGAAGTTGTCATGCGGAGGAGGGGTCGCTGTAGTCCATTCCAAAGTTGTCGATTCCCACGGATTGTCGCTCGCCTTCGGCCCCTTGAACATGCTCCAGAACAGATTGATCACAAAAATAAATTGCGCCGCAATCGTGATAATCGCCGCATAGGTCATGACCTGATGAAGCGGCATCAGCTTCGTCAGATACGCCACTTCCGTGTATTGCGAATATCGCCGCGTCCCTCCGGCGATGCCCAGATAATGCATCGGCATGAATATGCAATACGTCCCGATCAGCGTGATGAAGAAGTGCACTCGTCCCCAGGTTTCATTCATCATCCGCCCAAACATCTTCGGGAACCAGTAATAGGTCGCCGCAAACATTCCGAAGATCGCAGCCACGCCCATGATCAAGTGGAAGTGTCCGACCACGAAATAGGTATCGTGCAATTGAATGTCGAGCACCGGCTGCGCCAGGAACGGTCCACTCAATCCGCCGGAGACGAAAAGGGAAACGAACCCGATGGCATACAGCATCGGAGTGTGGAAGCGAATCCGCGCCTTGTACATCGTACCCAACCAGTTAAACGTCTTGATCGCCGACGGCACTCCGATGCACATGGTCAGTAGTGAGAAGGCAAAAGCCGAATACGGGCTCATGCCGCTCATGAACATGTGGTGGCCCCAAACCATGAACCCGAGAAACCCGATCGCAAGCATGGCATAGACCATCGCTTTGTAGCCAAAGATCGGCTTGCGCGAGAAGGTCGAGAGAATCTGCGAAGTCACGCCCATGCCCGGCAGAATCGCGATGTAAACCTCCGGATGCCCGAAGAACCAGAACAGATGCTGCCACAGCAAAGGCGAGCCGCCCTTGTGCTGCATGATCTGTCCGTTGATCACGACCAGCGGCACATAAAAACTGGTGCCCAGGTTGCGGTCCATCAGCAATAGGATGCCCGCTGAGAGCAGCACGCCGAACGCCAGCAGCCCAAGAATCGCCGTGATGAACCACGACCACACCGTCAGCGGCATGCGCATCATGGTCATGCCCTTGGCACGCATATCCAGCGTGGTCGTCAGGAAATTCAAAGCGCCCATCAGCGACGCGAGACAGAAAATCGCAATGCTGGTAATCCACAAATCAGCGCCCAGTCCTTCACCCGGACCAGCGCTCTGCACCGCACTCAATGGCGGATAGCCTGTCCATCCGTGCAGCGGAGCTCCTCCCAAGACGAAGAATGCCGCGATAATCACCACGAAGCCGACGAAGGTCGTCCAGAACGAAAGCATGTTCAGGACCGGAAACGCCATATCCGGCGCCCCAATCTGAATGGGCAGAAAGTAATTTCCAAATCCTCCCTGCGGCGCCGTAGTCAGCACAAAAAACACCATGATGGTTCCATGCATGGTGAGCAGGCTGAGATAAGTTTCCGGCCTGATCTCGCCCACTAGTGGCAGCACGGCCGCCGGCCACACCAGGTGGATCCTCATCAGCAGCGACAGAAACATCCCCACAAACACTGCCGTGAGCGCCAGAAAGAAATACTGCAGCCCAATCACTTTGTGATCGAGGCTGAAAATGTACTTCCGAATAAAACCTTGAGGTGCGTGTGCGTGAACCGTAGCTGCGGTCGCCATTTATTGTTTCTCCGCCTCCCGCGCCGCCAGCCACTTGTCATAATCTTCCTGGCTGACGACTTTAACCATGCCGTGCATTTTGTAGTGACCCAGGCCGCAGAGTTCGGCGCACGCAAGTTCGTACTCGCCAATCGCTGTCGGCGTGAAGTGCATGTGAATATTCAGTCCCGGCACCGCATCCTGCTTGAAGCGCAACGAAGGCACAAAGAAGCTGTGGATCACGTCCACGGATCGCAAACTCACATCGACCTCGCGATCGACCGGTAAAAACATCGTGCCCGTAACCACATCGTCCTTCGCCGCCGGATCAGAAGTGTCTAGGCCCACCGCGGCTTCGCCGCCGGCCGAAGGATCCATCAGCTTCGCGCTCGTTGCGCCATATTTTCCATCCGGCCCCGGATAGCGGAAATACCACGCAAACTGCATCCCCGTGACCTCTACCTGCACCGCGCCCGGCCCTGCCGGATCCCAGCGCTGGGCGGCCCACACGCTGCTCCCCATCAGATTCAACCCAACGAATAAAATGGTAGTCAGCACCGTCCAGATAATTTCCAGCTTCACATTGCCGTGCGAGTAACTCACCGGCGGCGACGAAGGCTGCTCCCGATATCTCCACGCGAAGTAGCCCAGCGAGAGCTGCGCCGCCAGAAAAACAATTCCCATCAATATAAGAGTGAGGAGAAACTGCCCGTCGATGAACCCCGCGGCCGCCGAAGCCCCCGCAGGCAGCCACCAGGTCTTCGCCACAAAAAAATAGGTGCTGACCAGAGTGATCAGCCAGATGACAACCAGTAACGCGAGGCCCATTCCCAGTCCTCCACCACACGAGACGACGCGAACGATTTACCGCCCACAGCGTTAAGTAACAGTCGGCGGCGAGTTTACCACAGCCCCTTGAGGATATCGCAAACGAGTTATCAAGAAAGAAAACGTCATGCTGGAACCATATCCGCAAACACAAACTGATCCCGCACAATAGTCTCGCCCACCGATACCGGCACAACCGCACTCAACATCGGTCCGGCATAGACAAACGAATGAAATTCCCCCCGCTCGCCGCAAGGGTCCACTCCCTCGGGCAAAGCCGAAAGCAATGCTCCATCAAACTCGCGCCCAGCGAAAGACCTGTCAAGTTTACCCGTGTCGATGCAGGTCAACTTCGCTCGCGTGCCCGATGCAATCATCTCCTCCGCCAGCGCACGCGTCGGCAGCCCCCACACCGGAAACACCGGCTGCAGTCCGGTGTCTTTCAACTGCTTCTCCCTGTAAGCCCGCACGTCTTCGAGAAACAAATCGCCAAACGCAACTCCCTCAATTCCTCCGGCAACCGCCCTGGCGCAGGTCTGAGCCATAAGCGCCTCATATTGCTCGTTGGAACAAGGCCAGGGTAGCGGCACAGCCCAAAGCGGAAGCCCGGCCGCAGCAGCCTGCCGCTCGACCAACTCCCGTCTCACCGCGTGCATCGCCACGCGATCAGCCTCCCCATTCAATGTAGTCAGCAGACCGACCACCTCATACTCACCCCGCTGCTGAAGCAAATGCAGACTCCAGGCGCTATCCTTGCCACTGCTCCAAGATAAGAGAATGCGTTTCATGAGATATATCGTTGAACTACACTGTGCTCCTCTGTTTCCCCTGTGTTAAAGATCGTGCTCTTGATCCGTGCAAATCCGCGAAGATCCGTGGCAAGTTTTGTATCAGGTTAAAATCATCCCATGCCCAGCAAGTCCCAAGGCCACGATACCCGCTACGTCAAAATGCAAAAGAACAACTGCTTCGTCTGCGGCATGAACAATCCCGAAGGCATGCGCCTCAAATTCACCCTCGATGAAGCTCGCCAAACCTTCATCTGCCGCTTCCGCCTCGGCAAGCGCTACACCGGACCGCCCGGCCACTGCCACGGCGGTATCATCGCATGCATCCTCGACGACGCCATGGGCAAGGTAAACAAGCTCCACCAAGTAATCGCGCTAACCCGCGAAATGACTGTCGAATATCTAAAGCCAGTCCCGCTGCACAAACCCCTGCGCGTAGAAGGCCGCGAAGTCAAAGTGGAAGGACGCACCCACATCAACGCCGCCGAAATCCTAAACGAAAAAAATGAAGTCCTGGCCCGCAGCCGCGGAACCTTCATAGCCATCGACCCCGCAAAAATGTTCGCCAAATACGTAGAACGCTAAAAGGCAGCGGGTGCCCCATCATTCTTTTCGCGCTCTTTGCGAAAAGAGGGTGGGGATTTTGACTTCTCTCCCACTCGCCAAGTTACGACCCGCTACTAAAGTAACGTTGACGAAAACGCCGGAATATAGGATTCCTATATTCATGGAGTCTAAACGCATCAGATCCAAAATCTCCCGAGGCAGCGCCGAGCTAGCCATCCTAGCCCTGCTGGCCGAGCAGCCTCTCTACGGATTCGAAATCTCCAAACGGATCGAGGAGAAAACTGACGGCGTACTCTGTTTCACCCTGGCCTCGCTCTACCCCATGCTCTACCACCTCGAGAAGCGCGGCTGGATCGCTGGCCGCTGGGAAGCCAACTGCGCCGGACGCGACCGCCGAGTCTACTCCCTCACTCCAGCTGGCAAGAAAGAACTGGCACCCTTGCGCCGCGAATGGAATTTCTTTTTCCAGGCCCTCGATCGCCTGGCAGGAGTGACCATTGCCTGATAACCATCGCATCGCGCCTGATTGGAGCGCTCTAGTCAGCGAGCACCTCCGTCCTCTCCATCTCCCGGCGAAAGAGCAGCAAGAAGTAGTTGCCGAACTAGCCGCTCATCTCGAGGATCTCTACGAAGAGCAACTAAAGAATGGGCGAACCGAATCCGAAGCTCACCAAAAAGCAATGAATGAAGTAGTCCAGTGGCGCCCGCTGGCAAGAAATATTCAACGCGCAAAATTCAAGGAGGGAATCACGAACCCACGAACCAAACAACTCTGGCTGCCCAGTCTGGTCAGTCTCGCCACTGCCATGCTGTCGCTGATGTTCTTGACGTTGCTTGCCGTCCAGCCCCGCCTTCTCTACGCGCATCGTGCGGTCACAATGCTCTATCTCCCATGGCTGGCCGCATTACCGTTATGCGGTGCCGCGGGAGCCTATCTCTCCCGTCGCGCCGGCGGAAATCGCCTGACCTGCCTGGCTTCAGGCCTGTTTCCCGCCGCCACATTGCTCGTCTGTTTTGCCTTCATCCTGCTCGACAGCATTTTCGGAAAGGGGCACGCAGCTACGTTGTCGGCGTTCCTGGTCTTTGTCTGGAGCTGGGTCTTTATTCCCGGCACAGCCCTCCTACTGGGCGCCCTACCGTTTCTAAACGCGCGTCACCAGGACACTCCAGCAACTCAGCCAAACGAATTCCCACGCTGCGATGTAAAATAGATTCTTTAGGACGGTGTTTCGGCCGTTCCTGCGCCCGAACTCCCGCTTCCAGAAAAGAGTCCACACCATGTCGAATAACAACGGCAGCTCTCCAAACAACGGCCCCACCAGTCTCCGCCTAAAGACCGGCCTAGCCGAAATGCTAAAAGGCGGAGTAATTATGGACGTGACCAATGCTGAGCAGGCTTCCATCGCCGAAAAAGCTGGGGCCGTGGCTGTGATGGCGCTCGAGCGCGTCCCCGCGCAGATCCGCGCCGAGGGCGGGGTTGCGCGCATGGCTTCGCCTAAGAAGATTCGCGAAATCATGGCCACGGTGTCGATCCCCGTCATGGCCAAGTGCCGCATTGGACATTTTGCTGAGGCGCAGATTCTGCAGGAGCTGGGCGTCGACTACATTGACGAATCCGAAGTGCTCACTCCAGCTGACGAAGCTCACCACGTCGACAAGCATGCTTTCAGAGTCCCATTCGTCTGCGGAGCGCGCAATCTGGGCGAGGCTCTGCGCCGCATTGCTGAAGGCGCGGCCATGATCCGCACCAAGGGTGAGGCTGGCACCGGCGATGTTGTCCATGCTGTCAAGCATATCCGGCAGATTGTGCAGGAGATGAAAATCCTTACCGTGCTGGGCGAGGAAGAACTCTACGCGAAAGCCAAAGAGCACGGCGCACCTTACGAATTGATCAAGATGGTCGCGAAAGCAGGGAAGCTGCCCGTGCCGAATTTCTCCGCTGGAGGCATAGCCACGCCCGCCGACGCCTCCCTGGTAATGCAGCTTGGCGCCGAAGCCGTCTTCGTCGGCAGTGGCATCTTCATGAAAGATTCCACCGCCTTCGCCGACCCCGTCGAAGCCGAAAAGCGAGCGAGAGCCATCGTCAAGGCCGCGACACATTTCAACGACCCTAAAGTGTTACTTGAAGTCAGCGAGGACCTGCAGGGCGCGATGAAGGGCCTGGCTGTGGCTGGCCTGGATGAAGCGCAGATGTTACAAACTCGGGGATGGTAGAACTTCTCAGCGTGACCGAGTCGTTTTGCTTAAGGTCATGAACGACACGCAACTAATTTAGGTCAACTGCGTCATGGCAGCAGCTACCATCGCCGCGGTGCTGGTGGCGATGGCGAGTGCGCGCTGTGCGCGAAAGGGGCTGACGCTGTGTTCTGGGGGTGTCAATCATTGACAATCCTTGCCAAGAGTGTTATTTCTATCCGATGCCCATCAACGTCAACCTCACCCCCGAACTCGAAGGCCTGATCCGTCAGAAGGTTTCCTCGGGCCGGTACAACTCAGCCAGCGAGGTGGTGCGTGAGGCCCTGCGTCTGATGGAAGCGGAAGATCAACTGCGCACCGCGAAGGTGGAGCAGCTTCGGCATGACGTTCAGGAAGGCTTGCACAGTGGCCCGCCGCGTCCTTGGAGTGTTTCTGCGCTGAAACGTGAGGGACGGAAACGGCTCACCACCCGCTCCGGCTCCAGCCGCAGGTAATGCCTAGCGTAGTTTTACGGCCAAGAGCCCTCGTGGATCTCGCGGACATTTGGGCCTTCATTGCCGAGGACAGTGAGAAGCACGCCGATAGATTCGCTGCGCTCATTGACAGTCAGTTTCGGGCCTTGGCTCGCCAACCACTCATCGGCCGGAGCCGACCGGAGTTGGCGACCGACCTCCGCAGCTTTCCGGTTGGCCGCAAGTCATCTTCTATGTGCCGACTCCCAAGGGAGTCGAGATCGTCCGGGTTCTGCACGGCGCGCGGGACATCGATTCAGTCCTGCACGACGAGGAGTCGTGAAATTCCGGCTTTTGGCGCGTGCTCGGGTCGCACGTCCCGCGAAGAGGTGAGGAGGTTGATCTCTCTATCCGACACGAAGAAAAACCACGACAAAGATGATCACGTCGCCGGCTGCGTGCATGAGCCATGCCCAAAGGCCGCCCTGGTGCCCATCCCAGTGCGCTAGACCGAAATTGATGCTGGTCATCCAAAGGGCCGCCCTTTATCCGAGGGCGCGCTTGCCGCGTGCGACAAGAACAAATCGAAACCTGAACTCTTCATTTGCGGCATTGATCACAGCAAAGCTGAGGGAGAGTGCCGTGATCGCTGCCCAGCCCGCATGGCGTGCAACGTGTACGTCGCCGAGGATGAAGCGAAGCTGCTCCCGCAGGCCGAAGATCATAAATAAGATCACGGCGGGCGCGACGATGCGCCAGCGAATGCGCCCGAGACCGGCGACGCGGGCGTTTAGTTTGCCGGTCGCGAGAAAAATGTCCCTTCTCGTTAGGTCGCCCGAAAAAAGTGTGAGGGCAATGCAGAGGGAGGGAATCAGTGCAAGCCATGCGTCGAAATACATTCGCTCAGAGATGCTTCCGGGCTGGAACCGGGTCCAATGCTGCTCGACGGTTCGTTGCAGCCAATTGCCGGAAAGAAATGCGATCAGGGTGACGACGAAACCTCGAAGATATCCGCTTGCGAAAGCAGCCAAAGGAATCAGGACTAATGCGCGGACGAGCTCCGCAGCAAGCGGAAGTCGATGTCCCGTATGCAGCTCCCATAAGATGTCGGCCGCGTCACTGGCAATTCCTATCGCTATCCAGGCAATGATCTGAGGTGACAGAGTGCCTCCTTCTTCAGTTTCTTGACCTGCCGGTCGGACTTGAATCGTAATATAAGTGGCGCTGCCCCACCTCAGATATCAGCCTTCGACGGGTGCCGCCTCGGTTGAACTGAGTCCAGCGCGATCATGGCCATCAACGTTTCCGTCGAAACCGTTTCAGCTCGAACTCTGGCAGCCGTTCGGCGTAAGGTTCGTATCGAGCAGATTGGTGCTGCCTGGCGTCCCGCTCTCGATCTGGTCTGGGAATTTCTGTCGCAGCATCCCGGACTTCGCGGCGACGGGCACAATGTCTTTCTTTATCACCATCCGGCAAACATGCAGTCTCCGATGGATGTGGATTTCGGCGTTCAGGTCATGCGTTCATTTCCGCAAGAGAAGTATTTGCCATTGAAACGCCGGCCGGCAAGGTCGCAACCGCGCTGCACGTCGGTCCGTACCAGCGGCTGGGCGAAACCCATGGCGCAATCCACTCCTGGGCGGCCGCTAACGATATGGCGTTCGCGGGCAAGTCCTGGGAGATCTATGGCGACTGGTCGGACGATCCAGCGAAGCTGGAAACTCGCGTCGAATATCTTCTGGCCTGAGTGGCGGCTGGCCAGCCCCCCTCGGGCAAAGGCTGTATTGCGCATTCGCGGGCCGGGGCCCAGAGTAGGTGTCAACATATCCATTAACTTAGCTTAGGTTCCAAGACGGATCTTGCGCCGCTCCGTAATGAATAATTAATAGGAGGTTCTTTATGCGACATCTGCTGCTGTTTTCGGTACTGCTGCTCGGCGTTTCATGGGCTGCCGCGCAAACTTCTCCGAGCCAGGGAACGGGCGGAAGCACAAGCCAGGAGACCGTCAAAGGTTGTTTGAGCAACTCCGGCGGGAACTACATGCTGACCGACAAGAACGGAAAGACTTTCCAGTTGACCGGAGACACTTCGAAGTTGAGCGACCATGTCGGCCACGAAATTAAGGTGACCGGCACCGCAGGTTCGGGCTCCGCATCATCGGACAGCGGCGCCATGAGCCAAGCCAGCCCAACTCTTGAGATCAACACCTTTAAACACATTTCCAAGACTTGTGAGGGCGCCAGCGCCTCGCACTAGCTCCGGCGGTTCGCCGGTCGTTGCTCGTTGCACACCGAGCCCCGCTTCGCGCGCTTGCGAGGAGTGGGGCTTTTTCTTGCCAATTTGAAACAATCTCGGAGCGGCGCTCTCCGTCATTCGGATAAAATCAGATCAGGAGGTGAGATTGGCATCCACTTTTTCACTGATGAACAGATTCGCCGCTCTGTCCCTCCTGCTAGTTGCAGCCTGTTGCGCGCGAGCCGAGTTGCCTGCGCTCATTCCGCGCGAAGTTCTTTTTGGAAATCCGGAGCGGGCGCACCCGCAGATCTCGCCCGATGGTTCGCAGATCACGTGGCTTGCGCCGGATAAAAATGGTGTGCTCAACGTCTGGGCGGATTCCGTTCCGGCGAGTCACGCTCAACCGATCACGAACGAATCGCATCGCCCCATCTTCTGGTACACATGGGCTGCCGACGGGAAACACATCCTCTATCTGCAGGATAACGGCGGCGACGAGGTCAACCACCTTTTTTCGGTCGACCTGGCCTCGGGCAACGTGCGTGATCTGACGCCGTTCCGTGGCGTGCGGGCGCAGAATGTCTTGACCGACCCGCAACAACCGCGCTTCGTCCTGGTCGCGCTCAACCTCCGCGATCGCCATGCCTTCGACATGTACCGAGTCGATCTCGAGACAGGCGCGACTACTCTCGAGGCCACCAATCCGGGCGACGTTCTGACCTGGACGACCGATAACGATTTTGTCATCCGCGCGGCGAGTGCTTTCGATGGCAAAACCGCCGAAACGATCATTCGGGTGCGTGACGCGGTTGATAAACCCTGGCGCGATCTGGTGGTGATGCCGTTCGAACGCTCGTTTCAAATGGGCCAGGTGGTGGGCGGTTCGCTCATCGCGGGATTCGATCCCGATGGCCAGAGCCTCATCATCCACTCGGCGCTTCATTCGGATAAAGGGCGGCTGGTGAGGGTCGATCTCAAGAGTGGGAAAGAGCTCAGTGTGGTGGCACAAGATCCCGAATCTGATGTCGCGGATAACGGTGGTCTTCCAGCCGGTCGTTTTGAGGAACCCAGCGACACATGCGATCGAGGCGGTCGAATTCGATTACACCACACAGCATTGGATGTTTCTTGATCCTAAAGTTCAGGCCGATTTCGAAACGATCGGTCGCGAAGCCTGTGGGTTTCTCTATCTCATCAGCCGCGATCGTGCGGACCGGAAATGGATTGTCGCTGCGTTTCGCAGCGATGCGCCGGTGTCCTATTACGCTTTTGATCGCGACACAAGGAAGGTCACGCTGCTGTATAGCGCGAATCCGGCTCTGCTGCATTTCGTGCTGGCGCCGAAGAAGCCAGTCATTATTCGCGCGCGCGACGGACTGGAATTGGTGAGCTACTTAACCACCCCTCCCGGCGTGGAAGCAAAAAACCTTCCGCTTGTTCTGAGCATTCACGGGGGTCCGTGGTACAGGGATGAGGATGGGTATGAACCGGAAGTTCAATTTCTCGCCAACCGCGGCTACGCCGTCCTGCAGGTCAATTATCGGGGCTCAACCGGTTTTGGACTGAATTTTCTTAACACCGGAAACAGCCAGTGGGGCCGTGGCACTCAGGAGGATCTTTTCGACGCGGTGCAGTGGGCGATCGAAAACGGTACCGCCGATCCCAAGCGGATCGCGGCGATGGGATGGTCGGGCGGCGGTTTTGCCACGCTGCGCGCTTTGGAGATGCGTCCTGACTTATTTGTCTGCGGTGTGGATGGCGTTGGCCCGGCCGATCTCGCCACGCTCTTCCGCTCGTTCCCCAATTACTGGTCGAATATCATGACTCGCTGGCGGCGGCGGGCCGGCGATTTTGATCATGACGATGTCCTGAATCGCAGCGTCTCTCCGCTTTACCACGTCGACGATATCCGTGCACCGCTTCTGATCGGACAGGGCCAAAACGATCCGCGGGTCACAATCGCGAACGTGGACTCAATGGTGGCGGCGTTACGAAAGGAGAAACGCGACGTGATCTACATCGTTTATCCGGATGAAGGTCACGGATTTGCACGTCCCGAGAACAACCTCGATTTTTACGGCCGCGTGGACGAATTCCTCGCGAAACATCTTGGGGGCCGGTCCGAGCCGTGGGAAAAGATCGCCGGAGCGACGGCCGAGGTACGGTAACGACAGTTTCTTGCCGTCCACCTGTGTCCCGGTCACTTCGCATTGTCCTTGTAAACCTCTCCACCCTTCATCACGAAAACAACTTTCTCCATCACCGTGATATCCGCCAGCGGATCACCATCTACCGCAACAATGTCGGCGAACTTGCCGGGTTCAATGCTGCCGATGTCATTGGAGCGTCCAGTCAGCTCGGCGCCATTGATGGTGGCCGCGCGCAGGGCATCGAGCGGCGACATGCCGCCCTTCACCAATGCTCCGAACTCTTTCGACACTACGTCAGGATCGTCATCGATGCCGTAAGCAATTTTGAGGTGATGAGCCAACGCACGATGGAAGGCGGGTTCCTGCTCCTTTAGAATGGCGACGCCCTTTGCAAAGCTGACCGGGTCGCGTCCCTGCGAGGTTCCTGTCAGCATGTCGTGCTGAAAGCAGTACAACGTGGGCACCAACCAGGTGCCGTGTTGCTCCATCAAACGCGCGCCTTCCTCGTCCATGACCGTGCCATGTTCAATCGAGTCGACACCGGCGCGAACCGCGGCTTTAATGCCCTCCGCTCCCTCCGCGTGTGCCATCACTTTCTTGCCCGCGCGGTGCGCGATTTCAACCGCCTTGGCCATCTGCTCTTCGCTAAGTTCCTGCACGCGATAATCGCTGATCGGGTCCATAACTCCGCCCGTGGCCATGAGCTTGATCCAGTCCGCGCCATACTTGATGTCGCGCCGCACCACGTCGCTGATTTCGTCCACGGTGTCGGCGATGTTTGGCCCGCGGGGCAGTCCCGCATCCGGCGCCAAAACGTCGCCATCGCCATGTCCGCCATTCAGCGAGATGCAGCCTCCCGCAGAAACCATTCGAGGCCCGCGGATCAGTCCCTTGTTGATGCTGTCACGAAGCGCCAGCTGCCCATAGGCCGCGTCGCCCTCGCAGGCATCGCGCATCGCGGTGAATCCGTGATCGAGCCACACTTGCAGATTTCGCACTCCCCAGATCGCCTTCTGCGGCGAGGACATGCGCAGGCCGGAAGTGGATGTCTGATCCTTGGGATTGCCCAGCACGTGAGTATGAGAATCGATCAGGCCGGGCACGACGGTGTATTTGGAAAGGTCAACCACGCGCAGCCCTGCGGGAGCAGAATCAGCAATGCGGAGAATGCGATCCTTCGCGACCAGGATGAATGCGTTCGTCGAAACCTTGCCCGTGAGGACATCAATCAGTCGCCCTGCGTGGACCGCGAGAGTTAGGCCCTGATTCTCTTGCTGAGCCTCTACCTGTTGAGCCTGAAGCGTTCCCGCAACACAGCAAAATGCAATCGCGAACAATGTGCACCGGCGCAGCCTGGTCATGGTTTCCTTCCCTCCAGAAGGAATAAGAAGACTATGTGAGACGGGCTCTGCTGACAACAAAAAATCCACTGGCCGGGTACCGGGGAGTTTCACTACTTCGCCGGCAGAAACTCTATTTTCACATCGCGGCCAGCGGGCTTGAAGTCAAAATCCGCTGTCACGAAAACCCGGTCGCTTGACTCGGCAGCGAGTTCCAGCCCGAAAGCGTCCACGTAAGGAATCTGTCGCTTCAGCTTGATCAGAGCCGCGCCAACTGCCCGTTCCGCATCCGCCGGAACCACTTCAAATGCAAAGGCACTGAGTCGCGAGAGCACCAACTCCATGGCTTCGCGGCCATGGGTCTTGCAGGTAATCCCGGCCACCGCGCCCCAATGCGGCGCTGCAATCATGGCGGCGCATCTTCCTGCCAGATGAGACTTAATGATTTCCGCCACCCGCGCCGCGCCCGCCTCGTCATCGAGGTAGCGCAAGATTGCGCTCGAATCGAGGACGTAGGTCACCATTTATTCTTTTCCCGCCGCCGCTGGCGCTTCAGTTCTTCGGAAAGGGAAGGCTTGCCGGAAAAGAGCCCGCGCGTTCTGTCGACCAGTTCTTCCGACACCGGTTCCAGAACAATGCGCGACCCCTCCTGGGTGACTGCGATGCGCGTGCCAGGCTTGATTCCCAGCAATTCCCGCATCTCCGAAGGAATCACGAATTGGCCTTTTGTGCTTACTGATGTAATCTGTCGCATCATGCTTACATTGTAGCACAGAGTAAGACACTTGCAAGAGAGTTCGGCGCTTGCGCAGGGTCGGAGAGTTGACTCTAAGCCGAGTGCTCGCTCATCCGTTAAAATCAGCTGAGCCAGTTTTGGCCTAAGGCCTGAGACCGAAGACCTTAAGACCGAGTCCTCCCAAAATGACCATCGGAGTCCTGGCCCTACAGGGCGATTTTGACGCACACTGCTGCCGGCTCGAAGAGCTGGGCGCCGAAGTTGTGCTCGTAAAGAAGCCCGAGCAACTCGACCAGATCGACGGGCTGGTCATCCCTGGCGGCGAGTCAGGGACTTTTCTGAAATTGCTGGGCGAAGAAGGATTCGAAAGGCTGAAGCAGTTCGTACGCCTGAAGCCGACGTTCGGCACCTGTGCCGGCGCGATCCTGTTGGCAAGCGAGGTCGAGAACCCGAAGCAGGCCGGCCTGGGTGCCATCGACGTCCGCATCCGCCGCAACGCCTACGGACGCCAGATCGACAGCTCGATCCGCGAAGGCCAGCTGCTGCAGAGCTCTCTCAACGACAAGCCGGGCTCGCCGCTCGAAATGGTCTTCATCCGCGCCCCCAAGATCGAGCGGGTCGGCGCAGGCGTGGAAGTAATCGCCACCGAGGGTGCAGATAAGGCTCCGGTCGCCGTGCGGCAGGGAAGAACGCTGGCCGCAACCTTCCATCCTGAGTTGTCGGATGATACGCGGATGCACCGGGCCTTTCTTGACCTGGTGTCTAACGGAGAAAAGGTGTCGAACGGAAAGACGCGGTAAACTTCGGACCCGGGCCAGACTCGGAAGAAACGCCGTTTCCACCATTTCACCAAAATCTTGTCAAGCCCCCAAACGCGAGCTTTTTGGATTAAATCATTGATTCGCTTGGAAAAATAAATGCCGCAAACGTGAAGGTTTCACCCTGCGCAGCTTCATATAATAGATACATAGAGTCAAAACAGCGGCGCAGGCCTTCCAGTCTGCGCCGTTCGTGTTTTCACGACTATAAAGGGTTGTCTTCGAAAGGGTTGTCATCCCGAGCGAAGCGAGGGACGTTGGTTCCCTAGCCGCACATCTCAGAAGGAGCGTTCAGGGCGCAGCCCACGGCTGCGCCTTTCTTGTTTATGCCCAAAAGCACCCACAATTCGGAGCAGCACCAGCGCACCGCAACCCCCATCTCCCTCGAAGCCTCAGCCGAACCCACCCGCAAGCGTCGTGGAGAAGCCGCCGAAGCCGCCTTCCTGGCCCGCGCCACTCATCTAGGCTTCAGCGTCGGCATCCCCAGGGAAGACAGCAACCGCTACGACTCCGTCGTAGAACTAGAGCGCGGATTCCTCCGCGTCCAGGTTAAATCCGCCACCGGCTACGCCGAGAATCGCTACCGCGTCAAAACCACCGGAGCCAGCGGCAAAGTCTATACCAGCAAAGAAATCGACTTCTTCGTCGCCTACGTAGTCCCCGAAAACATCTGGTACATAATCCCCATCCAGGCCATCGCCCAGCGCAAAGCCATCCGCTTCTATCCCACCACCCGCCGCCAGTCGCGCGCCATGTTCGAAAAATACCGCGAAGCCTGGTGCCTACTCGATTCCCGCCTAAACGTCCGCCTCCGCAAAGGCGCCCCACGCCGCTGCCGCAGTAAAAACCTGGAACTCCGCTGCGCCCCATGCCCCCAACGCGGCTAATGTTCATTCATCACAGACCGAAATTGCAGGTTCTGCAATGCCCGTGTGGGATGCACTGCTCGTGTGGGTCGGACACTCCTGTCCGACGCTTTTGACTTTGCTTTTGACCTTGCTTTTGACGCCGACATGTCGCTCGACAGAAAGTACGACTACCGCCGCATGCTGCCGCATTATCAAAAGGCCGGACGAGTGCTATTCGTGACTTTCTGCAAAGGCGATCGAATCGCTTTTGCCCCGGAAGCCCGAGACGCTGTGCTGCAGCACTGTTTGCATGACAACGGCAAACGCTACGACCTGCAAGCAGCGGTAATAATGCCGGATCACGTCCACCTCCTGCTCGCGCTGCTGCGAGATGAAAAAGGCTGGCCGTACTCTCTGCCCACAATCCTGAAGCTGCTCAAGGGCACATCAGCCCGAAGCATCAATAAGCCCTCCGGCTCCAGCGGCCCACTCCGGCAGGAAGAATCGTTCGACCACGTACTGCGATCGCAGGAAAGCTTCGAAAAGAAGCTTGAATACCTGCGACAGAATCCAGTACGCCTAGGGCTGGTGGAGAGACCGGAAGACTATAAATGGCTCTGGGTGGAGCAAACAACAGGGAAGTAAGACAGCCCGTGTGGGTCGGACACTCCTGTCCGACGCTTTTGACCTTGGCGTTGAGGTTGGTATTGCCCGTGCTGTTGATGTTGGGTTTGCTCGTGTGGGTCGGACACTCTTGTCCGACGCTTTTGATGTTGCTGTTGAAGTTGCTCAAGGACACCCCTGTCCGTCCTACGCGAACAACCTCAAAAGCAGCGGAAAGAGAGCAACCCGATCACCAACCCCAAAAGCGTCGGACAAGAGTGTCCGACCCACACGGGCATCGCTTATACTAAGTTCATCTATGTCCGCCCCGCACAAGACCTTCTACCTCGAAACCTTCGGCTGCCAGATGAATGTGCATGACTCGGAAAAGGTCATAGGTACGCTGGTGCACGAAGGCTACCGGCAGGTGGAGACGGTCGAGCAGGCTGACTTGATTCTCTACAACACGTGCTCGATTCGTGATAAGGCGGAGCAGAAAGTCTTTCACCGGCTGGCGGGTTACAAGAAGTTGCTGTCCCAGGGCAAGCAGTTTGGCGTGCTGGGCTGCGTGGCCCAGCAAGAAGGCGAAAAGATTTTCGAGCGCGCGCCGCATGTGTCGCTAGTGTGCGGATCGGCGAGTTATCGCAAGTTGCCGCAAATGCTGGCGCAGTTGGAGAACGCCCAGCTTGAATCGGCGAAGCCCGAAGCCCGAAAGCCGGAGCCCGGAAGCCTGGTACGCATTACCGGACTCGACGATCGCGAGACCGACGAATGCTTCGAAACCGAGTTTACGGCACGCACGAATCCGCATCGCGGATACATCACCATCATCGAAGGCTGCGACAAGTTCTGCGCCTACTGTGTGGTGCCGCTTACGCGCGGCAAGGAGCGCAGCCGGACTTCGGAGTCTGTGCTCGCCGAAGCCCGCCAGATGGCCGACCTCGGCTACACCGAGATCCAGTTGCTCGGCCAGAACGTGAATTCGTATAAGGATCCGGCAGGGAAGCAGACTTTCGCCGAGTTGCTGGCGGTCGTGGGCGAGGTTCCAGGCATTCGGCGAGTCCGATTTACGACCTCACATCCCCGAGACTTCGGCCGCGACATCATCGAAGCCATCGACGCCGTCCCAACGCTCTGCGACCACGTCCACCTGCCCGTGCAAAGCGGATCAGACCGCATGCTGATCGCCATGCAGCGCCTCTACACCCGCGAACAGTATATGGAACGCATTGCATGGATGAAGGCCTCGAAGCGCGAGATCAGCATTACCAGCGACGTGATCGTCGGCTTTCCAGGAGAGACTGAAGTGGACTTCGAGGAAACTTTGTCGCTGCTGGAGGAAGTCGGATACGATTCGGTGTTTACCTTCAAATACTCTCCACGTCCGAACACGCCGTCGCTGGCGCTAGAAGATGCCATCCCGGATGAAGAGAAAGCGCGCCGACTGGAAGTGCTGATGTCGAAACAAAGGGAAATCCAGATTGCGCGCTACAAGAGATATATAGGGGCAGTATCTGAGGTGATGGTTGAAGGTTGGAACGAAGCTCGACGCCAGTGGATCGGCCGTACTTCGCAGAACAAAACACTGAACTTCACGGCGCCGGAAGCGACCGCTCCCAGGGTGGGAAGCTACGTCCCAGTGAGGGCGACAGCCAGCTTTCCCAACAGCCTCGTAGGCGAAATGGTGGTATAAGAAGCGAAGGAAGGTCGGCGCAGCCCGCGCCGTTGAAGGAGTCTTCCATGGAAGTAGAGATGACCATCCGCGGACTTTTGATGGATCCGGTGTCGAATATGCCTATTGTGATCCTTAAGGACGTGGCTGGGGACAGTGTGTTGCCGATCTGGGTTGGGGTTTATGAGGCGAATGCGATTGCGCTGGAGATGGAGAAGGTTAATACGCCGCGCCCGATGACGCATGACTTGATCAAGAATGTGCTGACCGGGCTGGAGACGCAGGTGCATAAAGTTGTGGTTACGGAGCTGCGGGAAGATACGTTTTATGCGGTGATCTGGCTGGAGCGCGGCGGCGAGATCGTCAGCATTGATTCGCGGCCGTCGGATGCGCTGGCGCT
>Ga0209420_1000508_pt1 | contig 20292 bp, 19 predicted proteins | sample BlaSpr_A8_OM1_O1_FD_187972 | JGI IMG/M metagenome (GOLD analysis project Ga0209420, IMG submission 187972) | Forest soil microbial communities from Thunder Bay, Ontario, Canada - Black Spruce, Ontario site 2_A8_OM1_O1 (SPAdes) (version 2) | ecosystem: Environmental > Terrestrial > Soil > Boreal...
TGATACAGCGCCAATGCAAGCGACCGATGACCGGCCAGCAGCGGCCTGATCAACGCCCCACCGTCAAACGAGGTCCCGATCACGCCGCTCAGCGCAGCACGGCGCTCAGCGAGCGTCGCGAGCGCCATGCCACGCCGGTACACCGCTTCACCGACCGCGACCAGCGACAGGCCAGGAATCGGGGTAACGATCGTCGAGTCGGTATCCCGCGCGGTTGCGATCAAAGCATCGAACGGCGAGCGACCGAAGCCGGGGATCACCGGCGCGCAATAGTCGAGCAGCGGCGGGTACAGGCTCGTCGCTGCCGTTCGCCCGACCGAGGCACGGGTGAGGCAGTAGACCGAACGGCGACCGGGCGGCACGATCGCGAACACGCCGCCGCTGAACGCACGAAACGCCGGATCGGACAGTGCGGCGCGCCGAAATGCCGACAGGCGAGACGCCGGCACGACCTGGATCAGGGCCGAGGCAACACCGGCCGGAGCACCCCCACGGCGCTGCAGCTGGCCATACCATTCGATGAAACGCGTGTCGCCGGCCGTCGGCTCCAACATCGCGATCGCACGCAATGCGCGCGTCAGCTCGAGACCTGAATCCAGCTTGGAGTCAAGCGCGCTGCTCAGATCGGCGGCCGCGGTTTTGAACGACTGCCGGTCTGCGCGCAACAGATTGGAGCGCCGTTCAGAGGCGAGAACCACTGACCCTACACAGCCAACGACGACGATCAGCGCACTGATAGAGATCGCACGCATTCGACGCGACACGCGCGAGCTGCGCCAGGAGTTTCCCGCATGCTCCGCGTCCCGACCTGACTGTTTTCGCGAGGTCACAATTGCAGCTCACGAAGAGCCCGACGTGCCAACACGGGCAGTCCCAACGCGAGGTACCGGCAGCAACTCATGATCTATTCCATTAGACCGACGAATATCACATTACTGGATATCGGTGTAAGAGGCCGCCAGCTTGAATACACCTAACGCTGACGCCGTTAACTGTCGATCAAGGAGATAGGTCGAAGAGACCGGGGAGCCATTCCCCTCCTATCGCGGCGCTTGATACCGCAGTCAGGAGACGCCCATGACACGCGGCGTCCCGCCAAAGTGCGAGTCGCTTACCGGCGACTCCCTCGCAGTCAGCGAGCGGCCCCTCGTTCGTGCCCCGCGCACGGACCGCGGTGCACGCCTGACGGTTGCATTCCAAGCGCTCGAGGCGTTTCCCGCGCTGGCCGAGGCGCGCAATCGGCTGCTGTCGGTGATCGCCGACGACTACCACGCCACGGCCGACGTCATATCGGCCGTCGAGTCCGACGTGGCCTTGATCATTGCGGTCCTGCGCCTTGCCAACACCGGACAACCCGGGGGCGGATGCGCCGATACCGTCGCCTGCGCCGTCGGGCTGCTGGGGCCCCACGCGATCCAGGCGCTCGCCAGCCGTGTGCGCACGTTTGGCTTCTTCGAGCGCGCCGGCATTTGGGGCTCTGTACCACGGCGCTTCCGGTTGCACGCCCTGGCCACCCAGCGAGCCGCCGACAGGATCGCCTCCACCACGGGCTGTGCAAACCGTGACCGCCTGGCCATCGCGAGCCTCCTGCACGACATCGGCAAGCTGGCGCTGATCCACGCCCACCCCGGCTACCCCTCCCAGATCCACAACGACGCAAGGACACCTGAGCAGCGCATCCATCAGGAGCGCAGGGAGCTCGGCGTCGACCATGCCCTGGTCGGAGGCGTGCTGATCCGCCGCTGGAGGCTGCCGGCGTCGCTGGCCACCCCGATCGAACGCCACCACAGCCCCGACGCCGAGGGCGAGGCGGCGATCATCCGGCTGGCCGACATGCTCGCCCACTACGAACGCGGCGCGCGCGTCTCCCCGAGCGAGATGCTCAACAGCGCCCGCGCGGTCGGCCTCGGGCCCGAGCAGCTGAGACGGCTGATGCATGAAACGCAAGGCGCAGGTCAGCGCCCACGCCACGTCGACCCCAGCCCACTCTCCGAGCGAGAGCTCACGCTGCTTCAGCAACTGGCCAAAGGCAGTGCTTACAAGCAGATCGCACACGACCTCGCCCTGTCGGTCAGCACCGTTCGCACCCACCTTCACAACATCTACCGCAAGCTCGGCGTGGCCGACCGCACCCAAGCGGTGCTCACCGCCAACGAGCGCGGCTGGCTCTCCGCTCTGGCCTGCGCTCCGCCGCAAAGGGGCCAAGCGCCCTACGCAAGCAGGTTTCCGCTGTCTGCGTAGTAGTCGCGCGATGGGCGTCGGACGGGGCAGCAAACAGCCATCACGAGACGCCGCTACCGACGGGCGCGGCATTGCTGGCCCAGCCTGCAAGGAAGGCTTCTGTTGCGGCTATGTCGAGGGGCTTGGCAAAGAGGAAGCCCTGTCCGCTGTCACAGTCCTGGCCTTGGAGCAGGGACAGCTCTTGTTGTTGCTCGATCCCCTCGGCGAACGTCTCGATCGAGAGGGCCTTGCCGAGTTGCACGAGGGTGTGGATGAGTGTCTCGCCCTGCGCGTTTTGTTTGAGCCCGGAGATGAATGAGCGATCGATCTTCAATGCATCGATGCGGAACCGTTGCAGGTGGGCGAGTGATGAGTAGCCGGTGCCGAAGTCGTCGATCGCGAGGCGTACCCCGAGCTGCTTGATCGCGGCCAGTCGCCCGGCGGTGTCCTCGATGTTGCGCATGAGGGTGGTCTCGGTGATCTCGATCGTCAGGGCCTCCGGGTCAAGCCCACTGTGTGAGAGTGCCTCTTCGATGTCGCCGATGAGCTGGTCGGTTTCAAGCTGGAGTGGGGAGACGTTGACGGCCATGCCGATCGGGTATCCGGCGGCGCGCCACGTGGCGCCCTGACAGCAGGCTTGCATCAGGACCCACTTGCCCACCTCGACGATCATGCCTGTCTCCTCCAGCAGCGGGATGAAGTCGTCGGGCTGAACAACTCCGCGCACGGGGTGGCGCCAGCGGATCAGGGCCTCCAGGCCGTTGGGACGCATGTCGCTCAGGTCGACCGTCGGCTGGTAGGCGAGGAAGAACTCGCCGTTCTTGACCGCGTCGCGGAGGTCCATCTCGAGTTCCATGCGCTGTTGCATGGTGTCCTGCATTGCGGTGTCGAACACGACGTAGCGATGCTTTCCGTCCCACTTGGCGCGGTACATCGCGATATCCGCGTCACGCAGCAGCTCCTCGGCCGAGGTTCGCTCGCCGCCGGCGATCCCGATGCTCGCGGTCACCGTCACACGAGTCTGCTCTGCCCCGAGCTCGAACGGAGGCTTCAGCGCTTCCAGCAGGCGCTCGGCGACAAGCTCGGGTCCCGCTGCCAGAGAGACGTCCTCGGAGACAACGACGAACTCGTCCCCACCGAGGCGCCCGAGCGCATCAGCGTCGCGGATCACACCGTCGAGTCTCGCAGCGACGGCCCGCAGGAGCTCATCGCCGGCGTTGTGGCCGAGCGTGTCGTTGATGCTCTTGAAGTTGTCCAGGTCGATGAACAGCGCCGCCACCGGCCTCTGGCTGCGAGCGGAGCGCGCGAGCATCTGCTTGACGCGGTCGAGGATCAAGGTCCGGTTCGGCAGCCCGGTCAACGGATCGTGCGTCGCCAGGAACGAAAGCTCCTCCTCGCGCCTGGTGAGCTCCTCATCCGTTCGCTTGCGCTCGGCCTCAAAGCACTCGCACATCCGAACCAGACTGAACTCGAGACCCAGCTGCACGATGCTCAGGGCTTGAGCGAGCGCCTCAGGTGAGCAGCCGAGCTGTGCGGCGCTCTCGTGCAGCACTTCGGCCATCACGTTGCGCCAGGCAAAACAGCGTTTGGTCACCTGGTCCAAAGACGCCGCGCGGTGGGCCGCCAGCTCGGCGAAGATCTCCCACGTTTCCTGGCCGGCCTCGAGAGCCGCCTCGATGCCCTCCCCCGCGATCCAGCGGGCCGCCGCCAACGTGGAGCTGATGCTGATCCGTTCAAAGCGCTCGCGAACCCCGGCGTCCAGCGCCTCGTCCCATTCGCTGGATGTCGCGACCGTCCGCTCGAGCACATCCTCGGCACGAGCCTTCAACGCCTCGCCAAGAGGAAGAAGATCCTCCCGCGGCTTCCCCAGCACAGCGGGGGGCGCCGGCGACACCTGCTGTGCGCCCTTTTCCCGGCTCGAGCGTTGACCAGTCATCGCATCACCACACATCGACAACCAGCACCGATTCCATAAGCCAGAACTCCCCCGCTAAACACGAGTCCGCGCCGCGCGCGCTACTCGTCGGCGAGCGCGGCGTGCACGCCGCCCGGCAGACCCAGACGCCCGCCCACGCGCTGGAGCATCTCCACCAACTGCTCGCGCTCGGCGACGCTGAGGTCGGCGCAGATGTCGCGCTCGAGCTCCACCGCCAACACGAACGCGCGGCCCAGCAGCTCGCGACCGCTGTCGGTCAGGTGCAGCGCGCGCGCGCGACGATCCTGCGGGTTGAGCCGGCGTTCCAGCAGGCCGCGCGCCTCCAGCGCGTCCACGAACGCAACCATCCGGCTCGGCGGGATCTGCAGGCGCTCGGCCACCGCCTGCTGGGACTGACCCTCAGCGGCGCCCACCGCGCGCAGCAGCGCGAACTCGCGCGGTTCGAGCTCCAGCGGCGCGAGAATCTGATGGAAGCGGCGGCTCACCCCGTAGCCGGTCGACGAGAGCAGGAAGCCGACCGCCTGAAACGGCGTGGTCGCCAGCAGGGCATCGTCTTCGGGCGCTGCGGTGGTCTCGCGGAAATCCGACTTCACATCTAAATCATATCCGGTTGGAAAGATTTGTGATATAGATTATTCTGGACGGAATGATTCCTAGTCGAATTACTGCTGGACCGATGAGCTTCGGGCATGCCAGCAGTCTTGGTTGACGTAACGTGATCAGATCGGCGCCGGCGCAGCGGCGTGGAAAGGAGACTCGCATGACCTCGCTGACCCGTTGGGTTCTCGCGCACAAACGCATCGTCGTCGCATTCTGGGTCGTGCTGACCCTCGTCGGCGGCGCGTCCGCAGGCTCGGCCACCAAAGCGCTCAAACAGAAGTTCTCGGTGCCCGGCAAGGAAGGCTTTCAGACCAACCAGCAGATCGCGCGCGACTTCCACGGCACGGGCGGCAACGGCGCGCCGCTGCTGGCGGTGGTCACCTTGCCGGCGGGCCGCTCGGTGGACTCCACCGCGGTGCAGTCGGAACTGCGAGCCGTCGAAGCGCGCCTGACGAGCACCCTGCTCGGCGTGCGCCTGGCGGGTTGGGCGAGCACGCACAACGCGGCCTTCCTGTCCAGCGACCGTCACACCACCTTCGTGATCGCCTATCCGCGACCCGACCCCACGCAGGCCTTCGAAGCCAACCCCGAAGCGGCCAAACACGCGAGCGCGGCGCTGGCGGGCACGACCGTCGCGGGCGCGCCCGTCCACCTGACGGGCTTCGACGCGCTGTCCAACCAGAGCGGCGGCGGCAAGGGCCCGGGCGTGCTGCTCGAGGCGATGCTTGGCGGCCTTGGCGCGCTGCTCGTGCTCGCGTTCGTGTTCGGCTCGTTCTTGGCGCTCGTGCCGATCATGATGGCGATCGTCTCGATCCTGACTTGCTTCCTGGTCGTGTGGGGCCTGACGACGATCACCGAAGTCTCACCGATCGTGCAGTTCCTGATCGCGCTGATCGGCCTGGGCGTGTCGATCGACTACTCGCTGATCGTGGTCGTGCGCTGGCGCGAGGAGCGCGCACACGGGCTGTCTGGCGACGCGGCGATCGAACGCGCGATGCAGACCGCCGGGCGTGCCGTCGTGTTCAGCGGCACGACCGTCGCGATCGGCCTGTTCGCGCTGATCGCGCTGCCGGTCCCGTTCCTGCGCTCGGTCGGATACGGGGGAATGCTGATCCCGCTGATCAGCGTGATCGTCGCCATGACGCTGCTGCCGGTGGTGCTCAGCAAGCTCGGCCCGCGCTTGGACTGGCCGCACATCCGCAACGACGACAAGGCCAGCCGCGCGTGGACCGGCTGGGCGAACCTGGTCGTGCGCGGGCGCTGGGTGGCGGCGCTGGGCGCCGGGCTCGTGCTGGCAGCGCTGGTGCTGGCCGCAACCAGCCTGCAGTTGGGCACGTCCAACGCGAACACGATCGCCAAGGAAGGCGACGCCAAGATCGGCCTGGTGGCGCTCGAGCGCTCGGGCATCGGCTCGGGCGTGCTCGTGCCCGCCGAGGTGCTCGTCGGCGGATCGTCGACCGCGCCCGCCCACGTCGCCCAGGAGCTCGCCGCGGTGTCCGGGGTGCACGGCGCGGTCGCGCCGGCGCTGCCCACGTGGCACCATGCGGGCGCGGCGCTGGTGGACGAGCTCCCCACACCGGACGCCTCCACCGCGGCGGGGCGCGACACGCTCGAACGCGTGCAGGCGGCCGCGCATGCGGCCGGCCCGGAAGTGCGCGTCGGCGGGATCGGCGCCCAGAACAAGGACTTCATCGACGCGGTATATGGCAACTTCCCGCTGATGATCGCGCTCATCGCCCTGATCACGTTCGTGCTGCTGGCGCGCGCGTTCCGCTCGCTGCTGCTGCCGCTGAAGGCGGTCATCCTCAACGTGATCAGCGTGGGCGCCGCGTGGGGCGTGCTGGACCTGGTGTGGCAGGCCGGTCACGGCTCGAGCCTCATCTGGGGGGTCTCGGCGACGGGCTCGATCACGGCGTGGATCCCGCTGATGGTCTTCGCGTTCCTGTTCGGCCTGTCGATGGACTACGAGGTGTTCATCCTGGCGCGCATGCGCGAGGAGTTCGACGCGACCGGCTCGACCGACACGGCTGTCGTGCGCGGCATCGGGCGCACTGGCCGCCTGGTGACGAGCGCCGCGCTGATCCTGTTCCTGGCGTTCGTGTCGCTCGCGTCTGGGCCGGAGACCGAAATCAAAGTGCTGGCCACCGGGCTGGCCGCCGGCATCCTGCTGGACGCCACCGTGATCCGCGCGCTGCTCGTACCCGCCGTCGTGTCGCTGTTCGGGCGCTGGAACTGGTGGCTGCCGCAGATGCCCGCGCGGCTGCTGCGCGTGGCGCCCTCGCCCTCGCCCTCGCCGCGCCTGGCGGCCGAGGCGGAGGGGTCGTCGTGAGCCAGGCAACAGCCAACAGCCATGCCGGGACGCCGGGCCCGGCCGCCGACAACGGCATCGAGGTCGAAGGCCTGGTGCGCGACTTCAAGGGTGGCGTGCGGGCGGTCGACGGCATCGACCTGAGCGTTGCGCCGGGCGAGATCTACGGCTTCCTCGGGCCCAACGGCGCGGGCAAGTCGACGACGGTGCTGGTGCTCACCACGCTGCTGCCACCCACGTCCGGCACGGCGCGCGTGGCGGGCCTGGACGTGGTCCACCAGGGTGCGCAGGTGCGCCGGGCTATCGGCGCGTCGCTGCAGGAATCCGCGCTCGACCCGTTCCTGACCGGGCGCGAGCACATGCGCCTGCAGAGCGCGCTGCACGGGCTGTCCAAGCCCGATCGTGAACGGCGCGGCACGGAGCTGCTCGAGCGCGTCGGCCTGACAGACGCGGCCGACCGCAAGGTGGGCGGCTACTCGGGCGGCATGAAGCGGCGGCTGGACCTGGGCCTGGCGCTCGTGCACGGCCCGCGCCTGCTGTTCCTGGACGAGCCCACCACGGGCCTGGACCCCCAGAGCCGCGCTGCCCTGTGGGACGAGGTGCGCAGGCTGGCCGACGACGGCGTGACGGTGTTCTTGACCACCCAGTACCTGGAGGAGGCCGACGTGCTGGCCGACCGCGTGGGGATCATCGACCGCGGCAGGATCGTGGCAGAGGGCACCCCCGCGCAGCTGAAGGCGGCAATCGGGCGACCGAGCGTGGAAGTGGTGCCGGCGGACCCCGGCGACCGCGAGCGTCTGAGGGGCATCCTGCACCGCTTCGGCGAGGACGCGGCGGCAGCGACCAACGCAGTCGCTGCGCGGCTGCCGCAGGGCGTGGGCGATATGGCCGAGATCGTGCGCGCGCTTGACAGTGAGGGCCTTGCGATCGCGGACCTGCGTCTGCACACGCCGACACTGGACGACGTGTTCCTGGCCAAGACCGGGCGCTCGCTGGAGGGCGCCGGCGACGGGGAGGGCGCGGGCGACAGGGATGGCGCCGGCCATCGGGCGGGCGACGACACGGCCGACCGCGGCAAGCAGCCCAGCCCGGAGGCGGTCGCCTCGTGAACGGCACGCTGACAACGCAGGTCGGCGTGCTGGCAAAGCGCTCGATGCTGAAGACGCTGCGCCAGCCCTTCCAGCTGTTCCCAATCGTGTTCTTCCCGCTGATCCTGCTGGCGGTCAACGCGAGCGGGCTGCGCGCGGCGACGCGCCTGCCGGGCTTCCCCACGCACTCTTACATCTCGTTCGCGATCGCGGTGGCGTTCATCCAGGGGGCGATGTTCTCGCTGATCAACACCGGCACGAACCTCGCGGAGGACATCGAGAGCGGCTTCTTCAACCGCCTGGCGCTGACTCCACTGCGGCGGGTGTCGCTGATCGCGGGGCTGCTGGTGGGTGTGGCGGCGCTGGGCGCGCTGCAGTCGGCGGTGTACATCGTGATGGGCCTCGTCGCGGGCGCGCACCTGGACGCTGGCTTGGGCGGGGCGCTGGTGATCCTCGTGCTCGGCGCGCTTGCCGCGCTGGCCTTCGGCGCGCTCGGCTGCGTGGCCGCCCTGCGGACCGGCTCGGGCGAGGCGGTGCAAGGCCTGTTCCCGCTGTTCTTCGTGTTCATCTTCCTGTCGTCGAGCAACCTGCCGCGCAACCTGCTGCGGACCGGTTGGTTTCACACGGTCGCCACCTGGAACCCGATCTCGTATCTGATCGAGGGCTTTAGAAGCCTTTTTATCTATGGATGGGACGGGGCAGCGTTGTGGCGCGGCTTCGCGGTGGCGCTGGGACTGACGCTCGTGGCCCTGCTCGGCGTGGCCGGGGCATTGCGAACCAGATTGCAACGCACATGAACAGGGGGGGCGGACTGTGGCGGGTGGCGGGCACGGTGTGGTGGCGCAGCATGTACACGTACGTGCGCAGGCCGGACCTGTTCGTGCCCTCGCTGGTGTTCCCGTTGGTCTTCTTGGCGAGCTTTGCGGGGGGCCTGTCTGCACTGGGGTCGGTGCCGGGCTTTCACTTCCCGGCCGGCTATACGGCCTTCCAGTTCGTGTTCGTGCTGTGCCAGTCGTCGATGTTCGCGGGGCTGTTCACCGGCTTCACGCTCGCGTTCGACTTCGAAAGCGGCTTCGCGCGCAGGCTGATGCTGGCTGCGCAGGACCGCCGCGGGATCGCGCTGGGCTACGGGCTGGTGGCACTGTCGCGGGCGACGATCACGCTGGGCCTGGTCACCGCGGTGGCGCTGGCGACGGGGATGCGCATCACCGGAGACGGCGTGGACATCTTCGGCCTGTTTGGCCTGGCGGCGCTGCTGGTGCTGGTCGGCTACGGCTGGGCTGCGGGCGTGGCGTTTCGCTTCCGCTCGATCCAGGCGGGCCCGCTGATGCAGACGCCGGTCTTCTTGATCATCTTCCTAGCCCCGGTGTACGTGCCGCTGGGTCTGCTCAAAGGCTGGATCCACGCGGTCGCGAGCGTCAACCCGGCAACGGCCTTCCTGGAGGCCGGCCGCGGCCTGATCTCGGGCGTGCAGTCGCACACGGGCCTGGCGTTCGTGTGCGCGCTGGCGCTGATCGGGCTGTTCTCGATCTGGATGCTGGCGGGCCTGCGCAACGCCGAACGCTCGGCCTAGGCTCCCTGAAGCTGGCGCGCGAGCTGCTCGGCTTCGGGCGTGCTGACGAGCACATGCTTGAGCGGGCTCGCGTTGTCGACGGCGAAGGACAGCCCCGGCTGGCCGCGACGCACGGCGAAGAGCTGATCGAGGCGGATGGTGCGCGCGATGTAGTAGAGCCAGGGCAGGCGCAGGCCAAACTTCATGCCTGAGCGCATGGCGTCGCGCATGGGCTGCTCGACGACCTGGACGTCGCTGACGTCTGAGCGAGAGACGCTGATGTTGCGGGTCAGACCCACGATCTTCTGCCACCGGGCAAAGCGCACCTCGATGGAGTCCTCGCTTACAAACACGCGCATGGGAAGAAGCGTAGCCTGAGGCCATAGCTGTGAACGAGGGAGAAGGGAGTGCAGATCATGGAGGCTTCACAGAAGCCCACACGCGTGTTGGTGGTGGCTCACAAGACGGCCGCCACGCAGCCCCTCCTGGAGGCAGTGCGCGAGCGCGCTGCGCGAGGGCCAAGCGCCTTCACGCTGCTCGTGCCCAACTCAGCCCACGGCCTGCACAAGGTGGTCGACGCCGAGGACCAGGGCGCAGGCGAGGCACAGGGCGTGCTCGAGCAGGCGCTGCCCAAGCTGGGTGAGGCGGCGGGAGCACCGGTGGACGGGATCGTGGGCGACTCCGATCCGATGGCGGCGGTACAGGATGCGATCAACCTGCGGGGCTTTGACGAGATCATCATCTCGACGCTGTCGCCACGGGTGTCGCGCTGGCTGAAGCTGGATCTGCCGAGCAAGGTGTCGGGCCTGGGGCTGCCGGTGAACACGGTAACCCCGGCCGACGATCCGCCTGCATAGGCCTGGTTTGAAGAAACCAACTCTCGTCCAAAGCAGATGATTGTCTGTGGAACTTTCGTCTGCGTGCAGCGAGAGTTGGCGCCATGGACGCGGTTCGCAAGCAATTTGCGGTCAACCTGCGCAAGCATCGCGACAAGGCGGGCCTGTCTCAGGAGGCGCTCGCGGAGATCTGCAACCTGCATCGCACGGAGATCAGCCTGCTCGAGCGCTGCAAGCGTTCACCGCGCCTGGAGACGATCGTGATCCTGTCTCGCGGCCTGGAACTGTCCTCGCCGGGAGAGCTGCTCGACGGGATCAGCTGAACCTTCAGCGCGTCCTGTCTGCCCCCGTCCCGCCTCCCCCCGCTCGCAAGCAAATCGTCGCGCCGGGTGCGTCCCTGGGCGGGAAGAAGCCTGGTGCGGGAACAAACCCTTGTGCGGGAACAAACCCCGAAGGGCGCGCTGGCGCCAGTGGGTGGCGCCAGCGCGTTCGCGCATCTGTGGGGATGGCGCGGCGCGCGACCATAGCAGACTGTCGGCAGTCAGCACCTGGCAGTAAAGACCATGGACCTGACAATGCAGTGCATGGCATGGTTCGAACGTGCCAAAGCCGAGCAAGCGCGATTGTGCCCTCGCCATCGTCTTGCGCCGGCTGCGCGAACAGCGCGGCCAGTCCCAGGAACAGCTCGGATATCGGGCCGGACTGACGGCTGGCGCGCTGGCGCGTATCGAGCTTGCGCAATCGGCTCCGGCCTGGGCGACGGTGCTGGACATCGCGCACGCGCTCGAACTGAGCCTGGTCGACTTGGCAACAGCCGTAGAAGAGGAGCGGCGCAGGAAAAACGCGCATTGGACACCGGCGTTGCAGAAGGACGTGTAGTAGCTACGGCGTCATCACGACGCGGCCAAATGCCTTGCGGCTCTCGATGTACTCGTGCGCGGCGGCGGCGTCGGCGAGCGGGAACGTCCTGTCGATCACGACCCGCAGCTCGCCGCTCGCGACGCGTGCGATCAAGTCAGCGATCATCGCGTGGACACGGGGGTACTCCTGCAGCAGCGCCCCGCCGAGGAAGACCCCGCGCAGCGTGTTGTTCTTCGCCCACAGATCCCTCGCCTCGATGTTGGAGCCCGCGCGGGCCGCCACCCCGACGCTGACGAGCGAGCCGCGGTAGGCGAGCGCACCAATGCTGTCGATGAGGTTCTGGCCTCCGATCGAATCGAGGATCACGTCAGCGCCGCGACCGTCGGTCAGCTCGCGCGTTCGCGCCACGAAGCTCTCGCTGGCGTAGTTGATCGGGTGGTCGAGACCGAGCTCATTCAGGCGCTCGAGCTTGTCGTCGCTGGACGCGGTTGAGATGACGGTTGCACCGGCATGCTTGGCGAGCTGGATCGCCGCCATCCCGACGCCTCCCGCCCCTGCGTGAATCAGGACGGTCTGCCCGGCCTGCAGATGACCGGCCGTGAACAGGCACTCCTGGGCCGTCCCAAACGCGACCGGGACACATGCAGCGGCAGCGGCGTCCAACCCGTCGGGGATGGGCCAGGTGGACATAGCGGGAACGGCCCGCTTGGAAGCGTGCGACCCCGCCGAGTTGAGGGTCACGATCCGGTCACCGACCGCGCGGTCGGAGACGCCCGCGCCGACCGCGACGACCGTGCCTGCGGCGAGGTAGCCCACGATGTGCGGGACCGACTGCGGAGGCGATCCCGCGCGGGCAAGCACGTCCCCGCCCTCGATGCTGATCGCCTCGACGTCGATCAGCACGCAGCCGTCGTGGCACTCCGGGTCAGGTACGTCCTCGTAGCGCAGAACATCTGGACTGCCGTTCTCGTAGATCACAGCCGCCTTCATATGGCGTGCCTCCCGGGTGTGATTGGTTGGGTTGGGTCATAGCGTTCACAGCTTGGCTATGCGGTTGTGGAGGCAAGCCGACGCGGGGACTCGAACCCCGGACCCCCTCCTTACCATGGAGGTGCTCTACCAGCTGAGCTACGTCGGCGTGACGCTCCGCATCGTAGCGCCGAGGCGGCTGGCGCTCCGACGCATCACAGGAGGAGTGGGAGGAGGGCGAGCGACGGGACGAACTGCGTTTCATGTTCGCCGTGGCGCACGCGGACAACACGGAGACGATGTCCGCCGACTACTTCGAGCTCGACGGCGCAGACCGTGTCGACGACGAGTCATCAAAGCCCGTGCCGCCTTCATCTCGCTCAGCGACGAGCTGCTCGCTCAGGCCGGCCGAAACGACCCCTGCCCATGCGGGAGCGGCAAGAAGTTCAAGAAGTGCCACGGCCGTTAGCCGGGGATGGCTCGAGGCCCGCGAGCAACGGTGCGATGAGTGCAAACTGGCGAGGTGGCCGATCTTTGTCTCGGAACCATCCGTTAGCATCCGCCGTCTCTATGACGGAACTTCGGCTCCTGGTGGCATTTGGTGCGTTTGCCTGTGCCCGTGAAACCCGTCATGTCCGTTGGCCGGGCGCGTCTGGGGTCGCCGACCCGCGGTGCAGGAGCGGCTCGGCCCCACGATGATCCCGAAGGGTCCGCGCGTGCGGTTGCATGAGCGTGCTCCATGTACCACGGCACCTGTTGGCGCGGCGGGCGTGAGATCGGAGCAGAGATGACAGCTGAAAGCCTGGGTGTGGCCGTGGAGCACTCGCCCGGAGTCGAGAGCGCGACGCTGTGCGAGGCGTTTCAGAGCACCGTCGCGCGGCTGGCGGACGCGCTCGCGCTGCGCACGTGGGACGGCGAGATCGAGCTCACGTGGCGCGAGTACTCGGAGCGCGCCTCGCGAATCGCCGCAGGCCTTGCGGGGCTCGGGGTGACGCGCGGCGAGACCGTCGCGCTGATGATGTCGAACCGGCCCGAGTTTTACCTCTGCGACACCGCCGCGCTGCACCTCGGCGCGACCCCGTTCTCGATCTACAACACCTCGGCGCCCGAGCAGATGACGCACCTGCTCTCAAACGCCTCAAACCGGGTGCTCATTTGCGAGCGGCAGTTCCTCGAGCGGGTGCTCGCCGCCCGTGAGGGCACATCCCTGGAGCACGTGATCTGCGTCGACGGCCCCGCCGAGGGGGCGCTCGCGCTCGAGGACCTAGCTCGGGCGGTCGAGATCGACCTCGAGGCACGCTGGCGCGCGGTCGAGCCCGAGGACGTGCTGACGCTCATCTACACCTCGGGGACGACCGGGCCGCCCAAGGGAGTCGAGATCACCCATGCCTCGATGCTCGCCATGATCAAGGCTTGGACGAGCATCATGCCCACAACGCCCGAGGACCGGCTGCTCTCTTATCTGCCGTCCGCACACATCGTAGATCGCATGACCGGTCACTACCTGGGGATGACCCACGGCATTCAGGTCAGCTGCGTCGCGGACACCGGCTCCCTGCCCGCCGCGCTGCGGGAGGTTCGCCCGACGCTCTGGATCGCGGTCCCCCGCGTGTGGGAGAAGCTCCAGGCGGCGCTCGAGACCGCGATCGCGAGCGAGCCCGATGAGGAGCGGCGCATCGCTACACATGACGCGATCGCGCTCGGAGAGCGCAAGGTCAGAGCCGAGCAGACGGCGATCGTCGGCGACGGCAACGGCAACGGGCCTGACGCTGCGCTCCTGGACGATTACGCGCGCGCCGATGAGCTGATCCTCCGAGCGCTTCGCGCCCGGATAGGGCTCGATCAGGCGCACTACTGCTGCTCAGGCGCGGCGCCCGCCTCGACCCGCATGCTCGAGTTCTTCGGCTCCATCGGCCTCGAAGTATGCGAGGGCTGGGGGATGACCGAGCTCTCAGGCGTCGCCTCGGCCTGCCCTCCAGGCGCCGCCAAGCACGGCACCGTTGGCCCGCCGGTGCCGGGACTGGAGGTGCGCCTCGCGCCAGACGGCGAGCTGCTGTGCCGAGGCACAACGATAATGCGCGGCTACCGCGGGGCTCCCGAGCAGACCGTCGAGACGATCGACGCCGACGGCTGGCTGCACACCGGTGACATCGCGCACATCGACGATGACGGCTACCTGCGGATCGTCGACCGCAAGAAGGAGTTGATCATCAACGCCGCGGGCAAGAACATGTCGCCAGCGAATATCGAGGCTGTCTTGAAGAGCTCGAGCCCGCTGATCGGCCAGTGCGTCTGCGTCGGCGATAGGCGCCCCTACAACGTCGCGCTGATCGTGCTCGACCCGGACGCGGCGGCAGCGTTCGCGCGCGAGCGCCACCTGGACTGCTCGATCGCGGCGCTCGCCGCAGACGAGCGGCTCCAGGCCGCTGTAAGCGAGGCCGTCGAGCGAGCCAACGGAACGCTCTCGCGCATCGAGCAGATCAAGCGCTTCGCGATCCTCCCCCACGACTGGCTCCCCGACAGCGAGGAGCTGACGCCGACGATGAAGCTCAAGCGCAAGCCGATCGCGCAGAAGTACGCGCGAGAGATCGACGCTCTGTACGAGGCGCGACCAGTCAGAATATGTCGCCGTTGAGGACGGCTACACCGCGCGCGGTCGAGTAGCCACTGCTCGCCGGGCGTTTCGTAGCCGCCTGCGCCCTTTCGAGGACAGCTTTCCCGCCGAGGCGACGCGCTGTGCAGATCGCCTCGACGGCGATCGGCGCGCTTGCGACTCGGACGGGCCACTGTCCCAACTCGGCGAGCAGAGCAGCCGTCTCGACCTCTGCCTTGAACAGCTTGACCAGGGCCGAGGCGTCGACGTAGGCGGCGGGTCCTACTGGCCGCGCGGTTCTACAGCACGTTCCCTTCGAGGGCCCCGGGCTCGTCGCAGTGCAGGCGCGGGCGCGCGGGCTCGAGCTTGACCACCGTCATCTCTACCGCGACGATCCTGTCCCGAGCCTCCAGGAGCTCGTCGGACTCGTCGTGCTCGGCGGGCCGATGGGCGTCGGTGATATCGAGGCGCATCCGCATCTCACAGCCGAGCTCGACCTGCTCACCACAGCCGTAGCGGCCGACGTGCCGGTCCTAGGTGTCTGTCTCGGCGCGCAGCTCCTTGCCCACGCGCTCGGCGCCGAGGTGCTTCCCGCGCCCACAACAGAGGTGGGCCTCGGAAGTGTGACGCTGACCCCCGCCGGTGAACGAGACGTCGTGCTGGGAGGATCTGGACGCCAACTTCCCGTCCTTCATTGGCACGGTGACACCTTTACTCTTCCGACCGGCGCGGAGCTGCTTGCCAGCAGCGATCAGTGTGTGAATCAGGCGTTCCGTGTGGGCCGCGCGTACGGCTTGCAGTTCCATGTCGAGCTGGACCTCGCGCTGACAAAGACGATGCAACCCCACCTACCCGCGGGCGTCGTGCTGCCCGCTGATGATGTCGCAAGCGTCGAGAGAGCCGGGAGCGCACTCCTTGGACGCTTCTTCGACGCCGTAGGACCCAAGAACCAAACATCAGTGGTTTTGAAAGCCGCCAGGCAGGCCAGATAACCGCTGCATCTAGCACAACGCGACCTGCTCCCGCCTCGGTAGGCAGCGCCACAAGCTGAACGTCCAGCGCTTCGGCACGAATCACGAGGCGTCCATGTAGCGCACTGCGATGTCTAACCCTTGTGTAAGGTTTAGAATGTTGGATCCATGCCGGCTTCCCGTTCAGCGTGGATGCGTGTGGGCGATCTCAGCGGTCGCACGGGGGTCTCCACCCACCAGCTGAGGGCGTGGGAACGCCGCTATGGGCTTCTGCAGCCCCGGCGCTCGGCAGGCAACTATCGGCTGTACTCGCCTGCGGATGAGGCTCGTGTGCGGCTGATGCAGCGCTATCTCGCTGACGGAGTCCCGGCTGCCCAGGCCGCTGAGCTGACGATCGCGGCGCGCTTTGCCGTCAGCGTTGGAAGCGGCCGCAAGGTTCCCCGGCAGGACGTAAGCACGGCCCAAGAGGAAATACGTAGGGCGCTTGGGCGGTTTGATGAGACGTCGGCCCAGCGGACGCTTGAGCGTCTGTTTGCGGCGTACACGCCGACCACGGTCACCCGCGACGTGCTGTTGCCGTATATGCACGAGGTCGGAGAGCAGTGGAGCGCTGGGCGCGTCACGGTCGCCCAAGAGCACTTCGCGACCAACTTCTTCGTGGCGCGGCTGCTCGCTCTCGCGCGTGGCTGGGATCGCGGTCTTGGCCCCCGCGCGCTGTTGGCGTGTGCTCCCAACGAGCAGCATGCCCTTGCGCTGATCGTGTTCGGGATCGCGCTGCACGAGCTGGGCTGGCGCATCACCTACCTTGGTGCCGACACCCCGATTGACACGCTGGCCGAGGTCGCCGACATCATCCACCCCGAGCTGACCGTCATCGCGGCAACGATGCGCCGGCGACTCGCCAGGCACGCAAGCCAGCTCGGCAATTTCACCGACAAATGGTCACTCGCCCTGGGAGGACCGGGCGTGAGCGCGAGGCTGGTAAAGCAAACTGGCGCACGACACCTCCTCGATGACCCCGTGACGGCAGCTGGCATGGTCAGCGCCTGACAGTCCGCGACGACGTCGGTAACTACGAACGTTAGACAGAGGTTGTCTGTTCTGTCTAGCCAACGCCTCGTGCCGGTAGCATGCGCTCAGCAGGATGCAATCTTCTAGCGGTCGTGATCAACCATTGTCGGCGCAAGGCTCAACAGACCAGGCCCTTGCTGGCGCACTACGTCAGCTGCGCCACGACAATGGGAGAACTCAAGAAGATGTCGCCTACATCGCCGGCATCACAGTCGCGGCCCTCGCACGGATAGAACGTGGTACCTCAAACCCCCGATGGACAACAGTCAGATGCATCGTCGACGCTCTAGAACTCAATCTTGCCGACCTCGCCATAGCGGTAGAAAATGCTCCTGTGTGAACAACGAACCCACTGCAAACACCTCGGTCGCTGTCATCGCCCTGTAGCGATTCCTGTCCGCGGTTGTCGAGAACGCGTCCACAATCGTGCCTGGACACTCACACCCCGGTCTCTTCGGGCCGCAGCACACACAACCCGCAAGCGAGGACGCTCCTAGCGCACGAGAGTCTCGCCAACGGGCATTCTGCGAGATTCAACCAGCGGTGGCGCTCTTTACCCATGTTTGCTGGACCAGATCACCCGGACCACTACACGGGGTATCGCATCTCCCGCGCCTTCCCAGGGCACGCGTTGTCTCGCGGACAGCACTGCGCTGCTGATGCGCTGGTGCGTAGGCGCAGCGAGATGCCGACGCGGCGTAGCGTGTAGGGGTGGCGGCGAGCCGGGACGGCGACGCCCCACGCTTGGTGACGGCGTACATCACGACTAAAGTGATCTGAACGATGGTCCTCGTCAAGCATGTAATCCAGGAGAACGATGTGGTCGCGCTCCGCGAGCGGGTTGGCGGCTGGCCGGCGGGAACTGTCGGAACCGCCATCAGCATCTATGACGAGGCGGCGCTCGTCGAGGTCCCCGACAAGGAGACCGGCGAGGCGCTCGACACGTTTGTAGCGCCCGCCGAGTCGCTCGAGGTCCGGCCGCGCTACCGGACCCCGCCAGACAACGGCGCGGGCACCTGACAGGCGCCCAGGTCAGCCAGTCGAAGATCAGCCCTCTCGATCCTCTGTCTCGCCGTCGAAGGCGTCGGCGTGCGCCCGGGCGCTCTGCACGGCCAGTCCGGATGAGGGCCCGAGTGCGCGCGTGATCTCGCCGGCAACTAGGGCGAGGCTGGTGTGGGGTTCGTGCAGGACGTTGTAGGCGCTCGCGTCGGCGCTGCCCACGCGTGCGCGTAGTCGGCGGCGCTCATGATGATCGCGCCAGGCGCCCAGCCGATGTTGGTCGACAGCGCCGCCACCCTGAAGCTCGTGGGGATCGGGGTGGGCAGTGTCACGCGCGAGCCGATGCGCAGGTGCTGTTCTGACAGGCTCTGGCTGGCCACCTGCGAGGCGAACAGCAACGCCACCCCCGCGGCGATCCCCACCACCGCGAAGCACTCCTGCACCAGACGCGCACGCACACGCACACGCACGCGGTACAGATGCAGAAGGTTCCCCGGCTTCATACCGCGTAGTCGGAGAGCTTGCCGTCGCGCAGCGCGAACACACGATCGGCATAGCCAGCGAGAAGCGGGTTGTGGCTGACGAGCACCGCCGCGACGTTTCGCTCGCGCAACAGCTCGAGCACTTCTCGCGAGCGCTGGCTGTCGAGACTCCCTTCAAACCCTTTTTTGCTTTCATACTCTGTTCCTATTCGCCGATCTGAGTCGCTGGTGCTCAGCCGACAATTACCGTCGTTGAGGTCTTCATCTTCTCAGCCCTTCTTCGGGGTGAAGGTCAGGTTGATCTTGGCCTTGAGCTTGCGACCCTTGTGCTTCGACAGGGCAGCGGGCGAGCCTCCACCCACCGGCCCGCCGCTGATCGAGAACCTCGAAGAACCATGCCCAAGGCTACTCAAAACCGGGGACGAAACGTCTGGCGCGCGGGACCGTGGCTTGGTCCCGCGCGCCACTCCTTTGCACTTCAGCCCGTTGCGACTACCCGCTGATTGTGAACGACTTGCCCGCAGCCAGCTGCGGTTCGCCCGCCACGTTCAGATTGTTTTCGACATGGGTTCCGACTTCAAAATGCGTCTTCTCGACTTCGCCTTTTTCGTTTTCGTATTCTTTATATTCCGGTTGACCTTCTGCTTTCCCGTGGTGTATAGCCACGCCGAGTTTGCTCGTTTTCGTGTTGATCGGGGTGACCGGGATGAGAATGCTGCCTTTGATCGGCGCCGACCAGCTCCCGCATTCGAATATGAGTTTTTCGGTCAGTTTGAGAACAATCCCGACCTGTTTGGTCGCTTTATCGATGTAGACCAGCGTGCCGCTCCAGGGCAGAACGACGTGCCCTGCCGCGGCACCTTTCGTGCTGCATATATTGGTGGCATCGAGCCGACAGCCTTCGAATTCGGTGGTGAGGGACACGCTTTTCGCCGCCGTAACCTCCCCGCTGAAACTGGCGCCATTACATCCCGGCTGGGAGAGGAACCCAGGCCCTTCAAACACCGTGCTAACAGATTTGCTCGAGAAACTCAGGGAGATCGGAAACGCTTCACCTTCGCCATGGACGAATTCCGGCAGCGCCGCCGAGGCCGAGGCCGAGGCGACGGCCCCCAGCACAAGCACTGCGACGAGCGCGACGAGCGCGCTCTTGAACGTAAATCTCATGAATTGAGCTCCTTATGTCGGTCCGGCGCCGAGGCGCCGTCCTCTCACAAAGGGACGCCCCTGACGCCGGTCTTGATAGTAAAGTTAATCAGTACTGGCCCTGGACTGGCCGCGCTAGGCCAATGTGGCTCAAATCGCGTCGCGAACGTGCACATGTGTAGCGCGACGCGTCGCCACTCGTGAGGTACGAGTAGGTTCATCCGACAGTTGAGATCTCCGGGGCAGCGAATACATTCAGCTCGCTGAGCAGCAGCGCGACTTCCAGCTCCGCCGGGCACGGGTGCAGCGTGCGACCAAGCTTCTCTTCAATCATGCGCAGCCGTTTTGCGACGGTGCTGCGAGCCACATCCAGCTCGACGGCGGCGGAGGACGCCTGGCACTCCGCCGCGAGGTAGGCCCGCAGCGTTTCCCGCAACACCTGACCGCTGCCCCGATGATCGTCCAGCGGCGAGAGATAGATCTCGACCAGCGCCCTGGCCAGCGCGTCGTCTTTGAGCGCGGTCGCGAGCAACGCGACATCGGCGTAGCGGGTGAAGGGTCGCGGCCGGCGCAGCGCGACCACGAGCGCCGCCTGCGCCTGCTGATGGGTCAAGCGCCACCCTTCAAGACCCTGCGCTGGCTCGCCGAGGGCCAGCGCCA